>Ga0209550_10002342_pt1 | contig 18201 bp, 16 predicted proteins | sample LauGreSuBDMM15SN_2_FD_187567 | JGI IMG/M metagenome (GOLD analysis project Ga0209550, IMG submission 187567) | Freshwater lake microbial communities from Lake Michigan, USA - Su13.BD.MM15.SN (SPAdes) (version 5) | ecosystem: Environmental > Aquatic > Freshwater > Lake | place: Lake Michigan...
CGCGCATGGGGTTGCAATATGCCTCTGACACACGAGGCCAGTATCCATTCCAACCTGTGGTGAATGATGCGGTGTTGAGCTGCATACAAATGCCCACTACCTTACCCACCTTAGATGAACTACTGGGTTTAAATGACACCACGCCAGAGAATGTGCATGAGAGGCTGCTACAAGCGACACAAGACGAGCAGGAATATGGTCATGTCTTTACCTTGCATGCAGAACTAGAAGGCATGAAGCTCTTACCTGCCATGGAGCGCATGCTACAAGGTTGGATTGCACAAGGCTATGAATTGATTTCTATGCGAGAGTTGTATCAGCGACTGCATCCCTCAACTTTGCCAAAACACAGCGTCACCATGAGTGAGCTAGTAGGACGTTCTGGCTTATTGGCAGTACAAGGTGCAGCCGCAAAAACTTAATTCATCAACTCGCGCGCCTGCGCGACGTGGCTGCGGTAATACTCAAAGATGTGGCTGAGCGCATCCTTCATTTCTGTTTCTGGCTTCCAGCTCAAATCAGTTTTTGTATTGTCTATCTTAGGTACGCGATTCTGCACATCTTGATAGCCCTTACCGTAGTACTCGGTCGAGGTGGTTTCTTCTACGTTGACCTTAGACAGACCTTCCGCATATTCAGGATAGTGCTTAGCCATCTCCAACATCATATTGGCTAACTCTTTAACTGAAAAATTATTATCCGGATTACCAATGTTATAAATTTGACCATCAGCTATACCACCTTCATTGGCGATAATCTTCACCAAAGCGGAGATACCATCATCCACATAAGTGAAGGTACGTTTTTGATTACCGCCATCGACCAGCTTAATCGTTTCACCTCGCACGATATGCCCTAAGAATTGAGTAATCACACGACTAGAACCTTCTTTGAAGGTATGTATGCTATCTAAGCCTGGCCCTATCCAATTAAAAGGTCTAAATAAGGTGTAAGCCAAACCTTCTTGCTGACCGTAGGCTGCGATCACACGATCCAACAACTGTTTGGAGCAAGCATAAATCCAACGTGGTTTATGTATAGGGCCGTACACCAGATTGGAATGCTCAGGATCGAACTCTGCGTCTTCAGACATGCCATACACCTCAGAGGTGGATGGAAAGACCACGCGCTTTTTGTATTTCACACACCATTTAATAATAGGTAAATTGGCTTCAAAATCGAGCTCAAAGACGCGCAAAGGTTCTAAGACATACGTCGCTGGTGTCGCAATCGCCACCAGTGGTAAGACCACATCACATTTCTTAACGTGATATTCAATCCATTCTTGATTAATAGTGATATCGCCTTCAAAAAAATGAAAACGGGGATCTGAACAAAACTCCTGCACTTTGTCGGAGTACATATCCATGCCAAATACTTCCCAATCTGTATCGCGCAAAATATGGCGCGTCAGATGATGTCCAATAAAACCATTCACACCTAAGATCAATACTTTTTTCATCGCTAGAATCTCTGATCAACTACGGATTAATAAAAAAACGAAACTTGTCACACTAGTTTTTAGCTGCTGTGGTTAGCAGCACATCAATGTGCGGCAAAGCACTCTCATTCAATTCGGCCTCAACCACTTGCAAACAACCGCCTCCCAAAGGATAGAGCCTGTGCTCGCCATCTTGATAGACCAACTTACCACGTTGCTCAGTATGTTCTAGCTGATCTCGCAGTTGAGTTCGCCATAGTACCAACTTCCCTGCCTCGGTCTCTGCAAACGCTCCGGGGAATGGTCGCGTGACTGCGCGTGTCAGATTATGAATTTGCAAAGCAGACTGCTGCCAGTCTATGCGTCCATCTTCTGCGGTGCGTCGTCCAAAATAAGCACCCTGCGTTAAATCCTGTGGAGTTAATCGTGCTGTTCCTGCTAGCAGGTCTGGCAAGACTTGAGACAAACACATCTCCGCTGCAACTGTGACTTTTTGAAATACTTCTGCTGCTGTGTCATCCAATAAAATCGGCACAGCTTGTTGTGCAGCGATGGGACCATTATCAGGCAGTAAATTCATCACATGCAAAGTAGCGCCGGTTTCTGTTTCGCCGTGGATGATAGCCCAGTTCACTGGCACTCTACCTCTATACTTAGGTAAGAGCGATCCATGCATATTGTAAGCACCACGTACTGCTGAAGAAAGAATCGGCGCTTTCAACATATGGCGATAGTAAAAGCTAAAGATAAAATCGGGCGCTAGGTTTTTAATCTGCTGCTCAATCTCTGCCACATTCGGATCTGTCGGTGTGATGCAAGGCACACCAACTTCACTACACACTTCTTTTACCGATGCAAACCAAATCTTTTCATTCGGATCATCTTCGTGGGTCACAACGAGTGATATGTGTACTCCTTGTGATAGGAGCACCTTAAGGCAGCGCACACCGACATTGTGATAAGCAAAAACGACAGCAGTGCGCATTAGCTTGCCTGATTTTTTTCAGAGGTGGTGTCAAGTATGGTGGCGATCTGATAGCGCGGACGCTGTCTGACTTCCATATAAATACGTCCTATGTACTCGCCTAACAAACCCACCCCGAATAAAGCAATGCCAATTAAAAAGAAGGCAATCGCAAATAAGGTAAATAAACCACCTTCTTCAGGACCTATTATTAAACGACGCAAGAATAAATATACGACTAACAATGCAGACCCTATCGATATCATCATGCCCACCATAGAGAACAACTGGAGTGGAACGACCGAGAAGCCTGTCATTAAATCAAAATTCAAACGTATTAGGCTGTAGAGAGAATATTTCGATTCACCAGCATGTCGCTCTTCATGTCCTACGACGACTTCGGTAGGATTGTGCGAGAAGGTGTAAGCCAATGCAGGAATAAAGGTGTTCATCTCACTACATTGATTCACCATATCAATCACACCACGGCTGTAAGCACGCATCATGCAACCCTGATCTGTCATTTTGATGCGTGTAATACGTTCCCGCATTTTATTCATCATGCGACTAGCCACATGGCGCCACCAACTATCATTGCGCTGACGACGGATAGAGCCAACGTAATCATGACCCTTATCCATTTCAGCCAGTAAGAGACCAATATCTTCGGGTGGATTTTGTAAGTCCGCATCCAGTGTGACGATTTGCGTGCCACGAGCATGCGCAAATCCAGCCAGAATCGCGCGGTGTTGACCAAAATTGCCATTAAAGAGAATCACACGTGTGACATCAGCACGCAGCTTATGCTGTTGGGTCAACATCGCTGCTGAGCGATCGCGACTGCCATCGTTTACAAAAATGATTTCGTAGGATTTTTCTAATGCATCTAAAGCAGGATACAACCTGTCAAATAACATTTGCAGGCTGGCCTCTTCGTTATAGACCGGTATGACTACGGAAAGAATAGGAACGTTCATGAGCGCAGTTGTTTAAGAGCGACTAGCAAAGCATCACACACACGATCAACATCAGTGTCTTGCATTTGCGGGAATAAAGGTAAGGTAAGAATACGAGCAGCGACGGATTCTGTATGTGGCAAATCACCGGCTCGCCAACCTAATTGGCGATACAGAGAGGTGGTATGAATGGCAGGATAGTGCACGCCTGAGCCTATACCTGCTTCTTTTAATGAACGTATTAATGCAGGTCGTTGAGATGCTAGTTCTTGCGGTAACAACACTTGAAACATATGCCAGTTACTTTGCTCGAAATCAGCCGGCGGCAAAATAAAATCAGTCAGGGCTAGTCGCTGAAAATACAGTCCTGCTAATTCAGCGCGACGCTGATTATTCGCATCGAGATGATGTAACTGACCTAAACCTATGGCAGCACCAATATCGGTGAGATTCGCTTTACCACCTAATAGATCACAATCATAGGTACCGTCAGCATCACGCGTAATGCCTTGCAAGCGTAGCTTTTCAAATAATTGCGCTTCTGCTTCATCATGCATCACCAAACATCCGCCTTCACCCGTGGTCATGTTTTTATTCGGATGAAAACTCATCGCCACTAAATCACCAGCAGCGCCGATTTCTACTCCATGCCAATTTGCACCTTGCGATTGGGCTGCATCTTCAATCACACGCAAACCATGTGACCATGCAATTTCATACAACCTATCTCTGTCTACTGGCAATCCTGCTAGATCAACAGGAATAATCGCACGTGTCTTAGATGTGATCGCAGACTCTATTAATTCCAGATCAATTAAACGCGTGATGGGATCAATATCAACAAATACAGGTGTCGCACCTACAGCAAGAATCACATTCGCTGTTGCAACCCATGAAAGCGAAGTCGTAATCACTTCATCACCCTGACCTACACCTGCAATGCGTAAAGCAAACTCAAGTGCTGCAGTGGCTGAATTAACCAATCTCACTGGACGGCCACCTGCACGTGCTGATAAGGCTGCTTCCAACTCTTTACATTTTGGACCTGTGGTCAACCAACCCGAACGCAATACCGCACCCACAGCAGCGATCGTGCTTTCATCTACTGAGGGGCGCGTAAAAGGAAGGAATTCCATAAGTTTTCTAAGCTTGATTAAGAACGTGCAATGATGATCACGCCAACAATAATGACCCCGATACCTACTAAACGTTGTACACCCACTGCTTCACCAAATAACCACCATGCCAGTAAAGCATTCACGATATAACCTATAGAAAGCATGGGATAAGCAATACTAACTTCCACACGTGACAACGCCATGATCCATACCACCACACTCACGACATAACATGAGAGTCCAGCTAAAATTCCGGGGTTAGTCGCTAACTGTGTCGCTACGGGTAAAGCCTGCGCTGCGGTAAACTCAAAGTGCCCAAACTGACGCACTCCTGCTTTAAGAAAAAGTTGTGCCATTGCGTTAAGCAAGACGCCAAATAAAACTAATCCAAATTCTGCGAGCTTCATGGCTTGACCACCACAATACGTCGACTATCTTGATAGAGCATTTTCATAGGCAATTTTTTTTCAGTCATCTCGTTATAGCTACCAGCATCCATCATCGCAACCGCACTAGGAGCAGCTTGCCAACGATCGATGAATGCATTCTTAGAAGGTATCCATCGCTCAGGTTCTGCATTTTTACCAAATTCAAATTCTCCTGCCACATCTACTAACCATACTGTGCGACGCAAGTAATAAGGAAAAGTGTGATCATAAGCACCGACAGAAAAAACCTGTGTCTCCGGTTTGATTTCTGATGTGATTTTCTCCACGATCGTCTTACTTCCTTTGATCTGACCAAAGCCGTCATACCCGAAGGTTGCAACCGAAAACGCTATGATACTCGCCATTGCCAGCCCTCTGACTGCAAACAAAGTTTGATGCTTATGCAAGGCACGCCAAGCAAAGCCTGCGCCCATGAGCAAAATCAAACCTGCGAGTGAAAGACAAAGTGCGAGTTGCTGCACTACTTGTGGCGATAAATCACCCACATGAAATAAATGTCGCAATGGATAAATCACACTTAGCAGCAAACCGAATAAGACCGGCACAGCGAGATGTTTTTTTAGCGCTAGAGCTGAATAGTTAGCGAGTAAAGGTGCGATCAATAATCCCAATGCAGGGAAGATGGGCAAAATATATGAAGGCAGTTTAGAACCTGAAACACTAAAAAATACAAAGATAAATCCGCACCACACAACTAAAAATCGTTTGGGATTGAATGCAGAGTTTTTATCATCATCGGAATCAGTTTTTCGCCATCCAGCGATTAACATCACAAATAGCAATGAAGTCCAAGGCAGCAATCCTATTAATACATCTGGAATGAAAAACCAGAGCGGACCTTCATGCTGATGGGTCGTAGTGAGAAAACGTTCTACATGCTCATGAATAAAAAAGAATTGTGCAAATTCAGGATTACGAACAGAGACTAAATAAAACCATGGTGCAGCAAGTAATAAAAATATACTCAAGCCACTGATCCATTGCATACGCAACCATGGTTTGAGATCTCGATTGATGACGCTGTAAAAGAACAAACTCGCACCGGGAATAAGTAAGCCGATTAAACCTTTAGATAAAGTGGCTCCAGCCATAGCCGCCCAACAAGCACGCATCCACCATGCTTGTTGATGCGACTCTTTTACATCTTGAGCGAGTAAAAAACAGCATAGTGAGAGCGCTAGAAAAAAAGACACGCCCATGTCTAATGTAAGGAAATGGCTGTTAGTGAACATCCACGCACAACTCACTGTCACTAGCGCAGCATATTCTCCTGCTTCACTACCCCATAAACGTCTGGCAGTAAACCACACTGAAATCACAGTCAGAAAGCCTGTCAATCCCGGCCACAAGCGTGCAGTGAAATCATTAAAACCGAATAACCCAAAACCAATCGCACTCGCCCAATACTGCAAAGGCGGTTTTTCGAAATACAGCAAGCCATTTAAACGCGGTGTGATCCAATCTCCGGTTTGCAGCATTTCCATTGCAATATCTGCATAACGACCTTCATCGGTGCTAATGAGATCTCTCAAGCTCAAAGCAAAAAACCAAATGAAGACCATCAGCGCCCAATACATTAGAGAACTGTAATTTAAGAGAGGTAAATTTGTTTTGAAGTGAGTGAGTTTTGACATGCTGCTCAAATTGACGCTGATGACAACCAGACGATGGCAATAATGGCACCGCAGCGCCATGCGAAAACGGGTTACGCCTTGTGAGCATAACCCGTTAATTTTACTAACTTTTTACTGGTGCGGCTGGCAGGAATCGAACCCACGACCCCTTGGTTCGTAGCCAAGTACTCTATCCAGCTGAGCTACAGCCGCGAAGAACGAAATTATAGCACTTGCATAACAGCTTAGGAAAGCCCAATACTTGTCTTAACGCTTACGATGATAAAGATCTTGGCCAGCTTCATTGATTTGCTGACGTAAGGCCTTTCTTTCTTCAGGCGATAATTTGGATTGTTTACGCGCGTTTTCGTCTTGAGCAGGCTTATTATCCGGATTAGGTCGCGCATTCTTGTCTTGTTCGCTACGCTCTGAGGTGGCACGCTCAGAACGCTGACCTGCAGGAGGATCTGCCCGCCCAAGAGCCATCCCGCCTAACAGCAGCGTAATCATAAAGACTCTGAATAATGCGAATTTCATATCAAATTAATTAACAAGCAAGTATTACCGACTATCGAATTGATCAGTACAGTGTAATGTGTCTGGAGACTCAGGGCGGATTATATTAGCGCCAGAGATTGTAAACAATTGTAAGGAATTTGCTGACTAACTTGCGCTAAGCAAGAAGGAAGTTACCATAGAGCCATGAACTCGACAAACCACACCTCCTCTATCCCCTCCAAACGTGCGCCTGGCACACAGGCTCGCATCTTGGTCGTTGACGATGATTCACGTCTCAGAGATCTCTTAAAACGCTTTCTCAATGAGCAAGGCTATGCAGTCACTATCGCAGGCAATGCAGTAGAAATGAATCGTTTCTGGATACGCGAGCGCTATGATTTACTCGTCTTAGATTTAATGCTGCCGGGTGAAGATGGACTCTCTATCTGTCAAAGATTGCGTGGCGGTGGTGACGACACACCCATCATTATGCTGACCGCAAAAGGTGAAGATGTAGACCGTATTAAGGGACTTGAGCTGGGTGCTGATGATTATTTGCCCAAGCCTTTTAATCCACGTGAATTATTAGCGCGTATCTCCGCAGTCTTGCGCAGAGTAGCAGCCGATGAAGCGCCAGGCGCACCCTCTGAACATGAAGAAACCTATCTCTTTGGTGAATTTGAATTCAACTTAGGTAAACGCGCACTGACTAAAAATGGTGAACCCATCACACTCACTTCAGGTGAATATTCCGTTCTCAAAGTGTTAGCACGTCACGCAAAACAACCACTCTCGCGAGAAAAATTAATGGAGTTAGCGCGTGGTCGTGAATATGAAGTGTTTGATCGCAGTCTGGATGTACAAATCTCGCGCTTACGCAAGATGATAGAACCTGATCCTGCTGTTCCTCGTTATATACAGACTGTCTGGGGTCTGGGTTACGTCTTTATTCCCGATGGCCACTGAAATTCAATTCAACGACAATCGTCCATTACATAGTTGGATCAAGAGCGACTTATTCTGGCGCACCTTTGTACTGCTCGCATTTTTAATTGGCGTCAGTATGGCAGCGTGGTTCCTGAGTTTTCGTATCGTAGAACGAACACCACGCGGTCAACAAATTGCAGCGCAAATTTCATCTATAGTCACCATCACACGTGCAGCAATTTTGCACTCTGCGCCTACATTACGTCGCGAACTCTTACTTGATTTAGCAGATGATCAAGGGATTCGTGTTTATCCTCGTGAAGAATCTGATGTCACTGAGCCTTTACCCAACCGACCAGTGATTACCGTTATCGAAGAAAAAGTACGCGCTCAACTAGGACCTAACACGCAATTCGTCGGCTCAGTAAATAGCATCCGTGGCTTCTGGGTCAGCTTCATGATTGATGATGATGATTACTGGCTCATGCTAGATAGTGATCGTTTAGAGTTAGCTTCTGGTATTCAATGGTTGGGATGGATTACCTTCACACTCGTCTTATCTTTGTTAGGTGCTTTATTTATTAGTGGACTGATCAATCAACCACTGGCACGTTTATCACTTGCGGCTCGCACCATTGCAGCCGGATTAAAGCCCCTGCCCTTACCTGAAGAGGGTCCCGTTGAGATTCGTGACACGAACATCAGCTTTAATCAAATGGCTCGCGATCTAGAAAGAATTGAAGCCGATCGCACATTGATATTAGCGGGTATCTCACATGATTTACGCACACCGATTGCACGCATGCTGTTAGAAGTTGAAATGGCAAAGCTGACTGACGAAGCACGGTCTGGCATGCAATCAGATTTAGCACAGATGGAATCCATCATTGCGCAATTTTTAGATTACGCTAAACCACCTGAGCAACAATATTATGCTGAATTTGATTTAACTGCCTTATTAAAAAATACGGCAAGCGAAGCAGCTAGACGCGCCGACATACGCATCAACTCTGAGATTGCTGAGAGTTTAATCACTACCGGCAATCCTACTGAAATTTCTCGTATGTTGAATAACTTAATAGAGAATGCACGGCGCTATGGCAAAACAGCCAATCATCAATATGCAGAACTGAATTTACGTAGTCACATCACAGCTGGACAAATATTGATTGAGTTAACAGATAACGGAACTGGCTTACCTGAAGATCAATTCAATTATCTTTTACAACCCTTTACGCGTTTGGATGCAGCGCGTAGTCAGGCAAGTGGCGCAGGGCTTGGTCTTGCGATTGTGAGCCGCATCATACAAAGACATCAAGGCAAACTAGAACTAAGCAATCATCACCCTACTGGATTAGCAGTGAAAATGTGGCTATCTGGACGCAGCTTAAGTTAAACACAATTAACCATAAAAAAATGCGACACTTAGTGTCGCATTTTTTTGATCACTACTAACAAAGTATTAGCTGAGATCTTTTAAAAGCGCTGATAACGTATCTGCAGGTAGTTCTTCTACATGTGCAGGATAATTTGGATGATCACATCCCACCATCATTTGCGCACCATTCTTTAACGCCGACTTCATCGGTGCAGTTAATTCAAAACGCACAAAATGCACTGCTGAAGTTTTTTCTTCCGTTTCTCTCTCGAGATCTTCATCCGCAATCGCATACACACGCGGCTGACCTTCAACTTGAATAAACAGTTTATCTTCTACACCAATTAACTTAGACAAAGCAACACGACGCTCAGCGACATTGCCATATTCAATCAACATGGTGGCTTTGAAGTTGCTTCCCTCAGGGCATAAGGGATTGTATGCATCGAGCTCAGACTGTATACCTTCATCTTCAAAGATTTTTTCTATACGCAGCATTTCTTGCACTTGATAGCGCAAAGTCAATTCATCTTCAAATAACAAAGAAATATGGTTACCGAGATGTACGGTACGAATTTTCTTATGCTCGATGATTTGCTTACGCATCTCAGGTCTAGCTTTGTGATAAGCCTCTAAGCTCATCAGAGAATCACGGGAAATAATCATAGTGTCTTCCTTAATAAAAATTAAATACCGTAAGCCTTACGTAGCAGAGTCAGTGGATGAGCCATTTCAGCATGCGCCAACCCTGCTTCTTCCATACCCTGTTCGATATGATGTCCTGCCAACTGACAATCTGAAGAAATATAGCGCGGCTCATCATTGGCCATCGCTTTGAAAACAGGCTTACCAATTTTCATAGAAACTGCATGAAATTCTTTTTTCACACCAAAGGTACCTGCATGACCAGAACAACGCTCAACTACATTGAGTTTGGTATCTGGCACCAACTGCAACATCTCGGCAGTTTTGCGTCCTACATTTTGCACACGTGAGTGACAAGGAATGTGGTACGACACATGACCTAAAGATTCAGAGAAATCAGTCTTTAGCAATCCATCACGATTACGAACCACAAAATATTCAAACGGATCCCACATTGCTTTCTTCACAATTTGTGTGTCTGCACATTGTGGGAACATCAGTGGAAGTTCTTGTTTGTACATCAATGTACAAGAAGGTACGGGCGTGAGAATCGCATAACCTTCTTTCGCTAATTTAGCCAAATGCGGAATATTGATTTCTTTTTTCTCTGCTACACCTTCTAAATCACCTTGCTCAAGTTTAGGCATGCCACAGCAGGCTTCTTTATCGACCATCACATAAGGAATTTCATTGTGATCAAGAATAGCTAGCAAATCATGGCCTATGCCAGGCTCGTTGTAATTCACGTAGCAAGTCGAATAAATCGCTACTTTGCCGGGTGTGTTCTTGCCATCTTTTACAGGATGCGGTTTAGATTTTGCAGCGCCTGAACGAAACTTCGTTGTTGCAAACTCAGGTAGCCACGCTTTTTTATCTACACCTAAAGCACTCTCCATCATGCCACGCACTACACTGGATTTATTCACTGCATTCACAGTTTGCGTCACCACTGGAATACCAGCCAACATGCCTAAGCCATCGGTGTTAGATAAAAATTTATCGCGTACTGACACTTCACCTTTTTTAAACTTCACTGCTTTGGCACGCAACATCAAGTGCGGGAAATCTAAATTCCATTCATGCGGTGGTGTGTAAGGGCATTTCGTCATGTAGCACAGATCGCACAAATAACACTGATCTACTACCTTGATGTAATCCTTCTTATCTACGCCATCCATTTCCATGGTGGGTGATTCATCCACTAAATCAAACAACGTAGGGAAAGAACCGCATAGCGACACACAACGACGGCATCCATGGCAAATATCGAAGACACGCTCCATCTCTTTATTGAGCGATTCTTCGTTATAAAAATCCTCGCTGACCCAATCTAAAGGATGACGGGTTGGAGCTTCAAGATTACCTTCGCGAGCAGCCATGTTACTTGTCCTGAATGAGTGAAATGAAAAGAGGGAGTTGTAGTCAATGTACTTAGCTAAATCAGTAAGCAAGCACACTCACCACAACTCTCCCCCGCAAGCGGGGAAGAGTGTGCAAAAAAAGAATTAGTCAACTAATACGTCTAAAGCTTTTTGATAGCGATTAGCGTGTGAGCGCTCTGCCTTAGCTAAAGTTTCAAACCAGTCAGCGATTTCTTCAAAGCCTTCTTCGCGTGCAGTTTTAGCCATGCCTGGGTACATGTCAGTGTACTCATGTGTTTCACCAGCTACCGCAGCCATCAAGTTTTGACGTGCTGAACCAATTGGAAGACCAGTTGCTGGATCACCTACTTGCTCGAGATACTCGAGGTGACCGTGTGCATGGCCAGTTTCGCCTTCAGCAGTTGAACGGAACAATGCTGCAACATCATTTTGACCTTCGATGTCCGCTTTGTTCGCGAAGTATAAATAACGACGATTTGCTTGAGATTCGCCTGCAAATGCGTCTTTCAGATTGGCTTCAGTCTTTGAGCCTTTTAATTTCGACATGGTGATCTCCTAATAAATCAAGACGAGAAAACGAGGCGTAAACCTCGTAATACGAGCAGTCAACAAACCAATGCGACTGAAAAGCGACTAGCGAGTAGCCGTTTCAGGCTGGATTGTGGGGGATGGGAGGGAAAATCTCAAATTGTCATTCTCAATCTAGTCGATTAAGAAAAACAATGAAGAAATTGTTAAATTAAGAGATTAGCTATCTAACTTGCAATATTCTGGAAATAATTTCGAATTAGGACAGTTGAATAAAATTATCAAATTCATCATTTATCGCCGAAAAATCAGTGCTATTACTTGTGCAGCCATACCTTCTTGACGCCCTTCCCAACCTAACTTTTCATTGGTCTTGGCTTTGAGATTAATCTGCTCGGCAGTGATGTCACAATCAGCAGCAATATTTGCCACCATGTGCGCCAAGTGCGGCGCCATTTTTGGCGCTTCCGCAATAATCGTTGCATCGATATTGCCAATTTCATAACCCGCATGCCTCACATGTTGTGCGGTCTCAGACAGAAGCAAACGCGAATTAATACCTGCATAACGCGCATCTGTATCTGGGAAATGCTTGCCTATGTCACCTAAGCCTGCAGCTCCGAGCAAAGCATCGGTTATTGCATGCAACAGTAAATCTGCATCGGAATGACCAAGTAAGCCTATGTGATAAGGAATGGTTACACCACCAATAATGAGTGGACGTCCAGGAACTAAAGCATGGCAGTCATACCCTTGTCCTACTCTATAAGGTGGCAATGATGATGTTTTGCTACTCATGACAATCCTTGATCTTTAAAAATCAACTCAGCTAATAATAAATCTTGAGGCAAGGTGACTTTGAAATTACGTGCACTACCCTCAACTAACTTTGGTCTATGTCCCATTGCTTCGATGGCACTTGCTTCATCAGTTACTTGCTGTGCTTGTTGTAATGCTTGTAGCAACTGCGTATATCGAAACATCTGTGGTGTCTGTGCTGACCACAATGCCGATCGCTCTACCGTCATCTCAGAGCGACCATGACCGTCACTACGTTTAATCGTATCCACCATAGGTAAAGCTAACAAACCACCTACAGCATCATCCTTTACAAAAGCAATCAGCTTGTCGAGCAAATCATGCGTCAAACCAGGACGCGCAGCATCATGCACAAGTATCCAATCGTCATCTTCAGTTTCAGAACTAATCGCTAACAATCCATTGGTGACAGAGTCCTGCCGTGCCGCTCCTCCGCATTTTAAAATTGTTGTACGTGGCATTACAGGCAAATCACTGATATACGCATCATTCGCACTCACCACTACATAGGTATGTGAAATCAAGGATGAAGAAGAAAATGTTTCCATCACATGCTGCAACATAGGCTTACCTGCTAGCTGCGCATATTGCTTAGGCATGGAAGTGCCCATGCGCTCACCAACACCGGCAGCAGGAATCAAAGCGATATATCGAGGCACACTCATGCAGTACAACTCATAGAAAAGTGGGATGCGTTCTCACATCAAATTAGTCCAACACAAGACAATTCAGAGACGAGCAAGGAGAACTCATGAGAACTAATTTATAATCTTATCTTACTTTATCACTGTCACAGCGGACAAAAGCAGCCTTGATTGGCATTGAGAGGCCTAAAGCGGCCTTATACAAGTATTTGCCACATCCGTAGATGACAGTGCTGTGTCAGCACACCATGTCCTTTGATCCAAAACGCTTACTTCCCAAAGCTGGAACCCGATTTGTTCTGCCCGCCTTACATGGCGCAGCGGATGCCTATGTCTTGGCTGAAGCAGCACGCGCTATCAAAGCGAACAACAATATGCTGGTCGTGGTGGTGGCAAACGCGATTGATGCACAAAGACTGCTGATTGAAATGCAGTGGTTTGGTAGTAGTGATGAACAAGTGCTGCGCTGTCATCAATTACCCGATTGGGAAACACTGCCCTATGATGCGTTTTCTCCGCATCAGGATTTAGTTTCTGAACGTTTAGCAACGCTGCATGAAGTGCAACATGCACAGTGTGATGTCTTAATCGTTCCTGCTACCACCGCTTTATTGCGCATGGGGCCACCCTCTTTCCTCGCTGCTTACACTTTCTTTTTTAAACAAGGTGAAAAGCTTGATGAAGCCAAACTTAAATCGCAATTAACTTTAGCTGGTTACTCGCATGTGACACAAGTCATGTCACCTGGAGAATATTCAGTACGTGGTGGTTTAATCGATCTCTTCCCTATGGGTTCAGCGCTGCCTTATCGACTCGATTTATTTGGCGACACCATAGAAACCATACGTACCTTTGATGCCGATACCCAGCGCTCACTGTATCCAGTTCGAGAAGTTCGCTTATTACCAGGGCGTGAGTTCCCTATGGATGAAGCAGCACGCAGCGCATTTCGTGGACGCTGGCGTGAAGTGTTTGAAGGTGATCCATCGAAAACGAATATATATCGCGACATAGGTAGTGGGATTGCATCCGCAGGTATTGAATATTATCTACCGCTGTTTTTTGAAAACACTGCGACCTTATTTGATTACATACCCAAAGATGCCACCTTTGCTTTAGTCGGCGATATCGATAGCACCATACAACGTTTCTGGTCTGATACACGTTCACGTTATGGATTTTTAAAATCAGATCGTGAACGACCTTTATTACCGCCAGAATCTATCTTTCTCAATGATGAAGATTTTTTCACCTTGGCCAAACCCTTTGGTCGTTGGATCATTCATGATAAAGATGCAGCCTCTTCCTTATCCACACCCTTACCCAACATCACAGTTAATCGACGTGCGGATGATCCACTAATTAATTTACGTGCCTATCTGACGCAAACTGATAAGCGCGTCATGATTTGTGCAGAGTCAAATGGACGACGCGAAACGCTGCAACAGTATTTTCATGAATACCATCTGTCCTTACCAGTAGCGGATAGCCTACAAGACTTCATCGCCTCCGATGAAAAACTCATGCTGTGCGTAGCACCGTTGCATGAAGGTTGTCAGCTCTTGGATGAACTCGCCAACATTGCCTTCGTCACAGAGAACGAGCTCTATGCTGGCACTGTTCGTCGCACTGGACGACGCAAACAAGAAGGTGTGACGCAAGTTGAATCCATGGTGCGCGATCTCTCCGAGTTAAAAATCGGTGATCCAGTTGTACACATGAATCATGGCATAGGCCGCTACCACGGATTAATCAGTATGGACATGGGTGAAGGTGAAACAGAATTTTTACATCTTGAATATGCAAAAGAAGCACAACTTTATGTACCAGTTTCACAACTCCATGTGATATCACGCTATTCGGGTGCTTCACCAGATGACGCTCCCTTGCATGCACTCGGTTCAGGCATATGGGAAAAAGCAAAACGTCGCGCTGCAGAGCAAGTGCGTGACACTGCGGCTGAATTACTCAATCTGTATGCACGAAGAGCTCTACGACAAGGTCATGCATTTGAATATTCTGCACATGATTATGAAGCCTTTGCAGAGAGCTTTGGATTTGAAGAAACCATAGACCAACAGGCTGCGATTACTAATGTCATTAGTGACATGACATCCGGTCGTCCTATGGATAGACTAATTTGTGGTGATGTCGGTTTTGGTAAAACAGAAGTCGCTTTACGTGCTGCATTTGTCGCGGTTATGGGTGGCAAACAAGTCGCTATCTTAGCGCCCACCACCCTACTCGCAGAACAACATGCTCAAACTTTTGCAGATCGCTTTGCAGACTGGCCTGTAAAAATTGCTGAACTCTCCCGCTTTAGAAGCGGTAAAGAAATCACACTCGCATTAAAAGGCATGTCAGAAGGCACGCTCGATATTGTGATCGGCACCCATAAATTACTGTCACCAGATATAAAATTTTCACGCTTAGGTTTAGTCATCATCGATGAAGAACATCGCTTTGGAGTGCGCCAAAAAGAAGCACTTAAAGCGTTGCGTGCAGAAGTTGATGTTTTAACCCTCACAGCCACACCGATACCACGCACATTAGGTATGGCACTCGAAGGTTTACGTGATTTCTCCATCATTGCGACGGCTCCACAAAAACGACTCGCAATTAAAACCTTTGTACGTAGTGAATCAGAATCTGTCATACGTGAAGCTTGTTTACGTGAATTAAAACGTGGTGGTCAAATTTATTTTCTCCACAATGAAGTAGAGACCATTGAAAACCGACGTGCGAAATTAGAAGAGCTCTTGCCGGAAGCGCGTATCGCAATTGCACATGGACAGATGCATGAACGTGATCTAGAAAAAGTCATGCGTGATTTTGTAGCGCAACGTTTTAATGTGCTGCTCTGTACCACCATTATTGAAACCGGCATTGACGTGCCGAGTGCGAACACCATCATCATGCATAGAGCTGATCGTTTTGGTTTAGCGCAGCTCCATCAATTGCGAGGACGCGTAGGACGTTCGCATCATCAGGCTTATGCTTATCTACTCGTACATGATGTACATGGTCTCACCAAGCAAGCGCAACGCAGACTCGATGCAATTCAGCAAATGGAAGAATTAGGCAGTGGCTTTTATCTCGCAATGCATGATTTAGAAATTCGTGGCGCCGGTGAAGTGCTAGGTGATAATCAATCTGGGGAAATGACAGAGATAGGCTTTCAACTCTATTCCGATATGTTGAATGCCGCTGTTAAATCACTCAAGAGTGGTAAAGAGCCAGATCTGGCAGCACCACTCATCACCACTACAGAAATTAATTTACATGTACCCGCTTTATTACCTGCAGATTTTTGTGGTGACGTACATGAAAGACTCTCTATCTATAAACGCTTAGCCAATTGTGAACTACAAGACAGTATTAGCGACTTACAAGAAGAATTAATCGATCGATTCGGCAAATTGCCCGATGCTGTTAAAGCCTTGATAGAAACACATAGACTACGCATCTCTGCTAAAGAAGTTGGCATTATTAAAATTGAAGCGCACAGTGAAGCCTTAGTCATGCAGTTTGAACCTAAGCCACCCATTGATCCTATGCGCATCATCGATCTCATACAAAAAAATCGTCACATTAAACTCTCAGGACAAGATAAATTGCGACTCACCGCCACCATGCCTGACCTTGCTGCCCGTGTGACACAAATCAAAACAACGATACGTGCGTTAGCAGCGTAAATTACAGAAAATTATGAAGCTTATTTTGCAAGGCTTAACAGTCCAACCAGAGGACGTACAAAAAATTGCGGATCTCGTATCGGCACAATCGATTACGACATTGAGTAAAAAAGTAGTGCGTTGCGATGGTGTCTCAACTTCAGCAGCAGTACTCTCAGAAGTAGCAACGCTTTGTCTGCAATCGGGATTAGATTACAGCTTCATGCAGGAAGATAAAAAACTCTCTGACTTTAAGCTCTTAGTCATGGACATGGACTCCACCCTCATTACCATTGAATGCATCGATGAAATCGCAGATATACATGGCTTAAAAAATGAAGTAGCCGCCATTACTGAAGCAGCCATGCGCGGGGAATTAGATTTCCGTGAAAGCTTGACCCAGCGTGTAGCGCTACTCAAAGGACTAGAAGCCTCAGCACTACAGCAAGTGTTTGATGAAAGACTCTTACTCTCTTTAGGTGCCAATGAATTATTAGCTGGCGCACAAGCTGCAGGCTTAAGAACCGTCTTAGTCTCAGGTGGATTTACTTTTTTCACTGACAGACTGCGTCAACAACTCACCTTTGATCTTGCTCGCGCTAATGAACTTGAAATCAAAGATGACAAACTTACTGGCCGTGTCATAGGCCCTATTATTGATGCAAGCGAAAAACGTCACACAGTAGAAATTCAAGCACAAGCACTAGGAGTACCGACTTCAGCTGCGATTGTGATGGGTGATGGCGCGAATGATTTAGAGATGATGTCTGTCGCAGGATTGTCCGTCGCGTTTCGCGCCAAACCGATAGTGCGTGCTCAAGCTGATGTAGCACTGAATTTTGTGGGCTTAGATGGTGTCTTATTTATGTTTGAATAGGTAATATGCATCAAGAATAAGAAGTTAAATTATTACTTAATCTTTTTATAGCCCAATGCACCAGCTTCATTCATGCATCGAGTGTATTCACTTACTGCACCAACGCTTACCAACGTATGGTCATTTGTTAGATAGCAATATCGCGACTCTCCCTTTTCATTCTTTAAAAGAGTCTCTGTATGCGTTGTACATGCAGCAAGCATCATTGAAATCATCAAAAGAAATAAAGTAGCAAATTTTTTCATATTATTTTCCAATCGCAGATAAATTAAAATTAATATAAAATTT
>Ga0209550_10002344_pt1 | contig 18194 bp, 1 predicted proteins | sample LauGreSuBDMM15SN_2_FD_187567 | JGI IMG/M metagenome (GOLD analysis project Ga0209550, IMG submission 187567) | Freshwater lake microbial communities from Lake Michigan, USA - Su13.BD.MM15.SN (SPAdes) (version 5) | ecosystem: Environmental > Aquatic > Freshwater > Lake | place: Lake Michigan, USA...
CTTAGCTTTAGTGCCATCGGCAAGAACAGTACCTTCACCGAAGAGCTCGCCACCGTCGTTGATTTGACCATCGCCATTCAAGTCACGAACCAACAGACCGTCAGTCGCTGCAGCCCAACCTGTTTTCTCGACTTGTCCATCATTGTTCACGTCGAAGATCACGCCATTCAAAGCTGACAGCGTTTGGATACCATCACCGTTCAAATCGAGTACGAGTGGTGTCACGGTTGCTGCCTGATAAGCATTGAATGCAGCTGTTTGTAGTGCTGTGAACGCACCAACTTGCGTGACATCCAATACGCCCAACTGTTCCAAACTTAAACCAGGTATATCAGTAGTCTGGATTGCAGCAATCTGTGCGGTACTGAACGAGCTAAACTGAGCCGTTGTCAACGAATTGATCTGAATATAATCAAATGCTGCAATCTGTACCGTGGTCAAGCCAGCTACATCAGCTACCTCAATCGCTGCAATGTGGCTTGCTTCGAGTCTAGTGATTTGCACAGCCGTCAATGCTGAAATCTGATTACTATCCAATCCTTCAATCTGAGTCGTTGTAAAGACAGCATCGATAGCACTGATCTGCATAGAGTCAAGTGCGCTTAACTGTGTCAGAGAAACTGCATTTAGCTGAGTATCAGTGAAGGCAGCTAATTGAGTCGTTGTTAATCCCACCACATCACCAACCTCAATGGAGCCTATCTGTCCAGAACTCAAAGCAACGATTTGTCGTGTATTAAATGCAGAGATCTGATCACTATTTAAAGCTTCAATCTGTACAGTCGTCAATCCAGAAATTGGTGTCGTTTGTATACCAACTATCTGTGCCGTACTTAAGATAGAGATCTGATCAATAGTCAATGCACCTATCTGATTACTATTCAATGCTGACATCTGCGTTGAGCTAAATGCTATGACATCGCCGGTATCAATTGCTTGAATTTGTGCAGAATTAAATGCAGTGAACTGTGAAGTACTCATCACAACAAACTGTGAACTTTCCAAGGCAGATACTTGAGCTGTGCTCATTGATCCAATATCGGAGGATTCAATACCACGAATTTGTATCGTAGTTAAGGCAGTAACTTGTAGGGTAGTAAACGATGCAAGTTGTGACGACGTTAATGCAGCGATCTGTCGTGATGAGAATCCAGATAAGTTCGCTGTATCAATCGCTTGCAACTGTAGCGTGGTTAACGACGGCATTTGTGTCGTGGTTAATGCAGCGAGTTGTCTACTATCGAATGCAGCAATTTGAACCGACGTTAGTGCAGCAGCTTGGGAAGAATTCAGCGCTGCAATTTGCGTCAAGCTCAAACCACTCGCACTAGAGCTCGTAATTGAAACAATGTCTGTAGATTCTATGGCAGCAATCTGTACTGAATTAAACTGTGCAAGTTGACCTGTAGTCAATACAGCGACTTGCGTAGCGTCTAGTGCAGCAATTTGTAAGGAATTTAAGCCAACTACATCCGAAGTCTCAATTGCACGTAATTGATTGGCAGTTAATACTGATAGATGTAATGTCGTCAAAGCACCGACCTGAGCAGAAGTAAAGCCAGTCACTTGATCTACAGTCAATCCCAGTATCGATTTAGTAACGGTAATGCCGTTAATCTGCGTCGTATAAACCGTATTCGTGAAGGAATTGATCTGCAAGGTATTCATTGCAGAAATCTGCGAGCTTGTGAATGCCGATAACTGCGTACTATCAAAGATCGCCAGATTAGTAGTACTTAACGCAACCACGTCCGAAGTCTCGATACTTGTCACCTGACTTGCAGTCAATACATCTGCTTGTAAGGAGGTCAATGCCTTAATTTGAGCACTGGTGAATGAGGCAATCTGTGTGGTGCTTAAGATCGCTACATCACGCGTTTCAATTGCCTGAATTTGTACAGTGGTCAAGGCAGCAACCTGTGCAGTATTCATGGCATTGAATTGATTTGCACTCAATACGGCAATTTGCATCGTGTTCAAGGCAGCGATACTACTTGTACGCATGAATACATCGGTAGCAGCAATTTGCTCTGCCGTTAGAGCGGCAATTTGGGTTGTCTTTAATGCAGAGACTTGCAAACTATTTAAGACAGAAATTTGTCCGCTACTCATCGCAGCAAAATCTGCCGACTCGATTGCTTTGACTTGATTACTTGTTAATAAGGTGACTTGAGTGGTGCTAAAGCCATTAATCTGATTACTATTCATCGCGACCATTTGTGCAGTGGAAAGCCCAACTACATTGACGGCCATGATGGCACCAAATTCATTGGTGCTGCGTGGTGTCGCACTAATACCTGAAATGTCAGCAACTTCAATTGCTGCAATTTGCGCACTCGTAAAAGCTGCAATTTGTGAGCTAATTAAGCCACTAATTTGCAAGGAATCCAACGCAATGATTTGATTCGAGGTAAATACTGCCATTTGGGTTGAAGTTAAAGCACGCAACTGTGCACTCACCAAGCCCGTTATTTGGGTAGTTAATAGAGATGCGATCGAAGTCGCTGTAATACCCTGTATCGCAGTCGTTGTTAAACCCACGATATCGGCAGACTCGATACCTCTAACCTGAGTACTACTCATACTAGAGAATTGCGTAGAGCTAAATGCACCCATTTGCGCACTATTCATTGCAGCAATTTGTAGCGAATTCAAACCACGTACATCAATGGCTTCAATTGATCTAAAACCTACTGTGCTGAGTGCAGCTAAATCAACCGTATTTAGATTCACTACATCACTAGTCGTGTAAGCGATATGACCTAAACCTGGAACATCACTCACTTCGATTGCAGCTATCTGTGCACTCGTCATGGCACTGACTTGCAAGTAGGACAAGCCAGTAACTTGACGGCTAGTCAAGGAAGCAATTTGAGTAGTCGACATTGCTTGCAAATCACTGCTTTCAATGGCTGCAATTTGATTTGAATTCAATGCTGCAATTTGCAAGGATGAAAATGCGCGTATCTGCGCACTATTCAGTGCTTGAATTTGCGAAGTCTGACCTATCTTCAGTTCTTGAATTTGTGTGGTGCTCAAAGTAGCAAAGGCACTGAATTGCGCACTGCTCATTGCTGCAAAGCCAGTCAGGGCAGCTACTTGAACGCTGGTTAGTGAACTGATTTGGGTCGTTGAAAAACCTTCTAAATCATCAACTTCAACTGCAGCCATCTGGTTTGCAGTTAATCCACTCAGAGAGCTAATGGCACGAATTTGTGCTGTATTGAGCGCGACGATTTGAGCAGTATTCAATGCACTAATCTGCAAACTATTCATCGTTGCGATATGCACGGTGGTGAGATTAACAATACTGCCAGTCTCAATCACACGCAATTGTGCATAGCTCAGTGAACCGATTTGCGAAGAAGTGAATCCTTGTAAATCTTCCCCTTCAATAGCGCGGAATTGTGTCGTACTCAATGCCACAATTTGGTTCGAATTCATAGCAGCCAAATGATTACTATGAAGTGCAATCATTTGCGTGGTCGTAAAGCCACTGATTTCTGCCACGGTTATCGAACTCAACAGGTTGGTATTGAGGTTAAAGATTTGTGTCGTAGTTAGTACACTAACTTGCGGAATCGTCAACTGCGCCAGTTGTGAACCAGTAAAGTCATCTAGGGTAAATGACTGAATAGCGGAGGTACTTAAGCCTGCTATATCGACCGACTCAATCGCTCTTACTTGTGCTGTATTTAACAGACCAGTTTGTGTCGAAGTCAATGCACCAATTTGTTTGCTGTTTAATGCGGCTACTTGTGCAGTCGTCAATGGTAAGACATCAATTGCTTGAACGCCTGCTGTAGTCAGTCCAGCTAAATCAGCAGTTTGAATCGCACTCACCTGCATGGTATTCAATGCATTAATTTGACCAGTCAATAACAAATTAATTTGTGCTGTGTCGAAAGCAGCAATTTGTCTAGTGGTTAATGCTGTTGAATCCAAAGCTTGTAATGCTGCGGTAGACAAGCTAATGACATCACGTGTAAGTAATGAAATTAACTGTGCAGAATTCAGGCCTGAAATACCCAGCGTGAAATTCGCACTCGATACTTTAGAAACAATCGCAGCAGTCTGATCCGAATCCAGATTCAATATCTGATCTGCTGTGAATGCATTAATCTGTCTTGTGCTCATTGCCACAATTTGCGAAGTGGTGAGTGAAGCAGAATTAATAGCTGCAATTGCAGTCACTGTGAGACCAGTAAAGTCATTGGCTTCGATAGCTGCGATTTGATCCGCGCTCAAGGCTTCTACTTGGGTGGTCGTGAACATGCTTAAGTGCGCACTGTTCAATGCCTCTATTTGCAGTGTAGATAAGAAATCAATGCTGATAGAACCTATGGTTGAGGTGGTCAATCCACTAATATCTTCAGCTTCTATTGCACCAATTTGGTTAATATTGAGTGCTGCAATCTGCATAGAAGAGAAGGCATTGATATCCACGCTATCCAAAGCCACAATCTGATCTGTGGTGAGTGTCACTAGTGCCGTTGGCGTAATCGCTCTCAATTGTGCGCTATCCAATGCAGCAACTTGGCTAGTAGTCATAGCATCTAGCTGGGTGCTACTCAAAACGGCTAATTGAGAAGTTGTAAGACCTAATGCATCAGACGATTCAATCGCGCTAATTTGATCAGTACGTAAGGTCAAAATCTGATTTACCGTCAAAGCAGCTATATGCATGCTATTTAAAGACGGAATTTGATCTGATGTAAGACCTAACAAATTCACTACATCAATATTAGCGATAGCCCCAGTAGTTAAGCCAACAATATCATCACTTTCAATTGAAGTGATTTGTGCTCCACTTAGCACGCCAACCTGGTAAGAGGTCATGGCTTGTAGCTGAGCGCTATTCAATGCTGGCATTTGATCCGTGGTCAAACCAACTAAACTTGCAATTTCTACAGCACGAATTTGGGTTGTACTAATTGCACCAACTTGCAAGGTGGTTAAGGCACCTAATTGCGCACTATTCAATACACCGAATTGTGCTGCAGTTAAGCCTATAACACTTGCTGTTTCAGTCAGTGAAATCTGCGCAGTATCTACATGGATTGCGCTGACTTGATCAGGCGTCAATGACAATACTTGGCTGAGTGTTAACGACGCGGTTTGATAGGTACTTAAAGCTTCAATTTGTAGCGTTGTTAGACCTTGTAAATTGCCAGCCTCTATTGCTCTGAGTGCAAAGGTCGTTAAACCAAACATATCATTGGTTGAGAACAGCGCGAGATCGCCTATTTCTATGGCTGCAAGTTGTGTACTGCTCAATCCTGCAATCTGCATGGAGGACATGCCATTCAATTGAGCACCACTCAAGGCCACCATTTGTGCAGTGGTTAATCCTCTTAATGAAGCAATATCAATCGTACGACCTTGCAGCGTGGTGAGTGCAGAGATCTGATCTGGCAACATACCACTTAGTTGCAAGCTATTTAGCGCAGCAATCTGCGCTGTCGTCATTCCACTCACATCACCTGATTCAATCGCACTCAGTTGCGTGTTATTTAGTCCAATGACTTGGTCAACTGTGAAAGCTGCAATTTGCAATGAACTCATGGCTGACATTTGATCTTCTGTCAAACCAGTCAAGAATGAAACATCGATAGAACGAATTGCGGTCGTGGTCAAACCAGATAAATCGGTTGTTTCAATTGCAGCTATCTGGGATGAGTTAAATAGCGGCACTTGGAAGGAAGTCAATGCTTGCACTTGAGCGCTATTGAATGCCGCAATTTGATCGACGGTCAGACTTGCCATGTCTTGCGGCGTCATCACCAAAATCTGCGCTGTATTCATGGCACCAATCTGCTCCGTAATAAACGAAGACAATTGAACGCCATCCATTACTGCAATCTGCGCCGTGGTCAGACCCGGTATATCACGTGATTCAATCGCACTGATCTGAGTCGCATCGAGTGCAATAATTTGATCGATGGTTAATGCACCAATTTGTGCACTAGTGAGTGCAGCGATTTGATTCGAGCTTATCGACGGCATATTTGCCACATCGATCGCTTTGACTGCTGCAAGTGATAAGCCCAGAATATCACTTGTTTCTATTGCAGCGATTTGATCTCCAGTGAATAAGGCAACTTGCGCTGAAGTCAGAGCAGCAATTTGAGCTGAACTCAATACTGGAATTTGGACTGTGGACAATCCTGCTAATTGTGCTGGAACTAGTTGTCTAATTTGCGCAGAATTCAATATCGTAATTTGTGTCGTGGTTAAGGACGCAATTTGGGCGCTATTGATAATTCCAACCTGAATCGTAGTCAGCGCATTGAATTGAGCAGTACTTAATACTGGGAACTGATCTGTTGTCAGACCAGGCAAATCTTTCGTTTCAATTGCTTGAATTTGTACCGTTGATAAGGCAGAAACTTGATCATTAGTTAATGCACTAATTTGCGCACTATTAAACGATGCCAGTTGTGTGGTGGTCAGTCCTTTGAAATCACGTGTCTCAATAGCACTGATTTGACTGTCTATCATCACCTCAATTTGTGCAGTAGTCAGAGCACCCACTTGAGCACTACTAAATGCAGCAATATGATTACTGGTTAAGCCAGCTAAATCTTGTGTTTGGATTGCACTAATGTGTGCCAAGCTTAGCGCAGCAACTTGTAAAGTTGTCATGCCATTCACTTGCGCACTATCGAGTGCCACAATATGCGATGTTTTTAATCCAGCTAAATCGCGCGTTTCAATTGAGCTAATTTGAGCCGTATTTAAGATAGCAATTTGCGCCGTAGTCATGGCATTTAATTGCGCGCTCTGCATAATCTCTATCTGAGCAGTAGTAAGACCAGGTAAAGAAGCAACTTGTATCGCTGCTATGGCCGAGGTAGTCATAGCTATGATATCGCTAGTCTCGATCGCAGCAATTTGATCACTACTCAATACCTCAATCTGTGCAGATAAGATAACGGTGATTTGAGCTGTATTAAGGGCTTCAACTTGATTTGAAGTCAGTGCTGCAAAATCACCGGTTTCTACTGCACGGATTTGTACTGTGGTTAGCGAAGAAATCTGCGCTGTTGTCATTAAACTTATTTGTGCTGTATCTAGCGCTTGAACTTGATTGGTATTTAAACCTTTCAGATCACGCGTCTCTATTGCTGCAATTTGACTTGTATTGAGCAATGAAATTTGCGCAGTAGTCAGTGCGCCGATTTGTGCACTATTTAAACCTGCTATTTGATCAAGCGTGATGCTTGCTAAATCACTTGTTTGAATTGCACTGATAGACAAGTTAGTCAGGCTAGACATGTCACCAGATTCGAAAGAGGCAATCTGATCGCCACTCATCGCTTCCACTTGCAAAGAAGTCAGAGCATTGACTTGTGCTGTATTCATAACAGCGATCTGCATCGATGTCAGACCACCTATATCACCTGTTTCAATCGCACTAATCTGCGATGGTGACATTTGCGTAATTTGCAACGTCGTCAGAACAATGATTTGATTGCTATCTAGCGCAGAAATCTGCACTGCTGATAATGCGCCTATTTGCGCACTATTTAAGACAGGAATTTGATCACTAGACAGGCCAGCCAAATCCGTAGTTTCTATTGCACGAATTTGTGCAGTATTTAGACTTTGAATCTGACCGTTTGTAGTGAGCGCCTGAATTTGCGCACTATTAAACGCAACGATTTGGAATGGCGCTAAAACTTTAATATCTATAGTTTCTATGCTACTGATTTGATCAGTACGAAGGGCGGCAATTTGTCCCGTAGTTAGAGCTACAACTTGTGCAGTATTCAAACCTGCAATCAAATTGGTACTGATGCTAGCTAAATCCGTAGTTTGAATAGCACTCACTTGAACGGTATTAATACCTGTTAATTGCGCTGTGGTGAGCGTATCTAATTGTGCACTATCTAATGCAGCGATCTGTCCCGTAGTCAGGGAGTTAATCTGCATGGTACTAAATTGCTGAATTTGCGTTGTTGTGAAACCTTGTACATCTAAGGTATCCATGGAACGAATTTGCATCGTAGATAGCGTCAAGATTTGATCATTTGTCATCGATCCAATTTGTACGCCACTCATTGCCGTGATTTGTGCTGTGGTCATCGCAGCTAAATCACGTGTTTCTATCGCGCTGACCTGATCATTAATCATCACCATCATTTGCACGGTAGTCAATGCATTGATTTGACTACTGCTCATTGCAGCAATTTGCAAGGATGTCAGAGCACTGAAGTCGGTGGTTTCAATTGAGCGAATTAAAGCATCTTTGAGTACAGAAATTTGCAGCGTCGTCATAGCGACTAACTGCGCAGTATCAAAGACAGCAACTTGTGCGGTAGTTAGACCAGATAAATCACGCGTTTCGATAGCACTTATTTGATCTACACTCAAACCAGCGATTTGGTTCGTGGTCAAAGAACTGATATGCATGCTATTTAAAGCAATAATCTGATGCGAAGTCAGATTAGTAATGTCCAATGCACGTATGCCGCCAGAAGTCAGACCAGATATATCAGTGGTCTCCATACCTGCGACTTGATCTGCAGATAATGCAGACATTTGCAGTGTGGTCATTGCATTTAATTGCGCGCTACTCATAGCAGCAATTTGAAGAGAACTGAAGCCAGAAATATCACGGCTTTCAATCATGCGTACTTGCATAGTGCTGAAGAATGCAATCTGCGTCGTGGTGATAGCAGCAATTTGTACGCTATCGAGTGACACCATTTGTGATGTCGTTAAAGCGGCAATCTGTGCACTATTTAAAATAGGGAGCTGATCACTAGTCAGACCAGAGATATCACCTGATTCAATCGCTGCCAACTCATCTGCTGTGAAGGAAGCAATATCAATCGTGGTTAAAGTCCGCCCTGCTTCGATTGCTTTAATTTGTATTGCACTTAAGGTTGCAATTTGACTTGTTGTTAATGCGCCTAATTGCGTGCTGCTAAAGGCAGCAATTTGGGCCGCAGAGAAGCCCATTAGTGATTTCGTGACTATGGCACTTAATTGATTGGTATCTAAGGCAGCTACTTGTGCAGTGGTTAATGCATTAATTTGTACACTACTTAATACTGCTGCCTGATCAACTGTCATACCAGTTAAATCAGCAGTTTCAATCGCACGCAATTGGGTGATGCTGAGCACAGCAATCTGTGCCGTCGTCATACTATTGACCTGATTACTGTCTAATGCTTGAATTTGCTGCGATGTCAAACCATTGATGTCACGCGTCTCAATAACACTAATTTGTAGTGTATCTAAACTTTGAATCTGCATCGTAGTTAACGCGCTCACTAGTTTTGCAGTGAGTGACTGTATTTGTTCAGCGGTAAGACTTGCAATATCACCTGTCTCTATACCTTTCACCGCAAGTGTGGATAGATTGCCAAAGTCTGTGGTTTCAATGACGGCAATTTGTGTACCACTCATTTGAGCCAGTTGTGCAGATGTGAGTGCACTGGCTTGGAAAGTCGTCAGAATCTGAATTTGCGCACTAGTCAAACCTGGAATACCCAGATCTTGAATCATACGAATCTGGGTGGTATTCATCGCAGCAATTTGCGAAGTAGTTAAGATACCAACTTGATCACTATCCAAACCAAGAATCTGTGACGTGGTAAACACACTGATTTGTGCTGTGGTCATCGCAGCTAATTGTTCAGTTCGCAGACCAGATACATCACGCGCTTCAAGTGCACGTAATTCTTCAGTAGTTAAACTTACTAATTCATTGGTAGTGAGTGCTCGACCGGCTTCGATAGCAGCGATTTGACTAACTGTCATCGCTACAATTTGCGCGGTAGATAGGATACTAATTTGTGCACTATCTAATGCAGCAATTTGACGCGTGCTCATGGCTCTGATTTGAGCCGTATTCATCGCCTCTAACTGTGAAGTTGTTAGCCCTGCAATATCGCCGCCTTCTAAAGCGCGTAATTCATCCGTGTTGAAGCTCAGTAAATCTGATGCAGTCAGGGTACGACCAGAATCAATCGCACGAATCTGTGTAGTATTTAAAACAGTAATTTGTTCAGTAGTAAATTCACTAAGTTGGAAACTATTGAGAACGGCAATATGCGCAGCGGTCAAACCACCAATATCTGCAGTTTCAATTGCGTTAATTTGTGTAGTGTTAAAGGCAGAAAACTGCTTAGAAGTCAGTGCACTAATTTGCGCAGAATTCAAAATTTGAATTTGCGCAATATCGAGAGCACCGATATTATCGGTAACAATCGCTGCAATTTGTTTGACAGTCATCGCTGCCATTTGCAAAGTAGTTAACGCAGCAACCTGTGCTGTATTAAGAACCGCGATTTGGTTGGTAGTCAGACTGGTAAAATCACGCGACTCTATTGCACTAATTTGATCAGGACTCAACGCAGCAATCTGTACGGTAGTTAATGCGCCGATATGATTCGCAGTCAAGGAAACAATCTGATCGGAACTTAAATTCGCTGCACTGATTGCACGCACAGTATTGGTGGTTAAGCCACCAATATCAACTGTTTCTATCGCAGCAATTTGGACAGAAGTAAGCGCTGCAACTTGTGAGGTATTGAGTGAATTTATTTGCGCGCTATTTAAAATTGCGACTTGGTCTGCTGTTAAACCGGTGATGTCTCTGGTTTCTATTGCTGCAATTTGCGTCAAGCTTAATGCTGCAATTTGCAGCGTAGTCATCGCTTCTATTTGATTGCTATTTAGCGCAATAATTTGGTTGGTATTTAACGCAACCAAATGGAACGTTTGTAAAGTTCTGAGCGCTGAGGTAAAGATAGTTCTGACTTGATAAGTCGAGAGCATACCTTGTATCTGATCAGTATTGAGCGCTTGTACCTGATTGGTAGATAGTGCAAATAATTGATTACTACTTAATGCATTAATTTGTGCATTTGAGAATCCAGCTAAATCACCCGATTCAATCGCACGTATCTGCATAGTATTGAGTACTGAGAGTTGCGCTGTACTCAGAACGGCTAGATGCGCAGAATTTAATGCAATAACTTGGAATGTAGTTAAGCTAGATAAATCACGTGTTTCTATCGCACTAACTTGTGTCGTACTTAATAAACTTACTTGGGTTGTACTTAACGATCTAATCTGCGCTGCAGTGAGTGCTGCGATTTGTAAAGAGGTCAGCTTAGCGACATCCAGACTACGCAGAGTGTTCGTTGCCATACCAGCTACAACAGTAGTGGTAATAGCGTTGATTTGTGTGCTCTCCAGAACAGCAACTTGACGTGTTGTTAAGGCATTTAGTTGTGCACTGGTGAGTGCTGCCATCTGACTCGTGGTCAAGCCAACTAAATCACGTGTTTCGATAATACCTATCTGAGTTGAGCTCCAGGAATTTATCTGATGTGATGTGAAGGCACCGATTTGTACACTGGTGAGTGCGACTACCTGCGAGGTAGTCATACCTCTTAGGTCACTAGTTTCAAATGCACTGACCTGACTGGTTGTAATTGCTGCGAATTGCGCTGTAGTTAGTGTTGATACTTGCGCACTATTCATACCTACAATTTGAGCATTCAGCAACTTCGTTATATCGATAGCACGAATTGCTGCAGTCGATAAGAACGTGATGTCACGTGATTCAATGGCATTCAGTTGTGCATCGCTTAATACCGCCATCTCACGACGGGTTAGTGCACCAACTTGTGAGCCTGTGAGTGCTTCGATTTGTCTCGTAGTGAGCGCAGCGATTTGCGTTGTAGTAAAACACAATAGCTGGCTAGTATTAACAGAAGCAATATCTCTTGTTTCCAGAGCTTGAATTTGCCCGGTAGTCAGTGCGGTTAATTGTAATGTTGTGAGTGAGTTGAGCTGAGTTGTATTAAACGCTGAGATCTGAACGGTATTTAAAGCAGCAATCTGTATGGTAGTAAATCTACTGAGCTGTGTGCCCTTCAGATTATTAATATCTGCAGTATCAATCGCTAACAGTTGATTGGTTGAAAATGCAGCTAGCTGTAGTGAGGTAAAACCATTGTAATGCGTGCTATTTAATGCTGCTAGTTGTAACGAATTGAGTGCAGTTACTTGTGTAGTAGTGAGCGCAGCCACTTGAGCGCTCGTAAAATTAACAATATTGGCACTTTGAATCGCATCAATTTGCGTAGTACTTAAAATTGTCAGCGTACCAGTGCTGATATTTTTTAATTGCGATGCAAAAACAGCTGCAATCTGACTTGTAGTCATCGCAGCGATATCGCCGGTCTCTATAGACGTAACTTGAAAGCCTTGTAATGCTGCTATCTGTGTACTTGTTAGACTATTAATTTGAACTGAGCTAAATGCAACAACCTGTGTGTCAATGAACGCGCGTACCTGCGTTGTGGTTAGGCTAGCAATCTGATTAGAATTTAGCGCTGCCACCTGTATACTGGACAATGAACGCAATTGCACTACACCCAGTTGGGTAATCTGTGCGGTGGTGAATGTGCCAACTTGGGTGGTACTAAATGCGGATACTTGCGTGGTCGTGAGGCTGGCCACATCGCTAAGCTCAATGGCAATGATTTGCGCAGAATTTAAGACCGCTAGCTGATTGGTGTTGAGTGCATTTAACTGTGAGCTATTTAAGTTAACAATCTGGGCTGTACTTAAATTAGCAACATCTGACGTTTGAATCGCATCTATCTGTGCTGTATTCCATGCTGCCAATTGCAGTGTGGTTAAAGCATTGAGTTGTGCTGAAGTCAGTGCAGCAACTTGATCCGTTGTGAAAGCTCGGAAATCACGACTTTCTATGGCACTAATTTGATCAGTACTAAATGCCGCTACCTGCGCTGCACTTAATCCATTGATCTGAATACTATTTAATGCTTGTATCTGTTCAACCGCAAAACCACCCAATTGGGTGGTGGTTATGCTGCTAATTTGTCCTGTGGTTAAACCGCCCATATCACGCGTTTCTAAGGCATTGATCTGAGCGGTAGTAAATAAAGTAATTTGTTGATTGGTGAAGCTACTGATTTGAAAACTATCAAAAGCAGCAATTTGATCAGCAATCAATGCTCCTAATTGCAGAGAATTAAATAACGCAACCTGAGTTGAGGTCAGTGCGCCTACCTGATTCGCATCAAATAAAGGAACCTGAGAAGAACTAAATGCCAGAAGTTGTGAATCTGATATCGATCTAATGTCGCTAGTGGTGAGATTAGCGATGTCGTCGGCAGTTAAACTGCGAATCTCTGCGGTGGTGAGACTAGTAATAACGATTGACATGACATCAGACCTTTTATCGATTCATCCTTCAAGCACGAAAATTACAAATATCGCACTTGAAAATAGTAAAAAAGCAAGACCAACACTGAAAAAAGCGCAGTTTTTCTACTGATCGCGCGCTTAATCACTGGCCGTACAGCCCCTATCGACTCTTATCGACACGAGCTCGCATTTCCTTAATGCGTTTTACATTAATGCCGAATTAAGCTTGTCATTCAGTAAACTTTGATTATCTTGCTTCACATACACCATATAGGCATCGGCACCATCGCTACCAAGATTAGCCGCTAACGCACCGCCATCCAGCGCCACATTATTGTGTGCGCTGGCTTCTGCCGCTATTAAATCTGCTTGCGGCTTACTAATTACATCTACAAGATTGAGGTTAAGTGCAGCTGGCTCATTCTTATCTGCTTTATTCGCATTGCTGTCGACTGCAAACCAGACATCACCCATAGTCTGGGTCTCACCAGCAGTATTGGTATAACTACCCATAAGGCCGATCAGATTGCCGTTATTAATTTCAGCGGAAGAATTGGCTTGCAGTGACAAACTAGCGATATCTTTTTCAGAAAGCGAAGACAATTCACCTGCATCAGTCACGCCATTGCTATTACGATCTATCCAAACTGACAGCTGACTAAAGGCTGCATCATTTGCATCAATCAAACCATCCAGATTGCTATCAAGTACACTCAACGCGACATAGCCATTTTTCGCTTTTTGCCCATTTGCGAGTTCAGTACCTACACCAAATAACTCACCGCCATCATTGATTTGACCATCACCATTTAGATCCCGCACCAACAGCGCATCCGTTGAATCTACCCAACCACTTTTCTCTGACTGTCCGTCATTATTGACATCAAACACCACACCATTTTTTGCAGCCAGTGTTTGAATACCATCACCATTCATATCCAGAATTAATGGCGTGTTACTTAAATAAGCAGTGACCTGATCAGCAGAGAAGGCTTGCAACTGCGATGCAGAAATTGCTGCAATCTGTGAGGTCGTCATGGCGGTGATTTGATCCACGCTTAGACCCGGTATATCGGCTACCTGAATAGCACGAACTGCAGTCGTGGTCAGACCTACAATACTGCCTACATCAATGGCTGCAATTTGGCTACTGTCCATAGCGACCATTTGTGCAGCTGTCAAACCCGTCATCTGTGCACTGGTCAAGGTCGCGATATGATCGACAGAGATAGCAGCGATATCGCGTGCTTCAATCGCACGCACCTGTGCAGTCGTAAATACGGCAATATCTGCAATTTCAAATGAACCGATTTGTGCGCTATTTAATCCCACAATTTGGGCTGTCGATAATGCACGTGCTTGTGCCGTACTAAATTCTGCTATCTGAGAAGTTGTTAAACCAACTAAATCTCTGACTTCGATACTGCGAATTTGTGTGGTGCTCAACAAGCCAATTTGATCAATTGTAATAGCGCTGATATGCGCACTATTTAAAGCAGTGATCTGGGAAGAAGAGAGCCCCGCTAGTTGCGTATTATTTAAAACAACGAGTTGCCCTGTTGTTATGCCAGCAAATGTAGTTAACTTCACTGCACCCAACTGTGTGCTAGTAAATTCCATCATCTGATCTGGCGTAAAAGCCGCAAACTGGGTCAACGATAAAGCATTCACCTGTACTTCTGACAAAATACTGATATCACTCACTTCAATTGCTGCGATTTGTGCTGTGTTAAATACTGCGATTTGCGTAGCAGAGAAAGCCGCAATTTGTGTTGTTTCTAAGGTGGCGATTTGATCGGTACTCAATCCTGCCAGATCACGTAATTCTATCGCTCGAATTTGCGCCGTCGTAAGGCAAGCAATATTGATCAAATCCATAGCTGCGATTTGTGCAGAATTAAATCCAACTATCTGTGCCGTAGTCAGGGATGACAACTGCAAACTATCCAATGAACCAATTTGTGCACTAGTAAGTCCAGTTAAATCTCTTACTTCAATCGCTCGAATTTGAACAGTTGAGAAATTAAGGATTTGATCAACTGACATCGCATTGATATGAGCGCTATGCAAAATAGCAATTTGGGCAGTGCTCCAAGCTTTTAGATCAGTAGCTTCAATCTCTATCACTTGGGATGTATGTAATGCTGCTACCTGAGAGGTAGATAAGGCAGATAATTGTAGGCTATTTAAGGTCGACATATGCGAACTCGTAAGGCCGGTAATATCTCTCACCTCTATAGCGCGAACCTGAGCAGTGGAAAAAATCGTTAATTGATCTTGGGTTAGTGCCGCAATTTGCGCGCTATTCAACACTACTATTTGTGCAGTACTCCAGCCAGTTAAATCAACGTCATCAATAATAGCGATTTGCGTTGTACTCAGTACTGCAACCTGTGACAAGGTAAGTGCCTGAATTTGCGCACTATCTAACGCAACTACTTGAGAAGTTGTAAAAACAATTAAATCACGGGTTTCTACACCCTTGATTTGCATTGTAGTTAACGCTGCGATTTGATCGTCAGATAATAAACGTACACCAGCAGAATTTAGCGCGGCAATTTGTGTGCTGCTAAAGCCAACGAGATCACCTACTTCAATCGCTGTCACTTGAACGGTATTGAGTACCGTGATCTGTGATGTAGTCAGTGCGCCTAACTGCGAACTTGTGAAGGCAATAATGTCATCTTCAGTTAATCCGCCCATATCTCTGACTTCGATCGCCCTAACCTGCGAGGTCGTCAACTCTGCAACTTGAGCAGTTGACATTTGCTGTATCTGTAAACTACTTAATGCAACGATTTGTGCCGTATTCCATGCAATTAAATCGCCCGGATCGATTGCAGCAAACTGCACGGTGGTGAGCGTGGCAATTTGTGAAGTACGTAATGCAGCTAATTGCGTGCTATCAAATGCTGCCATTTGTGCTTCAGTCAAACCAGCTAAATCCGCTAATTCAATTGCTGCTATGTCAACCGAACTCAAGCCCACAACCTGATCGGTGGTGAGTGCACCGATTTGTGCACTATTCAACGACATGATTTGTTGCGAAGTTAAGGCAGCTATCTGCGCTGTATCTAAGGATGCAATGGCTTCTAAACTAATACCGACTAAATCTCTGGTTTCTATCGCCGCGATTTGATCGACTGAGAACATCAAAATCTGATCACTGGTTAATGCGTTAAATTGGACGCTATTAAGATTTGCGATCTGAGTAGTCGATAATGCGCCTATCTGGGTCGCATCTAACAACGCAATTTGAACACTACTCAAACCAGATAAATCACGTACCTCTATCGCAGCAATTTGATCAACGGTGAGCGCCATGACTTGGCTACTGGTAAATGCTCGAATATGGGTACTATTAAAAATAACAATTTGTGCTGTTGTCATTGCAGCCAAATCATCTGCATCGATAGCAGCGATTTGATTAGTATTGAGTGCAACTGTTTGCGCAGTGGTGAGCGAGGCTAACTGCATACTATTCATAGCAGTAATAGCGTCAGTCGTCAGCACTGCTAAATCTCTGATCTCTAATGCAGCGACTTGTGCAGTATTAAACGCTGCAATTTGAGTCGTTGTCATTGCCTTGACTTGCGTACTCGTCAGAGAAATGATTTGTGAACTCTTCCAACCAGTTAAATCATCAGCATCAATCGCAACTAGCTGAGCCGTTGTAAGCGCACTGACTTGTGAAGTCACAAAAACTGCTAACTGCGCGCTACTGAGCGAACTAATTTGATCAACCGTCATCGCCACTAAATCGCGTGTTTCAATGGCACGGATTTGAGCAGTTGAAAAATTAGCCAGATTAACGCTAGAAAGTGCTTTAACCTGATCACTAGACAGTCCCACAACCTGTGATGTGGTCAGGGCATTAGTTTGATCTAAACTTAATGCAGCAATTTGGGTCGTACTAAAACCTACTAAGTCGCGTACTTCAATCGCGACCAGTTGATCAGTTGCCAATAATTCTAACTGTGCAGTTGTCATTGCACGTATATGTGCACTATTCAATGCAACGATTTGCGCTGTAGTTAAGCCTGCAAGATCAGCGGGATCAATTGCACTAAACTGATCAGAATTCAATGCAGCTGTTTGCACTGTAGATAAAGAAGATAGCTGAGCACTATCCATTACCTCAACTTGACTCGCCGTTAAACCTGATAAATCTCTTACCTCTATAGCTCTAACTTGAGCCGTAGATAACAGCACCACTTGATCGGTAGTGAAGGCACGGATTTGATTACTGTTTAATGCAACGATTTGCGCTGTACTCCAACCTGAGAAGTCTTCAGCATCGATCGCACTAATTTGATTTGAGGTTAAGGCTGTTACCTGCCGTGTAGTTAGCACAGAAATCTGCAGACTATCTAACGATTGAATTTGTTCGTCAGTTAATGAAGCAATGTCATCCGTTGTAATCGCTCGGATTTGATTAGTACGCAGAGCAGTGATTTGATCGGTGGTGAAAGCACTGAACTGCACGCTATTCATAACAGCGATCTGCGTCACTGAAAAGAATGGTATTTGAGTCGTTGTAAAAAATACAACCTGACTATTGCTAAATGCAGTGATTTGGCGGGTGGTAATCGCTTGAATAGCCGACGTCGTCAGACTAATAATATCTTGCGAAGTTAATTCAGAAATCTGAGTCGTGGATAGACTTGCGACGGGATTTGCCATGACGTGAGTTCTCTAGTTATTTCACCGTACAAGTTTAGCGAATAATTAATTAATCGCTACATATTAATAAGGCTACACAACCTCCAAACATTCAGCTCTCACTGAATCTTGATTGGTTTTATGCGGCACTACCGTGCCTGATTTTCATCCGGCACGGTAGATTCGCTGTTTCAAAAAAAGCTACAAATAGTTTAGATAATCACAGTATGTAGTTTGTGATTCACCAGTAATTGCGCATCCTGGTTCACATACACATCGTAACTCTGTGCGCCTTCTGTCACTGTGCCATGTTGACTCCAACCTTCTCCTCC
>Ga0209550_10002346_pt1 | contig 18190 bp, 14 predicted proteins | sample LauGreSuBDMM15SN_2_FD_187567 | JGI IMG/M metagenome (GOLD analysis project Ga0209550, IMG submission 187567) | Freshwater lake microbial communities from Lake Michigan, USA - Su13.BD.MM15.SN (SPAdes) (version 5) | ecosystem: Environmental > Aquatic > Freshwater > Lake | place: Lake Michigan...
GAGAATTTCACAGGTGAGCACATTGTAATGCATACGATACTTGGTCCACAGTTTCTCTATAAAGTATATCCATTGTTTTCGCTGGTTTCGATAGTTCTTTACGTGAAAGGTGGTTGACCTCAGCTGCCAATTAAACCAATGAATGTCTCGTTCGCGTGCGGCTTCCATGTAATAGGCACGCGTCCTTTCCGGACAACGGGACTGACGCGTGAGCCCAACTCCTGGTTTCTCTGGCCGACAAGTGCGTACAACGGTGAGTCCTTCCATGTTCTTTTTAAAAAAAGAACGCAAAAAAGGGCAAATCAATTTTTGTTCTTTTAGAAAAAGAATTCAAAAACTTAGGATTACATGAGGATAAGTATTTTAATATTTCTAATCTTATTCTTCGTGTGACCTTCTTTATTCTTCCTCTAATCCTTCTGTTTTTGTTTTCTTTTTTCTAAAAGAGCTACAGGGCTTATACGACTTTCGATGCCACTCCGTAATGCCGTGTTCACGTATCCCATCCATGTGTTTCTTCGCCCCGTATCCTTTGTTCTTGTCCAGGCCGTACCGCTCCACCAAATACGGATGCTCTTCGCACAAGTCCAGGATATAATCATCGCGGGCAACCTTTGCCAAGATGGATGCTGCCGCAATCGAATAATAGGTAGAGTCTCCCTTTTCCACGCACGTATATGGGACCGTGACCCATGCCTCATTTATAATTCGAGTAATCGGTTTGAAATAATTGCCGTCGACCAACAGGGTACCTTTATCGGGTAGAATCTCCAGAATACACGTGTGCATGGCCTTCATCGTGGCCTGTAGAATATTGAGGTCATCAATCGTCTTCTCGTCGGAAAAGGAAACAGACCAAGCCAAGGCATGTTGCTTGATCTTGTCGGCCGCTTCGCGTATCTTCTTTTTACTGGTGAACTTTTTGCTGTCCTTGATAAAGGAGAAATCCATTTCCAACGGCAAGATAACCGCAGCACAATACACACGTCCAAACAACGGTCCCCGACCGGCTTCATCCACGCCAATTTCGGTTTCGGTCTCAGGTGCCTTCATGTTATCGTTTTGTAATGAAGTTCTTTTGAATTCATTTTTTATCAAGTACGAAGTATGAAGTATGAAGTATGAATGATGAAGTATGAATGATGAAGTATGAATGATGGAACAGAATAAAGAATACCTATTCTATCTATCATGGACATTCTATCTCGTTTACCTGAAGAACTTCAAGGTCGTATTATGTCCTATACCTATCGACCACAGCCCGATTTTATACTCGAAGACATTCAAAATTTTGTAGATTCCAAAAATGACCTTCTCAAAAAATATTATGATTTTTGGATTGTCCATCTACACATGTCCATCCCTGAAGATAGGCGCTGGCTCATCAACGACTTCTTTTATTATGCGAACGAATATAAACCAACCATGTTTGGATACTCCAACTCATTTTATCGTTTATTCAAACGGATGTATGGGATAGACACTGTGGAAGAAGTGGAAGCTTTTGTTCGAAAACTAGGTAAAAAAAACGTGGAGACCCAAATCAATGTTGTGTTAGGATTATTTACGACCGACCAGCGAGATGATTTATGTATGAATTTAATTACGACTTAAACGTGTACGTTACGTTAACTTGTAAAAAAGATTTAAACAATACGACTTATCTTTTGTATGGAATATACAACTTTTGACAGTATGAATTTAAATGAACCTTTATTGAGGGCGATATATGCCTATGGATATGAGCAGCCGAGCATTATCCAACAACGTGCGATTGTACCCTTTTTAACAGGACAGGACATGATAGCACAAGCCCAATCTGGGACGGGTAAAACCGCAACCTTTACGATTTCGACGATTCAACGACTAGACCCATCCATCCCTACAACCCAGGCCCTACTGTTGTCTCCGACTCGCGAACTGGCTGTTCAAACATTTCAAGTGTTTTCGGCGCTTAACTTGTATACGGGTTATACCGTATCTAACTGTATTGGCGGACAATCAGTGCGCGATGATGTCTATCGTATGAACCAGGGGATTCAAGTGGTCATTGGTACCCCAGGGCGAGTCTATGATATGATCAGTCGTCGTGCATTGCCCGTCAAAACCATTTCGATGTTGGTCTTAGATGAAGCAGATGAAATGCTATCACGGGGGTTCAAAAGTCAAATTCAAGAAATATTTAATACCTTGCCCCCATGTCAGGTATGTCTTTTCTCAGCAACCATGCCGTCTGAAGTACTTGAGTTGACCCAGAGGTTCATGAAAAATCCCCTCCAACTTTTAGTTCAAAAAGAACAACTCACGTTGGAAGGGATACGACAGTTCTACATTTCTCTAGAAGAGGAATGGAAATGGGATACCTTATGTGACTTGTACGAGACGTTGCCCATCAATCAGTCCATTATTTATTGTAACACAAGACGAAAGGTTGAATGGATTAAAGAAAAGATGACGGAGAAGGATTTCAATGTCTCATGTATTCATAGCGAATTATCACAAGATGAGAGACATAGTATCTTGAACGAATTCCGCTCAGGCAAAACCCGTGTTCTCATCACGACGGACTTACTCGCGCGAGGCATCGACATTCAGCAGATTTCGCTCGTGATTAACGTCGACCTTCCGACAAACCGAGAGAATTACATTCACCGAATTGGACGGTCGGGACGGTTTGGACGAAAGGGAGTCTCTATCTTGTTAGTCACGAAAGAAGATGTCCCTTATATGAAAGAGATTGAATCCTTTTACCATACCCAGATTGCGGAAATGCCCGAAAGCGTGGACAAATTCTTTTAAAAGGACCAAGGCATTCTGTTCCTTGAACCAAATACAGAGAAGGAATTTATTTGTCTGTTTAATGATTGTGTGAGTGCCTTTGCGTCGGAAATTGCCTTTGCTTGCGCCTGTGCGACTGCTTGCGCCTGTGCCTGGGCCTGTGCGACTGCTTGCGCTTGGGCTTGCGCCTGTGCCTGGGCCTGGGCTTGTGCTGCTGATTGAGCCTGTGCTGCCCTCCTATCTTCCACCGCTTTTGCTCGTTTTTGTTGTTCACGTACAAATTCTCTCTGTATGGCTTCCAGTCGTTCTTGTTCCTCTCTCTCGACCCTAAGACGTTCCTTTTCTTCACGTACTGCCTTGGCTGCCGCAAACTTCACGGGGTCAATTTCATTTGTCACGTTATATTTTTCATTCTTTATTTTGTAATAGCGTGCGTTGGTTTTAGGCATGGACCTATTGCCGTATCCTTTAACTTCTGTATATGGATTGGTCGTAGTACTGTAGGGATAATAAGAATTATTTTCAATGTCCAATACCTCTTCTGTATTTGTAAAAATGTTTTTACATTCCTTGTCTGTATACAAGGTGATATTCGACAAGTCTCTTTGAAATGCTGTTGATTTTCCAGGATTTTTACCGGACTGAGTTGTTGCGCTGTAGTTCTCGCCACTGTTCACGTAAGGAATGGGAATACATCCGTTTACAGCACGTTCCGAGGCAAAACGTGTCATCGCATCTTCACTCGGAGACACCATAAAAAAAGGTAGGGGGGGCTTGTTGACTTCAGTATCGTTTATCTTGTAATAGGTAGCGTTTTGCCGTTTGTCTACTGAAAAATAGAGTATATTCTGGTTATTAAGTGAGGCCTTTTTCATGTAGGTTTCTTCGTTGGCGCGTATATCACATTCGTCGTCGGCATAAAGACGAAGATTTCTTTTGTCTCCAGGCGTAGTGACAAAGACTCTTTTTTGTACTACATCGGTTATTTTGGTAGAAGGTCGAATAGCACCGGGTAAAGGTCTACAACTACCGTCTCCATTTAATTCATACACCTTTAACTTTCCATTCTCTCCGACTTCTAATAAATTTGCGTTTCCTGGGACTTTAACTTTACTTAAGTATTCACTAAGGTCACCATTGCTCCATCCTGCTCCCATCTAAATATAGTGAATATAAACCTTTATTCTTTTGAATCATTTATTTTGACTCATTTATTTCCGTAGTTCTATTTATGGACTCTTATTTTGGAAAAATCAAATCGACTACCTATCAGTCACCTGTTTATACCTATTCCAACATGAGAGAATATGTAGAAACCAACGCAAAACACATCAAGCATTTAGAGAAGGTTATCGATACCCTTATACAGGATGTTCATTTGCTTGAACATAAGATATTACAAATAAAGGCGAAAAAGGATACTTAACATAACGATAAATATCTAGAACTATATAAGGATGAACAAACTAGTCTTGAATGGGATTGAGCGAAATATCGAAAACGAACCACCTCTTCATTGGGTCACCGGAAAATCAGAGTTTCCTTGTTGGTTTAAACAGTTTATAAATGACCAAATGTTGACACTCACTTCGTTAAAACTTGGGTCCAATCTCAGCATGTTTGGAAAAGTCATTCAAAAAATCAACGGAAAAATAATAAATAGTTATGTACATATACGGTCAGATAAATTTGACACGAATGTAATGACTCAAACCGGACCTCTTCAATTTATGTCCTTTCATATCATAAAAATGAATGGTTAATATCCTTTCTTCATCTTAAAAAATATAACAACTATATATACATGGACCCTCGTATTCTCTACAGCTTGCAATCAGCCCTTCTCTTTTTTATCATTGCTTCGCCCCAAGTGTACGCCATTACCGGCGCCATCTTTAAGACGAAAGGGACCAGTGCGCTCGTGCTCCACTCCGTCGTCTTTGGTCTTTTGGTCTACATTCTCATGCTGATTAATGCTTAAAAGTATTTTAAATACGTTGTTGATAATGAAATAGTATCACCTTCCTTTTATATGGAAGATGATATAAAGGAAAACGACACTCTGGGACGTGTATTTACACCACCTGTCTTGCTCAAAGAACTCTATGCCCAACTGAGTCCTTTTTTACGTCCAGGCATGCAAGTCTACGAGCCAGGTGTAGGCGACATGCGTTTTCATGCGGCCTATCCATTACCTTGTACCTATTCAGGGTGCGAGATTTCGCCAATCGGAGACTTGCCTATTACCATTTACAAGGGGGATTTTTTTGACCAGCCCCTAGACACGTATGACCTCATCCTAGGAAATCCTCCCTTTCGTATCGAAACCAGTGGTCCACACTCTTCTCCCACTCCGACGAAATGTCCACAGGTCACGATTTGGCCCAAAATGGTGAAACGATGTTTTGAACATTTGGTCGAGGGCGGCTTTCTGGCAATGATTTTACCGTGTATGTGGTTGAAGCCAGACAAGGAAGGGATACACGCGCTGTTTATGCGCAATCGACTCATTTCTGTACGTTGCTATAGTTGTACCGAAAGCAATAAGCTGTTTGGTTACAAGTGTCAGACTCCGGTCTCTATGGTCATTATACAAAAGGTATCCTCTATCGGTTCCTTTTTGCTCTACGACAACGGCTACATTCCGTTTACGGTTTTGTCTCCACCCTGTATTCCTACCCAAAATGCGGCATTGTTACAAGCAAGTTATCGGCTCATTCGAACGCCGCTTACCTGTATCAAGTTGTCGACGGTGCCCAAGGGACACGTTGTGAAGAACCCGTCCAAAGGATTTCCTTTATTGACGACGTATAAACAGGATTCCATACATGGTATCGAACAGGATACACCTGGGCCTTACCACGGTATCCCGAAAGTATTACTTCTTCACAAGAGCAAGCCTATCCCTTTCTTAGACCTACACGGAACTTATGGTGCAGGGGGACGGGATGTCTACGTTTTGCCTGTAGATTCTTATGAAATGATGTTGGACCCACTTGTACAAAAGATACTCAAATCTTTTACCATAAGGATGAATTATTATGAAAAACAGACCTTTCAATATTTACCCTGTGTAGAAGAGTTTTCTGAATGGAAAAAAAGTATTTCTATACTATATGACCCGTAAACGTCGAATGCGACGAAGACGTCGTACACAAAAGGGAGGCAAACCAGTAAACCCCGAAATATGTAAGGGGTTACCGTATCTGGTGAATGGATTCGAATACACCGTAAAAACAAAGGATATTATTCAAAATCAACCACAAGAGGACTACAAGTCTTTTTTGGGGACATGTAAACCTCCCTATGCTGTCTCGACTACCCATATGTCAAAATATACGTCGAAAGGGTCCTTCATGTTGATGACCAATCCAGAGGAATTATCTATTTTTGTACAGAAATGGATTAAACGAATCGAACCCATCTCGAAAGAAAAGTTTTCCAGTTCTCTTTACCGAAGCAACATTAACCCGTTTAAATCTTACTATGACCAGCTTGTGTTGTACAAAACCGCTATCGAAAATAAAAAAGATATGATTTCAAAAATGTTGACATCGGATACAGACGTTCTTTTCACGAAAGACAATATCCAAGATACAGTTAATGCGATAAAGATGAAGTATGACTATTATACTGATTTACCTTTCAACATGAAAGAATTCTTGGGATTTGAGAAAATGGGTGGATGGATGGGGTCGGACGCGAGCAGGGCAAAAGTGATGAAAGAGATTGATACAGAAGTAGGTAAGTTGACTGGAACTGTGCCTGATGTTCAAAGTCCAGTAGATTCAATAAAGGCTGAGATGGAGCTCAAAAAGAATGTGTCCAAGGCAGTCTTAGTACTGACCGCCTATGTCTTTTGTTACCTCAATGAAGCAAATGACCCGAAGTCCTTGAATAAAATTCTAAACGTCCTGAATAAATTGTATGAACAAATGAATCGTTTTTCGCAGGCAAAGGGAATGGGAAACCCGGAAGATTCTCGAAAGTTACTCCAGGAATACGTGACTAGTTTTCCAGCTAATCTGGCGGAACTCAAAAAAGAGATGGGAACTATGAGGGGGGGCATGTTTGGAAAGGCTAAAAAATGGATGGAAAATCACAAACCAATTCGGACAGCGATTGCTTCTGCAGGTGCAGGTGCTGCTTATCTTTTAGACGGACAAGCTGGTATTCCAAAACGTACACCTTCAACAGGTTTCGGTAATCCGGGTCCTGAATCTACAATCGGAAAAGAATTAGGTGAAGGAAACAAAAAGGTTAGTACCATTTTAAATCCTATCGTTACTAACACTTCTGCTGCTATTACTACAGTGAAACCCCCTGAAACTCCTCTTACAGTGAAACCTCCTAAAACTCCTCCTCAAAATAATGATCTTTCGACCGGAGTGAAACCTCCTGAAACTCCTCCTCTTACAGTGAAACCTCCTGAAACTCCTCAAAATAATGATCTTTCGACCGGAAATAAAATACAGAATTATACACGTGCTCAACGTGTTGCTAGTGCTTCTGCTAAACGTGCTGCTCAGGCTGAACGCACTAATCTTGACGAACTCGCTTCTGATGCTGCTAAACGTGCTGCTGCTGAACGTGCTGCTACTGCTGAGGCTGCTGCTACGGCTGAGGCTGCTGCTACGGCTGAGGCTGCTCGTGCTGCTAATGCGGAGGCTGCTCGTGCTGCTAATGCTGAGGCTGCTACGACTGCTGCTACTGCTGAGGCTGCTACTGCTGAGGCTGCTAATGCTGAGGCTGCTAGTGCTGCTAATGCTGCTGCTGAGGCTGCTAATGCTGCTACAGCTGAGGCTGAAGGTGCTGCTACTGAACCTAAAGTTAAACCTGAACTTGATAACAACGATAATCCGAAACCAGTTTATTACAAAAAAAAACCAAATGGTACATTAGATAAATTCAATGAATATCCTAATGTTGCTGCTGCTGTTGCTGCTGCTAATGCTTATAAAGCTGCTGCTGCTGCTGCTTATGAAGCTATCAAAAATGCTTATAAAAAAAATAATGACGATAAAATTTTTCCTGAGGCTGCTACTGTTGCTTATGACACTGCTCGTTCTGCTTCTAAAAAGGCTGAGGATGAAGCAAGTAAAGCAGATGAAGCAGCTGATATTAATAAAGCGACTGAGGCTGCTAAACGTGCTCTTGAACATGCTGTTGCCGCAGCAGCTGCGATTGATAAATTTGTTTCGACTCTTCCGTCTAGTTTTGATGCGAAAGATGTGAATAAAGCGGCTAATGATGCTGCTGCTGCTACTGGTTATGTTCGTACTTCTGCTGCTCTTCCGGCTCCTGATAAACCCATAGTCACTTCGACCCTTCCTACCTACGAGAAAACAATACATCAACTCTATCAACCTACCGATAACGACCCATTGAAAGAATTCTATGAGAAGATAAAGGAAGGTAATAGTGAACTGGACGATTTGTACAAACTTATCTTAAAGTTAGATGGGAATGAAAATATAAACTATCTTGAATTGAAGAATTATATTGGTGCTGCTAAGGTTACTGGTGCTGCTCCTGAAGGCGGTGCCGAAGTTGTTCCTGAAGGCGGTGCTACTAAGGTTACTGGTGCTGTTCCTGAAGGCGGTGCCGAAGTTGTTCCTGAAGGCGGTGCCGAAGCTGCTCCTGAAGGCGGTGCCGAAGCTGCTCCTGAAGGCGGTGCTACTAAGGTTACTGGTGATGTTCCTGAAGGCGGTGCCGAAGCTGTTCCTGAAGGCGGTGCTACTAAGGTTACTGGTGCTGGACAACTAGGAGGGAGTGTGGCGGACCCAAAACCCGCAGTCTTTCGAGCAAGAATACATTTTTTCATGAAACCTCTTTATTTTCTGATGAAAAAACTACAGAAAGACCTTTCTGAAAAAGAAAAGATAAAAGTCAAGCAAAATGTCTATACGCCAAAGACCGGATTAAAAGACAGATTATCTGGTATGAAAGAATATATCAAAGAAACGGTCCGCGGGCAAATGCCTGTTTTGTTCTATCCAGAAGGAGTAGATGACGAATATTCGTTTATAAGACTCTATAACAGCTACGAATACAAATACGCAAAACCCATGTTCGAACTCAAGAACATTGAGATGGGTGACACCTTTCAAAATACAGCCTATCTAAAAGAACGTGGATTTGTATTTGCGAAAGACCCTGGCTTATTTGGAATGGGTAAAGCCTATTACTATGACGAGGAAGATTTTCAGAAAGGGACCCCACTTCAAAAGCCGGTGTTAGAGACGGAGGTGAAACCAGCTAAACCTAACACTAAACCTAAAAATGCTTATGTTATTCCTACGGAAGGACCCACTCGTCTCGAACAGACAAAGAAAGGTATCACTGAACTTGTCTCTAAGATACCCATGACAGAAACAACAAAGTTTTTAATGAAGAAAGGTATAGATACAGGACAAAATACAAAATTCGCTCTAAATACCGCTATCGAAAAGACTGGAATTATCGCAGGTGATACATCAACCGGACTTTCTGGTGCTTATGAAGAAGGTCCAAACCTAGGTGTAGAAAAATTCGTATCAGATACAAACCCATATTCTAAAAAGAAAGGAGGAGCTATCTTAGCAAAAGCACTAAAAACAGCAAAAGATGCGGGAGCAAAAAAACTAAAAAACGCAAAAGATGCGGGGTCATACGCATTAGGAAAAGTTGGTAATCTGGTTGGAGGTATATTATTCATACCATTTTTTGCGTTAGAAATAGTGGCGCGTGTCACGATTCTCCCGTTTATCTTGACTGTCGTATCACTTCAAAGTGTCGCAGGTTACTTTTCGGACAAATTTGATGAAACGTCTTATCAAAATTTGGATAAACTTGCAAACTCCAAGATAACGGAATGCGGAAAAATAGCCGAGTTCCTCCAGGCAAATTGGCGACAGGAAGAAGACAATCAGACACATCAAAATGTACTACAGGTTCTTTCCAATATATATTCTGCGTTAGACTACATTGAACAAGCGGAGGAGTCATATCGCGACCGCAACCAGTATTCTTTAAATAAATTCAAAGAATATCTAAATATATTGGTTTCACGCGTGAGAGACCCCTTGTTCAAACAAAGTAAACTTTATTCATCCATGAATGAAAGTAAGAAATTATTGTATTTGGTCTATCGAACTTTGCGGAATTGTGACCCGAAATCATTGAAGGATGTAAAAAGTGAAATCCTCGAAGGAAAGAGAACGGGTCCGACGTCAGAAATCGACACAAAGATAGATGGAATCAAGGCGGAGATGGCTAAGTTGACTAAGTTGGCTAAGGAGAAAAAAGCCGCAGCAGCAGATACAACAGAATTAGATACGAAAATAGAAGAATTGACCGAACAAATCAAAAAATTAGAAGATAGCAAATCATTATTTCAGGAAATAGACAATGAATCGAAAGAAGACCCTGCTGAGTTAGACGGGGATGAAAAACTCATCAAAAAGATGGTGAAAGAAGCACCAACGATTAAATTTGAAGACAAGGATTTAGATGTGAATAAAATATTTGAAAATCCCAAGACCTTTGTGGTGAAAAGATATAGTTCAGAGTCTAAAAAAGACTTTAAAGGTAGCGTTGACCTGATGAGTGATGTCTCCATCCTAGCACCGAATAACCCACCCGCGTTAGCATCCATTTACGTCTATCGTACCGACGTGGACCCCAACCAGGCAGAGAAGGATGTACTCGCCAAAGAAAAGAAGGCAGAGGACAAGGTCAAATCCGACGCCAGAACAGCCGAAAAGATAAAAAAGGATGAAAGATATTCAAGAGAAAGAGAAGCTAAAAGGGTACGTAATTCTGAAATAAAAAAAACCAGATTGACACAGAATGGTTTAACCACAAGAGAAAAAATAGCATCAAAAACCAGTTTGAGCTTGAAAGACAAGGAGATCAAGCGAGAAGTCGAAAGGGTACGCGCAAGCCATAGAGCTGCGGCGGAAACCATGGAACTGGAATACAAGCTAAAAAATCGAAAATTTTCCGCGGAGATTTCCGAGGCGAAACGAAAGGAAGGGACTGAAAAGCAGGTTGCCCGCATTATTGCTGATAAAAAAAAGTCTGAAACTGAACATAAAGCCGAACTCGATAAGTTGAATGATAAATTTAATCAAGTGCTAGATAAAATAAAACCTGGAGAACAAGTTGAAAAAATAGGAACAAGCACAAGCACAAGCGGTACAAGCGCAACCGGTACAAGCACAAGCGGTACAAGCGTCAGCGGTACAAGCGTCAGCGGTACAAGCGTCAGTGGTACAAGCAACACGAACAAATCACAGAATAAGACGAACGTGACGAAAAAAAACAAGAACAAGAATACGAACAATAATACATCATCGAATGTGACAAAGAAAGAAAAGGGCCCAAGAACCGTCTGTATCACAAAGGCAAGGGGAAAGAAATGTTTTATCGTGGAAACAGTGGGCGGAGAGTTAATCGTTACTCCAAAGCCAGGATAAAATCGAACCGACAAATAAACCCTCACGGTATGTAAAATGACGTTCCTGACTACTCGTTTCACGGACGAGACACTCGGTGAAAATATGCGTTACCGTTCCACGCACAAGGTGGCGTGTATTTATAATCTCATGGTCCCGATTGCGGACCATCATCCCTTTCATCCTCTATACGTAATGGAGATGAACAATACGCAGAACACGCTGGTAGGGATTGGGGTCATTACCAAAAAACGTTGGCCCAAAGAACAGGTGTATGAAAACCCCTACTACAATCGTTATACCTACAAGGGAACCGTATATTTTCCATCAAGTGAACTACCTCCAGAATTCGTGAAAGAACTAGAAGACAGGCTCTTTCGCGGAAAAAGTCACCTGAAACGAGGCAAAAGTATGACCCAGTTTCCAGACAAGTGGTTAAAAAAAGAATATTATGATATCGTAGATAGTTTAATCGAAAATTCAAGGGTTCAAGTGTTCTGAAATCGTAGATAGACGAATTTTTCTTGGGTATTAAGCCAAGACGCGGTATGAAAGTCGGCAAAGGCAACGGGTTCTTTCGTAATGTACAAGTGACACGTGTGTAATTCCATCCCAATCACCTCGTGGTCTTCGCGAATAATCGTAAACATATTCTTGGCGTGCTGGTCGTTGTAATAGATACACGCATTCACAATTTCGACAAAGAGTTGCTGTAGGATGTTCCATTTCTCTACCAGTGTAGTGTCTTTGTTCTTCAGTACAGCATACAGCCGATGAAAGATGGACAGCAATACCTCTTTTAACATTTCCATGAGTTCCTTGTATCGCTTGAACTGTGTCGATCGCTGTGCATACCTAAATGCCATTCGTCTGAAGTGGGCATCGTCTACTCGCTTGAGTAAGTATTTGATACGGTTTTCGACGAGCAAAGGTTCATGCGGATTACGGGCTTCTATGCGTGTGTCAATTTCTTCTAGGAAACGATAATACTGATACACGCTGTTTTCAATCAAGGAGACCAACGGTTTTTGCTTATGGTTCGAGAACTGTCGAATGGTATGTCGTATTTCTCCGATACCCGGCAATCCACAAGGATTTTCTTCGCGCGGAACAAATCCTTGTGTATTTCGTAAATGTTCGTAATAATGGGGATTGTGAATTCGACCATTGACTACAAGACCCGACTTCCAGCTAAACGCCGTTTTACATTCGGTACACCACATTTGGTCGCATCCGTCAATCTTGTAAATACGGGTTGTACATGAAGGACAAGGTTTCGTCTCTTCTCGCAACATTTTTGCCGTGGCCACGTTCTCGGGATTACAAACATGTCCCTCTCCCTTGACTTGGAAACAACTGGAACAGGTATACATGCTACATAGACCGCATTTGTACTGAGTCGAAAGGAAACCGTGACAATGTTCTACCTGACAGTGCATAATGAATTCCTTTTTCTGAGTAGGCGCCGTGACACTTTTCTCAATACGATACTGACGAATGAGTTCATCGTATTGATTTCCTTTACACACGTCGCAGGTATATTCCGTACACATACACGTCTCTACGTGACAGGAGTCGTCTGCAAGACATTCGGTGAGTACGCGGAGACAATTCTTACAGTACGTTTCCTGACAGTCGCCACACGTCATGTTCTCGTTCAGATTGTGTCCCTTACATTTCAAACATTGATACAGAAATCGCTCACGTGTTTCCTCGTATTGATACGCCATCTCATTTCGATAACGAGGCAGCAATCGAACGTTGCGTCGATAGGTATCGTTTGTACTACATCCCTTACACCAGATGGTTTTGTAATTCGCACCATGACACGTCGCACATCCATACGTAAAGAACGTTTTCTTCTCCTGTGTCAGTTCATGTATCTTCTTGTCAATGGACTCATTTTTCTCAAACGCTCGCGCCAAATCTTGGGTATGCGGCAACTGGCTTTTCTCAAACTCCGCATAGACAATCTCGCGACTTTTCTTATAGTCAGTCGTCGTATACGTTTTACCAATCGCGGACATGACGAATTCAATGCCCCACGCGAGTTTACAGCTCATACAATGCGGTTCAGACACCTGACCGCACAAGTAGGTTCGAACGCATGTTCGGCAACAAGAAAATCCGCATGGGCAAGCGATATTGGTGGTGGTGGATTCGCAACAAACTTGGCACGACATTTTTTATAGAAAAGGGATTTATTTTGTTGCGGTCAATTTTTACTCATCTTCATTTCTGCACCTCTGCCTTCAGGAACAGAACCAAATACAGGTGGGGGTGGAGGAAGGTCCTCATGTGGAGGGCTGCAATCCATAACACAACCTTCTGCACTTCTATTCCTTGTAGTAGGGTCTAAAAATTTAAAAATGATACCAAATAATAAATTAAACCAACATTTTTGACCAGGTAAACTCCTAGCATGATTCATCTCCTCCGCTCCTCTACCCCGATTAGTATTACATTTCGAGTCACATCTATCTTCATGTGTCGGTTCCATGTTATTGGCTTGTTTTATTGAGTCATTGACATCTTCAACTATTTTTTCAAGCAAACACTCATCTTGGGGTTTATGCTTATCGATATAGGATAAAATATTAAAAAATTGATATCGAACCATCCGTTTGTCACTTTTATCGTCCTGACTTGTTGTTAATATCTCTTTCAATTCATGTAAAAAGGTCTCCAGGCTATAGTATTCACAATTCTTGAATTTACATTGTTTGTAACAATAGAACCCACTTTCTAGACTACCTATGACAAAATCCAATTTTTCGGCAAATATTTTTCTTAATTCATTCGATATACATTCCTGTTCCATCGCGACCTTGATACGTACCAGATAAATTTTGATAATGTCGATTTTGTTTGTACTAAGTTTGATGCCGTTTAGATAGGATAAATAATCCGATAATAGGGTCTCTACCTGATCTTTAATTATAGGGTCTATACCAAGACGAATGCTTGGACGAATGCTTGTTTTAAATTTTCCACATGTTGAGTCCTTTGGTTTCCTATCCGGTAAGATTACATTCAGGGCAATATTTTCGGTGGGAGGCGTTGTATTGAACGCAATTCCACACTGTTGTAGTAAAATACCACCCATCAAATAAGTGATGTCTCTCAGGGTTTCCCTGTTTGGATTAGGTTGAACATGTTCATCTAGGTCATTGACTAGTTCATCGCGTGATGTCAAACAAAGAAAATCAAGGTCGCTCATAGAGGAGGTTATTTTTTTTAATAAATCAGTAAAAATAGCATCATTCATTAATGCGTGAAGATATTGATAGAAGCAATGTCTTTCACCACCTAATGACATGTCGAACGAAAACATGATTTGGTCTAAAATATCAGTGGGGTCATATTGTGGGACATCATTATAACGATTGCCTCGATAATGTCGTGTATGTATGTAACATATCATCATCGCCATGACATAAAACATGTTTCCTCCTGAATGACAATATTGGGTGTCTCCGATATCTTTAATTTTTTCATTTAATTCTTGGCGAAACAAAGAATTGACCAATCCAAGAATATCTCTCATCACAAGGCATAAATTTCGTAATTCGGAGAATGGACCGCCCCCAGGAGAGTTGTATTTTAAAACGGTATCTGTCATCGCATATTTTGTAGCTATTCCAGCGAAAATCTTATACATATAACTATGGACCAATTCACCTAATCGACTATTTTTGTATTCTTCTATTAAAAATCCTGGTTGATTTGGGGAATATCCACGCATAAGTTGTTTTATCATATCGTCTAGTTGTTTTTCTGTCATGATTTGATAAAATAATCTATATAACCTCTTATCAGGGGGTTCTGGATTTTCCCACTCTTTATTTCCTAATGTTTTAAATTCGTCCATGATTTTTTCAAATTCACTCTCATATTTTTGACGAATCAACTCTTCATAATCTCTTTCTACCGCACATAATGAATTTGATAAAATAGTTAATTCAGCATTTGTAATACTAGAACATGGTAAAATGATAACTTTTGTGCTATGATTTTGTGACTGCGATTGTTGTGATTGTTCATATATATTTTGTGATTCTTGATATATCTGTTGTGTTATCTCTTGTGTTGTTTGTCTTAATAGAGGTTGTGAATATCTATCATCTATTCCTTGATTCGCATCTTCTATAATTTCGGCTTTTTTCGCGGCTTTACTATTAGAATTGTTTAGAAACCCACTTTTGGTAACTATTTTCATAACATTATTTAATTTTGTTTTATTGGTGTTAGTGGTTTGTCTTTTTCCCGACCCTCCCCTGTGCGTTTTCCGAAGGAACCTCGACCTCGTCTTAGACCTCGTTTTAGTCCTAGCCATCTTCAACTTAGACCGTTTTCGTGTCATATATAGTTAACTGTATAATTAAATCTGATACACTTAACTAAGTATTTTAATAGACAAAAATATGCGGGTAGTATAGATGGCCAACCATTCAAAAAGAAAGCTAGAATACACAATCAATATAACAGACACGGATGATAAAATTTTATCAATCATAACCATTCCATTATCTGAAACCTATTACGTCGAAGGAAGATATATTAGTGTAAAAAATCTACTTAAAATATTACTCACTTCAGGGTTTAAAGAAATGTTTATTTATTTTATTCATTGTCGAAGTATACCAGGTTCATCTTCTATTTCAAGAGAACCATACCCAGAGAAACCACCCATAGAAAAACAAGAACAAAACAAATTTCTTTTGGTTCAAGCTCATGGTATAGCTAGACAAAATGAAAAACTATCACCAGATGATGTTATAACACAAAATCATTTAAACAAAATTTTATTCAGAACAGACCTTGGTCAACAATGTAGACAACATAGTGCTAAAGGACGATACCACATTTATGGTTATGATATGGGTTCCTTTACGCAAGGTAAATTGGAACAACCCGATATGACAGATGACCTTTTAATTATAAAAGGTATGAAATTAGTCATAACTAATTATGGTATTGATGAAGGTTTAAAACGTTATGGTACACTGGTTCGGCCACAGACCTTCGCGCCGACACATCCCGCACTAGCAGAATCTACAACTTTGACTTCACTAGCAGAAAATGGTCCACCATCATCACGGCAAAAATTAAGTAAAGGAGGCACTCTCAAACGTAAACGTAGAAAGAAATCTAAATCTCGTAAAAAAAGGCGTTAGAACCCCGTACCCTGTCCCTTATGTTTACGTGCCTTCAATGTCCCTGTTCGTTTCTTCGGTGCACGATTTTGTGTCATTCTCTCACGCACGCGTTCTCTCAAGGCTTCTACCTGCATGGGGTTCACAATCGGTCTATTCGAGTAAGGTCCAAACATATCTTCAATATCATTGAGGTCCTCTTCCGAATAAATCGTGTCCACGTGACCCATATCTTGTTCGCGCATCACCTCGTTTGCCTTTTGTTGTCTCGGGTCCTGCTGAATACGATATGCAAGCATGGTTTGTTGTGCGTAGTTACGTAATTCTGCGTTCACTTGTCCCTGGTAACGGTTCCGTGCGGCCTTTGCTTCGGCGGCTTCCACTTCTGCGGCTCTTTGTTCTTTTTCTCTCTGTACCGAGACCCATTCTTGTATAGAAGCTTTTTCCGCAGCACTTTCGATAGGCCGAAGAGCCATAGATTGTCTAGGTCTAGGCATAGGCTTCGTTCTTGGTTTAGGTTTCGGGACATGCTTGGGGGCAGGTTTATTTTTTCTAGAGACAGCGGGTTTCACATGGCTCTTGGTAGGAGCGGCCCTCACTTTCGGTTTGGGCATAGGAGCTCTTTTACGTGTCGCCTTCGATGAATTCATTGTATAGTATGACTATATTATTTCAGAGTTGTAAAAAGAGGTCCCGGTTTGAGATGTCGTTGTTGTCCATGATGGTTTCGAGGGACCGTATGTTCACATCGGCATTTCCATCTTTGGATAAAAATAACATCATTTCTAAAACAATCTTTTGTTTTTCCTCTGTCCATGCATCTTTCAGTTTCTGCACGGTGTCGTCTGTATACACGACCGACATCATGTCCCGATAAAACAAATGACTGTTCTCTGTCTTCTTCATATACTGGTCAATGATACAGTAATAATAACTGAGACAAAGTCCTACCATGGAACATTGTGAATAAGTCTCCATGAGCCGTCGTATCCCCTCTAATGCGAACGAAAAGAGCAAGGTATATTTTGGAGTGTCGTGCTTGAGAAAGCCTTCACATGCCTGATAAATGGGATTGTACATATACTGAATGTCAATCTTATTTGAATGATAATAGGAACGGGCAATAGACTGGAATAAGCCCGGTTCCTGAAAAGATAGTGTGTTTGCGTGTATCCAGATTTTGGTACCGATGGGTTTTTTACTCAGTATGGCTAGCTTCACAATGACCGAGAGAGGGTCTAGAATAAAATACTTAATGTTGTTCGCCATCTATACAATCATAAGCTTTTTATATTTATATTTATATATCTGACATGGCACAAGCAAATATGCTAACCAATGTCATGATTCATTCAAAAAATTCAAATGGTAGTGTCAATAGCAACGTCTCTATCACTGAAAATCAACGTCTATATGGTCCAGAGACCTTTACTTACATGGTTAGATCCCATGGATGTTATCGACCGAATGAAAAGGTCTTGTTGGGCGATAATGTTTACATGAGCCTGCATGCGTTTCAGGATGAGGGGCTAGAATACAATCCTTCTTATGCGAGAGAATTTTGTGCGGGGCGGATCACCACCCATGCAGGATACAAGCCCATCGAGACAATCGATACAGAATATTTTCAAATGCTTTTCTGTCGGACAGAGAAGGACCGCCACCCGTGTTATGTCCACTGTTGCACGACCAATGAGCGTGTGTATGACTTTATCGACGGGGACCTCTTGTTGTCCGAACTTTTATATTTGGTGAATTTTCATGCAAGGTCGTATGGGGCTTACTATATCGACATGAACCTGTTGACCTGTAACAGTC
>Ga0209550_10002347_pt1 | contig 18189 bp, 16 predicted proteins | sample LauGreSuBDMM15SN_2_FD_187567 | JGI IMG/M metagenome (GOLD analysis project Ga0209550, IMG submission 187567) | Freshwater lake microbial communities from Lake Michigan, USA - Su13.BD.MM15.SN (SPAdes) (version 5) | ecosystem: Environmental > Aquatic > Freshwater > Lake | place: Lake Michigan...
GCAGGCAAGCAACCAGCTTCAGATACCGCAGAGCAAATCCATATTGTGTGGAATGGCGAGATCTACAACTACCGTGAACTTCGGACTGAACTTGAAGGCCGTGGAGTCCATTGCCGTGATTCAAGTGAATCTGAGGTTGTAATTAACCTCTATCTTGAGTTTGGTCTAGATTTCATAAACAAACTCAACGGAATGTTTGCAATAGCAATCAACGATTCACGAGACAGCTCACTTCACCTGATCCGTGATCGGATGGGTAAGAAGCCGCTATGGATTTCCCAATTAAGTAATGGAACTCTTTTCTTTGCCTCAGAAGTTCGCGCATTAATGTTGGCCCGTCCAGATAGAACGCTTCGAACTGAAATGATTGCAGAGGTCATGCAGTACGGATATATCAATTCCCCGAACTCAGCGTTCAACGAAATACATCAAGTTCCACCGGCATGTGTGACAAGTTGGCGCGATGGGAAAACCACAACGGCTACATATTGGACTGCCGATTTTGATTCCAAAATTGATATTGCTTATGAAGACGCTCTTGAAGTCACTAAAGAGCTAATTGAGGCCGCAGTATCGCGGCGCCTAATATCTGAACGCCCACTTGGATCATTCTTAAGTGGTGGCTATGACTCAACCGTTGTGACTGCCTATATGGCTAAGTTGATGAGAGAAAAAGTACAGACCTATTCAATTGGCTTCCATAGCGTGGCCTTTAATGAAGCCCACCATGCAAAGCAGGTAGCTAGCTACTTAGGTACTAACCATCATGAAGAGATACTGAGCCCAGACCCTTCCCTAGTTATTGAGAAAATCTCTCAAGTTTTAGATCAACCTTTTGCTGACTCATCAATCGTTCCGACATATTTACTTGCCAAATTCGCCCGCGAAAATCTCATTGTTGCGCTGGGTGGTGACGGTGGAGATGAAGTCTTTGGCGGCTATGACCGTTATTTAGCGACTCCTGTCATGCAAAAACTAAATCCAGTTTTAGGGTTAGCTCGAATTGGGGTAAATCTTGCTGGCAGAAAGTCATTTGGGAGTTCTCGAAGGATTAATCGAGTGGGCTCTCAACTTTCTCCGAAAAAATCACTCGCATCTAGATATAGCTCAATACTTTCACTAACCCAACCACATGAACTGATTTCGCTTCTTAGTCCCAATGTATATTCGAAAAGGTCCGAATCCTCCTTCATTAATCAATTTGAATTAGGTAATTTAGCTCCATTTGATCAGATGATTCGTTCAGATTTTGCAGCTTATTTACCTGGGGACTTATTGGTTAAGGTCGATACTGCAACTATGGCAAACAGTTTAGAACTTCGTTCACCTTTACTTGATGTGAATGTTGTCGAATGGGGTGTTTCCCTGCCTCGTAAATACAAGATTAAGGGTCTTGAGACAAAACATATTCTGAAAGATGTTGCTCGCTCACTAGTTCCTGCAGAGCTAATTGACAGGCCAAAAATGGGCTTTGGAATTCCACGGGCCGAATGGTTGCGCACTGGAATGAGAGAAATGGTTATTGATACTCTCACCGATTCAACGGCAACTCATCGTGGCTGGTTTGACTCATCTGAAGTCAAGAAAGTGATTGACCTCCATTTGGCCGGTGAGGATAAAGATAGTCTCCTGTGGCCAATGCTGATGTTGGAACTATGGGCTAGGACTTGGCTTGACTGAAGAATTATCTAATTTAAGGCTGCTAAGTTCATGGTGCCTTGAGTCCAACTCAAAAACCAGCATCCTTACCAGATAAGATTCCAACCGTGAGTGCCCAAAAAAATCAAACACTGGCCATTATCGGCCAAGGGTATGTAGGCCTTCCATTGGCCATGGCCGCCGTAGGTGCCGGATGGACCGTTATAGGGATAGATAACTTTGAAGCTAAGGTTGCCCGAATCAACTCAGGCTCAAGCCCAGTAGAGGATGTCTCTGACGCACAATTGCTTTCAGCACTTACAAAAGGTGCTTACAAAGCAACTACTGATTTCTCCACAGTCTCTGAAGCTTCAGTTATTACAATCTGTGTTCCAACACCTCTAAATGACAACCGTGAACCTGACATCACCTTGTTACGCAACGCGGCATCAGAGATTGCGAGTTACCTTTCAAATGAAACATTGGTAATTAGTGAATCCACTTCCTATCCAGGCACATTGCGCGACATAATTATCCCTATTGTCGATTCACTCAAACCCAAAGATGCTGTGACCATTTACTTCGCGAGTGCACCAGAGCGCGTTGATCCAGGTAATGCACATTGGAATCAAAAGAATACCCCACGCTTAGTTGGCGGAATCGATGAAGTGTCCCAAGCAAAGGCGCTCGCATTTTATAAATCAATTTGTGATGACGTAGTTTCAGTTTCAACTCCTGAAGTCGCTGAAGCAGCAAAACTTCTAGAAAATACTTTTCGTTTAGTAAATATTGCCCTAGTCAACGAATTTACTCAAATCTGTTCTGCGAGTGGAATAAGTGTTCACGAAGTTATTGATGCTGCGTCTACAAAGCCTTATGGGTTTATGCCCTTCAGGCCTGGGGTTGGTGTTGGAGGCCATTGTATTCCAGTTGATCCCTTATACCTAACATGGTGGGCTCGCCAACAAGGCGGTGCAGCCGCGATTGTAGAATGTGCAGATTCAATTAATAGGGCAATGCCAAAATATGTTGCACAACGCGCCTTAGCACTGGTTGATAGATCAATAACTAAACCAAAGGTATTAATTCTTGGGGTTGCGTATAAGCCTGGCGTCGGTGATGTTCGTGAGACACCAGTCTCCGAGCTACGTGATCAACTAAAAGGACAAGGTGCTGATGTTGCCTGGCACGATCCGCTAGTTGATGTCTGGGAAGAATCAGAACCTGTTGATTTAGGTTGGGAATGTGATGTGGCAATCCTTGCTACTAAGCAACCAGACATTGACATCGAGCAATTTATTACTAGGGATATACAAATCTTAGACTGCACAAACTCAATAAGGAACCACCCTAGAGTTACTTCGATTTAAGAACTCTTTCTCATCTCCGCAGAGATATCAGCAATTATTGTTGAAAGATCGCGCTGAGGTTTCCAGCCCACCAAATCGTTTATTAAGTCAATGTTAGGAACTCGGCGTTCCATATCTTCAAAGCCAACTCCATAAGCCTCAGCATAAGGCACATAGACAATCTGACTCTTTGAACCTGTTTCGATAATAATTCTTTGAGCTAAACTATTAATTGAAATCTCAAAGTTATTTCCAATATTAACGACTTTGCCGATTGTGTTGTTGGCAAAGGCAACAGCAATTACTGCGTCAATTACGTCGTAAACGTGGGCGAAGCAGCGAGTTTGATTGCCATCACCGTAAATAGTTATCGGTTCATTACTTAGTGCAGATTTTACGAAACGAGGGACAACCATTCCATACGCACCAAGCTGACGCGGGCCTACTGTATTAAAGAATCTTACGATTCTTGTCGGTAATTGCTTTTCAGCAAAGTAAGCATAGGCTAAGGATTCATCAATTGCTTTAGCTTCGCTATAAGACCAGCGCAGCATCACCGGACTCCCTAGAATCCTATCGTCACTCTCCTTAAGTGAATCTGAAATGTTCTTACCATAGACCTCGCTACTGCTTGTTAAAAAAACAGGCGTCCCTGTTGTCGATGCGGTCTCAAGGACATTTTCGGTGCCTCGTATATTTGTGAGAAGACTTGCCAAAGGGTTTTTTACTATGTTAAAGACACCGACGGCAGCAGCAAGATGAAATACATAATCAGCTTCATTTATTAAGGGCCGCAAGAGATCTAAATCTAAAATGGAGCCTTGAACAAATGTAAAACCATCAACTCCCACCAGGTTATCTAAATTTCCCCCATGTCCTGTCGATAGATTATCGATAGCTAGAACTGTATGTCCTTCATTGATTAATCGCTCAGATAGATGGGAACCTATGAAACCTGCTCCACCCGTAACTAGAATCCTCATATACGTATCTTAAACTCTCTCTTCAAATTCTGACGACTTGTGGGTATTTGGCTAATAATCAGAGCACATCCGGCAAACTGACTTACCTTCGCTGTTGCGCTTAGCAAGCAGAACGACCTAGTGAAGTGATTCTAACTCACTTCAGCCATGAAGGGTGTGGAGGGCTATGCACTTGGAGCCAAGGTGTGCACAGCATTATTGGGCGTTACTGTATGACTGAGTATTAACCCCTCAAATAGGTTTGGGAGCTATGACTAACACTATACGTGATATTTTGAAAAGAACCGATAATCTAAATGATTTTGGCATATCAAAAAGCCCAAAAGCAAAGTTGACTAGCTAGAATCTAGGAATGGACGAATTAGTCTCAATCATTATCCCAAATTATAACAACGCAGAATTTTTAGAGTCATCTGTATCTAGCGCGTTGTCGCAAGATTACAAAAACATCGAAGTTATAGTTGTTGATGATGGTTCTTCAGATGATTCAGTCAAGATTTTAGAAAGTTTTGGAACAAGAATTAGACTTTTTCAACAACCCAATTTAGGTGCTGCGTCCGCTCGAAATTCTGGAATCAAGAATTCGCAAGGTGACTACCTAGCGTTTTTAGATAGTGATGATAAGTGGCGGCCTTCCAAGATTACCTTACAGATGAAGAAAATGAATTCATCACACTATGGATTAGTGTATTGCGCCTTGCAAGAACTGTTTTTGAACGGATCTCATGGCTTGATTCACAACCCAAAATTTGAAGGAGATTGTTATAAATTCTTCAAAAAGTACCCGTCAAGAGCAATCATTGTTGGTGGTTGCAGCACTGCATTAATTCGCAAATCGATTCTGACTGATTCTCTATTTTTCGATGAGTCCTTTGATGGAGTAGGAGAAGATTTAGATTTCTTTCGAAGGGTATCTAGAATCACAAAAGTTGGGTATGTACCTGAAGTATTGGTTAGCTATCGGAGGCATGGTACGAGTCTGTCCGCGGTGTCGACAGAAAAGTATTTTGAGGGGAACGTCAAAGCGGTTGTCAATCTATTCAGCCAAGATTCGAATATCGGACTTGCTGAGGGAAGAGTAATCTGGGCCAGATTACTCTTCCCGTACCTCAAGTCATTTTTAAGGGAAGGGGATTATGAAAAGTCAGTAAAAATTATGCTGAATTTTTTGAACCGTACTCCGGCGAATATACTTGACTAGTTAGCTTAATTTCATGTCTTGTAAACATAATATCCCTTGCCACAAGGTCCACTTTTGTATTGTCGCCAAATAAATAAGTGCGCTCATGTGGTTTCGATCGATAAACTCATTCGAAAGCAACAAAAACATAGAGTAGTCTTGCTACAATTGCCTATTATGCATGCAAAAATTCCCTTTTATGTGGTGTGTTTCAACAGGATAGAGGGCTTAAGATTTGCCTTGGAGTTTGTGAAATCATCAAGTTTGCCTTTAGAGGCGGTAATTTTGGATATGGGGTCTACGTGGGAACCATTTATCACATACCGCGACTCACTCGGAATCCGCATAGAAAAGTTTCCCAAGGGTATGGGTCCTAGGGATCTATGGGTAACAGGGACTATAAAAAAACTAGGTGTGGGGCCATTTTTTTTGGCAGACGGGGATATAGATTACTCAGGTATACCAAGTGATTGTGCTTCAGTACTTAAATCGATAAGTGAAAAATATCCATGGTTTCCAAAAGTGGGATTAGCTTTAACAATCAGAGATTTACCAATGGATTTAGAAGGATCACGGGTACTTAAGTGGGAGCTCGAGAATTGGAAAGTCCGATTTAGAGGTAATCTCTACCTAAACGGAATTGACACAACCATTGCGTTCTATCCAAAAAGAGAAGTGACATTCTACTACCGCCCCTCCCTTCGACTAGGAGGAAGGTATACGGCTAGGCATTATCCATGGTACGAACGTAAAGAAAATTTCAACGAAGAAGCGGAATTCTATTACCAAGTTGCAGGTTCTGCAATTTCGACTACACAAGCCAAAGAGTTTCCCGGTAGGAAATATAGGATAAAACATAGGATATTGATTTTCATTTACTGGCTTTTAAAAGAACCGCTCAAATTTAAGTTATTTGGTAAATTGTGTGTCCAAATAATTTCCTACAAGGGAAAATTAAACCCCAGTTGAGCAAGAAAGGCCAAGGTGGGCGCTCTTCCCTACAACTAATAAGCAAACAATTGTTAAAGAAGATCCCAGTGGCACGGGTAGACTTATGTCTGAGGTTGCACTCGTTTCAGAATCAAAATACCCTAGATTCAGAATTGAATGGTGGAAAGCTTAAATGAAAACACCTGCAGGACAGGATCACAGTTCCTTTGGCCGTGTGATCAATTTGTTATCTAAGAAAGATAAAAGCCGAGTTATGTTGATTTCAATTTTTCAAACCTTATTAGGGGCATTAGATTTATTAGGTGTGATTGCAATCGGTCTAGTAGTTTCACTCTCAATTGGAAAATCTGGATTGGAAGATCAGAATAGCAATCTGATTCAAATACTCGAGATGCTAAAGCTTTCGAACCTCTCACATTCATCACAAGTCGGCATATTGACCCTCACCGCTGCATTACTACTTGTTGGGAAAACAATTTTGTCAGTGATATTTACCCGGAAAGTTCTATTCTTCTTGAGCAGAAGGGGTGCAAAAATATCGACAGATTTGGTTACTCGTCTGCTAAATCAAGAATTCTTGCAGTTACAGGGAAAGTCTTCACATGAAACTATGTTCGCGGTGACTTCTGGTGTGTCTACGGTCACACTAAATATTTTAGCCCCTTCTGTAATTCTGATTTCCGACCTATCACTTCTTGTTATTATGGCGGCTGGCCTATTTTTTGTAGATCCCTTAACAACTAGTTTCACAATCCTTTTTTTTGTAGTTGTAATTTCCTTACTATATCGATTTATGCATGTATTATCTGGCCAATTGGGAATACAAAGCACTCAGCTTCAAATAGAGAGTAGTGAGAAAATTCTAGAGTCTCTCTCAACATTTAGGGAGATTTTGGTTCGCAATAGACAGAGATATTACGCCCAAAATATTGGATCGCTAAGGCACCGCTTATCCGATACAACTGCCGAAATTAGTTTTTTGCCCTATGTCAGCAAATATGTAATTGAGACATCTATTGTAGTCGGTGCACTCCTACTAGGAATTTCACAGTTCGTTCTCCAAGATCCTTCACAAGCGGCAACCACGACTGCCATTTTCCTCGCTGCAGGAAGTAGAATTGCGCCATCAGTTTTAAGAGTTCAACAGAGTTTTACATCAATCAGAATTGCTTTGGCTCAAGCGTTACCAACTCTTGACTTGATTGAAAAATTTGAAAAAAACCAGAGCCTTTTAGTGGATGCTTTGGACAACACTCTCTCATCTGGGAATTTCTTGCCAGAAGTAAAGTTTGAAAATGTTTCATTTAGATATCCTGGTTCTGAAACGAGTGCGGCTTTAAATATAAGTCTAGGCGTATCACCAGGATCTTCTTTAGCGATTGCTGGCTTATCAGGAGGGGGAAAGAGCACCCTCCTCGACCTTCTTTTGGGGGTATTAAGTCCGGATGAGGGCCAGGTTCTCATATCCGGGGTTCCCCCGAGATTGGCAAATGTAAACTGGCCTGGCTCAGTTGGTTTTGTACCTCAAGATATCGTGATTATCAAAGGCACTATCCGCGAGAACATCTCCTTAGGTTATCCAATTGAAGATGCAACTGATGAGAGAGTTTATAGAGCTTTAGGTATTGCAAATCTAATGACTTTTATTGAAAATCTACCTAACGGCATTGACACAGAACTCACGGAGAGAGGAGCAAACCTAAGTGGGGGTCAACGTCAAAGGATTGGAATTGCAAGAGCAATGTTTACCAATCCCCAACTTTTGGTTCTTGATGAGGCAACAAGTTCTCTAGACGTAGAAACAGAAGAGGAGGTAACTAAGTCAATCCTAAAACTTCACGGCGATATAACGATTGTTATCGTAGCGCATCGATTTTCAACGATTAGATCATGCGATAAAATTGCATACTTATCAAACGGACGCATTATTGGTCTAGGGACATTTGATGAAGTTAGAAAACATGTGCCCGAATTCGATCACCAGGCAGTCACTATGGGGCTCTGAGTGATTGATTCAATTGAAATTATCATGCCCATGCGAGGTGAATGCAGATACGCAAAAGAAACACTCCAAAGTATTATCCGAGACATCGGTCATGAATTTTCATTATGTATACCTCATTCTGAGCTAAGTCAATCAGTAAAGGATATGATTAATGCAGTTGTGCCAAAGGCGGTAGTTCGCTATTTGGACGCCGGTGGCTTTACTTTGGCCGAAGCTCTTAATCTGGCAGTTAGTACTAGCGAAAAAGAATTTATTTTAAGAATTGATTCCGACGATAAAGTCGTTGAAGGACGGACATTAAAACAATATCAATTCTTAATGGAGAATGATAATACTGCGGTAGTAGGTAGCCAGATAGTTTTTATCGATGAGAACTCAAAGCATTTAGGTAAATCGAATTATAGTGTGAAAACATTTTCACTGGAGTTTGGGTTTGGTTGCAGAATAGCCCACCCCTCAGTGATGTTTAGGAGAAGTCAGATTATTTCAGTTGGAAACTACCAAGAAATTTGCAACTTAAGAGGGAGGTCAATTTGTGAAGATTATGATCTTTGGTTGAGAGTTATAGAAAAATATAGAATCATGATACTGGATGAGCACTTAACTGAGTATCGTATTCATACGAGGCAGAACACTCAGAAATACGAAGCGGAGATATTTTTGTGTTCGCTAATCCTAAGGTCAAGGAAGATTCTTGGCAGCACTAGAAATCAGGTAGAAATTGAAGATTTGCGACTTGAATCAATCAGATTTAAGGGGATTGTGAACCAAATGAAAAACCTAGAGACCCCAGAATCACGCGTCTGGCTATTAGATCTCTCAATATTCACGGTAAAGAAATATTTGGCTCTAACCAGTGATCTGTCGAATGATAGAGTTTTAAGGGGGATAAAGAATTTGAATCTGTGGTTCTTTGCTTTCGGGTATGTACTCAAGAACAGAGGAGATTATGAGAGAGAAATCACAATTTTTCGAAGTATGATTAATCCGGAAGGATGAAAATTGTTACATTCGTAAGCTAACGCGGTTTTCCCTCAAGTTTGGCGAGTTTAGATTTCTAAATTTGTGCTCCGTCTGGAATTTTAGAGGGCATGCTCACTCAATTTCTATAAGCCATCAAGATTGGCTTTGAAGGCCTTATCAATAATCAAATTGTCTGCTGGATCATTGTCAAGGTTTGTGAACCTATTGGGCATGACAATTCCAATTTCCTGGCTTCTTAATCTGGCGAGGTAAGCCCCCCACCAAGAGAAAGTGCTGTTACCGATTACTAATCCAGCACCGTGAGACATCATTTCCAAAACTTCACTCGGTCTCGCATTCTGAGGAGTAACAGCAATTTTCAAATTGTCTATTTTTCCTCCTAGATGTTCAAGCGCTCCTTTCGGGTCGTCACTAAACAGCCACACTTCATTAAAGTGAACAAGTTCACGAAGATGCGCGAGGGCATTGATGTAATATTCAGCTTTTGGAATGGGATATATTTCGGGATAATTCAAGTAGTCCGTGAGCCTAATGTGGATAAAGACAGGTCTTGTAATTTTGGCTATCCTTATATTCTCTGAAAGCCAATTTGGTCTAAAACGGAGCGAATCAAAAAACTCTAAGATTATTTTTGGATCTGGGAAAAACTTTAAGCCTTGGAAGTCATCAATTGCATACTTAATCGGAGATACACTTCGCTGAATGTGGTAATTCTTCTCAGATATAACACCCAAAGCCGAACTTATAGGGGTGGGAAATTTATCTAAGCGGTACACCCAGTGTGATAAAGACTTTTTGGAGTTTCGGATTTTTGAGTAATCGTTAAATTTGTCGTAGTTCAATAACTCAAATTCGCTTTTCTTTAGCAAGAGCTCTTGTTCATTCTTTACATTGAATCCAGATGTATCGACAACCATATTTTGATTACTCTTGATTGAGTAGTTTAAGGCGGCAAAAAACCTAAAAAGTTGATTTCCTAAACCACCGCTTGAAACAGATATAATCAATATGTTCCCCAGACTCGACTTAAGATTAGATGATGGAGGTCACCCCTTATTGTATCGACAAATAAGTGAGTATGAATATCTTTGGTCTTAGAGAACTAACCAGGATTTAAGTGTGTACACGAATAAGCGAGTGTATAGTCATAACTGCCGCAGGCAGTGGTAAATTTATAACATGGAACTTGATTTGCAACACGACTGCCCTACAAATTTTGATACTTCGATAGGTGATAATAAGCCTGTCCATATGCAAGAAAGAGAATTACACGCATGAGAGTTGAAGTTGTAGTAACCAGTTGTAAAGTCTGTGGTGGACATAGAACAAGATCTGTCAGTCATTTTAAGGTAAAAAAAAATCCTACATACATACGTTGCGGTAAGTGCGCATCTGCTTACTCAATGATGCAGATTTCGATTCTAGCTCTATCTGCGTACTATAATGGTTACTACACAGCAGAGAATTTGGTTATACCCAAACACATTAAAAAAAGTATTTCGAAGACGGTAGCAACATTTTCTCGCTTTAGAACAGCAAGCAATAGTATTTGTGATTTAGGTTATGGCGCAGGGGCTTTACTGGAAATCGCACAAGAGGATGGTTGGCGATGTTCAGGTTCAGAGTATTCTCCAGAGGCCATTGAAATTGGCAAAGTTAATGGATGGGATGTGCATGAAGGTGATTTAGGGGATGAAGATCTATCTGGTCCCTTTGATGTCATTACAATTGTCGAAACCTTAGAGCATGTACAAAACCCACATGAGTTAATCTCCAATGCATCTGTCAGGTTACGGAGAGGTGGTCTAATTTATGGCACCACCCCAAATGGAAGAAGCCTTAATTCATTTTTATTAGGTGAAGAGTGGAGCATGTTCAGTTTTCCCGAACACCTAAACCTAATGAGCAAAAAAGGAATCGAGATATTGCTACTCTCAAATGGGTTTACTAATATCGAGATACACTCCCAAGGAATAAATCCACATGACATAATTAGAAAAGCAAAAAATATTTTCTCTAAAGGTCAACATCTGAAGAGTAGAGACAAAAGTCGTGTCGAATTCGGTTACCAGTTAGTTGAGATGTTTTCTGCAAATTGGTTTATGAGATTTCTCAAACGTTTGGTAAACTGCTGGCTTTCATTGCTAGGTATTGGAGATACATTAGTTTTCCGCGCCATCCGAAAATAGTAGAAATACATTATCTCTCCCTAAGTCGGAATACTACTTAACGAGTGTAACACTTCTGATTTTTCGACCAGATTATCTCTAAAACTTTTGATTTTAACTGGAGCTATGAATTAGAATATACGCCGCATCTTTCCAAACTCTTGATTAACACTTAAGCTCTTCTCGTTATCAAAATGGGCACTCCATAAGCGCCCACCTGCCGCATCGGGATTCAAAATTAGGTAATCAAGAATTTCTAATATTTTTTCAGGGTGCTTTGCCCCAACTTCAAGTGTGTGTTTTGCTTGATTTCGTCGCGAATCATCCACGCTTTCCTGAGGAGCTTCGGCAACCGCGCGTTGCATATTGGAAGGGTAGGCTCCGGGAGATATCAAACACAATCGATGCCCAAAATTCTTAAGTTGACCATCGAGGGCTTCATTTAAAATAACAATTCCTGATTTGGCGGCTAGGTATCCTAAACTTGAGTCATCTAAATTGCCACCCCCTACCCCAGCACCACAAAACGAAATTAGAAGGGAATTAGGACCATATAGGCACAGAATTTTACTTGAGAAAATGAAACTTTCGAAATTCCTATTTATTGTCTCCAAAATTTCAATAGAATTGGCATCAATAAATGAGTTTATTGGTCCAAGCTCCCCACTAAAATTTAATATAAGTACATTCTTTTGCAGATCTAAAGATAAAAAATTGCAGACGTCAGCAGGACTTTCTCCAACTAACTTAAAAGAAACCAGGTTACTTTCTAAAAAATATTTAAGACTTGGGCTATCTAAATTATGGTTGTAAATTCCAAATAGTTTTGTCTTATCCACCCTGAGTGCCCCTAAAACATAATTTGCAATGCTAGAGTTTGGTCCAACAACAACAACTTCATTATAACGTTTAGTTATTTCAGTCATGTAGATTCCTTAGAATGAGATTATAAAGAGTCATAGCATTGATTCCATCTCTTGCGCTTGCAACGTGATATTGGTTATGGAACCAAGCGAGAGTTTCTTTTTTAAATGAATCATCTGTTGTGGCGAGCGTCCGCAAAATCTCAGATTCGGCTTGTGAGACTCCTTCAAGCCAAGCCCAACGAGTACCCTGCCTAGTTCTCTGTTCCCCATCAGTTCGGCCGCGGCCTTCAAGTTCAAAGTAACCTTCAGTCCCGTGAACGCTGACTTTAAACTGTGTGCGCCACCAAACCAAAGAAATATTCAGTTGAACCATAGTTGATTTCAAATACCCAATCACCGAAACTGATTCGTCTATCCCTGTATCCCAAAAACCTCTCCAGGAAGTTCCACCAGATATTACTATATCGTGCGGTGATGCCTCGAAAAGAAAGAGGAGCAAATCGATGAGATGAATACCTGGATCCAGCAAAGCTCCACCACCCGAGATATCAGGGTTAAGTTTCCAGGAGTCTTTATCTTGAGGAGCACCCCCGTGACCCAAAACTAAACTAATAGAAGTTATTGAGCCCAGAGTGTTGTTCGTGAGTACATTTTTTAGTTCAATAATTCCAGGCATGAATCGGTAATTAAATCCTATTGACAAGTTCTGTGAATTGGGAATTGAAAGTAGAATTTCTGCTTCTTCCAAGTTTCTACCCATTGGTTTCTCCAGCAGCACTAAAGCACCACTCGCAAGAGATGCCTTTGTAGCTTCCATAATTGCATTATGAGGAACTCCAATGATTATTCTGTCGAGCTTGTTAGAAAAAAACTCACTTACGCTGGATGCAAAACATAATTCTGTGTCATTCATTTTGGACTTAACTGAAGTGTCTGGATCAAATATGATTACATTATTTTTTGAGACACCCGATTCAATTGCTGCACTAAGCCTTTGCCGCCCAATAAGACCCAGCCCAAGCAACCCAATTTTTAGATTCTGGGTTGGCTCCAGATTAACGTGAGTCAAATCATGCATTGTTAGGTCTAATTTGATCAATCATGGATTCGATTGACTTGAGAATCGCTTCTCTGGAACTATATAGTGGCGTCCAACCCATTTCTCGAATTTTCTCAGAGCGAAGCTTAACGATGGGAACGTCCCCTTTCCAGCCCCGATCGCCCCCTAAATAATGAACAGATACCGCTTTAGAACTCAACCCCATAGAATTGATGCACATGTTAGCTATTTCAGTAACGGAGATTTGTTGGTCTGTAGAGATGTTAAAAGCTGAAAATTGGTCTTGGCAATTGATTTCAGCACTCAAAACTGCATCAATAACATCTGAAACATGAATGTATGATTTTGATTGTTTTCCGTCGCCAAGAATTGTAAGTGAGTCGGAGTTGATTGATAATTTTCTGAGAAAGTCATATGCCACACCATGAGTCTGCATTGGGCCAACAACATTTGCAAATCTAAATACTAAGGCTTTAACACCAAACATAAATGAATAGGCCGCCAGGAGTGTTTCACCTGCAAACTTACTCGCACCATAAGTGCTAATTGGGCGAATAGGCGAGTCTTCATTTAATAAACTATCTCCAGCATCACCATACACGCCGCTACCCGATGCGTAAAGAATTTGTTTCACACCAGACAACCGAGCTGCTTCAGCCACTGATTCTGTAAGCACGGTTCCTTGCTCAAAGTCCACTCTTGGTTCAGTGGCGGCCCGAGCTATGTCTGGATTTGAAGCAAGATGTATCACTGTATCAACACCGATAAATGATTTACTTAGCCTTGAAGTATCAGTAACATCGTACTTCTCCAACACAAAGTTTGGATCTGACAAGTGTTTGTCTATGTGTTTCATCGTACCGGAACAAAAATTATCTATTGCAACTACTTTATTGTCACTCTGGAGTAGATGTGACACAAAATGGGAGCCTATGAAACCCGCGCCACCAACTACAGCATAACTCTTCAAATCAACTCCCCCAATATATACCTTCTTAAATTATATTGCTAACAACACAACTTTTGGGCAAAATAGACAATAATGAGTATGTGATTATCACTAGAAGTCCATTGAGAGTCTCCTTGGGTGGCGGGGGAACCGACCTTCCCTCCTACTACCAGGAGCACGAAGGTTTTTTAGTGGCGGCAGCCATTAATAAATATGTGTATGTGACGATAAACAGACCTTTTCAAGAGGGTATAACACTTAAGTATGCACAAGTGGAAAAATGTAAAATTGTAAGCGAGGTTTCGCATCCAATTATTCGTGAAGCACTCAAAATCATGGAGCTAAAAACTCCACAGATTGAGATATCGTCAATAGCAGATATTCCATCAGGCACGGGCTTAGGATCAAGCGGCAGTTTCACGACTGCATTATTAAAGGCACTATTTTCACATTACCGCAAAAATATTCATCCACAAGAGCTGGCAAGAATGTCATGTCAAATCGAACTTGAAAAATTGAAAGAACCAATTGGCAAGCAGGATCAATTCATTGCCGCCTTCGGCGGCATTATGGCCTTTACTTTTAAGAAAGATGGCACAGTTTTATCAGAACCACTCGCAATATCGACAGAAACACTTCATATGCTAGAAGACAATTTATTGCTCTTCTTTACGGGAATTTCCCGCTCTGCGAGTCTGATTTTATCTGACCAAGATGAAAAATCCAAAAAAAGTGATAGCGCGATGATTGATAATTTACATTACATAAAACAACTGGGATACAAGAGTAGAGACGCCTTGTTAGCTGCAGATACTGAATATTTTGGAGAACTAATGCACGAGCATTGGGAGCACAAGAAGCGTCGGTCTCTAGGCATGACAAATGAGTTTATAAATAATGCATATAACTCTGCCCTACAGAATGGGGCGGTGGGAGGGAAATTAGTTGGTGCAGGGAGCGGTGGATTTTTGATGTTTTATGCAAATGATAAAGATAAACTTCGAGCAACAATGACAAAAATTGGTCTTGAAGAGGTTCGATTTAAGTTTGACTTTGAAGGCACGAAAGTAATACTCTCCTAATGCTACCGGTTGCGGTCTTAGCTGGTGGTTTCGCGACCAGGTTGAAGCCTTTAACGGATGCAATTCCTAAGTCAATGATTGAAATCTGCGGAATGCCATTTGTGCATTGGCAAATGAAAATGATGTCTGAACAAGGGATAAAGGATGTAGTTTTTTGCCTCGCGCATAGATCAGATATGGTTAGTGACTTTGTCGGTAATGGTTCACAATATGGCATAAAAGTTAAATATTCCTATGATGGTGAAAGACAACTGGGCACTGGAGGGGCAGTAAGAAATTCACTCCCACTGCTCGGTGATAGGTTCATGGTTCTTTACGGAGATTCGTACCTACCGATAAAATTTCAATCAGTTGAAGACGCATTTCTTCGAGCCAAGGAACCTGCGTTAATGACGGTTTTCCTAAATAATGCGAGACTCGATTCAAGCAATGCCGATTTTAGCGAAGGATTGGTAAAAAAATATGCCAAGGGTGAGGATTCTGAGGAATTAAAGTATGTAGATTATGGCTTAGGCTGTTATGAATCCTCGATTTTCTCTCCGCTTGAAAGTCCAGATCCTTTAGACTTGGCAGAAATATGTACACAACTTGCCTCCCAAAAACTTTTGGCAGGTTATGAGGTAAGGGAGCGATTTTATGAAATAGGCTCCTTCAAAGGGATTAAAGATTTCACCGAGTATATGGAAACGAGCAAACATGTCTTATAGTCAGCAACACTTGGATGAGTCGGCCAAGATTACTAGTCAAATTCCTGCGGAAGTTATCGAATCAATTGTGCAACTTCTAAAGGAAGTGAAGGAGAACAAAGGTCGGGTATTTTTCTTGGGCGTAGGCGGAAGTGCGGCAAATGCTAGCCATGCTGTAAATGATTTTCGAAAACTGGCAGATATTGAATCCTACGCACCAACAGATAATGTTGCAGAGTTGACAGCACGAACTAACGATGAAGGTTGGTCCACTGTATTTTCAGGTTGGCTAAAGGTAAGTAACTTGAATTCGAAGGATTGTCTCTTTATTTTATCTGTCGGGGGTGGCGATAAGGAGCGGGGGATCAGCACGAATCTGTGTGAGGCAATAGATTTTGGAAAGTCGGTAGGGGCAAGAATCACAGGGATAGTTGGGCGAGATGGTGGCTATACTGCTAAGAATTCTGATATTTGCCTGGTGGTTCCAACTGTTAATCCCTCAACAGTAACGCCACACTCCGAATCATTTCAGGTGGTTATTTGGCATTTAATGGTTTCACACCCAGATTTAAAAACTAATTCAACCAAGTGGTAGTGGAACTGTTTGAATGAAACGAGCTGTATTTCTAGATCGTGATGGAGTAATCAATCGGGCATTAGTAGTTGACGGTCTCCCTTTCCCACCTAAGAGACTTCCCGAACTAGAAATTCTAAGTGGTGTAGTTGAGTCAATCGCCATGTTAAGAGCAGCAAAACTTGAAATCGTTGTAGTAACGAATCAACCTGATGTAGCGAGAGGAACAACCACCCAAGAATTTGTGGAGACGGTCCATCTCGAACTTGAGTCAAAGTTAGGTATTCAGAATTTTTATTCCTGCTTCCATGACAATCATGATTATTGTCAGTGCCGGAAACCTAGGGGTGGCCTTCTCAGAAGGGCAGCGCAAGAACTAGGTATAGATTTATCGAGCAGTTATATGGTGGGCGACAGGTGGCGTGATATCGGAGCCGGGCAATCGGTGGGGTGCCGTTGTTACTTTATTGATTACGCCTACTCCGAACCCCCACCACAAATGCCATTCATAAGAGTATCATCGCTTACAGAAGCAACCCGAGACATTATTGGAAAAATATGATGCATCAAGCAATTCGTGATCTTAAGGTTAAAATTTTTGCCGACGGAGCAGATTTAAAAGGTATGGTCGAGATGGCCTCCAAGGACTATATCCAAGGGCTCACGACTAATCCAACCCTCATGAAAAAAGCAGGAATAACTGACTATAAGGGCTTTGCCTTGGAAGTTCTCAATTACATCCCATCTAAACCAATCTCATTTGAAGTATTTAGCGACGAGTTAGATGAAATGAAGCGGCAAGGGCTTGAAATTGCTGAGTGGGGTGCAAATGTGTATGTCAAGATCCCCATCACAAATACAAAGGGCATATCCACCGCACCCGTGATTAAGTTCTTGGTTGATCATCAAGTTAAAGTCAATGTCACTGCTCTGATGACACTGAGCCAAGTCGAAAAAGTAAGTAGAGTTCTTTCCCCAGAGATTGCAAGTTATATCTCGATATTTGCAGGTCGTATTGCCGATACAGGGCGTGATCCCATTTCAATTATGAAGCAGTCTATTAATAGTGTTGGCCAGCTAGGATTATGCGAAGTAATTTGGGCGAGCCCGCGCGAACTTCTGAACGTTTTTCAAGCTGAAGAAATAAAGTGTCATATAATTACTGCCACAAATGACATTCTGAGAAAATTAGATTTAGTCGGGCACGATTTAGAGACATATTCCTTGGAAACCGTTCAAATGTTTAGAAATGATGCTGTAGCTGCAGGTTTTAATTTATAATTATAGTTCGATTTTAGTTTTAAGTGAAAAATCCAACCTTGCATCAACTATCTAGCCAATTAACTTGAGCCGATGGATACCCAAGTCCTTAACAAGAGATTTTGAAGATTAGACACCCTGCGCTCAAGGTGAGATAGGTTGCATACGAGAGTAAATTTATGATAAACAGATGGCTTCAACTTTTATGAAGAAGCGAGTCATAGATTTACTATTCGCCCACTTGCCCGAAAAGTGCCCTTTATCTTCTGTTAGCATAGGGACGCTTTCTAAGCATTAAGGAACCTTCAATCTCAATCTTCAGAGTTTCAACTTTCCATGAATTGCTAAGTTCACTCTCTGTGGCTTGGGCCGGGATCGAACCGGCGACCTAACGATTTTCAGTCGTTCGCTCGTACCAACTGAGCTACCAAGCCAAACAAGGTTTCAATGTCAT
>Ga0209550_10002350_pt1 | contig 18173 bp, 17 predicted proteins | sample LauGreSuBDMM15SN_2_FD_187567 | JGI IMG/M metagenome (GOLD analysis project Ga0209550, IMG submission 187567) | Freshwater lake microbial communities from Lake Michigan, USA - Su13.BD.MM15.SN (SPAdes) (version 5) | ecosystem: Environmental > Aquatic > Freshwater > Lake | place: Lake Michigan...
GGGCAGGGTCAGCGCCGGCGCCGCCGATGGCGGCTTTGGCGCCTGCTGTTCCTGCTGTTGCTGCTGTTGCTGCTGTTGCTGCTGTTGCTGCTGTTGCTGCTGTTGCTGCTGCTGCTGCTGCTGCTGCTGTTGCTGCTGCTGCTCCTGCTGCTGCTGCTGCTGCTGCTGCTGGAGGAGGTGGAGCTGGTGAAGGTGATGGAGCTGCTGGATCTGCTGCAGCGTCTGAAAGGAATTGGGATGCTGCGCCGAGGCAGCCGAGGGCGCCATGGCGGCCGACGCATGTGCTGACGCCACGTGCGGTGCCGCGGCCGATGGTGCCGCCGATGGCGCCGCCGGAGGCAGCTGCGGCAGCAGCTGCTGCGCTTGCTTCTGGAAGGCAAGCTGCTGTTCGGCGAGGGCTCGAAGGTAGGCAGCTTGGAAGGCGGCGATTTGGGCCGGTGTGAGCCCAGCGATGCCAGGGGCGGCAGCGGGGTCCGGCGCCGGCGCGGGAGCTCCTGCGCTGGCCGGCGGGTGCATGCCGGTGGGCGCCATGTCGGGCGCCATGCCGGGCGCCATATGCATGCCGCCGCTTCCCGAGGGCGACGGCGGCGCACCAACGCCGGCGGGCCCCGTCGGCTGCGGCGGCGGCGGTGCAGAGACGGAGGCAGGTGCACCCTCGGAGGGGGGAGCGTCCTGTCGGAAGGGGCACCCACCACCGGTGACGAGCGGTGGCATCGTCGTCATCGGCAGCGGAGCACCGGTACCAAAGCTGGCCGCACGCCCTGCGCGGCCGTTGGCGTCGGACACCAGATCCTGCGAACGGATTTCGGGCGCGTGCGCCACGATGGGTGAGCACTGGCAGGCAAGAGGGGTAAAGGGCGCTCCGGCGGCGCGTGCGATCCAGAGGGTGGGCGCAGAAAGGGGGTGCCGCCGCTTAGGCGGCGGCGGCGGCCAAAAAAGGCATCGGTGATGGCCGTCGCACTCGCCGCAGGCGCCGCGGCGCACCGGCGAACTGGCGTGCGCCTTCGACTTGTCGAGCCGCGCGCCGACCGTCTTGACGCGGCGCAGCTTGCTGAACGCGCGCAGCTCGTCCGTCTTAGCGTGGTGGTTCAGGTCGAGCACGTCTGCGTGTGGAACGGTGCCAGCCGCCTGACGCCAATCCCGGTACTTGTGGCGCAGCTCGTTGACAGATTGGGCCTCCAGGGGGGTGGGAGGCGCGAAGAAGAGGTCCGCCAGCGCACCCGCCGCCGAAGCGCGGTCCGCTTTGTCTACCATCACAGACGTCTTCTTACTCAGCCTCCGGCAGTCGAGTTCTTTGTGTGTCGTCAAAAATCTCAAAAACTGCTCGATACGGCGCTGTGAAATCTCGATTCCAAAAGTTACATCGACTTGCGACTACGCTTACGGATTGATCGAGATCATGGACAAGAGCGGGCGATCGAAAAAACGTTGAATTTGGGCGCATGTAACGGAATCGGAAGCGGGACGTTCCAATGCCAGCCTCGCGGGTGCACTACTGGCAGCCGTCTCGGGACGTGACTGCCTTTGCCCGCTTCGAGAACGCGCGCCAGCTGCTACCTGGGGTCTCCACCGCGCGACCCTCGTGGGACCAGAGCCGGGCGCGCGCTGGCATTCCTTTGGTGCCTCGGCTGCCTCGCGTTGCCGGTGGTGCAGGCGCGCCTCCGGTCCGCGCCGGCGCGCCCCCGGCAGGACGTGAGGGGCGCTCGGCCGTGCGGCTGCCCAAGCTAGGACATCCCGTTCAGTCCGTTGCCGAGTTTGTCGACGACCCCAATGGCGAGGCCTCACTGAAGCAGCTGCATGCACAGATGCGCGCCATGGCCGAGGAGCACGAGCGCCAGATGAAGGAGCTGCACGCGGGCATGCAGCATGAGCTCATGGCGCTCCGCAATGCATTCTCCCTCTCGGCGCAGCCGAGCCGGGTGCCGCCGCTGTCGGGCGACGCGTCGGGCGCTCTTGCACAGGCTCACGCCGCGCTCAGTCTCAAGGAAGCCGAGAACGAGGCGCTCCGGCGCCGGCTGAGCTATTTCGAACGCGAGGCCGAGATGGCTGAGGAGGAGCGCGCAGCCGCTGCGGGCTCCGCCGCCCTCTCGGCCGGTATCCAGCACGACCAGGTTGTCATGCTGCAGGCGCACGCGCGCGGGCGCGCGGCGCGAGTGGGCGCAGCGAGCGGCGCGCCGCGCGCGCAGCTTCGGATGCTGCCGGAAGCTCCGATGAACCAAGCTCACCAAGCTCAACAAGCAAAGCAAGCGTGGGAGGCGGCGGCACATGAGGCTGAGGAGGCGGCCGCGGCAAGTCGTATGCAGGCGCACGCGCGTGGCCGTCGGGCTCGTGCCGAGCATCGTTTTGAGCGCCGTACGGAGCGCCCGTATCATGCGGAGCCGGCCGAGGCAATCGCCGCGCCGAGCGGCAGCCTTGGGGCGCGCCGCAAGGCCACCCTCGCCGGCATCGACCTACTTGAGGGTATCGACGACGGTCCGAGCGAGGATCTCGCCGACTGGTCGGCTGAGGTAGCGGCAGCTACCTGCATGCAGGCCGTACACCGGGGGCATTCGGAGCGACAGCGGCGGCAGAAGGAGCGCGAGCGCCTTGCGCGGGAGAAGCACTCACTGCGAGCTCGCAGCTCACAACGTGGCGACGAAGACGACGAGCAAGCCCACGTCGCTGCTGCCACACGCGTGCAGGCCATACACAGGGGGCACTCGCAGCGCCAACGGCTCGCCACGCAGCGCGTCCCGCCGATGGCGAGCTTCGACGATCATGATGAAGACGAACCGTTTGACTCGCCGATGGACGAGCCCACTGTCTACGAGTACGACGCCGAGGCAGCGGCGGCCACGAAGCTGCAGGCTATCCAGCGGGGGCACACCGGACGCACCAAGGTCGCAGCCAGGCGCGCCGATGCGAACGCGAGTCGCCTAACGCCACCTGACGCGTTCGCATAGGATGACACGGCATCAGCCGTCACTTCGGCCACAGTCAGTCATATCGCATATTGCATATCGCACGCGTCACCCGTGCCGAAATGAATCCGCACAAACGAAAATACATAGTTTGTTCGACGCGTCTTAGTCTTCGCTTTATTTGGATCGCGGATCAGCCGTTCTACGTAACAAAAACCCGAATAGCGCCGCGCGCGCCGCGGGGCGGGGTTCCGTTCGTTGTGCCCTCCCCCCGCGTCAGCGCAAAAGGTCCCTCACCTCCACGTCAAGACCTGGCATGACCGAATAACCAAACGCAGCACCAGGAGGCAGCTTGGCCAATTGTTGAATCATCTGCTCCTTGCGGACAGCCGATCGTGGCGACAAGTCTGGCCATTTTCTGGCAGCAGCGGCCGTGGAGATGGCGAGCTGGCTGTTTCCTTTCAGCAACTCGTCGGTGCTTTGGCGCATCGATGGTGCTTTGGCGAGAGATTCCTTGCACTGCCCGTCATCCACGGCATCCTCGGTTGGCTTGGAAGCAAGGGCTGCGGCGAGCCTCCTGGCTTCCAGCTTGGCCTCAATTGCGGCGGCTTGCTCCTCAGCAACAGCAAGGACGGCGGCAGCTGCAGCAGCCTCGTAGGCATTGGACAATGAGGCGCTGTCGAGGATTGGGACCTCGCGGCGGCGAGTCCGTGGCGCTACAGGCGGATCTGATCGCCGCATGGGCGATTGCCAAGGTTTTGCAGGCGAGTGACTCGTCTTTCGATCAGGGCGGCGCTTCGTCGCCTGGTCTGCTGGTTGTTGCTGCCTGACTTCGTCGATACGTGGCAGTTTTCCAAATGAGACTACCGATGAAGTTTTCTCCACGAGCCTGTAGTTGATTGAGTTGAGAATGGATCCACCGAGCGTGCGCTTGACGGAGATCGGAGCGGATGCAGAGGAGGTGAGCGAGGAGGGCAACACGTGGTGCCGCGGCTCGCGCGCTAGCCCAGCAACAGCCAACGAGCCGTAGGCGCTCAAAAGTCGATTCTCTCTCGCCTGCCGGACGGCGGCGATCGCCTCTGCGTGCCGTCTGGATGCCTTCGACGCCGCTTGGACTACAGCCTCCTCAGCTGCTCTAGCCGCCGCTGCCTTGGTCGAGGTGTTGAGCTTCGGGACACTAGGCCGTGGGGCCTGCGTCACCTCCGTTGCCTCTGAGACCTCGCCATCGTCAGGTTGTCTATCTGGGCTGGTCGCGACCGGGTCTATCGAAGCCGAAGCCACGGCGTCGTCTTGAGGGCGAGCGTCGAACTGCTGCTCTTGCGCCGCCTCGCTCTCAGCAACGACACCCGCCGCAAGACGTGCACGATGTCCTGGCACATGTGAGCGCCCTCGCTGACGCGGACGTCGTACGCCAACTGGAGAGGCATAGGTCGGCTCAGCAGCGGGCACTCGAGACTTGGATGGGCTAGGATGATCAAGCCGAATCTCTTCGACATTGGCCTGCACGATGGATCGCCACAATGATGCATCTGGCAAAGACGCCAAGCGTTGTATGGTCTCCTCCTTGAGAACGGCCGAGCGCGGCGACAGTGTTGGCCACTTGTTTACCGCGGTCACGCGCGACACAATAATAACATTGTCCTCGGATGCTGGGCTCTTGTCAATCATCATGGCCGCTGCGGCCACATCAGCGAATCGTCTCTTGTGTCGGAGGCTGTCTCCCTCACTCACATCGGCGGCGGAGGCTGTCTCATCGACGGAGAGGCTGATCCGCGCGCGCGCAGCCTTCCATCGAATGCTCGGTGTGCTCGACGAGCTGGGGAGCACCCTCTGCCGTTGTGGCTCGAGCTCTAAATCGGCGACCCGCTGCAAATTGGGTAAACGTGGGAGGAGTGGGAGGAAAGTGGGCTCGTCGGCCATGTTTGTGGTCGATGAAACCGTCGCGCCGTAAAAGGCGCGAGGTGTGCAATGCCTCTATACACGTGGTCTACCTATTGTCGCATAGCTGTTGCAGGCGTATCGAGGGAAGCGTCATGTCCTGAAACGGTTACCGGTAAAAAGACGCCGGGGGGAGCCGGGACACACGCGGTTACCGTGTGTGTCCCGTGTGTGTCCCGGCTCCCCCCGGTGTCATTTTACCGGTACTGTCAGTACCGTACGTTCATATTCATACTCTCCTCAGACTTGGTCTTGCGGACTTGCTTCGATGCGATTGTCTCTGAATTTCCCGGACTTCTCCCTCCCAGGGCAGCAGACGCCACAGCTCAGCGTCGGCGAGGGCATGCGCGTAGCGCAGTTGGGCTTCGGAACCTGGTCGTGGGGCAACAAGCTGCTGTGGGGCTACGACGAGGCGAATGATGCAAAGCTGCAGGAGGCGTTCGACACCGTGTTCAAGCAAAGTACACCATTCGATGGACGGCGATTCTTCTTCGATACGGGCGACTCGTACGGCACCGGCAAGCTCGAGGGTCGAGCGGAGCAGCTCCTGGGCACTTTCCGGCGCGAGATAGCAAAGCCGGAGCGGTGTGTCATCGGCACCAAGCTTGCCATCTACCCTACGAGGCTGACGGGCGCTTCGTTTGAGGACGCTTGCCGCTCGTCGCTTCAGCGCATGGGCCGTGAGCAGATCGAGCTTGTCCAGGCCCATTGGAGCGCACAGAACTTTCAGCCCTGGCAGGAGCCAGCCGTGTGGGATGGGCTCGCACGATGCCACGAGGCAGGGCTTGCCAGGGCGGTGGGCACATCCAACTACGGCCCGAAGCAGCTCGTAAAGGCGAACACGTACTGGCGTGAGCGCGGCGTGCCTCACACGGTGAACCAGGTGCTCACCACGGCGTTCTCCAGCCGCCACAAAAGGCCTTGCATGCATGTGCTCACCACGGCGCGTGCCCTCCTTCCACACAGGTGCAGCTCTCGCTGCTCTCTCAGCTGCCGCTCGAGAGCGGCCAGATCGAGAGCTGCCGCGAGCTCGGCGTGACGCCGATCGGGTATTCGCCGCTCGCACTCGGGGTGCTCTCTGGCAAGTACGACGAGGGCACGCTGCCCGAGGGGCCGCGCGGACTGATCTTCAAGGCACTGCTCCCGAGCTGCAGACCGTTGCTCGGCACGCTGCGCGAGATCGCCCAGGCGCGCGGCGTGAGTATGTCTGCCGTGGCCATCAACTGGTGCATGGGCAAGGGCTGCCTCGTCATCGTTGGGATGAAATCTCCCGAGCAGGTGGCCGACAACCTCGCGGCTCTCACGTTTACATTGGGCACAGCCGAAGTCGATGAGCTCGAGCGCGCCGCTGCCAAGGCCAAGAAGGCGACGCAGAACATCTTCCAGACGGTGTGAGCATCAGCATGGTGCATGCGATTGGCGGTGCGGCCGGCTTACGCCTACAGCTGTGTGGATTCCAATACACGGAGAACGCATCTCGAGGGCGGGGCGGCTTCGTCACTTCCGAAACGCACGGCATGTGCATGGTGTGTACTCACTCTACGTTTTAGCATGACGTGAGAGCGCGGTCGGCAGGACGGCACGAACGACGCACGATTGCCGTGCGACCAGATCTAAGTGAACAGGGCGAGCACAGATCGGATTCCGAATGCGCTTTTATTATAATTGTATTATTGCCCGAGCGGATTCCGCGCCGCATTCGAATTTGCAATTTCGATCGTCCATGTGATTCGATTCCCGCACCATGGCCCGGTGGCGGATCGACGGTTTGGTTTCATCGCGTGGACGGAGCAGGACGGCACGGGATACTTTACTCTCGCTTACGGCATGCATGAGTGGAAACTGCGACTCAGACTCACCACCCAGCCACAAAATAGTTTCGAAAGCAGTAGCCGCGCACGAGCCACGTGCGGTCGGTCGCGTGGCTAAAGACCGGGTCGAGCACCCTTGCTGCGCCGTCGTCCTCGTCGAGGGGCGGACCGATCCACGTGGCATGGCGCGCCGCCATCACGCCGACGGCCCTGGGCGCCATGTCGGTCACCCATCCGGTATCGACCGAGTTCATGAGCACCCGGTACTGGGCATAGAAGCTCGCAGCCGACGTGAACGTGAGCATATTAAGTGCCGCCTTGCCCATGTTCGTGTGCGGATGCGCGTGCGACTTCTTGCCCACACTAAACTTGCCTTCCACTGCCGTGACGTTGACCACGTGGCTGCACGGCTCGTCGTCGGAAGCGGGGCGGAGGATGGGTGCGAGCCTCGTGCACAAGATGAAGGGGGCGGCTGCGTTGGCCGCGAGCGTCTGGAGCATCTCAATGGTGCCCACCTGCCAAATTAGGGAGGATCGGGCGCATGCACTCGCAGTTGGATGCACTCGGTCAATCCAAGTTAGGGTTCTAGTGGGGTGCATGCATGCACTCTGGCGCACGCACCTCGCCCAGCCGACGAGACCACGAATTAATGCCAGACAGGTCGAGAGGCTGCCGTGACTCATCGAGCACACCGGCGGGGAAGTCTGCGAGCGCCACTTGCATCGCAGAGTCCGCCAAGGCGACCTCACCAAGCCCGGCCGGGCTCACCAGCGGTGCCGACGCGCCCAAGAGCGCGCTCGCGTCGTCGTGAGCACTCGCGTCGTCGTGAGCACTCGCGTCGTCGTGAGCGCTCGCGTCGTCGTGGGCACTCGCAGTCGCTCCGCCGGGACCGGCAGCGCCATCGTGTGCAGTGGTCGTGGAGGCGAGGGCTGGCGGCGGTTGTGCCAGTGGCGGCGGCGGTAGTGCCAGTGGCGGTAGTGGATGCGGCAGCGCAGCGGCGGGGTGTGCACAGAGTTCAGGTGCATGCTTCCCTCCCGTGCACGTCTTGAGGCACGTGGGCGCACGCAGCACGGCGGCCGCGGCGGGCGGCAGGAGCCGTTGAGCTCGATCCTCGAGCTCAGCCATGCGCAGCTGCCAGCCTACGGGGCGCGTGAGTGTCTGCGCCGCGTTGTTGACCAAGCAGTGCAGCCGCGGGTACGACAAGAGCACCGCCGCACAAAAGCGCTCGACGAGTACAATGTCCGAGAGCTCGAGGGGGCCCACCTGTGGGGAAAGGGCGCGCCGTGGTGAGCACATGCATGCCATGCTGGGGGTCGGGCGCCGTGGTGAGCATTTGCATGCGGGGGTCGGGCGCCGTGGCAAAGGTCCGAGATCTCTCGAGGGGACCGACCACCCGCAGCCGCTCCGCCCAGGTCCCAAAGTCGGCCTCGCGGGAGTACCGAAGCGCCGCGTCGGCGGGGAAGCGCGTCGTCGTGAGCACGGTCGCACCCGCTCGCAGCAGCTTGAGAACCGTCGCGTAACTGACACGAGGGAGGCGATCAGAGGCAATCAGAGGTCATCAGCGCTTGAGAACCGTCGCGTAACTGACACGAGGGAGGCGATCAGAGGCAATCAGAGGTCATCAGCGTGCAATTTGATGGCACTCATCTGGCGAGCAGAGGCCCATCATCTGGCAATCATCTGGCGAGCAGAGGTCCATTAGCTCCCCACGTACCCAATGCGCACGCGTCCCCCCGTGACCAGCGCCACGTGCCCCCTCAAGTCCGCAGTCTGCTGTCGCTTAGTCCAGTTCAGCTCGGCGCATCGAAGGCAGAGCTGGTGATAAAAGTCGTGGCGCGCTTGGTGCGTGCAGTCGCCGCGGCACACGTTGCAGATCCTGCGGAAGTCGCCCGGTGGCGGCAGGCGCGACGTCCCACCGACGCTCCCATCGAACGGCTCGTCGAGCGACCGGCCGAGTAAATCGGTGCTCCATCCACCACGCCCGACGCTGAACGAGATGGTGACGGCGCCTTGGACTCTCGGGTCCACGCGAACGCGCACGCGCACACGCACCATCGAGCTCGCGGAGATGTCATCGCCTGCCGGCTCCGACACATCAGTGATGCGAGGCTGCTCGTGCGTCAAGGCGGCACACTCCTGCTTGATCTGCTCGAGCGTGGCCTTGCGCGCGGAGTTCAGACCGCATTCGTTGGCGTCGATGCGCTCACGCCGGTGCTGACCGCGAATGAGCGCTTCAAGCCGCCGCAGCTCCTTGAGCGTCTCCTTGTGCTTGGTCGTCTCCGCGAGGAACTCCTTCACGTCCTTGTTCTCAAACGCCTCCTTGACGCACGCTCGTTTGACCAGCGCGATCGCAGCTGCTCTCAGCTCTGCGAATTGCGGTTCCTCGATGCTCGATGGTGACAGCCTCCGCAGCACCGACGTGGCGGCGACGACCTCCGCAGACGTCGGAGATACGTCCATTCCGAGCGTTCACACCCCCGCGTGCCCTGGTGACGTGGCCAACGCGCTCGCATCGATCGACCTCGACGGACTTTGCCACACGTCGGAACACCGTTTCCACAGTTTTCCTTGCCAAGTGTCGCCTGCATGCACGACGCAACCAAAAGGGATAACTTCGAAAGTTCATTTTTTGGTGCTGGGGCCCATTGACTTTTTGGAGTCTTGCTCTCGCGAGAAAGTGCCTTGCATCGGAGCAACGCACGCGAGCGACGTGGGCATGGCGCCCAAAGAACACGCAGGCGATGAGAAGGAGAAGAAGCATGTCAATCCCAAGGAGCAAGCGTTGCTGGCGGATGCGGCACGACGGGAACTTGCTGCGCTCACGATGGTTGAGGCTGCGATTGTCACGTGGCTAGCAGCGGATGCGGGCAGGAACCTCAAGATCAAAGCCGAGGCGGAAGTTGCAGAGGCGAAACTCAAGGTGGAAAAGGAGGAGACACAGACCAGATCTGTCATCGCCCTTGAGAAGACGGCGACCGCAGCAGCGGATGAGAGCCGCGAAAAGGTTGTGAGCTCGAAAGCGGCCGCCATCGCCGCACAGGAATATGCGTACGAAATCGCGCACTCGACAGACGAGGCGGCTGCGCTGTTACAGGAGGCCAAGGCCGACATCAAGAAATCCATGCTGGAAGTGACGATCGCCGAGAAGGCGCTTGCGAATGCGGTGGAGAGGCTTCGTGCTTCCTCAACGGACTTCAAGTGGGCGAAACGGGAGTATGAGAGGGCGGAAGGGCTGGCGGCGGATTCCAAGTTGGCCGAGAGCGCTGCCGCGGGTGCGCGCGCAGCGCCGCTGCTTCGGCTCTCCCTTTCGGGCGGGGCGGGTCGCGGGTGAAGGGGGGGGGAGCACGACGAAGCGCATCCCCCCTACCCCCAACATCCCCCCGCCGTCCCCGGTGCCCCACCCGATCTCTCGCTTGCCGCTCTCTCCGCGTCGTAGCCAACCCATCTATTGAATCTTAAGCGCCGTCTTAAGCGCCGTCGCATGCGGGCCGCGAGGTGCCTTGTTTCCACGCGTGCTTCCACCCACCCTCCCTTGGCCGCCCCCTTTCCCCTTGGCGCAGACAACGTGGACAAGTCGGAGAAGTTGGCTGAGTTCTTACGTCTGGAAGCGATCGCCAAGGCGGACGCCTTCCAAGGACCGCGGCTCGAGCTTGAAAGGGTTGCGGAAGAGCTCGAGACCAAATACGAGGCCCTTAGGGAATGGAAAGGGTCGGGAACCGTTTGGGAGACGTGAGCTGCGGCTGATTGCCACTGATTGCCACTGATTGCATATGATTGGCTCTGATGGCCCCCGCGAAACTTGAGCTGCGGCCATGCCCACTGATTACCACTGATTGCATATGATTGCCACTGATTGGCTCTGATGGCCCCCGTAAGACGTGAGCTGCGGCCATGCACGCTCGCATGCCCAGCTGCGCCGCATGCCCGCCTGTAGCCCGCGCGCACGCCGGCGCCTCCGCTCGCGTATCGGTTGTCATCGAGTGCGCCCCAGGATCGCGTGCCCACTTGATCAAGTACGCGGGCCTGAGTGTGCGGGTAAAGTGCGAGTCTGACGCTCCCTCGCCCCCCCACCTCCCCGTCTCACAAATACGGTGCAGCCGAGCCGAGGAGGACGTCAAGATGAAGGAGCTCGAGCACCGCGCGCTGCAAGCGAAGGTGACCAAGAACACGCATGCCGAGACGGTGGCCAGAAAGGGGGCCGAAGACGCCTTCAAAAAGATTGAGCAGAACAAGGAGACTGCGAAACGAAAGAGCGAGGCACGGGAGGCAGCGGAGAAAACGTTGAGTGAGACACGCCAGGTCTTCGAGGCGGCGCAGCTCTCGTCCCTCGAGATACAGCAGCAGAACGACGAGGCGGAGAAGGGGCTGATCGCCGCGAAGGCGAATCAAGAGGCCATGACCAAGAATCTCGAGCACGCCGAGTTCGCTGCGTCCACGAAGGCAGTACGCAAGGCTCAGGCGGATGCGGACGCGGCGCAGGTGGCGGAGCTTACTGAGGAGAAGAGGCTCACCACGCTCGTGGCGCGCGCCTTGCAAATGACGGAAGCGGTGACGCGCGCGATCGCCGACCGCGACGCGGCCGTTGCCAAGCGCCAGGCAAAGGAGGTGGCCCTAGAGAAGGCGGCCGAAAAGATCCGCGAGGCTGAGGCGCGCCTGATGCAGGCCGACACGCTTGTGGCGGAGCTCGAGCACGTGGTGCTCGAGATTGGGATCGCCAAATTCGCATCCAAGGTGCGAGCTGATTGTCTCCGATTGCATGCTGACTGCCCCCCGATTGCATGCTAATTGGGTACTAATTGGGCTCGCCAAATTCGCATCCAAGGACGTGCACATAGCACCAGAGGAGGCGATGTCTAATGCGGAGGGCGCGAGACGACCCCGGCGCACCGCCGCGCTTCGCGACATCAAGATGATTGCGAGCCGTGGCGCGCATGAGCTGAGCGTCGTGGACAAGTGGTGGCTCTTCCGGGGCTGGGTGGCCGAGGGCAACCACAGCGAGGACATGATGTGGAACGTTCGGAAGCTCTTCTACTCCGCCGACGGCAAGGAGCTTGTAAGGTGCGTGTCTTGCGCCCTCCATATCGGCGCGAAGCGGCGCGGCGTGAGAATCCCTCCCTCTCTCTCTTCTCTCTCTTCTCTCTCCTCTCTCTCTTCTCTCTCCTCTCTCTCTTCTCTTTCTCTCTCTCTCTCTCTCACTCTCTCTCTCTCTCTCACTTGCTCTCACTTGCTCTCTGCTCTCTGCCTCACGACTGCCCCCTCCCGCGCCCCCTCCTCGTCATGCGTCGCTAACGCGTCGCAGCTACGAGATCATGGTGGAGGACATCGTGGGGCACTCGTTCGATCGGCGTCAGGGCCCTGCGGGTGCGAAGCACTGCAAGATCTCGGGAGATGGCCTCACGCAGGCGTCGGTGGGGCAGCTCGCGAGCTTCCAAATCATTGCATGCAACGACAAGGGCATCCGGTACGACGACGGCGGCGATCCTTTCTATGTTCAAATCCGGGCGGCGGGGCATGGGACGCGTGTCCGCGCCCGTGTGGTGGACCACAACAACGGCTCGTATACAATGAGCTACAAGCCCACATCCTCGGGTAAGCTACTCATCTCCGTCTCCATTGGTGGCGAGCCCATCCCCGGCTCGCCCTACTCGGTCGTCGTCGTGGATACGACACCCACGGCGCCCCAGTGCCTCTTGAGCGGTGACGCACTCACGAGTGTGGTCGCTCATCGGAATGAGAGCTTCTTTGTGAGCTTCCGCGACGCACTCGGTCAGGTTGCACATGCATGCGAGCTGGACGTGTGGGTCCAGCCCCTATTCGACCCCCTCGACTCCCCGTCGAGCAACAGCCCGGTCGCCACGCCGCCGCCGCCGCCCCCCGAGCCTCCTCCCCCGCCCCCGCCCCCGCCGCCTCCCTCGCGGCTTGAGACGCTCCAGGAGGAGCTCCGCGTCCTCGCCGAGCAGCACGTGGCATTGGAGAAGATCATTCGCGAGGCCGGGAAAGCGCCAGCAACGAGCGATCGGTCGTTCAAGGAACGAAACGCACGGGCGAAGCTGCTTGCGCAGAAGGCGGAGCTCGAAAAGGCGATCCAGGCCGAGATCCAGGCTGAGAAAGCCCAGGCCGCCCAGGCCGAGATCCAGCCGCTCCAGAGGCAGTCGATCACCGCGGTGGCCTCGCCAACAGGGACCCCGACGTCGCCGTTGGTCGTCGTGCCGGAGATCCCAGCGGCCATTGGGCAGCTGCTCGAGCCCTTGAGCGAGTTCGAGGCGCTCATAGTGGGCAGCACGTCGCTCGACGTGTTTAGCACGCGATCGGACCTCAAGGGCGAGTGGATGGGACAGCTCACGCCTGGCACAGCGCTCAAGCTCATCCGTCTCGAGCCGATCGACGATGATGGACTGCTGCGTGCATGCGTGGCGGTGGACTTCCGGGCGCTGGATGCCTCGAGCATCGAATCTCGAGTGACGAACCACGAGAGCGGTGGGCGCGAGCACATCGAGATTCGTCACTCGAGATTCGTCACAGGTGGGCGCGAGGTTTGGGCGCAGCAGCTGAGCTGGCGTGAGAGAGAGAGAGCGAGCTGGCGCAAAGAGGGGGCGTGGTTCCAGCACATCGAGGCCGATTTGATCGGACGCGACAAGGCGGTTGCGGCGCACATCATGGAGCGCGAGCTCAAGCGTCACGCAGCCGCAGCCAAGGTCCTCCAGGCCCTGGCCCGCGGCGGAGTGACGCGCATTCGGCTCAGGCGGCGCCAGAAGGCCCTCGCAGATGCGGAGCGCGCAGCGGCAATCGCGGCTGGAACGATCACTGCTAGCGATGGTCAACCCAAGGAGCGTAGACGCCCTTTGACCGCCTCTCCGTCAAGGGCGTCTTTGACTAGGCGCCCGCCTTCGCCTTCGACGGATAAGCTGAAGGAGATCAGCCCCATTGTCGGGACAGAGTCCACCGCCGCTGCCGCTAGCCTCCCCACGAGTCCATCCCCAACGGCCAGCGCCCCTGCTGCTGGCGCTGCTGGCGCTGCTGGCGCTGCTGGCGCTGCTGGCGCAGCTGGCGCTGCTGGCGAGAAGGAGAAGGGGAGCCCGGGGAAGGTCGACCGGAAGGGCAAGGAAGGTGCTACCGGCAGCACGAAAGCCGAGGATGGAGCCAAGGACGGCGCCAAGGCAAAGCCAGGGGCCGTTGCGGCACCCAAGCCAACCACGTCCCCGCCGAAGAGCTTCAAGAAAGCCGCCGAGCTTGCCAAAAAGGGCGCGAAACCTACCGCCGCAAGCGCGGCCAAGCGGGCCGCCGAGGAGCTCAGAGCAGCTACCTTTATCCAAGCAATCGCACGTGGTCTCTTTGCGAGGCATGTTGTCAACGGGCGGCGCGCCGTCGCGATGGCGGCGGAGGTGGAGCGTCTTGTCGCTGAGGACAAGGGCAAGAAGGGCAAGAAGGGCAAGAAGGGCAAGACACTCGAGGTCAACAGGGCCGCCGCAGCCGCGGCCGCCGTTGCCGAGAGGCCGAAGGCTACCGGTAATACCGGCGGACTTGGCTCGGACTCGGGCTCCAATCGGGCAAGCAGCCGAAAAGACTCGACTCGCCCAAAGTCCCTCAAGGGCAAGGGCGGGGCGGCTGCCAAGGACCAGAAGGACCAGAAGGACCAGAAGGAGGGCGGCAGCGGCGTCAAGGAGTTGACCGGTACGATGGTGGCTGTGGGGGCTCAGGACAAGCGACAGGCGTACCAAGCAGCGAGTGTGCTCAGCAAAGGGGGTGAGACTGGCGTCTCGACGGCCCCACCTCGGCCCCCGGCGACGGTGGTACCGTACGGCGCGCGCTCGCCGGGGTCCATGAGCGCCCGCACGGGTTCCATGGCCCATGACGTGCGCCTCTTGAAGCTGCAAAGCCAGAGCTACGGATGGGTCACTCTGGCAGTGGGTGGCCGCGCCCTCGTGTCACGCCATGTGCTCCGACTGCCGGCGTCGGTGCGTCAGCTGCACCTGCAGCACTGGACGCGGCGCGCCGCGATCGATTCGGAAAGGGAGCGCGAACGGGCCAAGATCCGCGATGTAGAGGCCGAGGAGGCGAAAGCTCGCGAAGCTCAGCGGCTCGTCGCCGGGACGGCTTCGCCGCGACCCACCTCGTCGCCACGCTCAAAGCTCAGCGTGTTCGGCAGCGGCTTCGGCGCGTTCGGCAGCGCGTTCAGCGGCTTCGGCGCTGAAGCGCCCGCGTACCTGCAGAGCGCCGCACCGGGCGGCGTACGCACGTCCGTGCCTCCTATTCACACCTCGTACCTGGACGACATCGAGTCCGATCCGCGCCGCATCGGCTTCGCCTACGGCGGGGTGTACCCCGGGAGGCTGCATGCGAAAGGGCATCTGGTCGAGCGTCACGAAGTCCACTTCTCCGTGGGCGTGTGCGGCAGCTATTTGCTGCACGTGCGCCTGCGCCAGCCAAGCGGCAAGTCCACTGGCGACGATGCCCTCCCGGGATCTCCCTTCAAGCTGCATGTGGCTCCTGGGCCTGCGCACCCCCTCCTCACACCACTCCCACCGGTGCTGCATGGCACCTCCTGCACGGCCGCCGAAGCCTCCAAACGCGACAGGCTTCGCGCCGCGGCCGATGCCGCCTCACTCATCAGCGACGCGGCCGAGCGCCTGCAGTACGGCTCTTCACACCCCGCTTCACACCCCGCCTCCCGCTCGGGCTCGCGCCCGAGCTCACGTTGCGCTGCCGAGCCGACGAGCACGCCAAAAGGCCGCATCGCCATCATCAATGAGCGATCCAGTTGGTTCGGCTCCAGCCTCTCTGTCTCTCCCGTGGCGTCGGGCGACAAGATCTTCTACATGTGTGAACACCTCATGAAGGCCTGCGACAAGATGGGCAACCGGTGCGTGCTCGGCGGTGCCAACATCGCGTGTGGCTTCCTGCAGCGCGTGCCTGGGCTGTCTGGGGAGCTCTCTGGTGAAGCGGCGGCCGGCTCGGATGCACCGGCAGAGGGCGGCAGCGGCGCGGCTGGCCGCACTGCCGGCACGTTCGCCGCGCTCGACGCTTCCGACGCGACGGACGCCGGCGCGAGTGGGCAGCAGCACGCGAGCTGGGCTGACTTGGGCGATGGCACCTACCTGCTCCGATGGGCGGCCGACGCTCCCGGCGTCTTCGATGTCTTCGTCAAGATCGATGGGTTGCATGTGCTTGGCTCTCCCTCGAGGCTAGTGCTCGCGCCGCCGCTGCCGCCGCCCACGCGCCGAGCACGCCTATCCAGCAATTTAACTTCCGTGGTGGACTCACCTAGCGGCACGAAAGGGTCCGCGGAAACAGCCTCGAAAGTGGGCGGCACGGACAGCTGAGCACGGAGATGAGGAATTGGGTGCGGCCTAGGTGCGGCCGTGGGAGAGACTTTGCGCACGCGCTCTTGTGTGTGCAAGGCCATGATTTCGAAGGCGAGTGAGGGCAGCGCAGTGTGCGGGCGCACAGACGAGACACGAGGGTGTGTGCAGTGTAGCGGAGATGAACGAAGTGGGCGCGGTGTGTGAGTCCTGGTCCTGCATGCAAGCTAGGGTGTCGAAAGGCCGGCGGTAATGCGGAATCGAATAGGCGGTGCGTGTGTTCTGTATGTCGTCATATTATATTGATATATTGTCGTGTGTGCAGGGTGCGTCACGAAGAACTTACATGTACTACGAGCACTGGGCTGCCCCGCCTTGCCCTTGGAGATAGAAGAAGTCGGGGCGCTCGTGACGCGCTGCCTCGAGCAGCTCGGGTGTCTCGAGCACCCGGAGCGCGTGCCAGCACACCCACGCATCGGTCGCGGCGTAGCGCAGCTGCGCCTCGCTCAGCGTGGGCATCTCCCAGTTGGACATCTGCAACGACTTGGGCTTGTGCATGCGCAGCCCCAGTAGCGCGGCGACGAAGCCGGCGACGCCCGTGCAGAGGCAGCCAGCGGCGCGCGCACTTGGGGCCAGCTCGATGAGCGTTGCGCCGACCGAGGCCGCGCCCACGACGGCGCCCATGGATGCACCCACCACGGCGCCGACCGAGGCCGCGACCGGCGCGTCGGCCGAGATGCCCGGTACGGCGCCCGCGATGCCCGGTACGGCGCCCGCACCCCCGACCGAGGCCTCGACCGGCGCGTCGGCCGATGCCGCCGGCGTCGCGGTCAATCGCGGTGGCGTGCAGCCCAGCCCACCCGCGCGCACATCAGACTCGTGGAGCTGCGCTATCTCGCGCCCGATCTCCTGACCGACCAAGGTGAGTGTCGGGTCGCTGAGCAGCTCACGCAGCGGTGACGGCAGCGGCTGATGACGAACCAGCCGGAAGAGCACCGCGACCTCCGGCGTAGCGAGCTGAACGAGGCAGATTGGGTTGAGATTCTTCTCTCCGGCCCGGAAGGTCGGCTTCGTCTCGGTGTCGAAGCCGATCACTACACGCCCGTGGAGCTCGCCGCTACGCCGCAGCGCGGCGCACCACGTCGCCGCAGTCATCCTTTCTTCTTCGGAGCGCCCAGCGGAAGCCTTCGAAGGCGCCCAGGCGCTGCCGTCGACCACAATGATCCTGACCGTGTCCTCATCGGGTGGGGGACGAAGGTGAAGGTCCGCGGGATGCAGCAGGCGGACAGGAGGGAGGGTCGTCGCGAGCGTCTGGAACTGTTCCGACTTGGCTCCTATCACGGGCCACCGGCGCTTCTCATAGTCCGCCCAGCACGCCTCGCAGTAGAGCCGGCCGCTGGCCGGGTCGCGATGGCCTCGCCCCGGGTAGCCACACCACAGGCAGAGCCCATCCTCCACCAAGCAGTCGACTGACACGCCAACGGCCGCCACGTCATCGACTGGTGCGGCAGGCCGTCCGTCGGCTGGTGCGGCAGGCCGTCCGTCGGCTGGCGCGGCAGACTTCTCCACCAGTTTCAAAAGGCCGACCCGATGCACGAGCTCGTCCGCGCTGATCGTCCTCGCCGCCGGAGGAGGAGGAGGGGGGGGGACCAGCCCCTGCATCGACAGCGCGTCTTCGACTCCGACGGCGTGTAAGGATTGCTCACGCCGCAGCCTGGAGGGGAAGACGCCTGCAGGGAAGCACCCCTGGAGACAATACCGGGCAATGTGCTCCAGGGCGCTCAAGGCAGCCCGTGCCTGTATCTGCGCGAATGGGTGCAGATGACGCTCGCGCCATGCACTCGACAACAGTTCGGCAAAGGGTACCCACGCGACACCTAGCAGGCTCGGGTCGTTCCCCGGATCTGGCGGCCGGCCGAGAGCAGCCACGCGCTCGGCGAGGTCGGCGTCCTCGGCGTCGAGCTCATGCAAAAAGAGAGCGTACCTGATGAGGAGGCAATCAGCATGCACTCAGCATGCACTCAGCAGCATGGCATGCACTCAGCAGCAGCAATTCGACACGCAACCGCATACTTGCTCTGGCCCACCCAGACGACGGGCTTCGCGTGCTGCTCGATGCGCGCCCGAGCGCTCGCAGACAGCTGCCCGCCTGTCTCCTCCGAGCACTCCCTAGCAGCCACGTGGCGAGGGCTCTCGTGGATGGAGTCACGCTTGCCGCCGAGAAA
>Ga0209550_10002352_pt1 | contig 18164 bp, 22 predicted proteins | sample LauGreSuBDMM15SN_2_FD_187567 | JGI IMG/M metagenome (GOLD analysis project Ga0209550, IMG submission 187567) | Freshwater lake microbial communities from Lake Michigan, USA - Su13.BD.MM15.SN (SPAdes) (version 5) | ecosystem: Environmental > Aquatic > Freshwater > Lake | place: Lake Michigan...
AATATTTATATAATATAAGTATTTCAATATGGCGCAACCATTACCAGATATGAATGCAGCACAAGCCGGAGAGGTAGTAGATGCGATGTTTGAAAGTGATGATGAAAGCGACGTTACTGATATGACAGAGTTACCTTATCACGTACCAGTTAATGTTAATAACTATAAAAAATATTACACAAATACGTTGCAACCTAATGTTGTATATTATGAAGTGGTGCAAAATCCAGATGGAAGTTATTATTATATTAACAACTCATTTAAGGGAATAGACCGAGATGGTAAAATTGTTTATGAAAATAAACACGGTGATAATTTGAAGATTGAAAAAAGAACCCAAAGTGTTATTTTTTTGAAAGCATATGATCTTCATAACAAAGAGTACACTTCTAAAAATGTCCCCGAAACTGAGTTTCTATCAATCCACGGCATACACGATGAACTTACCGATATGGATGAAAGTGATGGTGATAATAGTGACATGGAAGGTGGACGACGTCGTAAAAAATCTTTGAAAAAGTTTCATTTTTCATCCACGCAAAAACATCAACACGGCGGAAAGAAAACAGTTCGTAATGTAACGATTCGCCACGGTAAAGGACACAAAAAAGTTACCTATTATAAGGGTAATAAAAAGGTGTCGACTGTTAAAAAACCATTGAAATCTTTTGAGATTGACTTGATTAAAGTCGGTAAATTCATTCCGGGATTGTTCAAAGATTGCGGGTGTGAGAAAAAACACAGAACTCGCAAAAACAAACGAAACCGAAAATAATTACTCGGATTTCGCGTTTGGAAAAACAAGTTTATCTACAGTTGTTCTGACGCAAAATGCGCGATGAACAAAAATCCCTAAAATGAAGAGGAAGATGAGGGAATAAAAGAAACTTATTTTGGTCATCCAAGAAAAAAAGTATGCGACTAATACGGTGGATGCAACATCCACGACTGCAATGTTGAAAAAACGATAACTATGGGCGCCCGTATTGGGTTCGCCAAATATATTTTTGTATTTACATAAATCCACCATTTATAATATATTGCAAGTATATTATAAATTTTGAATCTTATTTATTTGCCAAATGATCTAGCGCCGCAAGCAATACTTGTTCTTGTCCCGATAACTTTTGAAACACCAAACATTCATCCATCTTGATTTGATAATGTTTCTTTGCGAAGTTTTTGCAAACCAAATGGACCCCCGTATCGGCGATTTTAATATCGCAAATGATACCACCAGAAGTCAAGTGAATATTTTCTGGGTCGCTTATGGGTATCCAACGAATAAAAGAACCGTGTCGTATATGATTCATTTCATCAATGTACTTGTATTCTCTCAACTTTTGCATATATTCTGCGACTTCTGTTGGAGATAATTGTATTTCGGTTAAAATTTCTCTCTTCATATTGTCTAGCTTCTCGCTTGTCATATTGATTAAATGTTCGTTTTCATCATTGTCAAGTGCCTTGACTAATTGTTCAACGTCCATATATTATATATACTCAAATGAAATATTTAATATATTTTTTATACATTTTTTACCTTGCGTAATATGTATACGTCTAATATTTGAACGTAGATTTGTAACGTTCTTTCTTATCTAATTTTGTTCTGTTTCCTAAAAACTCAAAATATCTTTTTGATAAGTCATATTGTTCTGGTTTTTTATTCTTCAATACTTCCAAGCGAACTTTCATAATCATTCCCACTTGCCATATGCGTTTATGTGTATATCTTCTATTCTTGTACAGTTTTTCAAGTTTGTTAATTGTATTTTCAACGTCTTCAACAGTCGTGTATTTAATGTGAATTGTGTCTTTGGGGTTTTTATCTATGTATACGTCAAAAGACTTTTTGGGGTCATTTGGATTGTATAAAAATCTTTTCTTGGTTTTTGATTTATTCACCTTTTTATTACTTTTCCTCGTTTTCATCATAGTATTACTGTAGAAATAAATGTGTCTGTTTTGAAATATTCTCCATTTTGAATGTACTCGTATGTGGGAGTATAACCAAATTCAATATCTTTTTTAGTAAAAATTTCTACTCTATCACTTGGGTATTTGATTGACATTTTGATTGCATTTTCTTCAGTTAAAAATACAACAATATCTTCCCAATCACAACTGTCCCTTACTAATACATATACAATTTCCATTTGTATATATATTATATATAATTAAATCTTTATACTAAAAGTTAGATTCTTCTAAAAATTAGAACCAAATGCACTGCCACCAAGAGCTTCATTTGCCGCCATAATCATTGGTTGTTCAAATCCCGGAGTAGCAGCGCCAACCATAGGATTATTATCATTTCTGTACATTGAATTGTAATCTGGTTGTTGTTGTTGCTGACCACTTGGAATAGATGGTAATTGACTAATAGAAGTTCCATCACTACTTGCACCCATATTCGTGTTGCCGGTATACAAAGACTGGGTAATCGCAGATTGACCTTGAGAGATAGGTTGAGTTACTTTGACATTACCTTTGCCTTTTTTCTTCTTCTTGTCGTCGTCCTTTTTGCCTTCCCATAATTCAGCAACACGGTCAAATAAAATACCTACTTTCTCTCCTAATTTGGTTTGAAGACTCAACAAGACAAGTAAAGTAGATAAAATATTATAAATCACGTGGTATTCTGGGTATTTGGTTCCACTATAGCGGGGAATATAAGAAATGACTCTATGAATGAAAAACAATCCTAAAAACATATAAACGATTTGAAAAATAACTTCTGCTAAAATTTCTGCGCTACCTTTTTCTTCGTCTGCTTCGGGAACATATTTTTGCATTGTCTTGTTCAAAACAATAATCGGAATAATTGCGAGAACTGCGTATTGAACAACATTCATCATATCGTGTTTTGAGTCTTCGTCAAAATTAAATACATATTTAAAAAATGTCATTTTTGATGATACTTTACTTGTTTCTTCCAAACTATCCATATTTTATAATAAGAAATAAAATTAAAAAATATAAATAATAAAATACTTAAAATTATACTAAAAGGTAATTCAAAATGACGACAACGGAAATAGAAAATAATCTTCTAAAACTAAATGAAAATAAAGAAGAACAACAGTATTTGGACCTCGTTCAAAATATTATTGCCAATGGGACTCTTGAAGAGGGACGTAATGGAAATACTTATGCCATTTTTGGAAACTCTATGCGTTTCTCTCTTCAAAACGGACAAATTCCTATTTTAACAACTAAAAAACTAGCGTGGAAGACTTGTTTGAGAGAACTATTATGGTTTATAAAAGGTAGTACCAATAATGACCTACTAGTTGAACAAGGTGTTCATATTTGGGATGGTAATGCATCTCGGAATTTTTTGGACGACCGTGGTTTAACTGAGCGCCGTGAAGGAGATTTGGGTCCGATTTATGGGCATCAGTGGAGACATTTTAATGCGGCTTACCAAGATTGTGATACTGACTACTCTGGGCAAGGTGTAGACCAGTTGCAAAATATTATTGACCAGTTGAAAAATCCGGCAACGAGAAATTCCCGCAGATTGGTGATGAGTGCTTGGAATCCGTGTCAGTTGGACGAAGTGGCGTTGCCACCTTGTCATATTTTGTCTCAGTTTAATGTCCACGGAGGAAACAAGTTGTCGTGTGCGTTATTTCAGCGAAGCAATGATGAAGCGTTGGGAACGCCTTTCAATATTGCGAGTTATTGCTTTTTAACGCATTTGATTGCCAATCATTGTGGATTAGAAGCGCACGAGTTCGTTTACTTCAAAGGAAACTGTCATATATATGAAGAACACGTGGAAGGAATGAAAACACAACTTGCAAGAAAACCTCATCCTTTTCCAACAGTTACTGTTAGACAAGTGAGGGATAATATAGATGACTATACGTTAGAAGATTTTGAACTTCATAATTATGTAAGTCACCCGCAAATAAAATTCAAGATGGTTGTTTAAGAAATAAAACTTGTAAAATAAATATTGTGCGTAAAGAAATTAAAAACATATTGTCTATAACTTTTATAACTAAGATGAGTTCCAATAGAGCAAATGCCGCAGCAAGACAAAGAAGAGCCGGAGAACCAGTCGGTCTACAACAACAACAACAACAACAACAAAGAATGCAACCGGGAAGAGGAAGTGGAGTTGGTGGAAGACCGAGTATGCCGGACCAACAACAACAACAACAACCAATAATGAATCCGAAACTTTCTATATCAGATGCGATTGCTTTGATTACGTTACGTTTAGGACGAGTGGAAATGATTGTTTCAAATTTACCAAATGAACCACGAGGTGATGGTGAAAGTGGCGGTCAAATGTACGATGAAAATATGAGAATGGTTGACCAAAATGTATTTAACAGTATTGTATCAAGAATAGATACTTTAGAAAAGAACCAGAAACTGTTGATTGAAAAACAAAAAACTGGAGCAGTGACTCCAGTTGTTCAGAACGTTGCAGCGCCAATACAACAACTTGTTCAAGAAACAATTATTAAAGACATATCTGATGAAAAGATTGAACCAATGCGGGAAAGTATTGAAGTTTTGAAAGACGAACTTGTAGAATTAAAAGATTTATTGATGAAGTTACAGAGTTTCACGATGGAAACGAATAAAAAATTGACTGATATTGTTTTTGATGATAATATTCCTCAGATGTTTAATAACTCGTTTATGTTTCACGGAGGAGCATCAATGATGGGAGGACAACAATTTGGAGAAGATATAGGTGACGAGATGATTGTTTTAGAAAATATTGATGAAGAAGAAAGTGATGAAATTGCTTGTGAAAATTTACAGTCCATTAATTTGAAAGAGTTAATCAAACAAGAGTTAATGAATGAAGATGAACAGGGAATAGACAATATGTAATAAAACATAAATAAAAATATATAAATATGTATAAAGAGTTATATATTTATAGAATGAATTCTTCTGTATGTAATGATGTAAACGATGATTCTGTTTATTTTAAAAAATTAATTGAAAATTTCAATAAAAATAATTACAACTACGTAAAGACAACATCAAAACGAATAACCAGTTTAGAAATAATACAAAAGTTGTGTTATGTCCAAGAACAAAACAACATAATTTTGAACTACCCTTATTTCAAGTATATTGTAAAAAACAAATTATTCGATTGGGATGAAATTATACAGTATATTGTAAATGTAAAACACAGTGTATTAAAAAACAGTTGCCACTTTATAATTCATATGAATATTGACCGTTTAACATTAATGGACATTGATAAATACTACTTGTTTATTCAGAAAATTTCTCAGATAATGAAGGAACAGTTTCCAGAAAAAATGAAATTTTGTTACATTTATAACGCACCTTATGTGTTTTCAACGTTATTTAGTATTGTATCGGTTCTCATTGACAAGGAGACACAAAAAAAAATAAAAATTATTAATCTTGATTGATGTGGAATAAAGTTAATTTAAATTTATAATATAAAGATAATTTGTTTATATTATATATCTACACGTCTTTTCAAAAATGAAACATTATTTAGCGTTACTCGGAATATTTTTTCTGACTCAAGTTTTTTTAAACAAATCAAGTAGATTGTTTTCTCATAACCCTTGTAAAAAAAAATATACTCTTAATAACTGTTTTGGTTCAAAAAAAATGAATAAAGTAATTAAAACGTTTCTAATAAAATCTGAAAAAATAAAAAATATATTAATTTATCCGGAACCAGATGATAAAGAAGACTGGGAATCTGGTGAAATACCTTGGGACCCTAAAAACACAACCAACTATAATAGAAAAAAGCAGTCAAATGACACTGACATAATGGTTGGCGACATACCAGTAAATCCGTTAAGACCACTAAATATTAACGATGTGGCAATGTTATTTGTTTAGTCTGGAGAGTATAAATATTACAGCAACAACTGCTAGAGTTAGACATAATAGAGTTGTAAAGGTCGTTGAATTTTTACCGCCCTTTTGTTGCAGAGAACCAGTCATTGCACTAGTAACTGCGCCAGCAGATGAAAAAATACTTCTTCCTAGAAACAATACAACTATAAATGCAATAACAACAAATATGTAGATGAACTTCATAATATATTACAAGTATAAAATAATATATTTTACAATATCAAAAATATTACTAAAATACAATTTAGAAATAAATAGACAATAAGATATAGTAAAAATGTTACTTTCTATTAGTGAAAAAGCAAAAAAGGAATTATTCGTCTCTTTATTTCATCTAATTAAATCTTGTACAAACGCAATCAGTATGGTATTTAAAGACGACCACATCTACATTCAAGGTATGGACAAATGTCATATTTGTTTGTTTGATATTAAAATAATGAGTGACTGGTTTAGTAGATATGAAAAAAAAGAAGGTGACCAAGAAAGTATTTGTATAACTACGAGTATGTTTCATACGGTTATATCAATGGTAACGGACAATCATTCTCTAGTACTGGAATACGAAGGTGACCCAGAGACACTCAATATCAAATGTATTAATGACCAAGGAAAAAAGGCGGACTTTGATAAATTTTTCAACATACCGCTTTGTGAAATTGAAGAAGATTATTTTTCAGTACCCGAAATAGATTACGCGGTTGAGTTTGAGATGAATTCAAAAAAGATAAGCGATATTATCACACAGCTAAATATTTTTGGAGAAGTATTGAATATTACTTGTTGTTGCGAGGAAAAAATTATGTTCAAGTCTGATGGTACAATTGGAAATATGACTGTAGAAGTATCTACAGATGACTTGTCTGAATTTGCATTAGCAGAGGAAGGAAAAACGTTGAATATTTGTTTTGGTTTAAATTATTTGCACAAGATGTGTATTAATACAAAGTTGGCGAACGATATTCATATTTCGTTGAGTAACGATATGCCGTTGAGGATAAAATATGATTTAGGAAAGGGTAGTCATTGTGTATTTTACTTGGCGCCTAAAAGCGATGATTAAAAATCGGTAAATAATAAGTATAAAAAAAAATATATAAATCTTTTTTTTTATTAGTTGTATGAAAATACTTTTTGGATTTTTTATTTTTTGTCTTGTTCTATTTATTTATCTTCATATACAATTCCATTTAAAAACCAGTAATGATTTAGAAGTTTATGAAATAGATGACGCGTCCAAAGATAAATTAGAAGAGTTGTGCGACGTGAGACAACCGATTATATTTGATTTTGACTGTGACAAAATAGTCCAAACTACGAATAAAAAATTTCTAATTGAAAATTACCAAGCATTTGAAGTGAAAGTACGCAACATCAATGATATGGATTACAACAGCGAAATTTATATGCCTTTAGCATTACACGCAACCGTTAAATTATTCAACGAAGATAAAAATGGTTTGTATTATTCGGAGAATAATGGAGATTTCTTGCAAGAAACCGGAGTAATAAAAAATATGCAGTACAACGATCCATTTTTAAGACCATCTATGTTGTCCAACTGTAATTATGATATTATGATGGGTTCGGAAAACACAATGACCCCATTTCGTTATGAAATAAATTATCGTAACTTTTTCCTTGTCACACAAGGAAGTATACAAATAAAATTGGCGCCACCCAACAGTTCAAAGTATTTGTATACTGTTTACGACTACGCTAATTTTGAATTTAGGTCACCGGTGAATCCTTGGGTAGTTCAAGCCAAATACATTGCGGATTTTGACAAAATGAAATGTTTGGACGTGGTTATACAAAAAGGGCAGACGATTCATATTCCGGCTTATTGGTGGTATTCTATTAAATTTGGCGAAGACACGAGCATTTCTTGTTTTCATTATAGAACATATATGAATAATTTAGCAATCACGCCATACATTGGAATGCACGCACTACAAGTTCAAAACACCAAGGTAGAAACCGCGAAAAAAATTGATATTAAAAAACAAAAGAAAGATTCCTCCAAAAAAGTTGTGATAAAAGAAGAGAATAATACGTACGAAAATACCGATGAAAAAACCGATGAAAATAAAATTGAATAGAATTTTATAATTTTGTCTCTATGCACACAAAATTATAACAACATATATAAACTTAAGAAATGACACTTTATACGATAGAAATAAAAGACCGTTTATATTCCGAGTGGCTGATTTATCAATCAAACGATGAAACCAAAGAACCATCGGATATCTATGTTCCACCAGCAGACCATAAATTATTCAACGGTGATATGTTTGTTACCAACAAAAACCATACTATTGAGTTAATATCATCAACGGTTCGTTCGTCTGTTATCGCCGGGGTAGTTGTTTTGAAAGGCAACAAAACATATGGTCGTCATAGTAATGGCAAATTCTTGTACAAATGTATTCCAGACGACCCTAAGTTGCCTAGTTTCTTGGTGCCGTATGAAATGAAACATATGGGATTTTCCAAGGTTTTTACAAACATATACGCAACGATAGTATTTTCAGAATGGACACAGAAACATCCGATGGGAGTGGTAAGTCAAATTATAGGAGAAGTTGACGAACTGGTGAATTTTTATGAATACCAGTTGTACTGTAAAAATGTGAATGCGAGTTTACAAAAATTTACCAAAAATACATTGAAATCATTCAAACAATATCCGGAATTGACAGACTATATTTGTGAAAAAAATCCCAACATAGAAGACAGAACTCACTGGAAGGTCTTTTCCATAGACCCCGAAGGAAGTGTTGACTTTGACGATGCGTTCAGTATTCGCCAAAATACGAATGCCAATGGTGAGTCCATTACGCAACTAAGTATTTATATCGCAAATGTTACGTTGTGGATTGACGCTTTACAGTTGTGGCAAGATTTTACGAACCGCGTTTCTACTATTTATTTGCCAGATAAAAAGCGAACTATGTTGCCTACGTTGTTGTCTGACAATTTGTGTAGTCTCCAAACAAAATGCTCACGATTTGCCTTCACTATGGATATATTCATATCCGATAAAACGAATGAAATTTATGAAATAAATTATTTGAACACGAAAGTAAAACTTTACAAAAATTACGTATATGAAGAACCCAAGTTGTTAGAAGACAAAGACTATCAAATGTTGAAGCATTGTGTTGAAAATGTATTGTCGCCAAAGTACCATTATATGGATAACATTGCAGATAGTCACGATGTGGTGCAGTATTTGATGATTTTTATGAATTATTATTGTGCCAAGGAGTTACTTTCTCATAAGAACGGAATCTTTCGTTCGGTAGTTGTAAAACCTTCTGCCAATACTTGCGGCCTTGATAAGTTACCAGAAGATGTGTCAAAATTCTTGAAAATGATTCAAAGTTTCTCCGGCAAATATATTGATATTAAAACAAACGACGAACCAATTAGACACGATATGATGAATATGGACGCGTATATTCATATTACATCACCGATAAGACGTTTGGTTGATTTGTTAAATATGATTCAAATTCAACAAAATATGGGCCTCATTGAGTTGTCTCCACAAGCAATCGCATTTCATAATTCTTGGCGAAAAAAAATAGACTTAATCAATACACAAACACGAGAGATTAAAAAAGTTCAAACAGACTGCAACTTGTTGCATTTATGTAGTACAACTCCAGAGTTGTTGGAGAAAATACATGAAGGGTATGCTTTTTCAAAAAAAGCGAGGACTCAAGAACAAGATTTGGACGAGTATTCGGTCTACTTACCGAGGTTGAAACTGACTACGCGCGTTTTTACCAACACCCCAGTAGAACTGTACGAAAAAGGAAACTATAAATTGTACTTGTTTGACAACGAAGAAAAATTCAAGAAAAAAATTAGGGTCCAATCCGTTTAAGCGCTGTGAAAAAAAAATTGAAACATTTTTTCGTGGGTTTATTTAAATCAACCAAAATAAAGTATTCCAAAACAACTTAAAGAAATGTCCGCATCCGCACACAACGATGAAGTCCAGCCAGTTGAGTATGTCATTGACCGTAGCCCGAGTCCGATTGACTTAACCCAAGATGCGGTTGGTAACGTATTCGTTACTCCTATCACCAACGTCAACACTCGGCGCCGTTGTTCATTTTGCGAATGCTCTGGGCATACTATTAGAAATTGCTCTCATTCCGATATTGATAAGTTACACAGATGTGCTCAGTTTATGTATTTAACGACTTGCCGTTATTTAAGAATTCACCCTAACACCGAACAAACCCACAAAAAATGGTTGGATAACCTAACAACTAGTGAGTATAAAATACTAGCAAAGTTAAATCGCTTGGACACGAACTCACGAACAAAACGCAACGAATACCAAGAAAAATTACACACTTATTACGTCGAGTACGCTGTAAATGAACTGCGAAATGACCGCTCAACGAATGTTACGTCTATTCTTGTAATGTATTCTGCAAACCTATTGCAAGGAATTGTAAGAAACGAAGAAATTGTGCGTTTTGCCATAAACACTTTAGATCGTACCATTAAAGAATGCGGGCGACATCTTTTAGATATGTCGCGTTTTCGGTATTGGTTGATTAATGACTTGGAATATTTTAGTCCAGTTCGCCAAATGCGTTACTTTGAAAATCCAGTCCAACCAACGGCAAAAATACTACCAACACTGAATGACAATGTTGAGTTAGAAACTGAAGTCCACGAAGAGTGTCCTATCTGTTACTCCGAGATGACCAAAGAAACAGTTGTCCAACTTGGTTGCAAGCATTCCTTTTGCGGAGACTGTATCGTTCGGCAAATAAAGTCAAGTAGGAAACCAACCACAGAGTGTGGGTTGTGCCGTTCCACCATCAAAGAATGCAGTAGCACTTCCAAAAATTTGTTGGAACAAATGTCATCAAAATTTGCTAACTAAAAATATAAAAATAAAATAAAAAGTGGGTCTTCTGACTCATTTTTTATTTTTCTCTGTCAATAAGTATTTCTTTCGCAACATTTCTTATTATTTTATCGTAGTTTCTTTCGTTGTCTTCATCTTTCATTTCCCCCATAGAATTGTCCAATATCTTCATATACTCTTCGTGTTTTTTCGTAGAAATATCGTCGGCTTTTGGATTTGCTTTCAACCAACCTGGGACTAACTTAATGTTCTTGTGCTCTATCAATTTAATCGCGCGCTTCATATGTTTTTTATCCTCGTCCTTTACCCAAGTATCATTGTCTTTCACGTGGATTACCTCGCGTTTTAAATCGCTGCAATGAATCGGTCTTTTATACAAATCAAGTCCTTTTAGTTCTCGGATAAGAATATTATTAATACTACTAACATAACCCAGTCTGCCAAAGTTTTCAAAATCTTTAAACCCAACATCAATACTATTTATAAAATCGGTAATATTGAAGGCATCCTTGCACTTTTCATTCAAGAAAATGTTCAAATTAAACTTGTTATTATTCGTAGTATTATTGGTTGTATTATTATTATTATTTGTTACGTTACTACTACCCACCAACTCCAGAATTTTCTTGTTTTGCTCAATAAGCAGTTCTTTAAACTCATTGTTTTGTTTAAGTAATTCAAGAATCATACTTGTACTGACTAGATTATCTTCTTCGGATTTTTCTTCTATTTCTTCGGTAGTGAATGAAATGTTTTCTTCGGTGTTCAATGAATTATCTGTAAATGAACACTTTTTTTTATGTTTGTAGTAGCTTGAGTCGTGTTTATACTCTTTTCCGCAAATACATCCGAAGAATTTTGGAACTTTTTCACTAGCATTTACTAGCCACGAACTAGCATTTTCCTTGCCACAGTGTTTTGCAGTTGACAAATGTCTCTCATATTGACTCTTGCGTGACGTATGATAGTGACAAGTTGAACATAAATATTTTATGGAACTTTTTTCACTATTTTCACTAGTCGTCATTCCTATATATTGACTAGTAAAAAAAGTTCCTAAATACTTTTTTATACAAAATTAATTTATGCTCACAAAATTATGCAGTCACACTAAATACGTATTTTTGATTTTAAGAGCATTATGCTCTAAAACCAGTTTTGAAAACAAGTTGTCGCCAGAATACCCTAGGTTTTGAAAATTGGACATTTATTTTTGTCCATTTTCTCAAACCTCTACGACTTTCGAGCAAAAAAAATGAGATAATCTTGCCTTCGGAGATTTTCTTCATTTTTGACACTTTTAATTAATAAAACCTTCATATTTTTTGATTAAATATACAAGGATTGGTTAGTAGCTACAAATTTCAGAGTTACTTGAGGAATTTCTTTTAATTTCTGCAAGAGTTCTAGGTTTCCAATACTCTCCGCAATTTTCTCCATTTCACCGGATATGTTATTTATTTTTAATATAGCCTTCACAAACTCTCCCAAGAACACGCCTTTTTCTTTTTCCAAGTTTTGAATCATCATTTTGCATTCTTGTCCGGACTGGCAGTCGATCCATTGGCCGACGGCTCCGATTAAATCGTAATGAATTGTGTAATCAACTCCGGTATTTATTCGGGTTTTTCCTTCAAAATCTTCGTAGTAATGATACATTTTTTCAATATCTTCAAGCAAATTTTTCATTTCAGAATGAGGACGAAATGATTTAAAATCGTCGTTTACAGTTACGTTAGTAAAACAACTAAAAATCACAATGAGTTGACGGGTTGTCAGATGAGTCAGTTTATCATCTTGAATCAAACGCGCAAAGGCCAAACAGTGAACTTCGCGCAAATGACACGCAATAAACCCTAACTCGGTAATTTCAAAATCGCCGGAATCTTTCTTGGAAACGAATCCTTCTTTTTGGAGAAAGTCTGCCAAAATATATACGTGATTATTCAAATAACCTTCGGTGTTTTCGTAACTTTTCTTTTCTTTACCAAGTTCTTCCACTTTTTCGTTGAATTTCCTAACGAGCGAACTGTCGTTGGAAATACTTTTATAATTGTCTTCTACTTGTTGAATTTCCTTCGTAAATTCTTTGCGTTTTTTATTTGCACTGTTTTTCACTTCACTTTGCGCAACAATGTATTTTTGAACAATTTCTCTAGGACATCTCAAGTTCTCCAGAAAACAATCCATTTTTTCAACATCTTCTTCTAACTTGCTTATTTTTTTGTAAATTTCTCCGAGGTCTCCGACAATATCATCTTGAATCATAGACTTTTTGCAAAACTGCAACAAATTTTGGTCGCCACTTTCAATCAAATTCAACAGTAAATTATACGATGTTTTGAACTTACTGACTAAAGTTTGGGGTTTTCCATTCATCATTATTCTGTAATCTGCCAAATTCACATCTCTGAACAAGTTGTTCAAATGAATGACGTGACCGACCGTATCAATTCCTCTTCTTCCGGCTCTACCGGCAATTTGTGTGTATTCGTGCGAATAAAACACACGACTATTTGTTCCGTCAAATTTGGAAACATCGGTGAATAGAACCGTTTTGATTGGCATATTCAAACCGACTGAGAAACTTTCGGTACATAGCAACAATTTAATATAACCTTTTTCAAACAATATCTCAACAATTTCTCGTAGAATAGGCATACAACCGCTATGGTGAATGGCGATACCTTTCTCCAACAACGAAACCATTGTATTATATTCCGGTAATTCCAAATATTCTTCGTAGTTTGGCAATTTTTGTCGTAACATTTGTTCGCATTCACGACGAATCGTATAGGGTATTTTTGAGTCATCTTCCAACAGTATAGTAGTAATTTCTTTGGCAGCAACTTCAATTTGTTTGCGCGACATAATGAAACAAGCTGCTGGAAGCATATTGTTTTCAACCATATATTTACAGACTTCATTTAGTACGTGACTTCTTTTTACCCGTACTTGTTTTTGTTGGAACAGTTCCAGCATTTTTCGGATTTTATGATAATTTGGTTCGTTGAATTCACCTTTCGGTCCTTGGATAATGTGTAGTTTATTTACAGTGCTTTTTATTTCTTTTTCTAGAACTTCGTCTTTTTTAATTGCTTTAAATATTCCTTGATTTGTTGTGATAAAAGTATAGTGTGTCAACGGAACAATACGATGAGTAGATGTTGCCAAGTAGACTAACTTTTTATTTGCAGCACCTTCATCCTTACACTCAACCCAGTTGGCAAATTTTTCTGGTCTATCAAGTGTTGCTGATAACATTACCATTTGAACGTGGTTAGGCATCATTAGTATCATATTCTCCCAAGTATGACCCCTAGAGAAATCGTTAATCATATGAACTTCATCGTGAATAACACACGCCAATTCATTTTCAAAATCCATATCAAACATAAGTAACGCTGAGTCACAAGTTGTTTTTTGTTTTTTTCTGTATAAAGTGTTTTCAAGAATTTCTGCAGTCATAATAAGGACTTGCGCTTCTGGATTCACTTTAATGTCTCCCGTAATTAATCCAATTGTGGTGTCTGGGAATTTCAAAGAGAACTCGTGGAATTTTTGATTTGAAAGTGCTTTGATTGGACTGGTATAAATAACTTTTTTTCCTTTTTTTGTGAAGTAGTCAATGGCGAATATACCGGGTAAGGTTTTTCCAGACCCAGTCGGTACGCACGACAGCGTATGGTGACCTTCTACGATTGCTTCAATCGCATATTTTTGAAAGTCGCTTAATGGATAAGGAAATACACCGAAATGTTCGGAGTATTTTTCTTCATTTTTGGTTGGGTAAGTTTCAGAGCAATGTTTGACCATTTTGTGTGTATGTAGTTTGATGCGAATTCATTTATTTTACAAAAATAAATCAATTTTATTTTATATTCTTCTTCTTCGGACTCTTTGGGTTCTTCGCATTTTTCTTGTTTTTCTTGATTTTCGTTTTTTTAGGTTACGGTAAGACTTGCGTCCTCCGTTTGGTCCCGCAGACCTCATAGACCCAGCTGGTGGTAACGTTGCGCTAGAATCCAAGTAACTGATAGGCAATGTTGTTATTGGTTCGGTCGCAGTACCGTATGGAGTACCATTTAATAAGGTAACATTATAAATAGGTGTTCCGTCATTTTGACGTATTCCTATTCCATCAATCCTATAAAACGCATCAACTATAGTTACTCTGCCATAACGGTCTGTTATACTGTGCATATATGCTATATCACCTACCCTAAATTTGGAATTTATTACTTGATTTTGATTTGGTGCTTCCATATATATACAAAATATTATTTTAGATAGTAAGTTTAGAAAAATAACATAAAAAAATAAAATATAATAATAGTATATAAAAATGAAATTTTTTAGTTCATTAGTTTTCGCTCTTTTTTCCGCTGTCGCTCTTGCTGGTTCCAAACATCCAGAGTTGAAAGAAGATTTTTGTGCAGTCCCAAGAGCACTTAAATCTCAAACTTGTGTAAGTTTTTCTGTTGGAAGCGGAACCGGATGCACTTGGATGTGTAACTACTGTGCAAGTCAGCTAGGTACCAATAACTACTACTTCACGGATGGTGTGTGCACATATGAAACCGGTGGCTGTGTAGGCAATCCTCAAACCGGCAAAACCTATACTTGTTGTGCCAATTAATTAATTTAATACGAAAATATAAAAACGGTTTTATATTTTCTCATTTAGTGTTTTCTAGATTTTTTTCCGCGACTCTTCTTTCTACGCGTAATACCACCTTTATAACCAAAAAAGTTTCCTTTTTTAGGTTTGAATGGTAGTGCTTCTTGTCCGAGTAATATGCCTTGGGGGAGATTTGCAATTTGTTGCAATATAGGTTGTATCTCTTTATACTTTTTATTATCGCCCATATTTAGAAAGTAACGTTTGCTTCCTAAAACAATAGCATCAATAATAGTCTGGGTGAATTGCGGATAGTCATCAAGTGAAACAGTAGGCATTGGTGGAGCACTAGCAACTCCTTGTCCATATGGTTGTCCATTTTGACTTGATGGTTGTTTCATTTGTTTATATGCCTTCAAACCTTCTTGCGCAAAACCTAACGCACTATTCATAAATGAATTTCCTTTAGGTTGTTGATAACCCATTGTATAAAATAGGTATATATTTTTTTATTTTTAAAATATTTATAACAATTTCTAAATTATTTTCAAAAATATATAAAGTCTATATTTCATTTGATATAACAAATGATTATATCAAACAAGTACAAATTAATAGAAAAAATTGGGTCTGGTGCGTTTGGGGATATTTACAAAGGAATAAACATACGTACGAAAGAAAATGTGGCTATTAAAGTTGAATCTCTCTCAAACGAAACCAAATTATTAAAAAATGAAACGAAAATATATCAGTATTTGGGAAACATACAAGGAATACCAGAAGTGAAATGGTTTGGAGTAGATGAAAATAATAATTATATGGCGATGAAACTGCTAGGTAGTTCACTTACCGACACCGTAAAAAAATACGGTCCACTTTCCCTAAAAAACGCCAAATACTTTACAGTACAAATTTTAAAAATAATCAAAAAAATCCACGAAAAAGAACTACTGCATAGGGATATTAAACCAGATAATTTCTTATTCGGTTTACAAGAGGACAACAAAACACTTCATATTATAGATTTTGGTTTTTGCAAGAGATATTTGGACAACGACGGAAAACACATACCGTATAAAGTAGAAAAAACACCACTAGGAACACCTAATTACATAAGTATAAATGTCCACGAAGGAACAGAACCGTCTAGGAGAGATGATTTGGAGTCGATTGGATACGTTGCGTTGTATATGTTGAACGGTTTATTGCCGTGGGACGATTTAAATAATTATGTACAAGAATATAAAAATGTAAATAATCAGATGAAAATAAAAAAGATGAATTTATTAAAAGACGAGCGATGTCCACCAGAAGTGACCTTATATTTGTCCTACTGTAGAAATCTAACGTTTGAAGAAACACCTAATTACGAATATTTACTTGGTCTTTTTGATTCGTGAATAAGTTATGGATGTTCTTAAATATCATCATCAGAACCTGTGATATTCATATTTTCCATAGGTACTCTTACGTTGTCTTCGAAATACTGTTCATCCATATCATTAGCAAGGTTAGTCATACGTGAAAAACTTATCTCGTTAATAAAGTTGGGCAATCCGTCTACTATTCTGAATGTATCGTCTATATACTGTTCTAGATTTGATGGAATTTGCATAATTAGATGGTTGCCGTCAACAAGAACGTCTATGTCGTTTTGTTGTAACTGTAAACCGAATCGTTCATTTACATTATCTAAAATAATTTGTTTTATTACAATAGGTATATTGTTGTTATCTATTTCAATATCCATTACATTCATTTCACGTATTATATCAATATTCTTCAAAAAATAGTTTCCATTATCTGGGTTGTTACCTTGTAACAGAATAATATACCTTGTTGGGTTACCACCAAAAAAACGGGGTCGTTTTCCACTTTTCCTATGTTTACGACCAAGTGTTCTTTTCTTGTACTTTCTAGTATTTTTTCTAACTGATTTTTTCACACGTTTTTTACTAAATCTTTTTATAGAAATGGGCATATATATTATCACTATAATTTTACTTTGTATTTTTGAGTAAAGTTATACATTAAAGTTAGGAACTCTTGTAATTGTTACTGATTGAATGTTTATCGGCACTGCTGGGTCAATAACCATATCTCCTTCATTAACTACCACATTATTAGGATTTTCGCCAAGGGTAATATATCCATTTGGATTGACTCCAGCTTCTTCACCAAAAAATAAAATATTAACTGGAGTTAATCCGTGAATTTGGCCGATAAAATAATCTTCTAAAATATTAATTTCTGGGTCGGGAATATCTTGGACACTTACTTGGACTCTATCAATCTCTCCAGTTTGCGGGTTATTCACAAATGTAAAAAATTGAACGCGATATAAATTTTCCATTGGTTGAACAACTCCCGGGGGAAGTGCTACGACTGGGTTTGGATTTGGGTTGGGGTTCAGTGGTGTGTTACACAATGGACAAGGGCACATCGCTTTACCGTCACACCACCTTTCAATACACGCAAGATGAAAATGATGATTACAGTTTGTTTGAAATACTTCTCCGTTGGTCAAAGGGTAGGTACAAATAGCACAGTCTTCATCTTCTCCAAACCCACCAAAAAAACGGGGTCGTTTTCCACTTTTCCTATGTTTACGACCAAGTGTTCTTTTCTTGTGCTTTCTAGTATTTTTTCTAACTGATTTTTTTGCGATACGTTTTTTACTAAATCTTTTTCTAGAGATGGGCATATATATTATCACTAGAAATTTATTGAAACACGACGCTCTGATTTATG
>Ga0209550_10002353_pt1 | contig 18162 bp, 19 predicted proteins | sample LauGreSuBDMM15SN_2_FD_187567 | JGI IMG/M metagenome (GOLD analysis project Ga0209550, IMG submission 187567) | Freshwater lake microbial communities from Lake Michigan, USA - Su13.BD.MM15.SN (SPAdes) (version 5) | ecosystem: Environmental > Aquatic > Freshwater > Lake | place: Lake Michigan...
CCGAAGGAAATTTCAGAACTAAATACAGAATTTTATTAAAAAGCAAAGGGAAAATATTGTCTATTTGGAATAAAGAATACCTTACACGAAGTGAGGGCACAAGCAATCTAAAATTGATTAAAATTTCTCAATCACTCCTAATCCAAATAAGGCAAAGTCATATTTTACAGGATCTAGTGGATCAAAATTTGACAACACTTTATCCAACTCAATTACAGCCTTTGCATCATTCTGATTTCTAGATAGTATGCCAAGTTTTCTGGCCGTATTGCCAGAATGAACGTCTAATGGGCATGATAATCTTGATGGGGATATATGCTTCCATAATCCAAAATCTACCCCCTTATTGTCATCTCTCACTAGCCACCTCAACATCATATTAATTCTCTTTGCAGCTGAACCATTCATTGGGTCAGATACGTGCTTTGCTGTTCTTATCTTATGCGGCAATTCAAAAAAAAGCTGTTTAAAATGCCCTATCGTTTCTTGAAGGGTATATCGGTTGGATAAATCATTAAATACATTTTCAAGTCCACCATGGTTTTGATAAATGTTTCTAAGAGAATGGATAAAATAAGTAAAATCAGTACCATTAAATGTACGGTAATAGAACTCTGAAGCTCTAATAAGTTGTCTTTTATTTGCACTAATCACAAAATCATATGGACTCTGCCCCAATAGAAACATCATCTGATTTGCAGCCTTTAAAATAGCTTTCCGGTTACCCCACGAAATTGTTGCAGTAAGAAATGCGGAAATTTCAATGTCCTCTTTCACATTGAAATGATGCGGTATACTAATCGGATCCAATTCAATGAATGCTGGCTTATTAAACTCTCCGACCTTAAAGTTTAAAAAATCTTTGATTTCATCATTCGACATCATTCATCTTCTTTTTATATTATTTTTATACCCTTAATTGACCGCTTCAAGTTATTAAATATTTAGTCATTTAATTGCCTATTGGGAATATATTATAGAGGTTCTAAAAAATGAATGAAATAGATGAATTTAAAAATAGGCTGTTATATGGGACCTACTAGTTATTTACGTAAGATAGATAAAGCAGACTCTGTTAAGCATAATTTTTTTTGGATTAGGCGCAATGGAAAAAATGAATATTAAATTAATCAGGCTAAAATGAAAAACGAGGAATTAGTAAAAGAGATAAATAAAAATTTGGCAATCCTTTTGCCCAACGAAATCTCTCTCGATGAATTACATATTCGACTGAGCGAATACTTAAATGGACTTATCCAAAAGGATTTCCAAAAATTAATTATGTTGCTCTATCGAATCGATATCAGTGAAGCCAAATTAAAACAGTTGCTGCAGCAGCCACCAAAAGAAGATGCAAGCAAAATTATCGCTCAATTAATCATTGAAAGACAATTAGAAAAAATAAAATCTCGTAAAACTTATCGTCCAACCAATGACAATTTTACAGAGGAAGAAAAATGGTAGCTTTTAATAAGTATCTATTTTAAGATTTTAGTCTTTTTGGATGTAAAAAAATCGTTCGTAAGAAGGTTTCAAATATAGATATCCTCTATCCTATCGATGGTTATTGAAGAATCGCTAGCATATGGTATCTTCGCAAAAAATTTCATTAGCAATAACATGAGTACACATCATTTATCCGAGCAAGAAGTTATTCGTAGACAAAAATTAATAGAGCTAAACAGTTTAGGGATTGATGCCTATCCTGCGCCTCTTTTTCCTGTAAATACCACCTCGACTTATATCAAGGAAAATTATAAAGGAGATTCAACTGAAACCAAGGAGGAGGACCAGAAATTATTTGCTGACGTATGCATTGCAGGCCGTATCATGAGTGTGCGAGATATGGGTAAGGCAAACTTTGCAGTACTGCAAGATGGAGTTGGCAAAATACAGTTTTATATAAAACAAGATGATATTTGCCCTGATGAAGATAAAACCTTGTACCAAACCGTTTGGAAAAAATTATTGGATATTGGTGACATCATTGGAATCAAAGGCTATGTGTTTACAACCAAAACTGGAGAAACCTCTATTCATGTAAAAAGTTTTACGCTACTCACTAAATCACTTCGTCCGCTTCCGATTGTAAAAGAAAAAGATGGAGAATCATTTGATGAAGTTACCGATCCTGAATTTCGTTATCGTCAGCGTTATGCCGATCTTATAGTTAATCCAGGTGTAAAAGAAACTTTCATCAAGCGCACCAAGATGGTCAATGCAATTAGGGGATTTTTAAATGAACGAGGTGCCTTAGAAGTAGATACCCCAGTATTACAAAGTATTCCAGGAGGTGCGGCAGCAAGGCCATTTAACACACACCACAATGCCCTAGATGTGCCTATGTACATGCGTATTGCCAATGAACTCTATTTAAAAAGATTGATTGTTGGTGGCTTTGAGTGGGTATATGAATTTAGCAGAAATTTTCGCAATGAAGGCATGGACAGAACCCATAATCCTGAATTTACCGTATTAGAATTTTACGTGGCCTACAAAGATTACGAATGGATGATGGAAACCACCGAACAATTGTTGGAGAAAGCTGCATTGGCTACCAACGGCAGTTCGAGCGTAGTAGTAGGAGATAAAGAAATTAATTTCAAAGCTCCTTATAAAAGAATCTCGATGTATGATTCTATTACCGAATTCACTGGATTTGATATCAGCGAAATGGATGAGGAGGGTATACGAGAAGTATGTAAAAAATTAGGCATACATGCTGATGCGAAGTGGGGCAAAGGAAAACTAATCGATGAAATTTTTAGTTCTAAATGCGAGGGAAATTACATTCAACCAACTTTTATCACTGACTATCCAATAGAAATGAGTCCGCTTACCAAAAAACATCGTAGCAAACCAGGTTTGGTGGAGCGTTTTGAATTGATGTGCAATGGAAAAGAAATTGCTAACGCGTATTCTGAATTGAATGATCCGTTGGAACAACGCGAGCGATTTGAAGAACAAGTAAAATTGATGGAACGCGGCGATGATGAAGCGATGTTCATTGATCACGATTTTTTAAGAGCCTTAGAATACGGTATGCCTCCTACTAGTGGAATTGGATTTGGAATTGATAGAATTGCAATGTTATTAACCAACCAACACTCCATTCAAGATGTATTGCTTTTCCCTATGATGCGTCCTGAAAATTTTGAATAATTAGAATTAAAACTCCCATATATATTCCCATCAAGAAATACTTGATGGGATTTTTTTAACTTTGCCATCTATCAATTTCGTACTTAAATTTCAATCAAAAAAACTAACTTAGAGATTTATCACTAAATATAATCCCATATGCTTTCGAGATTAAAAAATGTAAACTTATTTTTTATATTAACAATAGTTAATCTATCTGCTCATGCACAAAAAAAGGAGCTTACCAACGACCAATACTTCAAAAATAATTTTAATGGCATCATTCAACCGCTTCCAGTTTTTAGCAAATGGATAGATGATACTCATTTTATTTTATTAAGAAAGGGTAGCCGATTCACAGTAGATGCTCGCACAGGAGATGAAATTGCAACAGTAGATGAAAGTATATCAATAAAATCCAACGATGGTTTAAAGGGTACTATTTTGACAAAAGAAGGAAATCTGTTTTTAAACCGCAATGGGAAAGAACTTCAACTAACCAATGACAAAGAAAAAAAATCAAATGCTACGATTAGTCCAGATGGTAAATATGTAGCCTTCACTAAAAATAATGATCTCTATACAATAGAAATAAATTCAAAAAAAGTAAATCGTCTAACCAACGACGGTAGTAAGTTGATTTTAAACGGGTATGCAAGTTGGGTTTACATGGAAGAAATATTGGGAAGAAGTAGCCAATATCGTTCTTATTGGTGGAGTCCAGATAGTAAAAAAATTGCATTTTTCAGAAGCGATGATACCAAGGTCCCCCAATTTGTAATCACCAACGCAAAAGGGTTACATGGCGAAGTAGAATATACACATTATCCAAAAGTGGGTGACCCAAATCCTTCTGTAAAAATTGGTATCATCAGTCCAACTGGTGGTGCGGCAGTTTGGACAAATATTAACGAAAAGCAAGATCAATATTTTGGAATGCCTTATTGGAAGCCCGATGGGAGTTCTTTATTAATTCAATGGATGCCGAGAAGCCAAGATCAATTAAAAATTTATGAGGTAAATCCCAAAACAGGTAATATAAAAGAATTTTATTTTGAACAGCAGAAGACTTGGGTTAAACTAACGGATGATGGAGAACGAATTTCATTTTTACAAAATGGAAAGGGATTTATTTTAAGCAGTGACAAAACAGGTTGGAAACATTTGTATTACTATGATATGAATGGGAAACCAATCAATCAAATTACCACTGGAAATTTCACTGTTAATAAACTAGAATTTATAGATGAAAGCAATCAAATAGTTTATTTTTCAGCTAAAGGAAAAGAGAATACTGCTCGTAAAGATTATTATAGTATAAGCATGGATGGCAAAAACTTAAAGCGTTTGTCTTTTGGAGATTATAACCATTCACTAGTTAGCTTATCTCCTAATGCTTCGTTTTTTGTTACTACTTACAGCAATTCGGCAACACCTGAAAAAATGGTCTTATTTAATAATCAAGGAAAGATTATCAAAGTGCTGGGTGACAGTAAAGCCGCTGGCTTTGATGACAACAGTATTGCAAAAACAGATTTCCTTCGTGTAAAAAGCGATGACGGTTTATTTGATTTACCAATGAAGGTGACTTGGCCGATAAATATGGATCCAACCAAAAAATACCCCGTCCTTATTTCAATTTATGGCGGGCCAGATGCAGGAACCTGCTGGGATAGTTGGACACTAACTGGAGCACAACAATGGTATGCAAAAGAGGGGCTGATTCAAGTGGTAATGGATCATCGCGCTAGTGGTCACTTTGGTAAAGTAGGGGTCAATTATATGCACCGTGATTTAGGCCATTGGGAGTTGGTAGATTATGCTACGATGGTAAAGTGGTTGATCGCAAATAAACAAGCTGATCCTACAAAAATATGTATCGCTGGATTTAGTTATGGAGGATATATTGGATCACTGGCTTTAACAAAGGGGGCCGAAGTATTTACGCATGCTCTAGTGGGTGGCCCAGTTACTGATTGGACCTTATACGATTCACACTATACTGAACGATTTATGGACTTGCCATCAGAAAATCCAGAGGGATATAAAACGGGAAATGTGATGAATTATGTCGACAAATACAAAGGAGTAATGCAAATAGTTCATGGCGAAATTGATGACAATGTACACATGCAAAATAGCCTTCAACTAATTAGTAAATTACAAGATGCTAAAAAAGATTTTGAAATGATGGTATATCCTGGTGGAAGACATGGATGGCCAGGAAATAAAGCGATGCACTTTCAAAATTTAAAGACTCAATTTATCTACAAACATTTACTAGAAAAACCTGTAAATCCATTGATACTAAAATAAAAACTTGGTTTAAACAAATAGATCTGTATACAGCTGTGCACCAGGCACAACAGAATATTTGGCCAAATCAACAATACCTTCAGCAGCTAATACTTCTTCGTCAATAAAAGTATTGCCAGTACATTGCGTGGAAGCTTTTGATAAAATATAATAAGCCGCATCAGCCATTATTTCTGGAGTACGACTCATGTTCATGAGCATTTGTCCGCCTAGTAAATTCTGAACCGCGGCAGTTGCGATGGTTGTTTTAGGCCAGAGCGTATTGGCAGCAATGTTGAATTTTTTTAATTCTGTCGCAAGTCCTAAAGCAATCATCGTCATGTTATACTTGCTCATCGTGTAGGCCAAATGATTAGAAAACCATTTCATATCCATATTCATTGGTGGCGAAAGATTAATAATGTGTGGGTTAGTAGCTTTTTTTAAAAATGGTATACAAGCCTTTGAAACAAAAAAAGTTCCACGCACATTGATATCATACATCAAATCAAAACGCTTAGGTTCGGTTTGCTCGGTATTGGTCAATGAAATAGCCGAAGCATTGTTTATTAAAATATCAATGCCTCCGAAAGTAGCAATTGCTTTATCAACTACATTTTGTACCTGGTCTTCAAATCGAATATCACATTGCACTGCTAGCGCCTTTCCCCCTGCAGCCTCAATTTCAGCGGCAGCAGTAAATATAGTGCCTCCCAACTTAGGATTTTCTTCCACACTTTTAGAAGCAATCACTACGTTGGCGCCTTCTCTTGCAAGTCTTAATCCAATTGCTTTACCAATTCCCCTAGATGCCCCCGTAATAAGGACTGTTTTATTTTGAAAAGACATTTTATATTATTTAAAATTTTAATAAAAATAATTATGCTAAAGGTACTAATCATTTAATTGCCAATATAGGCAAAATATGGTTCACAGAAGTACGCTCGTTAGTAAATTGAATGTTAACAATCCTTCTGTTCAACAAAGAGTTAATGCAATACAGCAAAACTTTATCAGTAAAGGAATAAATTCAGAGGATGCTTTAAAAAATAGTTGTTCAGCAATGGATCATATCGTTTCCAAATAGGCTGCAGTATTATCGTATATGGATGTATTCTTTTACCTAGGAATTATTTTTTGGGTGTCCGCTCCTTTTGTATTAATGGTAAAAGGAAATAAAAACTACTAGTGCCTAATAATAAAAAGGCTTATTTGTTTAGGTAACTTTCGTTTAGCCCTACCATTATCTTTCCATTCATTTCTATTACCGGCCTTTTGATTATACTTGGATATTGAGTCATCAGTTGAATCGCTACTTTTTCATTTTTTACCAATTGCTGTTCCTCAACTGATAAACTCCGCCAGGTAGTACTTTTTTTATTTAGTAAAATTTCCCAGCCTACCGCTTTACACCATTCTATAAGCTTCTCAGCTTTTATACCATACTTCTTGTAATCAATAAAGTCAATCGGAATATTATTGTGCTTATACCAATCCAGTACTTTTTTTACCGAGTTGCAATTGGGAATTCCGTATACAATAATATTAGCCATTTTAAAATTTAAAGTATCTTTTTTAATTCGGAAACTGCGAAGCAGGGACTTTTATAAACCCTACTGGTCGAATGATATGCCACTCAGAAAAGTCTTGCTTAGCCTCCATTCCAATTCCATCAATAATTTGAGTTCTTGTTCTTATGCGAACCGGTTTATCGGTATAAAACTCCGCTCCAGTTTTTTTAAGATCCCAATTTAATTCGTTGCAATAAAGAGTATCTCCTAAAATATTAATTACGCGAACACTATCTTTTAAAAAAACATTGCTTTCGGTTTCCTTGTATTTTGCGTATCTAGCATCTAGCTTACTTTCTATCATTCCCGAAGCATCAAAAAAATCAACATGGATTGTTTTAGGAAACTCAATATAAGGAACCGCCTCTTGCACACGAAACATCAATGGACTTACTAAAACTGCTTTCTTTTTACCCCCTAGTGAGTAATTAACCACTACCATTTTTGCCTCTTCTACTCCTACCTTTTTCGCATCTAATTCCTTGATGGCCTTGATATCATTCTCGCAACTAAATAAAAAAAAGCAGCCGATAATAAAGGCTGCTGAAAATTTTATATTTAACTGAATGGACATGTTATAAAGAAAATAATTATTGGTATTTAGCTCTTCCAAACCACAAATCACTTAATGAAAAACCAAAACTAAATCGTAAAGTATTTTCTCTAAAATTTGTTTTACTGTCTCCGCGACTTCCAAACTCAATGGCTGCATTTAGAATAGAATTTTGTGTTTCGTAATAACCTTTTCTCAATTTTAATGGAAAAGCACCGCCAAATGACAAACCATATTCAGGAAGAGAATTGGTTAATTTTATATAATCTGGACCATAATAAAATCCAAAACGATATCTTACAAAATTAAAATACTTTTTATAAGGGGTATTTTCTTTTAAAGGAAAATATTCAGTTCCTACCCTTACCTTCCAGCTTCTTTGTACTGATTCACTCTGGCCAAAAAATCTATAATCTTGCCATTGCGTATTTTCAAAATCAAGACCAAATAACCAATTCAATGTTTGGTAAGTAGCGCCAACACCTAGAGAAGCAGGATAAATCACTGTGCCATTGGTATTTTTTGCATACACACTATCGATTCTAAATTTTTCTCCATTCGGATCAAAAAAAACTGTTTCTGCAACAACGTCCCTAGTAGCTGACAAGGATTGTTTTAAATTTCCATAAGCTCCAAATCGAAGAACACTTTCACGTTTGGTTTTTTTATTGCGCAAAATGAATTCATATTGTACACCGCCGTTCAAAAATAATCCCCCAAAATTAGATTTGGTTTGGTTATTTGACCTAGCATACTGAACCGAATCACTAATAAAACTTAATTGAGAACTATAATCTTTATTTCCAAACATATATCCCCCATTTACTCCAAAGCTGAATTTTTTGATACTCACAGAGGTTCCTATATAAGCTTGATTGATTCCACCAGCTCCTTCAAAAATCTTCTTAACACTATCTAAACCAGATAATTTTTCTTTGTAAGAAATTTTATAATTGATTTTAGATACAGGTCGAAGTCCCATATTCATAGCCCAAAAAATACCCTTCTTATTAGCATTTTTCAACTTTATCGGAAACCCAAGTTGGATGTATGATATAATTGTATTGGTGGAAGTATACCTAGCTGCTGGAGAAAGACTTTTTAATGTTCTAGTGTCTGTTTCTACAGCGAATTCAAAAATGGTCGTCTTTAAATTGCTATAACTTGCAGGATTAATAAAGTTGACACTCTGGTAATCGGAATAACCTGCCGCGATTCCACCCATTCCTCGAGATACAATATTTGCTTTAGGAACAATATCACCCAATCCATAGCGGGAATAAGGCGAATTTTCTTGTGCAAAAACCGCATGCTGCAAGCCACAAGCCACAATAAGTACGGGTAAAATTTTAGTAATTGTTTGTCTCGCTAAGTGCATACAGTCCTTTGAATAAAAAATTTAAGTCTGCAAATATCCTATTTTTAAGTTGACGGGCAAAATAGCCAGCATCACCCCCGGTTAAAACCACGTTAAAGTTGTCATATTTATGGGCATAAAAGTCAATAAATCCGCCTATTTCATAGGTAATTCCTGCAATTACCCCACTCTGTAAATTAGTTTTAGTGTCATAGCCAATAACTGGGAAATTCCAGTCTTTTTGAACCAATGGCAACAAAGCGGTATGCTCATTCATTGATTTAAATCGCATCTCCATCCCTGGAGAAATACTTCCACCAAGAAATTCATGGTCTTGATTAATGAAATTATAAGTTATGCAACTGCCTAATCCTACTACCAAATTATTCTTTCGAGGAAAATAATGAACTGCCGCAGCTACCAACGCCAACCGATCCGCACCAATCGACTCGGGCTTACCTACTGGAGTAGTAAAATTAACCTTTGTAAGATGTGATAATTTGTGAAAAGAAGTTTGCTCGGAAAGAAGGTTTTCAATCCCCTCATTGTGCTTAATCACAGATGATAAAATAGATTTCTGAGGCTTGTATTGATCTAATAATTTTTGGATGGTTTCATTGCTATCATTTTCCAACTCCAATTCTAGTTTGAAAACATCCTTTTCAAATAGAGCCGCCTTTAACCGTGTATTTCCAAAATCTAAACAAAGTGTTGTCGTCATATAATAGTAATTAAAAAAATATTTGCAAAAATATCTTTTATCAAAAATCAAAACCCGTTAAATTTTTAAAATGTCCGTTTAACTGTATTCTCCCTTTTAATGTTTCCATTTCTGTTACCACCGGTAATACTTTCAATAAGTGTTGCCTCAAATATTCCTGCCTTTGTAGCTCTTGTTCTAATTGTAATAAATCATATTCTTCAATCAAAGACAATCCTGCATGGTGCGCTAAATCGTAGCTACAAAGCGCTTCGTCAGATTTTTTAAATTCTTTATTCACTTTTAAAATAGAATGAAGCTCTCGAATTCCTGCAACTACTTTTTTCATTAAAGTCTTATTGCCATTGTCAAAGTCTTCTAAATAATTTACTATTGCTCCCCCATAAAGTTTGTCAGGTACAGATTTCACTAACTCTAAAATCCGAAATACTTTCACCCCTTTAGTTCTAATATCCATCTCGCCATTTTCATATACTTCTTTTATTTCTACCAGTTCAATCAAAGTTCCAGTTTCACTTACCTGCCCACCAATAACCGAAGGAATGCCGAATGGCTTTTTATTATTCCTTGTCTCAAGTATGAGTTGTTTATACCTTGGCTCAAAAATATGTAGGTTCAGTTCCTCTCCAGGATAAACAACTAATTCCAGCGGAAATATCGGTACAAAGTTGGTCATTTACTTTAGCAAAAATTTCATCGAAGATAATACTCAAATTTCAAACCAATTTGAAAGAAACAGCCTTAGGAAATCATTTCACACTCATATAGGCAGATGGACATTTATTGTGATTAATAGTTGACCCTCAAAAAATAGTAAATGCCCATTCAGCAACGCCCTCGAATAAAAAGTGCTAGAAATTTTAAATGTCAGCCGTTAAAAAATCACGCCCTTTAAAGTAAAGCTGTGACCAAATTTAGCCTAGAAGAAAGTCGAATCTTTAAAAGTAGCAATCGATCATTCAGCAACGCCCTCGAATAAAAAGTGCTAGAAATTTTAAATGTCGGCCGTTAAAAAATCAAGGCTGTCTGAGCGGGCACTTCCTTTAAAGAAAAAAACTCTACTCGCGAGTTCCTTGATTTTAGGCTGACATTTAAAATTTCAGCCTTTTTATTCGCAGGATTGATTTTTTTTGTTACTTTTTTGCATCAAGGCAAAAAAGTAAAAGCAATCTATTCCAAATGAAATTCCAAGCCTATACACCTAACTTTTATTGCACTAAAAAATAACACGAATGAAATATTAAACCAATTATATGAAAATTCTTTATAGACTAATTTTAATCAAAAGCAATATTTACACTAATTATTTTTTGAAAATGGCCTAAATAATATATTTTCAAAACTAGAAACATCTTTTTGGAATTTGAATCAATAACAATCAATTTTGTTAAATGTGGCAGCAATACCTCCATCAAATTCAAAAAGGCGATGTCAAAGCCTTAGCAAGGTGTATTTCATTGGTAGAAAATGAAGTGCCGGGATACGAATTACTATTGCAATCGCTCCCATCCAACTCTATACCTGTTATTGGAATAACTGGCCCGCCGGGAGCAGGCAAAAGCACATTGACAGACTCATTAATAGATGCAATTACCCAAGAAGGTAAAAAAGTAGGCGTTCTTTGTATTGATCCATCCTCTCCATTTAATCTAGGAGCACTTTTGGGAGACCGGATTCGGATGAGTGACTGGTATAATAATCCAAATGTATTTATTCGATCGCTTGCTACTAGAGGATCTTTGGGAGGACTACATCCAAAAATTATTGAAATTACTGACCTAATGAAAGCTGCGCCTGTTGACTATATAATTATTGAAACAGTAGGGATAGGGCAGAGTGAAATTGATATTGTTGGCTTGGCAGATATTACCGTTGTGGTAGTGGTTCCAGAAGCAGGAGATGAAATTCAAACTATGAAAGCAGGGTTAATGGAAATCGCAGATATATTTGTCGTCAACAAAGCTGATCGACCAGACGCTGATTTATTTGTAAGCAATCTCTCATTGATGCTTGCACCTGCTTTTCATTCAAAAGATATAACCATTCCCATTATAAAAACGGTGGCTACTACCAAACAAGGTGTCAAAGATTTGTATAACGCTATCGTAAATCAAATCGCTCATTCAACATTGAATGAAAAACGTTCATGGCTACTTACCGAAAAAGCATTCTACTTAATCAGCCAAAATAGAATGAAAGGAATAGATAAGAATCAACTAAAAAAAGAAATAGCTAAAGAAGGAAGTAAATTTAATTTGTATGAATTTATTAAAGGCTATTGAGAAAAGGGTCGCATGTCTGACACTAAGATTGCTCTTCAATCGCTTTGTTGTATTTCCACCAGCGAAATCCTATAAAACCAACTATAACAAAAGGCATCATCATTAAGTATAGGATACCACTATTCATGCCTTGGGCAGGTTTTTCTCCCATTTGTTGAGCAGTTTTCGTACACAACGAACATTGAGCTTCCACAGAAAACTGCGAAACTAGCAAGATTGACAGAATGAATAAAATAAGGATGCTTGTCTTTTTCATTGAAATACAAAGTTAAACCCTTTTGATAAAATTTTCACCTAGAACAAGATTTTAATTTTGAAACATAGGGTTCTAGGTATAATCAGTAATCAAAAAATACAGGTCCGTTCTTCTTTATAGCATTTTTGATATTTTTAACTTCTGATTTATCTACCTTTGCAAATATCCTTTTTTACAAAAAATGTAACAATTATGCCCGGTTTTGAACTTTTTAGTGACGAAGAACGAAAAGAAGTAAATGATGTATTAGAAACAGGTATCCTTATGCGATACGGTTTTGATGGCGCCCGAAAAGGTATTTGGAAAGCAAAAGAAATGGAACAGGCTGTTTGTGCAACTTTTGACTGTAAGCATGCGCAACTAGTTAGTAGCGGGACCGCTGCATTAACTGCTGCATTAACTGCACTTGGAGTAGGCTATGGAGATGAAGTGATTATCCCTTCTTTTACTTTTGTTGCTAGTTTTGAAGCAGTTATTAGTGTAGGAGCAATTCCTGTATTGGTAGATGTAGATGACACGCTTACATTAAATCCATTAGCAGTTAAAAACGCCCTTACCCCTCAAACCAAATGCATCATGCCTGTTCATATGTGCGGAAGCATGGCAGACATGGATGAACTAATTGCCATCTGTAAAGATAACCATCTGGTATTACTTGAAGATGCTTGTCAGAGTATTGGTGGTACTTACAAAGGAAAAAAATTAGGTACAATTGGCGATGCTGGCACCTTTAGCTTTGATTTTGTAAAAACCATTACATGTGCAGAAGGAGGCGTAGTAATGACTAACCGAGAAGATATTTATTTAGCTTGTGATGGTTTTAGTGATCATGGCCATGACCATAAGGGAGCAGATAGAGGTGCCGACCTTCATCCTTTTATAGGTTACAATTCTCGCATCAGTGAATTAAATGCTGCCGTAGGAATTGCACAAATAAAAAAACTACCTCAATTTTTGTCTATACAGCGCGCCAACAATAAAGCATTGAGGAATATTTTATCTACGATACCAGAGATTTCTTTTCGCAGAGTGCCCGATGAAGCAGGTGATAGCTGTACTTTTTTGAGTTGGTTTTTACCTACACCAGAAATTACAAAAGCTGTGGTGCACGAAATGAGATCGCAGGGAATTATGGGTGGGCATTTTCATTGGTTCGATAATAATTGGCACTATATTAGTAAATGGGAGCATTTAAAAAAATCAATCACCCTAAATAAATTACACCCCGATCTTAAAGCAGCAGTAATACATCATGCAAATAAAGATTTTTCAGCCAGCGATGCGGTGATGAGTCGATGCGTTTCTACTCTCATAAGTTTATTGTGGACTCCAGAACAAATACAAGAAAAAGGCAGACAAATGACAACTGTAATAAAAAAGGTATTGAATGACCTTGCTGTAACTTACTAAATACCCTTCTAAAGGTGAAATATAAGTAGAGTGAAAAATATAAATAAATGATTTCGATTAATAGAGCAACAATTGAAGATTATAAGATAATTGTAGAAATTGGAAACGTATCAGTTGAAGAGGCCCACCGAGCTAGCAGTCCAGCAAAAGACTTGAATGAATTCATAAAAAAGAATTATAACGACGAAGTAATAAAAAGCGAGCTGAGCGATGAAAGAAATATTTATACTATCATTAAAGTAGATGATGAGCCAGCTGGCTTTTCTAAGATTATTTTTAATTCAGAACATTCTAATATTCAGCAAAAAAATGTCACTAAACTAGATCGGATATATTTACTAAGTAAATTTTTTGATCTTAAATTAGGATATGAACTACTAAAATTCAATATTGATTTATCAAAGAAAAATAACCAATCTGGTATTTGGTTGTTTACCTGGACAGGAAACAATAGAGCTATCAATTTTTATCTAAAAACTGGTTTCGCCATTATCGGAAGTCACAACTATCAAGTTTCTGCAACCTATTCCAACCCTAATCATCAAATGTTGTTAAACATTCTTTAGGCAAAACTCCTGGAATTACATGAAGCGGCAATTGGTTTTTACAGTAAACAAAAAAACTTAATTAGTTTTTTGAAACTTCCCTTCTAAACGATCACAATCAGCTATACTGCCTAAACGAAAACGAAGAGGGACTCTAGTACTTTTTTCAAATTTTATTTCTTGCTTACAAAAATATCCTAATCTATCGGTATAATAATTGGGAGTAATCACCTGGATTGCAGTGGGGAATAGTTGGGGCAAAAATAAGCTGGAATTAATTTGCACAGTAAGCCTTTTACTCAAACTTAATTGTTGAATTTTAATTGGGGGATTTTTTAGTTGTTGTGAAAAAACATTTGACCCTACAAATGCAGTACAAAATAATATAATTTTAGCTTTTTTATACACCTTTCATAGTTGAATGTTTGTAAATTTACGGCATATTAGATTATCGCATCACAATGCTTTAAACAATTAATACAATTAAAACTATTCCTTAAGAAAGGCTTCTATTACAATTATGGCTTTAAGTCAAGGTTTATATCAAAAGCAATTACAAAAATTATCTCCTCAGCAAATTCAATTAATGAAGTTACTGCAGGTGCCTACTGCATTATTGGAAGAACGTATAAAGGAAGAGCTGGAAGAAAATCCCGCTCTAGAAACAGGGGAAGAAGAAGTTACTGAAGAATTTGAAAATGATCCCACTGAAGAGTTTGAAACGAAAGAAGATGAGTTTGATTTAGATGGAAGTAAAGATGAATATGAGAATATAGATATCAGCGATTATGTTCAAGATGGAGATGATGATATTGCGGATTATAGAATGAGAGATGAGAATTACCCTGAAGCCGATGACAACAAAGTAATTCCGCACAAAGTTGAAACCGGCTTTAATGAAATCATGCTGGAGCAATTGGGGCAATTGAATTTAGTTGAACATAAACAATTGGTAGCGGAACAGATTATTGGAAATTTGGATGATGATGGATATTTAAGAAGAGAAATCAGTGCTATTGTGGATGACCTTGCCTTCAGACAAAATATACATACAACAGAAGAAGAGATTTTGGAATTGGTTATACAAATTCAACAGTTTGATCCCCCGGGTGTAGGTGCTAGAAATTTACAAGAATGTTTACTTATTCAATTACAAAGAAGAATTGTTGAAGGCGGTGCGGTGGAAATGGCAATCAAAGTATTGACGAAATATTTTGAAGAGTTCACGAAAAAACATTATGAAAAAATTCAACGAGGACTTAATATTTCTGATGACCAGCTTAGAGAAATTATTCACCAGATTGTTAAACTAAATCCAAAGCCTGGTGGAAATATTGGTGGAAGCGGAAAAGGAGAAGGATATGTGATCGCAGATTTTTTTATAGTAAATAATATGGGTAAGTTAGAGCTTACCCTCAATAGCAGAAATGCGCCTGATCTTAGAATAAGTGAAGGCTACCGGGATATGTTAAAAGACTATGATCGGGGGACAAAAAAAGACAAAAGGCAAAAAGAAGCTGTTTTGTTTATCAAACAAAAAATTGATTCTGCAAAATGGTTCATCGATGCAATTAAGCAACGCCAGCATACCCTGCTAAGCACAATGGAAGCCATCATGAATTATCAATATGATTTTTTTGTTACTGGAGACGAAACGGAAATGAGACCAATGATTTTAAAAGATATTGCTGAAAAAACCAACCTCGACATAAGTACAATTAGTAGAGTTGCCAATAGCAAGTTTGTACAAACAGAATTTGGTACCTACCGTTTAAAGTTTTTTTTCAGTGAAAGTTTGCAAACTGACAGTGGAGAAGAGGTTAGTACAAGAGAAGTAAAGAAAATCTTAAGTGACTTAATTGAAGAAGAAAGTAAAAAACATCCTTTGAGTGATGAAAGATTGACTGAGCTATTACAAGAAAAAGGATATAATATTGCAAGAAGAACAGTAGCAAAATATAGAGAGCAACTCAATGTACCAGTAGCAAGATTAAGAAAAGAATTATAATTAATACCCAGCTCAATAAAAATTTCCTATGCAGCGCCAGGCCTTTGAAAACAAAGAAATGCTATCAAGCCCATCAGAAAAACATTCGCTGATTATAAAGCTATTGGCTAACTTTTTTTCATATTTATTTCACCCAATTTTTATCCCGCTGTATGTTACCTGGATGCTAGCATTCATTCATCCTAATTATTTTGTAGGCTTTAGCACAATGGGGAAGTATAAAATATTGCTATTAGTGGCAATTAATGCTTTTGCATTTCCCTTGATCACTGTTTTACTTCTTAAAGGTTTAGGATTTATCAATTCTATCTTTTTAAGAACTCAAAAAGATAGAATCATTCCATATATCGCGTCGATGACATTTTTCTTTTGGACACAATATGTATTGAGAGAGCAAAACTTTGTGCCTAGAATACTAGTAGCATTTATGTTTGGAGTTTTTATATCCTCCTCAGCTGCATTAATCGCAAATATTTATCATAAAATAAGTATGCACGCCATAGGGATGGGGGGAATGCTTGGCTTGTTTTTAGTTGTCATGCAACAAAACACTATGTTAATGACAGGTCCATTAACTTTTGTCCTATTAACCACAGGTATTGTTTGTACTTCTCGTATGATTGTGAGCGATCACCAACCAAAAGAAATTTATACGGGGCTGATGGTGGGTTTAATCTGCCAATTTATTGGAGCAGCAATTAATTTATAAATAATTAAATGCCAATTTTAAAACTTTATATTTCCCGATGCTAGTCACTGAAATAATAGGTAACATTAATTTTTTTAATACCAACAATCGAAAAATTGATTACTTGATTTTGGAATGGCATGAAACAAATAAAAGAATATTGCACAAAAAAACCATCGGTGGTCTTGATGTCATCATGGAGTTTGTAAAACAAAATCCATCACTTTCTGAAGGCGATATTATTTACGAAGATGACTTCAATGTGATTGCAATTGAGATTAAAGAATGTGAAACCATTGTATTGCTACCAAAATCAATGTTAGAAATAGGTAGGATGTGTAATGAAATTGGAGAAAGTGGTCAACAAGTCTTTTACCAATCAGATGAAATATTGATTGCGTTTGAAGATTCCCTGTTTCGCTCTTTATCAGCAGCTGGCTATGATATGAGTGTTGAAAATAGAAAACTAGTTACGCCTTTGCTAAAATCGAAGGATTAATTAGTCGACTCTCAAAAAGTCTTAAGCACCTAATCAGCAACGTGTTTGATCAAAATTAGTCCGTAAAAAACTACCAGATAATCAGTCAAATGATTAACATCGTTTTACTTTTTAGTAAAATAAATATTAGGTATTTAGGTTTGAGATTTCCTTTGAAATAAAGTGCTTTTACTTTTTTGCCTTGATGCAAAAAAGTAACAAAAAAAATCAAGCCTGCGAATAAAAAGGCTGAAATTTTAAATGTCATCCTAAAATCAAGGAACTCGCCGGAAGAGTAAGTTAATTTAGAGAGCATCCCGGCTCAGACACCCTTGATTTTTTAACGGCTGACATTTAAAATTTCTAGCACTTTTTATTCGAGGGCGTTTAAATTAATATTTATATCAAATTGCCTAACCCGATTTTTGAGGATCAACTAACTAAATAGATACTCAACATCTGCCTTACTCAATGCCTTTACAAAATTGATATCGTCAGATATTAGTTCACTTGCCAGTTTACGCTTGCGCTCCTGAAGCTGTAAAATCTTATCCTCTATGGTGTCAATACAAATCATCCGGTAGGCGAAAATATTTTTCGTTTGTCCAATACGATGGGTGCGGTCAATAGCCTGCTGTTCAACTGCTGGATTCCACCATGGATCTACAATGTATACGTAATCTGCTGCCGTAAGATTTAAACCTACTCCTCCTGCCTTTAATGAAATTAGGAATACCCGACTTTCATCTTTATTTTGAAAATTATCTATCGCTGTTTGGCGATCATTAATGCTTGTACTTCCATCAAAATACTCAAACGGCACTCCTGTCTCTATCAATTTATCTTTGATTAACGAA
>Ga0209550_10002355_pt1 | contig 18143 bp, 29 predicted proteins | sample LauGreSuBDMM15SN_2_FD_187567 | JGI IMG/M metagenome (GOLD analysis project Ga0209550, IMG submission 187567) | Freshwater lake microbial communities from Lake Michigan, USA - Su13.BD.MM15.SN (SPAdes) (version 5) | ecosystem: Environmental > Aquatic > Freshwater > Lake | place: Lake Michigan...
GAAGAACACAAATGGAGCGAGCATAATTATTCTTGGACCGCTTCAACTAAGGAAACAAAATAATGAATACAACAAAAGAAATTCAATGTGGTGGTTTTGGCGCTCACAATTGGTACGATAAAAATTACAAACATTGCAAAAAAATTAATGCTGAATTTTGGTGCAGCCATTGTCATAAAGCAATGGAAGCAAACACAGGTTGGTATGTAAATTTTTCAGCAGGTGATGATTCACTATATCCAATGGATTATGAAATTAATGAAGCAACTTCATATAGCGGAATTAAATTAATTGGTAATGAGTGTATTAAACATTTTTTAACAAAAGATCAATATGCAGTTTACGCAAAGAAAGTAGAAGTAAAATAATTACACAGCCCGCCCCTAGTGGGCAGGCAGAGATGCAATCTCTCTGGCGGGCGCTAGAAGTACCAAGGCGGTATTTCTTAACAAAACATGGAGGCATAAATGCAACGCACAAAACTAAAAGCAGGAGAAACTTACTACTACCACGGTAAATGGACTAGGTACCCAGGTTATGTTGATGTATTTCAATCTGACTTAGATGATCCTGATTCAAACATCAACTCACGCAAACTAACAGTAGTAGATCCTAAAACGGTTTATTACTACAATGATGCAAATAAAACATACGGTTCATACAATTTTTCTTACCGTAAAAATACAAGTTATGTAAAGTGTGTAAATTCTAAAGGCGAAGATTTTTACACACAAGCAAAATGCCTTGTTATGACTTGGGCAGATTTAATAGACCAGGAAATTCCTAATTCATTAATGCGCAAAAAAGCAAATGATGAAAGAGAAGCCGAAAGACAAAAACAAGCCAACTGGAGAAAAACTGTATTGCAGCCAGCAATAGATGAATTTGTGTCTTTAATTAATTACTATAACGGTAATGAAACTGCATCAAGATATGACATTGATGCAAAAGACTACACAGATCAACCAGCAATTACCCAAGAAACACGGTTGGAAAAAATACGGTTAGAAACTTTACTTGCTTTAACCGCACAATTAAAAGCAGGCAAGGATTTAACTTCAATTGCAGCAGGATCTAACAAGGAGGAAATGTAAATGAAATATAGAGTAGAACTAATGATTGACCAGGAAAAACTAAACATGGCTGCTGAGATCTACCCAAACATAGCCTACAAAAGTAAGTCAATGAATAACGCTTTAGAGCGAGAGCGGGTGGGCAGCATTATTAGTACAGCCCTTGGTTCCTTGTTTGACAGCGTAGAAATTACAACCGTGCGCAAAATCAGTCCAATTAAAAGAACGGTTTCATAATGAAACTTACAAAACGCGGTAAGCGTGTAAGAGCAATTGCAATCTTGCTCGGGCTTGTTGCAATTTATTTCATTGTCAATAACATCTGGTGGACAGGAACAAATTACTGTTGGGGTAGCATTAACAAATGTATAGGAGGCTTGTAATGAAAAAATCAATAGTCCTTGGTTTGTTAATTGCATTAATTCCTGCAACTGCGCAAGCAGAAGAAAACGGTGCTTGGGTTAAAGTAGATGCAACTGGAACCGCAATTGGTGGGGCGATTGTTTGCGCTGCATCAGTTTGCGGTGATCCAGGAAGCCTTTACAACAAACTAACGCTGGGAACTAATGAGCGTTATGTGTTGCAAGCCCCTGCCACACCTGACGGCAATGTTGCTGGAATTGGCGCAGGGCAAGGTGCAAAATCTGTTCAAGTTGATTTAACAACTAAAGTTTGGACAGTTGTTAATGAATCTAAAATTACAGAACCAATAATTACAATTTTGCCTGATGGTAAAAAACAAATAACAGAAAAGGTTATTGGTACGCAAATTACTACACAGCGCTTTACCCCAGATCAAGCGCCTTGGGTAACACCTAATGCCGTAGTTGAAGTTACAACTGTTGTGATCCCAACAGTTACCTCCGACTTTATAGCGCAACAAGAAACACAAATTACAGCGCTGAAAGACAAGACTGCAAAACTAAAAAAGAAATTTAGAAAGAAGGCAAACTAATGAGTTACGGATCAATGATGGGTTCAGGTATCTATTCAGAAGAAGTTACACGCGAAATAGTTTGCAAAGAGCGTTGTGATGATTGTCCTGAAAATGCTAGTTGCCCTACTTATTGGAATCAAGATTTTACAACAGATGACTGGGGCAAGATAGATCAGAAAGTAACCTGCCCCACCTGCAAGCATTCATACACCTACAAGGAGGAACAAGAATGAGTTATCACATAATTGTAGTAACAGATGGGCAAGAAACTTTCAAGAAAGATTACAACAATTGTTTGCAAGCAGTACACGATTATGACAAATTTGTTGATGTAGGTATTGCTGGATTTGGACAATTAATTTATTTAGTTGAGCCTGATGGCACCTCACACCAGAAATATTTCTCACGAAAAGCATAATTTATGCAATACAACATGGAGGATCAGGGTAAAATTGTAGCGGTCCAAAAACTACTCGTTAAGGGGGAAATCATGGACAGTAAACTAAATCGGTGCGCTTATGGCGCTTGGCATTACGGAGAAAAACTCTGCGAAGTTTGTACCTTGGAGGTTAAGGGGTAGCCCGTTAAGTTTATAGCGCAAATCCTTTTAGCAACCCTTTTAGGGGCTGGATTTGTTGCTAGTACACCTGCTGCTGCCGAAGCCCCACAACTAACGCAAAAACAAAAAATAAAGTTGTTGGAGCCAAAACAGTATGCGCTCGCCATGGTTAAAAAACAATGGAAACCTGATGCGCAAAAACAATTTTCCTGTTTAAATCAACTCTGGACAAAAGAAAGCAACTGGCGTTCAAATGCTTTAAACAAGAGTTCAGGTGCATTTGGAATTGCCCAGTTTTTGCCGACTACTTGGGCTAATTACAAATATCCATACAAGCCAAAAGATCCACAAATTCAAATTGATGCTGGATTGCGTTATATCTACAAGCGCTATTCCTCTCCTTGCCACGCTTGGGCTTTTTGGCAAAAGAAAGCAGGGCCAGATTTGATCGGTGGCTGGTATTGAGTAGAATAAATTATGGACAAAAAAGTTGTAAAAATTGTGCAAGATCGTGCTGGTAATTACTGCGAAGTTTGCGGGTCACCAGCACTGCCGTCTATGGCGCTGCATCACAGAAAACTCAAATCTAGGGGCGGTCAGGACACGCCAAGCAATTTAATTAAGATACATCACGGCTGCCATAACCTAAATACCGATAGTATTCACCTCAATCCTGCAAAAGCGGAAGCAAAAGGTTGGTTATGTCCATCATGGAGAGAGCCAAACGAACACCCTTTTGTTAAACCAGATGGCACTATTATTTTGTTACAAGATGATGGTTCTGAATTCATAATGATGGAAGGCGATTAATGAACATAACAGTTAAAGGTAATGTTGGATCTGAGCCAGAACTAAAGTTTTCTAAAAACAATATGGCTTACATAAGTTTAAGTGTTGCCCATACCCCACGCGTTAAAGATGGTGATGATTGGAAAGACGGAGATACCATGTGGTTTAGAGTGGTGCAATTTGGATCTAAGGCTGAAGCAACTGCTGATTGTATTAAAAAAGGTGACGCAATTTTAGTATCTGGTGCTTTAAAGCAATCTACTTACACAGATAAAGAAGGCCAGGAAAAAGTATCACTTGAAATTACAGCAGATCACATAGGATTAGTTCCCCGTTTAGTTAAAAAAATAGCAACACGAACCGAAGGAGAATTTGCATGGTAACAGAGGGTTTAATAAGCGCCACAGAAACAGCGCAGATGCTTGGCATAACTATGAACAACTTACGCCAAATACAACACCGTAAAACAATTACATGGGTTGAGAAGTCAGGCCGTAATGTTTATTACCGCAAAACAGATGTTGAAAATTATGTAGTAAAGCGTCAGGCCCGCGTAAGTGAGTAAAGAAAAATATATTAAATCTTTAAAGATCTGGGTACATTACGGATTCTTTTTAAAGCGTTTTGGTTTAGGTTTTACTATTGACAGGTACCAAATCTCAATAGATCTTGGACCATTATGGTTAGGTTTAGAATGGGATTAGCAGAAGATCCAGAAGTAAGCATTGCATTGCAGTTATTTGCCGAAAGATTACGGACAAAAGGCAAAGACAAATTAGCCTTTAAGATTGAGAACCTAATTGACTTGGTTAAAGATGAAGTAGAGAAGGAAATCAAAGCAAAGCCGCGTAAGTAAAAGTATTCTTAGTGCATGACCTTAGTTATAGAAGAAGAAGTTACTTTAGATGATATTGATGAGGCCCTGAGCCATCTAAATTTGATGCTTAAAACAGACCATTACGGCAATCGCCTAACATGGAAAAAGAAGCAAATTCTTCTACAAAGCGTTGATGACTTGCTTGATGTAAGGCTTGTATTAACCCAGGAAAACCAGTAAATTTAGATTACTGCATAGGTCAGATGCCTATGTGAGTGCTGGATAAGACCCTCACAATCTTTACGGCTTGTGGGGGTTTTGTTCCCAATAGGAGGAAAGATGATTAAGGTTAGAAACCCGTTTTATGTAGTAAAGAAACACAGCAGTTTTGTTGCTGCTACTTGTTTCCATTGCGGGATAGTTATTAAGTTATATTACACAGAGGTGCGAGCATATAACTATTGCAATTCTTGTAAGTAATTATTTAACTCAATTTGATAGTTAATGTTTCCTAATTTATAGTGAACACATGGTAAGAAACATAACACCTGAACCAGAGCAGATTGAGCGTGAGAACAAAGTTCTTGAACTACGCTCACAGTCCTTTACTTGGCGAGCCATTGCAGGAGAAGTTGGTTATGCCAGTGGTGCTGGTGCGCTAAAGGCTTATATGAGAGCCATTAAACGCCAACAGCAAGAGCCAGTTGAAGCAGCGTTGTTTATGGAGTTATCGCGCTTAGATGAATTGCAATCAACTTACTGGGAACCCGCAGTGCAGGGCAATATGCGAGCGGGTGAATTTGTTTTAAGAATTATGGATAGGCGGGCTAAATTCTTGGGGCTAGATGCTCCAACTAAAATACAAGCAGAGGTGGTGAGTTATGAAGGCGGAGCAGGAACCCTTGATGCCGAAGTTGATAGAATCGCAAGAATCATTGACGGAGTTGATGGAAACAGCACAATCACCCTCACTGAACAGCAGGATCAAGGCGAGCAGGTTTATATGGAGAAACCGTTTAGCGCGTAAAGAACAATTACCTCCAGATGGCGATTGGAATATTTGGCTTTACATGGCTGGTAGAGGTGCTGGCAAAACGCGTACAGCAGCCGAATGGCTGGCCTGGGAAGCCATTAGAACGCCTAATACAAGATGGGCGATAGTTGCCCCTACATTCTCTGACGCAAGAGATACTTGTGCCGAAGGCGAATCTGGAGTTATTTCTATATTGAGCCGTTACCGAATGCTGGCGCATTGGAACAGATCTATGGGCGAGATCTTATTAAATAACGGATCCAGGATTAAATTATTTTCTGCTGACCAACCAGATCGTTTTAGAGGCCCGCAACATCATGGCGCTTGGTGTGATGAGTTAGCAGCGTATAGATATTCTGACGCTTGGGATCAATTACAGTTTGGATTGCGCCTAGGCAGTAAACCTAGAATTGTAATCACAACAACGCCACGACCTATGCCGCTAATTAGAATGCTGGCTAATAGAACTGACGGAACAGTAGTTATTACAAAAGGATCTACATTTGATAACGCTGCAAACTTAGCGCCATCTGCATTACTTGAATTGCAAGCCCGCTACAACAACACCAGGCTTGGCAGACAAGAGTTATATGGCGAGATCTTAGAAGATACTGAAGGCGCTCTATGGACTAAGGGATTAATTGACCGCAACAGATTAAAGAAAGCCCCTGCATTATCGCGCATAGTAGTTTCTATTGACCCTGCGGTAACGAACAATCAAACATCTGATGAAACAGGAATTATAGTTTGTGGATCTGATTCTGCTGGGCATGGATATGTACTTGGCGATTATTCATTCAAAGGTTCGCCCCTGGATTGGGCCTCTAAAGCAGTATCGGTATTTGATGAATGGAAAGCAGATTCAATCCTGGTAGAAGTAAACCAGGGTGGCGATATGGTGAGCGCAGTTCTAAAGCAAATTAGACATTCCTTGCCTATCAGAGAAGTGCGAGCGCACATAGGTAAAAGATTACGGGCCGAGCCAGTAGCAGCAATGTATGAGCAAGGCCGAATTCACCACATAGGAGAGTTCGCAGTTTTAGAAGATCAAATGACGGTGTGGACACCAAATGATTCTTATTCACCAGACCGTATTGATGCTATGGTTCAAGCGTTTAGTAATCTGCTTGGATCACAAAATGTTAGTAATTACTTTAATGCTCTTGCTAACTTTTGCCCGAAGTGCGGATTACCTATGCCTAAGTCAATGTCACATTGTTCTAAGTGTGGAAGCGCTATGATTAGCGTTGCTGAAACACAAGGGCAATTAATTTAAGGGGATTCACATGGGTCTGCGTGACCGAATCGCAAGAGTAATAGCAGGAACAGATTCAGAAAAGGCTCCGCGTTTACCTGCGGGTTCAACAACAATGACTGAACAAGAAATGCGCAATCGCGCTGGTGGTTCTATTGGTCAATCCTATGGAAACAATGTGCCGCTACCTAGAAATCCTAATCTTGCAATGATTCCATTTGGCCCAGGTATGCCAATTACACCTGGTGCAATTAACCCACTACGACCAGACGGCAGACCAGATCCGCGTAGATTTGAATATCAGGTAGCACAAAATATAAATGTAACTGAAACCCGTTTAATATCATTTAAAACATTAAGAGCAGCAGCAGATCAAATAGATATTTTACGCAGATGTATTGAAGTTACTAAATCAAAATTATCAGGACTTGATTGGGATATTGTTCTTGCGGCTGATGCCTCTGAAAAGATTGCAGCCGAATCAGGCGGAGATCATGTACGCGCTATGGCTAAAGCCCGCCAGAAATACACAGATGAAATTAATAGAGTGCGTGAGTTCTGGGAGAATCCAGATCGCGCTAACGGACTTACATTTACAGACTGGTTAATGATTGCTGCTGAAGAAACTCTTGTGATTGATGCACTTGCAATATTTCCACAACCAACCGTAGGTGGAGATTTATACGGATTACAGATTTTAGATGGTGCAACAATTAAGCCGCTTATTGATGATCGCGGTATGCGCCCTATGCCACCGTCTGCTGCTTATCAACAGATTCTTTATGGTTTTCCTAGATCTGAATTTAGTGCAAACTCTGATGACCCTGCTGCTGATGGTGAATTTACTGCTGATGACTTGGCTTATATGGTGCGCAACCGTAGGACTACAAGCGTTTATGGTTATTCACCTGTTGAGCGAGCGCTGCCACTTGCTGACATTTACCTACGCAGACAACAATGGATTAGAGCCGAATATACAGATGGCGTAATGCCAGATCTAATGTTTACAACTGATGCGGAATGGGGAACTAACCCTGATTTGCTACGCGCTTACGAAAACATTTTAAATGATGATCTTGCTGGACAGACTGAGCAGCGTAAACGCGCTCGCTTGTTACCAACTGGATTAACTCCAATATCAACTGAAGGATATGGCGAGAAGTTTAAAGATACATTAGATGATTATTTAATTACATCTATCTGCGGTCATTTTGGTGTGCAACCTGCTGAGATTGGTTTTGCTCCGAAGGTAGGATTGGGCGGCGCAGGTTTCCAGGAAGGTCAAGCGGAAAACGCAGAAGCAATTGGCATTCAACCATTGGCTAACTGGTACTCAAAGATGATGACCAACCTCTCTTACGCTTATCTTGGTATGCCACGCGAACTTGAATTTAAATTGATGACCTCAAAGCGCTTGGACAATGAGAGCAATGCCCGTAAAGCCCAGATAGAAGTTACCTCTGCTGGTAAAACTATTAATGAGCGTAGGTCAGAAATGGGCTTACCATTATTAGATACTCCGCAAGCAGATATGCCGTTGCTTGTTGCTGGCGCAGATATTTTCTTGTTCTCCCCAGACGGAATTATTAATGCTAAAGATGTAACCTCTGCTCCTGCATTAGAAGGACCAAACGCCACTGCAATAGAACCATCTACTCCAGATACAGCAGCAAGTAAGCCAGAAGAAGAACCAGAACCAAAAGAAGAATCTGAGATTGAAGAAGAAGTAGATAGGCAAACAGTTGATGAAGTTAAAGCATTTATGAAGTGGGCAAACAAAGGCAAACGCGCCCGCCTGTTTGAGTTTAAATCCTTAGATCCTATTGTTGGGGAAGCGCTTAACCGTTGTGCATTTGACGGGGATCTTGAAACCGCAAGAGCGCTCGCTAAAGCGTATTTAACATGATTTGGAAACGCGCCCTGGAAGCAGATGCGCGTTTAGCGGCTAAGAACTCAGTCAAGATCAGAGCGGCTATCGCTCAATCTTTTAATGCCAAGCGTGTATATGAACAATACCTAACAACCCAACCTGCGGTTAGTGATAAACCTGAGCAAGATCGCGCTCGCGCTAGAGCCTGGGTAATGCTCAATGTTCGCGTAAACATGGAACCTCTAAAAGAAGTTATGTTAAGAGTTTGGGCTGAGGGTTATGTAACAGGAGATACTTTTGCAAATGAGCAAGTTTTAATGGCGAGAGTTGCAGCGAAGGCTGATAACGGAAGTTATGTAGATTGGTCAAAGTGGAGGCCAGGAGATCAAGCCTCTGCTTTATTACTGCGCCCACCTAAAGCATTCCAACAATTGCTCCAACAACAAAGCATTACATTTAAAGATTTCTCTGATACTACGGTTAGAGATATTGGTAATGCCGTTGCTGATTCTATTGAACTAGGTATGAACGCTCAAAGATCTGCTAAAAACATTGCAAGATATGTGGCTAATCCTGCGCGAGCGCTGACTATTGCTATCACAGAACAAAACCGTGCTATCTCTTATGCAACTCTTAACCGCTACAAAGAATCTGAGATACAACAAGTAGAGTGGCAAACATCTAGCCCCTGCGATAAGTGCGCAGAAAACCAGGGCCAAGTTATTGCAATAGGCTCAGTATTTAATTCAGGATCTACTCAACCACCCGTTCACCCAAATTGCCGTTGCGTATTGCTACCTGTAATTCCTGATTTTGATGAATTAGACGAAGCCCCAACAGGCACAACATTAGTAACTCCACCTGCTCCGCCTGTACTGCCTGCCGCTTTCCAAACTCCAAAACAACAGATTGAAGAAACAGTTGCAGCAATGCAAAACAGAACGGTAGATCCAGGACAAAATATTTATGAAAACTTAGATAACCGCCCATTCATACCTGGCAAATGGGAAGTTGTACCACGCGAGGCTATGAGAGAAGTAGAACTAAGAAACATCATACGCTCACGCACTACAAAGTTAGATAGAGAAAGAGCAGCCGTAATTTACGATATACATGCCAAGAAAACAGATCGGACTTTTGTGGCAAAAGGTGTGGTGTATAAAAACGGACCTCTTGAAGTTCAATTTGGTGCAGGCGGTTTAAAGATTCCAGAAGGGGGCCGATTAGCAATTGTTAATGAGGTAGAAAAATTACAAAAAACTAATCCGAAGAACCGAGCAGTAGTCCATGTAACAAAAGAAAGTAGTAAGGCATACGGTTGGGCATTTTTAGGTCAAGAAGATCTATGGGTTACACCAAGAATTGTTTTTGATCCAGGCGTAGGCAGATCAGAAAAGGGTAGATTCAAAATGCCTACCACCCCAGAAACTACTCAATTGCAATACACCCTTACCCACGAATGGGGTCATTTAATTGATGAAGTTATTGAAAAAAATGACATAGTTACAAGCCTACAAACCACCACAAGAGTAGAGGCAATCAAGAGATTAAAGAAAGAATTTCCTGATGCATTTAAGAGCGGTTACTCAGGTAAAAATACAAAAGAATTTTATGCTGAAATGTTTACCGAGTATTACACAACAAATGGACAAACTCCAAACCAACTGGTGCAGGCCATGGCAGTAGAATTTGGCTGGAAAGTTCCTGAAGGTGTAATTCAACCAACAAACATAGGAGGTGTAATTAATGAGTAAACAAGAAGAAAGTTGTGATCCCGTAGATGTCATAGATCCTAAAGAAGCAACATTACAAGAACTCTATTACCTAGCAGGCAGAGGTGTGCCAGAAGCAAAAGAAATAATAAAGCGTTACGAGAAAGAAGTTGATATTATTATGGCTGAACAAGCGATTAAAAAATCAATGCAGGTAACTTGGACAGAGGTTTAAATGGCTGATGGTTTTGTTCCACCACAAACAGTCAGAAGTAATGCTGCTCGCGGTCTTGAATTACGCAGAGAGCATGGCAGAGGCGGAACAGAAGTTGGTGTTGCCCGCGCTCGCAGTTTGTCTAATGGTCAATCAATACCGTTAGTTTCAATACGAAGAATGGTGTCTTATTTTGCTCGCCATGAAGTTGATAAAAAAGGTGAGGGCTGGGGAAAAGACAGCGCAGGTTACATTGCTTGGCTATTATGGGGTGGTGACGCAGGCAGATCTTGGGCCAACGGTATTTCCAATAGAGAAAAGAAAAAGGATAAAATGACAGCAACAAATTTAACAACAGCGTTTTTTAGCATCATCAAGGCTGATAGAAACCCTGATGGAACTCTAATGGTTTACGGTAAGGCAACAGATGATTCACTAGATATTGATGAACAAATTTGTGATGATGTTTGGTTAGATAGTGCAATGCCAGCCTGGTTTAAAACTGGTGGCAATATCCGCGAACAACATTCACAAATTGCAGCAGGTATAGCAAAAGAATATGAGAAAAAACAAGATGGTCATTATATTTTAACTCAGGTAGTAGATCCTATTTCTGTAAAGAAAGTAGAGATGGGTGTACTCAAAGGTTTTTCAATTGGAATTAAAAACCCACGCGTAGTGCGCGATACTAAAGCGGCTAATGGCCGAATTGTAGATGGGCAAATTGTAGAAGTCAGTTTAGTAGATCGCCCAGCAAATCCAAACTGCCAATTAGTTTTGGCTAAATCGGTAGAAGGAGAATCCACCATGTCGCAGGTAGAAGAACTAATTGAAAAAGAAGAAAAACCAAATTATGCGGCAGTAAATGTTGGTGGAGAAGGATCAGAACCAGCAGACAAAGAACTTTACAACCGCGTAAAGGAAGCAGCAAAGAAAAAATTTGATGTGTACCCTTCTGCTTATGCTAATGCTTGGCTCACCCGCGAATACAAAAAGCGCGGAGGCACTTACAGGAAAAAAACCAAAACCATAGAAACTGCACAAGGAGAAAAAATGGAACATAAAGAAGAAGATAAGGCAATGGGCGACAAGCCATCTAAAATGGATATGTTAAAACAATATGATGAGTGCAAAGCAAATATGATGATGGCTGCTGATGCGCTTGATGAGTGCAAAGCAATGTGTAAAGAAATGGGCATTGATACTGATGAATTAGATAAGCAATATGGCGAATCTGCTGAAGAAGAATCTGCCGAAGGTCCAGCAGGTAGCGGAGCAGAACATGAATTAGAGGAAACTAAAGGTATGAAAGCCGTTGGTACAGCCTCATGTAATTGCCCTGGTTGCAAAGCATGTGCAGAAAAAGGCGGTTGCGATAAAGCAGTGTGTAAAGAACACCCTGACAAAAAATCAGCAGAGGCAGAAGAACCTGTTGTAGAAACTCCTGTTGCAGAAACACCTGCTGAGGAAATACCTGCCGAAGAAACAAAAGAAGATTCTGAGGAAAAAATATCCACAGAAGAAGTAGAAGCCATAGTAGAACAAGCAATAAAGAGCGCAACACAGTCAATTAAAACGGAGATTGCTTCTCTAGTATCCGCAAAAGAGGCGGCACTAGATAAAGCAGTAAGTTTAGAATCTGAGTTGGCAATTGCTAAATCTCTTGCGGTGGCTGGTGGTCCAAAACGAACAGGTACATCAGTGGCTCAGTCCAATGATTTGTTTGTTAAAGCCGCTACCTACAAAGCGAAAGCACAAGCAACAACCGATCCCGTACTTGCCAAGGGTTACAAGCAATTAGCAGATGAATTTCTTGCTAAAGCAAATAATCCAGACGCAACTAAATAACAATCTCTGAAAGGAAAATATGTCGTTTACAGCGCCTAAAGCGGTAGATCTATTTGGTGATACAACACCAAAAGAAGCCGCATTACTAATGGAAGAATTTACTTCTGAATTAAGTAAATCACTTTCAAACTCTACAAGTGTTCCTGGTCAGGCTCCAACAGCCGATCCAATGTCACAACTAGAGGCTCTTGCAGCAAGCAAGTCATTAACAGCAGAAGCATCAGCAGGATTACAGAATGCTCTTGCCGCACAAAGACTAGCAATGCAAGATATTCAAAAAGACATCACACTTACATCACCACTTTCAACTGCTTTTGCAGCATTTGATTTGGAAGCACCTGCAAAGATGCTTACACCTCGCCCAACACCTCTACGCAATAGAATCCCGCGTAAAAAAGGTGTCGGTACTTCACACCGTGTAAAGAGAATTACTGGTTACACAGGTACAGGTACAGGTGGACAAGCACAAGTATTCCCAGGTATCACTGAAAGCACCACAACTGCTTTTGGTTCAATTAACTTCCAACGCGGTCCTAAGATTTCTTACACCGCAGATGATTTAATTCTGCCTTACAACTCATACTCACTATCAGATGCAGTTTCATTTGATGCCAACTTCTCAGGTCTTGGTTACCAAGATCTACGCCAACTATCATCAACCTCAACTCTATATGCAACAATGCTTATGGAAGAGCGCATGATGTTAATGGCGAGAGGAACAGCGTCAGGATATTCAGGCGCACTTGCTGCACCAGTAATTGCTTCTGCAACCGCTACTGCGACTACTTCAGGCCAAACAGCATTACCTAATGGGGCGTACATTATTTTTGTAACTGCTGACGCTGGTATTTCTGCAAACGGCTTTGGTGAGTCAATTGTTTCAGCGCAAGCCTCAGAAACAACCACAGGTGGTAATAAAACTATTGTAGTAACTTTGTCTGCAGCCGTTACTGGCGCTCTTGGATATAACCTTTATGTTAAGTCAGGTGCGCAAGCAACTGCCTCATATCAAGGAACATTCCAAGGCTTAACCGCAACACTGCAAGGTGGCACTGCTGCTAACTCAGGAAACCTAATCACCTACACAACTACTGGTGCGCTAGTAACACGCGCCGCTGCAGATACATCTGCTTATGCAACTGGATATGATGGAATTCTTCCAACAGTTCTAGGTGCTAATAGCGGATTTAACAACGCAATCAACACCACATTCTCAACTGCTAACCCAGGTTCAGAGTTCCAAAAAGTATTTGCTAACCTATACAGCAATGTAAAGGCTGACCCTGATATGGTATTGCTAAACGGAAATGACCGTAAGCAACTATCAGATGCAATCAAATCAGGTTCAACAGCAAACTATCGCTTGGTAATCAATGATCCAGGTGAGGGTGGAACTACTTATGGTTCTATCGTTACTGGTTTGCAGAATGAAGTAACAGGTAAAGCAGTAGATCTTATGGTTCACCCTTGGTTAAACTCAGGTGTTGCACCAGTTCTATCATTTACACTTCCAATTCCAGACACAGAGGTTTCAGATGTTTGGGCTAACTTCATGGTTCAGGATTACATGGGCATTCAATGGCCTGTAACCCAGTTCGCTTATGAGTTCAGCACATACTTCCGTGGAACATTCTTCTGCACCGCTCCAGCATGGAATGGCGCAGTTTCAGGAATCGTAAGCGCATAATGTGTTTAGAATGTGGTTGCAATCAACCTACCGTTAGTCATGGTGGTGGTCCAACAGTTTTACCTGATGGAACTATCACATCACACATGAGTACAGCACAAATGGTTGAACCAACAGAAACACCTTAATTAACTAGAGATGGTGGTGCGTCATATAATTGGCGCACTACCATTTTTTTAAGGAGAGGCAATGTCAAGATATGTAGCACCTGATAAGGGTGTAAGAGAAACAATTATTGGTGACAAAACTTATCGCCCCGATAAAGGCGGAATCTATAATGTAGAAAGTGCGGGCCATGCTCGCGCCATGAAAGCAGAAGGTTATTTTGAAGCATCATTAAATCCTTATTCTCATGGTGACCGCAAAAGAGGATTTAGTTGCGTACAATGTGGTTTTGAAGGCTGGTTTAGAAAATGCGGTAGGTGTGGTTGTGAGGATCAATCTCCTGCAAGAGATGGGGAATAAATGACAACGGGCGTAACCGCTTTAACAGGATTTTTTGAGAATCCTTACTTAACTATTGCCGAATATAAGAACGCCCCTACCTCTATTGATTTTGACAATCTTGTTGTAGGCGGAAACTCAGGAGCGCAAGATGCAGAACTAGGCCGTGTAATTTTACGCGCTACCTCATATTTAAATGAGTATTTAAACCAAGATTTGACCGCACAAAGTATTACCGAAACACAAAGAGTTAGATTTAATAATCAAGGTTTTATAGCCTTGCACCCAAATCATAATCCAATAATTTCTTTAAGCAATTTTGAATACGGACCTACGCCTAATAGTCTAATTACTTTAACCGATCCATCAACATGTTGGTTTGAGAATCAACAAGTAATCATTCCTGTTTCAGATAGCCAACTAACTTATTCAAGCCAAGGACCACTTGCGTTTGGTGGTACAGGTGCAGGTAGTCGTGTATTTGTTAAGTACACTTATGTAGCAGGATATGTAAATACATTAATAGTTACCGCAACAGCCACACAAACAACCTTAACTGTAACTAGCGGTGCTGGATTTATAGCAGGTCAGTCTTATCGGATCTATGATGGAGCAAGCAGCGAAACAATTACAGTTGCAAGCACATATACTTTTGGATCTACAACAGTTCCTTTAACCTCAGCCCTGGGCTTTACACATGCTGCTGGTGTTGCCATAGGCAATATGCCTAGCGCTATCAAACAGGCCACCATTCTCGTTACAACGGCTTTTATCAAGGCAAGAGGCGATAACTCTTTAACTATGGCAGTAACAACCTCTGCATCAGGGAATATCAGTGGCGCTCAACGATTTGGCTCAGATTTAGCGCTGGCCTTAGATATGGTTTCTCTATACAGAAGGATTAGGTAATGGCAGGCCGTACTGGAGTAAGAGCAACGCTATACACATTTCTTTTAACGCCACAAATAGTAACCTTAAATCAAATTTTTACATCTTTCCCTAAGCGTATTAACTATCAAGTTGGTTCAACAGCAGGGCAACTTTCAAGAGCGGCTGCCGTAATTTATATTGCAGCAGAGAATGAAACCCGTCTTGCAATAGGCGGGGCTACATCTGGTTGGAAGCGTGTTGATTACACCATAATTCTTCAGGTTTACCAACATTCCCTACAACGAAATTCTGAAGAAGCAATGACTGATTTTGATACCCTTATAGACAATATTAAAACAAGGCTTAGATCAGATCATAGATTTGGCGATACAACTGGAACTTTAGTTTGGCAAGGAGCGGAGCCTCGCATAACTACCCGTTATGGAGAACCTTCCACCAGTAATGAAGGCGCTACGGAAACCTTCGCTGAGATAGAATTTGATGCAACAGAAATGATTCAAGCATAAGGAGCATGATGAGATATACATATAATGGATCAGATGAACGAGTGTTTCCTACGCTTGGAATCACAGTAAAAAAAGGTGATGTGTTTGACGCACCAGAAGGTTTTTCTCACCCTGATTGTTCAACAGGTGAAGCAAAATCATTTACTAAAACAAGTACAACTACAACCCCGTCTGCCGCGTCAGACAAGACACTAGGAGAGTGAAGTAATGTCAGTACAACAATCCGTACGAAGTTACCTCGGTATTGCTAAAGAAGCAACTAAAGGTACAGCAGTAGCACCAACAGATTTTATTCCTGTTGCTAAAGACAGTATGAAACCAGCAGATATTATTGATCCGCTTTTTGATACTGGCTTGCGTGGCTCAAATGTAGTTAATTACAACTACATTCCAGGCCGCACACGCTCAACATTTGATTTTGGTGGAGCCGTATTTGCCGACACTGTTGGCTATGGACTTGCTGGAATCATGGGTTCAGTAGCAACAACAGGTGCAAGCGCACCATTTACACACACTATTTCATTAAAGAATAGTGCAGTTGCAGCAGCAGATGACCAACCAATTTCTTACACGCTAACTGATTTTTATGCAGCAGCAGTACGCGCTTATCCTGGTTGCCAGTTTTCTGATTTCTCATTAAAATTTAATGCAGATGGAATGTTGGAATACGAAACCAAAACAACTGGTTTCTTATCAGCATCAGCCGCAACACCAACACCAACATTTTCAACAATCCTTCCAACACCAGTTTGGCAAGGCACTGTTTCAATCGGTGGATCACCAGTTTCAACAGCAATGACAGGTAACATTGATTTAACTAGAAATGTCACACCTGTTTATGGCATTGCACAAACTCAAAATCCATTCCAGGTATTTCTTGGACCATTAGAAACAAGCGGTAAATTCACTTTCATTATGGAAGATAACACCGAATTAACCCGCTATTTAACTAATACTCAACCTGCGATTGTTCTTAACTGGGCCTATGGCGCAGCAGCAGCAGCAGTTCAGATCCAGGCAACAATTACTAAGGGTGCTTACACAGCCGCAGTGATTGAGCGCGGAGATGATTTTGTAAAAGTTACATGCGATATTAATGCAATGGGTAATACTACTGATGCTGGTTCAACTGGCGGATTTAGTAATATTAAGTGGGTACTTCAGAATGCTAAGGCCTCTGGTACATACGCTTAATTAGTTCCAGAACAGATGGGTCAGTGATTGCGAACGCCTTCCCGCGATTCTGCCCATCTGTTCCTTTTAGGTTATGATGTATGGAAGGTAACTAATTAGGAGGCATGTATGTCAAAGAAAATAACACTACCATCAGGCGCAACCGTAACTTTAAAAGACGCAAGTTTATTGCGCATAAAAGATCGCAAGCGTGTTTTAAAAAGCGCTGATGCTGAAGGCGGAGATTTATCTAAAGCCCTTGCATTAGGTGATGCTTTAATTGCAATGCTTATTGATGAATGGTCTTTTGAGATGTTAATTCCAGCATTAAAAATGGAAAACATTGATGAATTAGAAATGAAAGATTACGATTTTTTAGTTGAGCAAACAAAAGATGCGCAGAAATATTTGTTTCCAGCGTTATCAGAAACAGAACAGAATGAGGCAGACCCAAAAGTCCTTACCGAAAACTCCAAAGGCTAAAATGGCTTTTGGAAGGAGGAAGGCGGCATGAAGAATTTGATTACCCTGACCAACAGTGGTACTACTTTCAAATGGCTGACCGATTTGGCTGGACACCAGAACAGGTAGATAATTTGCCAGTAGAAACAGCAGATTGGTTAATAGCCATTGCTACAACTGTTGAAAGCGTGAAGGCTGACAGGATCAAGGACTTATGAACGGTGGGGCAATTGTTATCACTAATCTTGATGATGTCTTGCGGGCTATTGGCAATGTGGGATCTGATGTTGAGCAAGGCGCAAAAATTGGTATTGGTAGAGCAGGTTTAGCAGTTGAAAGACAGGCTAAATTAAATGCTAATACTGGTACACGCAGGCGCGAAGGTAGCAAGATAATTCCACCAAAACATATTGGCCCAAGCGGTCAAGGTCCAAATGTAATTACAGGTAATTTAAGAAGATCTATAAACACATCAGTTCGCTATGGATTTGGTACTTACATAGCGATTGTTGGCGCATCAATGGTGTACGCAAGGGCAGTTGAAAAAGGAAGTCCAACTTGGAAATCTGGCGTAAAATATCCTTACTTAGAACCAGCCGCTTTAAGTTTGATCCGCTCTGGACAAATTCAAAGAATTTTTGTTGGCTCAATTAAAGAAAAAATGAGGGGATAAAATGGCTGATGTAATACCCCCGATTTTAATAAAACTTTCTGCTGATGTAAATGATCTAAAAGCAGGATTAGCCCAGGCACAAAATGGCCTCAAAGGGTTAGATGACAATATTAAAAAATCAACTGGAGGCATGACTAATTTTGTTGGCAAACTTAAAACTGTTGGCGCAGCCCTGGGTGCTACTTTTGCCGTTACACAGT
>Ga0209550_10002359_pt1 | contig 18133 bp, 11 predicted proteins | sample LauGreSuBDMM15SN_2_FD_187567 | JGI IMG/M metagenome (GOLD analysis project Ga0209550, IMG submission 187567) | Freshwater lake microbial communities from Lake Michigan, USA - Su13.BD.MM15.SN (SPAdes) (version 5) | ecosystem: Environmental > Aquatic > Freshwater > Lake | place: Lake Michigan...
GAGAGCGCCGTCGAGAGGCGCCAGATCTTGACGGAACCCTGCGCGTCGGCGGTCGCGAGGAGCTCGGGCGAGCGAGGGTTGAAGGCCAGAGATGTAACGGCCGACTTGTCGCTGGTCACCTGCATGCGAGGAGAGGGGCACTCGACAGGCCATGAGGGTTGGAACGCAAGAGAGAGGACGTAACGGGCCGACTGGTCGCTGTTCACACCTTGAGCGTGACTTCGGGCTTCGCTTTCGAGCGCTTGAGATCATAGATGAAGAGCGAGCCGTCGGCCGCGCCCACCGCGAACACACACGGGCGCGCGGGAGACCATTGCGCCGCCAGCAGTGGCACCGACGAGGGCTCGGTGACGTAAAAGGGGGCGGGCTGCAGCTGGTTGTACAACCGGAGCGAGGAGTCCGTTGCCGCCGTCAGGATGACGTTGCGGTGGAATGGCGAGTAAGCGAGGCCGTAGACGGGCCCTGTGTGCGCCGCGTACCCGAACTGTATGGGAGAGGCGAAGAGTGTGCGCGGCTCTGGGGCGGCCGCATACACGTGCGCGGGCAGCACCTCGCGCTCGCGTGTGAGGATCGCCTGCTTCTCCACCTGCATGCAATGAGGGGGTATCAGCATGCAATGTGGGGGCCATCAGCATGCAAGGAGGGGGGGGCATCAGCATGCAAGGACGGAAAGGGCGCTCGCGCGCGTATGAGGATCGGCCCTGCTGTTCCACACCTTGCTCTTGAGCCGATGGTACTGCGCGCCTGGCACGCGCGTGAGCAGCGCCGCCGCGCTCGCCGACCAGGGCAGCTCCGCATGCTCCCTCAGGATCGACTGGACGGTGCGCAGCTCGTGGGCGAGGAGGGAGCCTTTGAGCAGCTGCCCAGCCTCGAGGGCGACCACGAAGGTCGTCGGGTCCTCCGCGTTGAACGAGAGCCCGGACGCGCCCTCGAGCATCCCCTTGCCTTCCTTGGGCTGGCCGCCGCCGCCGCCGCCGCCGCCGCCGCCGCCGCGCCCGTTGGTGCTCAGGAGGTGGAAGCCCCCGACCGGGGCCTTGAGCCCATCGGAAGGTGACCAGACGAGCATCTTGCCGTCGGCGGCGACGGAGACGAGCACGTAGCCTCCGGACGCCTTGCCGCGCTGCGGGTCGCGCGTCCACTGCAGCTGCTGCACCGGCTCGTGGTGCGTGAAATTGGTGAGCACCGATCGGCCGACGAGAGGGTCGCCTTTCTCACCGAGCCTCCACAGGAGTACGTCGCCGTTGTACGCGCCACCCGCGAGGAGCGCCGGGTCCTCCGGGTGGAAGGCGAGGCACGTGAGGCAGTCGGACAGCTCGAGCGCCACGTCGGCCTTGCTGGGGTCCAGAGAGCGGCGGAAGACGGACCAAGTGCACAGCATCGAAGGTGTGCGTTGCCAGTCGTTGCGATCGAGCGCGCCATATGCGGCGGCGACGACGGTGCCGGGGGCATTCCACACGACCGCGGTGCACCCTTCGGGCGAACTCGCCGGACGCGTGCCCTTGTGCTTGAGCGCGTGCAGGCAGCTCACCTGGTCATACTGCTCATCCCACGAGACCTCATGGCCTTCAAAGGCGCGCGTGTTGAGGTTGCGGTGCAGCTGCGCCTCGAGCATTGGCGTGCACTGCTCGAGGAAGGCGTCCAGCTCCTTGAGCTTCTGGAAGCCCGAGCGTACCATGGGCACCGCCCCGATCATCTCCACCGGATCGGTCACCATCTCCATGTCCTTGAGCTTCGGGTGCTGCGTGCGCTGGTGCGCCTGCTCGAGCGGGTCGGTCTGCGCTTGGCCCACTTTCGTGCTGATCTCTCCGCGCCAGCACGATTCGAAGCCCACCGCCTCAGAGGCAGAGTCGGAGAAGGATGGTGCCAGCATTGGTCCAGCCGCCCGGCCGCGGGCAGGCTCCGCCGATCAGTGGCGCCCCTGGCGTTTTCTCCGGGTGTGAAGAGGACGTGTGTGAAGGGACCTATTCGCAGGAGTTTCGCAGGGGCGTTTTGGTGCAACGCTGCTGTTGTCATTCATGTGAAAGATCGGTCCTATCGGGCTCGGGTCGCCGTTACGACGAAGCGCTCGGAAGAGCGCTCTCGCCAACTCGCTCGTCCACAGGCTCACGCGGACGGCCAAAGCGTGAGGGACTTCAGTCCGGCGCGCCCGGCTGCACCCTCTGCGACCATGGACAAGCTGATAAGCAACACACTCTCAACCTTGCTTCAGCCGACGACACCCACGCCTGAGAGCACCGGTGAGAGCAAGCCGAAGCGAGAGCACCGGCGCAGGAGGAAGGAAGGGGCGGACTCTCCACAAGCCTCGCCCAAATCGGCGACGGCATCGCCTCGACCGGTGAAGCCGTCCATCGCTGGGGCCAAATTGGCCGCCGAAGCTGGTCGGGTCGCGTGGAAGTCGCCCGTCACTGCCGATCCGACAGCCCCACAACCACCTTCCGTGGACCCATCCGCCGTCCAGGCGTCGCTGGACGAGGTGAAACGCATGCTGAAGGCCCTCGAGGAGTCGACGACCGCCGAGCGACGGCACGCCGAGAAACGGCACGAGCAGGTGATCCGGGACCTGAAGAGCAAGCCGCCGAGCGAGCCGACGGTTACGGGCGCCTCGCCGGCCACTCTGCTCAAGGCTCTCGACGATTCGGCGGCCATGGCGGTGGTGGCGCAGGCGCAAGCAAAGGAGACTTCAGCGCGCATCGAGGCGGAGGCGCGCTGTCGCGAGCTGGAGCACAACCTGCAGCGCGAGGAGCGCGAGCACCAGGCCAGCCTGCAGCAGCTCAAGGATGATTTGGATCGACGGTTGGCCGCAGTGCGGCGTGAGAGCGAGATGGCCGTCCAAGCAGCGCAAGCGCAGGCGCAGATTGCAATCAACCGGGCAGAGTCCTCCGCCGCGTCGGCGAGCGCGGTGAAGATGGAGGCGGACATGGCCAAGATGGACGCAGCAGCCACACGGGCGCGAGGAGAGGCCGCCATAGCCGCCGCCGCCGCCGCCGCCGCCGCCGAGGTCAATGCGTCTATGCGGCCCGAGCTCGAGGCGGCGCGTGTAACGGCCAAGGAGGCGCAGGCGGCCATGCAGGCCATGGCGGCGGATCTGAGCGACTTTGAGAGGCGATCGGCCGACTTGAAGGCTAGGGAGAGCGCCTTCGAGGAGCATGAGAGCAGCGAGCGCCGTGCGCTCAAGAACGAGCGAGCGGCGGCGCGCGCGGAGCGAGAGGCAGGCCGGGCGGAGCTCGAGCAATGGAAGAGCCTCGCTCGCACGGAGCTGGCGGCGGAGCGTGAGAGCTTGCTGCGGGAGCTCGAGGAGCGCAGGACGGCGGCCGCGGCGCAGGCGGCCCTCGTCGGTTTGGGGGCGGAGAGCGCGATCCTCTTTGAGGAGCAATCAGAGCTCGCGCGATCTCGACTGCAGCTCGATGCGGACGCTGCGGCCATCACACGCGAGGCGGCGGCGGCGCGCTTGGAGCTTGCCAACTGCGAGGCAGCGACGCAGGCCACGTACAAGGCGCTCGCCGCCGCATGGAGTGAGCTGGAGGCCGAGAGGCTTGAGGTGCATGCATTGATGGAACGCGATCGGAGCGCCTATGCCGATGCTCTGCAAGCCGAGCGCATCGCAGCGGCGGCCGCTGCGGCGAGCGTCTCAGGGAGCTATGCGCAGCAAATTGAGAAGCTGCACGAGCTGCTCGCGGTGGCCGAGGCGGCCCGACAGGAAGGCCTGCATGCGGCGCAGCGGGAGCGGGAAGAGGGCCGGAATGAACTGGAGCGCGCCAGGCTGTCGGTGGCGGAGGCGACGCGAGCAACAGCCGAGGCGGAGGCGGCGGCCACCAAGGCGCAGGTTGGCATGGCCGCGGCGAGCGAGTCCGAGGCGCTCACGCGCACCTACCTGCAAGAAGCGCGCTTGGCCAATGCTGAGCTCTCGTCGAAGCTCCATCAGAGCGAGTCGAGGCTCGAGGTGAGCGAGCGAGCGAGCGAGCAGCGGCTCGCTGAGGCGATCGCTGAGAGCGAGGCGAAGGCGGCGGCCGCGGCCAAGACGCTCGCGCTGAACGAGACGCGCTTGGAGCAGGCGGAGTACATAGCCCGCGCGGCCAAGGCGCTCGCCGACGAGCACATCGAGACAGTGCAGGCGGAGGCGCAGTGGCAGAATGAGTCGCTCAAGCGGCAGCTGGCGGAGGCGAGGGGCGCCCTCGAGCTCGCGTCCGCCCAATACCTCTCGGAGCAGTCCGCAGTCTTCTCGCTGCGCGCCATGCTGCTCGTCGCCGATGCCGACGTGGCGGCGATGCGCGGCGCGGCGGCCCACTATGCGGCCTTGGGCGGCGAAGAGGCGGGCGCCCTTCGCGAGGCACTCTCGCATGCCGAAGTGAGCAAACGAGAGGCGATCGAAGCGGAGCGACGACGCTCGGATGCGTGGATGGAAAAGGAGCGCGAGCACTTCGGCGCCACACTGCACCACGTGCGTGAGGCCTCCTTTGCAGCGACGTCCAAGCTCTCGTCGCAACTCGATTGGCTCTCCGACGCGCTTGAGGACAAGTCTCGTCAACTTCTCGCCGAGCGCGAAGCGTTTGAGAGTGCACTTGCCAAGGAGCGCGAGGCGACCAACGCGGCGCGCGACGCGAGCCGTCGTGTGCTCCAGGAAGTGGCTGACCGTCAAGCGGCACGGCACGCTCTCGAGCTGACGCAGCAGGGGCACACGATGGAGGCGCAGCTGAGTGTCGAGCGCGAGGCCTTCCTCGAGCAGCTCGTCGACCGCAAGGACCTGCAGAATAGCCTCGCGGACGCGCGCGCCGAGTGCCGTGCCGCCAAGCTGGCCTTGGTCGATGCGCAGCAGGCGCATCAGGTGGAGTCGGCGCGCTTGCTCGCTCAGCTCGCGGAAGCGCGCGAGGGAGGGGGTGGGACAGGTAGCAGCGGGGCCGTCGCTGCCGCAGCGCAGAAGGACGCGGCGCACGCGGACGCGCTCCGGAGTCTGACGGAGCAACATCAGGCAGCGACCAGAGCCCTGCAGGAGAGCTTTGTGCGCGAGAGGCAAACGTACGAGAGGCGAGAGGCGCAGCTCACTGATGAGATCGAGGCGCTCGAGACGGCGCTCGAGCGTGAGCGAGCCTCCAAGGACACCGAGCCAGCCTCGCCGATGCGACGCGCGGCGAGCGACGCGCAGCAGCAGACCAGCCCTCGAGCCACGTCCCCCACTAGGCCCTTCAAGGGGGAGCAAGGGAGGTTTGGACACGCCGCGCTTGCGCAGGGCAAGGGAGACGCTCAGCAGCAGACTAGTCCAGAAGGCAAGCCCTCCTCCAAGGATTGGGGCGGACAAGTCTCGCTGGCAGAGGGATATCGCGACGCGCAGCTTCAGGAGACTAGAACGCTCGGTGAGATGCAGCTTGCGAGGCTGCATGCGGACCAGCGCGAGGCGATGCAGCTGGAAGCCGAGGGAGCACGTCGGCGTTCGGAGGCCCTCGCGAGTCAGCTCGATGCCATGCGGAGAGAGCTCGACGCGACCCAGAAGGAGCGCGATGCGTACTCCAGTCAGCTCGAGACCATCCAGAAAGAGATTGATGCGTACTCCGATAAGGGCGATGCCGACGCGCGGGTGCAGCTGCCCCTCTTGCTCGCCGAGCTCGCCGCCACGCGTAGGCTGCTCCAGCAGGTCTCGAATAGCCCGAGCCGCGGCGCCGCAGTGTTCACCGCCGAAGGTGTGCTTCGGCCGGGTGACCTGTTCCGCGATGAACACGGCCCGGTGGCCAAGCCCCCGAAGCAGACCGGCGGCGCGGGTGGCGCCGGAGGCAGAGCCCACAACCCTTTCGATCTGGAGGCACTGTTTTCGAGATGACGTGTTTTCAGCATTAGACCGGCCTGAGTGGTAGATTGTATCCTATTCTCACATGCTACAAAACGACAGCGTGCGCGCACGCGCATTCTAGACTGTGTATGGTGCTAGTTTGGTGCACTGCACAGATCGGCGCGCACACACAAAGCACGCCGGACGAGTCATGAGACTGTGCCTCGGACTGATTTATGCACACTGGTTCCGTAAAACTAGCGCTCATCGCGGGGGCGGAGGATATGCAGGTGGATATCCGGGAGGCATGGGGTAAGGAGGCATCGGCATTCCTGGCCTCGGAGGGCCACCCGGCGGCATCCCAGGCATCATCGGAGGCGGCGGCATGCCGGGTCGATAGCCCGGCGGCATCCCTGACATCATCGGAGGCATCGGTGGCATTGGCCCAGATGGAGGGCGCGGCGCGCCAGCCCCGTGTGGCACAGGGCCCGGAGGTGGCATCGGGCCCGTGCGTGCAGGCGCCCTTGCCTGCGGTTGTGGCACCGCTGCCTGAAAGGCAGCCCAGTATTCGATAAAGTTCATGATGTGCTTGCGGCCGGAGTGGTGCTGCTTGCGGCCGGGCACGGATGAATGGGTGAGTGAGATGTCGCAGTACTCGCAGTAGTATCGTGGCATGGTGGCGTGCTGAAGAATTGAAGTGCGCCGCAGCTCGCGCGGGCCAACGTAGAGGCTGTAGACAGCACGAGAACCACGTCGTGCCAAGAGAAGTCAAGTCATGACAAGTCGTGCCCGCCCCAGCGCTTTCGTGTCTGCCTTTTTTTCCGTCAGATTCATCGCGGTCCCCCCGCGCTCACCACACCGGGTCAACACAAGTACTGAGCAGCCACTCGCTCGCTCGGGTTTCTCATCAATTTCGCTCCTGAAATCGGTCTCTCACTCTCTCTCAATATTTGCGGAATTGGTATCTCTGAATCTCTCCCGGAGCACTTTTTCCTAAGGTCAGCTGCCAGTACGCAAATCGGCACAGTACAATGAACAGCCTCAAAGTCTCGAATTTCTTAAACTCGGTGGGGGGGATGGGGGATGAGGAGCGGCCGCCCCTTGGCGAGCGCGCGAGCCTTCGGCTTCGCGAGTTGCAGTTGGCGACGCTTGGAGCGTTGGAGGCCCTGGCCGCGTTGTTCAGGCCGCACGCGGGCGTGCGCCACCTGGGGCAGGTGTGTGAAATATGCTCCTATTGGTATGCTCCATAGTTATGTAGGAATTCCTATGCTCCAAAGTTATGAACTTATATGCTCATCGTGCTGTGGCCCTCTCTCGGCAGCATGCATCATGCCTCAGCAGGACGAGCATCTAAAATGCGCGTCAGCTCTAGCACCTCGATACAGTCACTGCCCTGCATGGTCCGTGCAGCAGCAATCGAACGCGTCAGCCATCCTCTGGCTGACATCATGTCGCCCAAGACCACGCACCGCGAGAAGCCATACATCATATCGATCTGCCCCCAAGAGTTAGGCAGGCCTTCCGCTTCCATGAGTCTGAGCTTCTCGTTGACGAGGTCGAGGAGCTGTGGCTCATGGGCTTTCCGAGGGAAGGCTGCAATCTGCGCGTCGATCTCCATGAACCGCTGCTGACGTAGATCGCTCATCTCTTGCTCTGCTTCCGAGAGGGAGCACAGCGTACAGCTGCATACGAACCCGAACTTGCGCCTGAGAATCGACTGTCGTTCAGCATATGGAAGCCCGTACTCCAAGTACGTGCTCAGGAGCTCTTCCCCCGCCGAGATTGGCCGTAGCGCATGCACTGTCATCTGCTCGAGCCGCGGATTCCACGCTACGTGTACGTTGGGCGAGCACGAATGATTGATGCGGCAGATCGTTGGAGAGATCGCTGACTCTGTACGCCCATCGCCAAAGTCTTTCATGGGGTAGGCGTTCAGGCAGAAGATGCCGACGGCAGTGGGCACCTCGCCCCAGACTTCTTTGCTGTGAGCCAGGGCCCAAAAGGACGCCTGCTCCTCAGCGCCAAGAGCTGCCACGTCCTTCGACACCTCCTCTGCACTGATTCCTTGCGCAATCGAGACGTGTCTGAGCAGTGGACGCTCCTTGATGATTCGCTCGCTGCATGGTATTTGTTGGGTCGCCACTAACCCTAGTTCTCGGCCTTGTATGTATTCGACACGGTAAGCCCTCTCACGCTGGACGAGGGTCGACACCACCCTCGACCCAGGGCCAGGCATTGAATCCTCGATGACCTCGATGAGATGTTTTCGGCAATGACGGATTCCCAAAAAGGAAATTGGATGGAGACTGCCAGATCCTTTCACACTTAACAGTCACTTAACTGACTTAACCTCACTTTACTCTACACTTCACTTTACTCTACACTCTGCTATATTTATATCTATTTTATACCTATTTTAGCAATTGCCTTTTTGAGCTTTAGTGGATATCGGTGTGTTTTATCAGAAGATTTCCGGGAATGATGAATAACACAGGAAAATGCTGTCACTGGAACTAACTGCTCGACAGTCTGGACTCTTCAGAGTCTGTGGTTGCTTGAACTCCGTATCGTGTATTTATTGTTTTGGTGCCTCGAAGTTGTTCTCAAGGGTTCTCAAGGGCGAAGGGGGGTGTATCCGCATCACTCGTCGTGCTCACCGGCGGCCGCTGCTGGTAAATCTTCAGTCTCAGCGCCTTCCGAATCGTCGCCGTCAACGGCGGAGGCAGGCGGCTTAATCTCCGGGTCCGGCTCGACGTCGTCATTAGCGGGCACGAGAGGCTCGTCAGCCGCCAGGGGCTTCTGGGCAGCGTCAGGCGAGTCTGGTTCCTGTTCTTTCTTCGCCATTTCCTTTGCTTCTACGCCTGGCTTTGCTGCCGACTCTGCGCCAATTGGCCTTATGCTCACCAGTCGCTGCACGTAGTTGGCGCAGTGGTAGAGAGCATACGCAACTACAAGCACGAGACAAATCTGTTTGAGCAGCTCCCGAAATGCCAGCTCACGCTGCTGCTGTCGCTCCACCTCATCCCAATCTTCGGCCGCATCGCCACCCAGGCCAGACAGCTGTACCATGGTCTCGCGCTCATAAAGCTCACGCTCCAGCCGCTCCTGCACCTCCTGTTCGGACTCCTGGGGTGGCGGCGGCGGAGGCTTCGGCCTCGGCTTCGGCACTGCCGCTACTCGAGCAGCGCGCTGCACGGGATCGTCGTAGCCCGGAGGGATGGAGCAGCCACCCTGCGGCGCCTCGTACAGGGCGGAGACAACGGAGGCGAAGACGAGCACCGCGATTCGCCCGCACGCCATAGCGGGAATTACAAAACAGTGAGTTGCAGGTCATGTTCAACACCCGGCGATCCTCGGCCCTTCATGGTCCGAAGATGAGCGAAATTCTAAAAGTGAAATTCGTCATGCAACTTCTAACGGCAGTCCGGGCGGGAAGCTCAATGCCGCCGCTTGGAGACGCCAAGGTCCTCGACCGCAAGACGCCACAAAATCCCAAGTTCGCAAACATCGGCCCCACGCTCGACACCGGGATGAACATGCGCAAGATCCTAGAGAAGTACGAGGGCACAAGCGGGCCCAACGCACATCGGAGGAAGCTCGACGAGTTCTATGTGCGCCTGAAGCCAGCGACGCTCGGGCGCTTGCTCGAGCCGGTCGTCTCATCGACCGAAAGCGTATATGGCCTCGGCAAGGAAGACGCTCGCTCGGTCGTCTCGTCGGTGATGCCCGGTGCCGACACAGGTGGCCCGAGCGAGAACAACATCCTGATCCTGGATGTGCGTTCCTTTGAGGACTTCCAACAGTGCCACTGCTACAGCGCACAATACTACGACGTGACCAACCTGAACAAGGCGAGCAACAACTTCCCGCGGGAGCTCTACTTTTATCGTGGGCCGGTCGAGTGCGACAAGATGATCGTCATCTACGACGAGGACGGCAAGAGCGCGCCCGCGATCGGCAACTCCTTCGTCGAGAAGGGCATCGAGAACACGTATGTGGTGAGCGGCGGGTTCCTCGGCCTGTGCGCCGCGTGCCCGTCTGTGCTCGAGGGTGACGTGCCCGACGAGCGCACGCTCGCCGACAAGATCGCGCGCGCGGGCCTCAAGCTCGGAAGCACGAGTGGCTCAACGACGGCGGGGAGCGTGCGCGGCTCGACGGCGGGATCAGTGGCTGGATCGGTGGCGGGATCGGTGCGCTCGCGGCTGAGCGTGGCGGGCGGGGCGGGCCCACGTCCGCCTCCCTTTGCTCGGCGGTGAGGCGCGGCGTACCAGGCGCGGGTCGAAATCGCGGGCGGCTGAGGACATGCGAGCCCTCGGCGGCAAGGAACACACAGCGATTGACAGGTGGAGCCCATGATGCACAAATTTTATCTTTCAGAGCACACTTACTAGCTGAATGAGGTGTTACACATGTGTCAAGAGGACTAGAGTGCGAATCGAATATCATTTTTACAAGAATCAAAACACGAACGTGTCAGACCGCGCCGCCGGGAGCGGGGAGGCGGCGGGTGCGAGCGGTGGACATCGTACCGCGCCCGCACGCCGTTCCGGACGCTCCGACCGCTCTCGCGAGCGTTATACAGCGTTTAGTAGATGAGTGAGCCCCGCGACCCTGCAGTGTATAGTATATTTGAGAGCTCCTGCCTCTCAAGTGGAGAGGGGCAGCAGGACCGTGAGTCGCGCGTCGCGCGGCTGTGTGCGAAACAATGCGGCCGCCGGCGTCCCCGCCCTCAGACAGGGACCGCGGCGCGGCAGGGTCGCACGAGAGACGAAAGCGGCGTTTGTCAATCGGCCCGATGTGGGGCCGTCAATATGCACGCTTACTCTTGGGCTCGGCCCAGGTACTTGCCGGTCTCGGTGTCAATGCGGATCTCATCGCCCTCATTGACGAACATCGGAACCATGACGATGGCACCCGTCTCGACCTTCACAGGCCGCTCGACTCGGCCGCCCGCGGTATTGCCCTTGGCGCCGGGCTCGGCCTCGGTCACCTTGAGCGTCATGGTGCCCGGGATCTGCACGTCGATCGCCTTACCCTTGAACTTGAGAACACCAAAGGTCATTTCTTCCTTGATCCAGTTCTTCTTCTCGCCGATAAAGTCGGCCGGGATGCGCTCCTCCTCGAAAGTATCCATGTTCATGAATACGTACTGATCGTCATCGATGTATGAAAATTTCATCTCCTCCTTCTCGACCGTCGCGTCGGGGAACGACTCGCCTGCCTTCCACGTCTTCTCGAGCACCGCGCCTGTCTCGATGTTCTTCAACTTGCTGCGCACAAACGCGGGGCCCTTGCCGGGCTTGACGTGCAGGAATTCCAGCAGCTTCCACGCGTAACCGTCCATTTCGAGCGTGAGGCCGACCTTGAAGTCCTTGGTCGAACCCTGTGGCATTTGGCACAGTATCCGCACAGAGTACGTCAGCACAATAGAGCTGCTGGTCTGGTTGCTCCTCCATCAGTCGGAAAGGGCAGCGCACCATCTCGATGGCGCATTCACGGGTGCGCGCCCGAGTGGTATGCAGCGGCGATGCGAGGAATGCGGCGCTCGCGCTCGCGGCGAGGCACGCCATCAATGTGGTTCGCATGTGATGACACGAGCGGCGAAAAGGACTAGGTCGCGAGAAAGTGAGCTCCCAACATCTCGCAACGTCGCGCCGTCTTGCCCCCTGCAGTACAATCCGCGCCGAAACATGTATTGCGCCGAATGTGTGCCGTGTGGGAGCCACACGAGACTTCACACGAGACTCCACTTGTGACGGCCGTTGGAGGAGTCAAGCCGCAGCTGTACAAGTAGACTCAAGTGCCGGCAGGGTTCGCCACGACCGGATGGCAACGACACGAGAGGATCAGCGACGCGAGCACAACGAAGCCAAGGAGCTCGAGTCGCTCCGGCGCGTCTTCGAGCAGGTCGACAAGAACAAGGACGGCAAGATCGACTTCAAGGAGCTCGACGAGCAGCTGGTCAAGCTCGACTATCGCGCGAAGCGCGTGGAAGTCGAGGACATGATCTGGGAAGTGGACGAGGACTGCGACCACATGGTCAGCTGGGAGGAGTTTAAGCTCATGTTCCACCGGTGCCGATCAGACAAAACGGGGCTTGAGCCACGGAAGCTTTTTAACGTGGTCGAGTTCATGATGCACGACAAGGACTCGTCGGGCACGATTGACATGGACGAGTGCATGGAGATCCTCTTCCGCCGCTTTGGCAAGGATCAGCTTGAGGAGCGCACCAACGAGTTTTTCAAGCACGACACCGACGGTGACAACGCCATCTCTTTTGCAGAGTTCCAGCGCCAGATGATGGCGATCCGGCCGCGGAAGCGCGACAAGGCGGGCGGAAAGGGTACGGGGCAGTCGTCCGTCACCTCGCTCTCGTCAGGCAAGGGTCGATAGGTGTAGGAGCCGCGGCCGTGGAGGCTGTACTGATGATTCTGTGCGTACGCGCCGTGTGTGCTCATGATGTTGGCTCTCTGCCACTTACTGCAATTCATGTGGTACTCGCGCCTCGCGGGATCGCCGTCGGTAGCACTCTCGAGCACGCTTAGCTGCTGATGTAGGGGCTCGCTCGTGGTCCGCCTGCGCATGTCGTTTGCATTCTTGGTCCACTTTATACGACGTGTTCGACTTCAACAACCATCATCAACGCTCGAGTCGTATACTCGTATTTGCGTAATGCTTAATCGTTCGCACCGGCGTCACCGCCGCACACGCTTCACAGCCCGCGCAGCCACGTCTCCGCTGTGCGACGCCTCGGTACCCTCGGCATCCTCGACAATCTCCGCAATCTCCGCACTTTCCGCCTCCTCGGTAATCTCCGCAATCTCGGCCTCCTCGGCAATCTCGGCAATCTCGGCCTCCACGCCAACCTCCGAGATCTCGGCGAGCGCCGTGTCGGTGACGGCTGCCTCGGCGGCGCCTCGGCGGCGCTCCTCAACGGCTGCCGCCACCGCCGCGACGGCCTCCGCCACCGCCGCGACGGCCTCCGACACCGCCTCCTCCGCCGCTACCACTGCCGACTCCACCCTTGACTCCACCCTCGGTGCCTCGTGCGATGCGGGCAGCTGCAGCCAGCCCTCCCGCAGCTGCCCCTCCCCTGCCGGCAGCAATGGCGGCGACGACGGCTCCCGCTGCTGCGCTGCCCACGACGGCGCCGGCGTCGTCGTGAGCGGACGCGCAGCAGCGGCGGTTGGGGGGAACGGTAGCGTGGACGAGAGTTGGTGCTGAGCTTCGAGGAAGCGTTCGAGGAGCCCGGCGGCTTCGGTCTCATATTCCGAGATCGCCTTGCGCAGCGCGATGTTTGGGAAGAGCTCGTGGCGCAGCCGCTCCCTCGTGAGCGGCGAGAGGCCTGATGAACGATACAGAACGTGCGAGATGGCCTCGCGCTCATACGAGTGGCCGTCGCTCGCGACCACCGGGTCCACCATCCGCTCCTGCGTGATCGGGCAAAGGAACTCGAGAGGGACGCGCATGGCCTCATCTGGCAGTCCGAGGGTCCGTAGGCGCGCGCGTGCAGCCTCGCTGCGGCATGCGTCCATCGCGATGGCCTCGCAACGGCGGCGCTGCGTGTGCACGCGCTCCTCCTCCAGCTTGACGAGGCGGAGCACGGCGGGCTCGAGTACCTCCGCGGGCACCGCGAGCGAGCGAGCGCGCTCGAGCGCCTGGCTAAGCTCGACCACGTCCTGGCTAAGCTCGACCACGTCGAGGACCGCCTGCAGACGGCGTGCCCTGGCCGCCGCGTACAGCGAGAACGAGCCTGCTGCGTCCGCGGCCCCCGCGCGCAAGCGTGCCTCGGCCGCCGCGACCAGCTCACGAAACCGCCGCTGATGCGCGAGGTTCTCCTCCTCGAGTTGCGTCAGCGTGTGCGCTCCGACGACTGGAGTTGCCAAATTTGGAATTGCCAAGCCCTCGCCGCCCGCCCCTTCGCCGTCTCGAAGCGCGAGGCCAAGGAAATGCTGAGGCTGCACAGGCACTCCGCCGCCCGCAGCATTGTTACGCATCTCAGCTCGGATCTCCGCGATCTCCGAGGCGGCCTGGCTCGCGGCGGCCTGGCCCGCGGCGCCGCCTCCAGCGCCCGCACCGGCGCCGCTCACCTGGGAAGCGAGTAAGGCGAGCAGCTGCGGCGTGATCGACCCCTCTGGCGGCTGCTGCGGCAGTCCCATCCACGCCATCATCGCGGAGGGGGAGAGCACGTTGTGGAGCGCCACGCGCGCATGCTGCGCAGTCTCAGTACCCTGAGGCTGGAGGAGTGCGCAGAGCGGCGCGATGCCGCCGGCGGCGCGCACCGCCTCCTTGTTGGCCGGATTGCCCGCGGAGAGGTTGGCGAGGGCAGCGGCGCTCTCTTGAGCAGCGATCGAGTGAGGGCCGGCGTGAAGCAGCGTCACCAGCCGCGGAAGCCCCCCATCGACTCTGATCTGGTCCTGGTTGGGAACGTTATTCGCGGCGAGGTTGCGCAGCGCGCCTGCGGCCTTTTGGGCGCACAGGGAGTCGGGCCCCGCGCTCAGCAGCGCCACCAGAGGCGCGATGCCGCCCGCCTCGCGGACCGCCTCCTTATTCTCGGAGTTATTCGCGGCGAGATTACGGAGCGCGCCCGCCGCCTGCTGCGTCGCCTCGGACGCCTCACCAGCATAGAGCAAGGCGACCAGCTGTGGCACGGCGCCCGCTTGGCGGATGGCCTCCTGGTTGAGATAGCCGGCCGCGAGGTTGGCGAGCGCGCCTGCGGCCTTTTGGGCGGTGGACGATGCGACGCCGTGCTGCAGCAGTGCGACGAGCGGCGGGATGCCGCCCGCCTCGCGGATGGCATCCTGATTGGTCGTGTTGTTGGCGGCGAGATTCCATAGCGTGCCGGCCGCTTGCTGCGCCGCGTCGCCGCCATTGGCGAGGTTGCCGCGTCCGGCCGTGGCTATGCGATGACGCCCCTCCAATGGGCGGCCTCTGATTGCATGCTGATTGCCTCCCTCATAAGGTCCAGCTGCGGCCGAGCCGCCACCGCTGCCGCTGCCGCTGCCGCTGCCGCTGCCGCTGCCGCTGCCGCTGCCGCGACCTTCGGCGCTACCAGCGGCACTGTCGGCGCTACCTGCCGCCTCAGCGGCGCTACCTGCCGCCTCAGCGGCCACGTCGCGGGGACGGAGGAGCGCGATCAGCGGCTCGATGCCGCCTGCCTCACGCACCGCATGCTGGTTCGCCGTGTTGTTGGCGGCGAGGTTGGCAAGGGCGCCCGCAACCTGCAGCGTCGCCACAGGGGCTGCGCCTGAGGCCGGTGAGTGCAGCAGCGCCACGAGTGCCTCAATGCCACCGGCCGCACGGATCGCATCCTTATTGATGGCATTGGACGCGAGGTTGGCGAGCACGGCCGCCGCGTGCTGCGCCGCCTCGACGGGTCCCACGCGTGCTCCGATGCGCAGCAGCTCGACCAGCGGTGGGATCCCGTGTTCGGTGCGAATCGCGTCCTTGTTGGCCAGATTGCTCGCGAGGTTGGCGAGGGCGCCTGCGGCCTTTTGGGCGGCGAGGCTCTCAGGGCCGTGATGCAGCAGCGCCACGAGCAGCGGGATGCCGCCCGCCTCGCGGATGGCATCCTGGTTCATCGAATTGTTGGCGGCGAGAGACCAAATCGCTCCAGCCACCTGCTGCGACGGCTCCACGCTCACACCGCTCCGCAGCATCTCGACCAACGCAACGATGCCGCCGTGCGTGCGGATCGCGTTCTTGTTGGCCGCGTGGTTCGCGGCGAGGTTGCGCAGCGCTCCCGCCGCCTGCTGCGCCGCCTCGACCGGTGTGCCCGGGCGTAGCAGCGCGACGAGCGGCGGGATGCCGCCCGCCTCGCGGATGACGTCCTGGTTGGTCGTGTTGCCCGCCGCCAGATTCCACAGCGCGCCCGCCGCATGCTGCGCCGCTGCAGCGCCTTCGCCGCCGTGGAGCAGCGCGACGAGCGGCGGGATGCCGCCCGCCTCGCGGATCGCGTCCTGCTCAGCCGTCGTGTTACTTGCCAGATTCGCCAGCGCGCCCGCCGCCTGCTGTGCTCCAAGGGCACCGGATGTGCTCATCGCTGTGCTCATTGCTGTGCTCGTGGAGGCTGCCGCGGCCGTTTCCGCCGTGGGGCGTGGCAGCTGGAGCATACGCACGTGTGAACGTTCACACTGGAGCATACGCACGAGCGGCGGCACCCCCCCGAGCCGCCGTATGAGGTCCTTGTTCTCGGGGTTGTCGGCCGCGAGGTTGCGCAGCGCGCCCGCCGCGAGCCGCGCCGCCTCTTCACACCAACCTCTCTTCACACCACCGTCGAGCCGCGCCGCCTCCGGCTGCCACGGCACCGTCACCTCCAGCAGCCGCACAAGGCGCGCGATGCCGCCCGCCTCCCGCACTGCGTGCTGGTTCGCGGCCGAGTTGGCCGCCAGGGACCAAAGGGCACCCGCGGCGTGGGCGGCGAGCTCCGGGCAGAAGGCGCTGCAGGACTCGCCCGAACCCGCGGTGGCGGCGCCGGGTGGTGCGGCGGCGCAGGCAAACGCGGGTCGCCCACCGCCCACTGCAGGCGGAGGGCACTGGACCTGCGCGATCAGGCGTGGCACGCCGCCCGCGACCCGGATCGCATCCTGGTTTAGCGGCGTGTGCGCCGCGAGCGACCACAGAGCACTCACCACTGTCGATGCCCGGAGCGAGGGCCAAGCGGTCGCGAAGGGGACGAGGCCTCCGTCCTCTCGGAGCAGCCCAACGATCAGCGGAATGGCGCCACCCTCGCGGACAGCGTGCTTGTTGGACTGCACGAGCGCGATGTTGACGAGCTCGTCGAGCGGCCCGCCCGCCGCGACAAGCTTGGCCACCTCTGCTGCTTCCACCAAGCGGCCGGCTGCTGCGGAGAAGCGGGCGCTGCCCATGGCCGCTACGAGCAACTGCTCGCTCGCGTGCTGCGCGGCCAGCACGGACATGGGTGGTGCCTCGTCGCCACCGTCCTTGGCGGCCAAGCTCACAGTGCGATTGCGTTTTCGACTTGTGTTGTCAGCCATTGTTGAAGAGTCCGCAAGAGTCTAGGACGCTCCTAGGAACCCTAGGAAACGCGACCTAGCAATTTCCGATTTCCCCACAGGCACGGGTTCGTCTGAGGTCTGAATTCCATCTACTTCAGTCTGTAAAAATCTGCATCGTGCGCCGCTCACCATTGCTCGGCGTCAAATACGCGCGCCCAGTGGCGCATGAAGGCGATGAAATCCTCCTCTCTCTGCGGCATGAGCCCGTGCCGCCACAGTGCCGCTGCGCGTGCGGCGGCGCCTCGCGCCGGCAGGCCGTCGTGGCCATCCCACGGCGCTGGCTGCGCCTCCGGCACTGTCGAGAAGAACGCGGGGATCGCGTGGCGCACGCCCGTATCCACAGGGGCGACCACATGCACATTCTCCCATCCTGATGAGAAGATTGCCGCCAGGCCTCGCCGCGGCAGCAGCACGCTGTCGGCGCGCGGCACGGGGCGGCGGGAGTCGACAAAGTGCAGTGCGCCGCCCGAAAAGTCTGCGGCCGCCGTGCGGACGCCGTCCGCGGCGAGCGCCTCGGCAGAGGTGCAGAGGTAGAGCACGGCTGAGTAGTGGTATGCGCCCCACGACGACTCGTCGACGTGCACCAGGCGGCGCGTGACGTCGTCGTTGGGTACCGATCGGGAGATGAATGCCGTGACCGGCGAAAGCGAGTGCAGCGGGAGTCCATACTCGAGCGCGATCGCGCGCCGCATGCGCTCCAGCAATCGGATGAAGAGGAGCGTGGTGCGCACCTGGCCGCTCGCGGCCACGAGCTTGAGGTAGAGGTTATGCATCTCCAGCTCGCCCGTCGGACCCGTGCCTGGCTGGAGCTTCACGGCCTCGCGCACCAACGCTGCACACTCTGTCTCGCTGGCCAGCCAACGTAATAGCACGCGAGAGCAGGCTGGGCTGCAATGGCCGCCGACGCAGGCTCGCCCCGGACGGGTCGGCATGGCGAGCAGCTCGTCGTTAAAGAGCTGCCCGCCGTCCACGCCCTCGGCCGGCTGAAGACACGTCACGTTGACGGCCGTCCGCCAGCTGCTGCCCGCCGAAAAATGACGTCCCCGCAGCTCAGCAAAATCGAGCGTGAACACATCGTCCAGCATCAATGGCACACTCTCGAGCTCGTGCTCTGGTAGCATTCCCGATGCGAACGATTCGCAAAAGGCGACGGCCTGCTCAAACTTCGCGTCCGCCATAGACTGCGGCGGTACTACAGTGGAGAAAGTGACGGCTGGCTGCCGCAAGAGAGCCATCGCCAATCCACGGTAGTGCCATGCAACCCGAGCTGATCCCGGCATCGCTGTGGCATGCCATGCGAACGATCCTTGAAGCAGAGCCGCCACGACCAGCACAAACGGTGACGAGTCACGGTGAG
>Ga0209550_10002360_pt1 | contig 18133 bp, 17 predicted proteins | sample LauGreSuBDMM15SN_2_FD_187567 | JGI IMG/M metagenome (GOLD analysis project Ga0209550, IMG submission 187567) | Freshwater lake microbial communities from Lake Michigan, USA - Su13.BD.MM15.SN (SPAdes) (version 5) | ecosystem: Environmental > Aquatic > Freshwater > Lake | place: Lake Michigan...
GGGCAGTATCAGGTACCATGACCCACCGTCTTTTTATTGTTCCCACGAATCCTGCATTTGCTGCGCTCTACAAGACCGCAGCAGATGCCTATAATCAGACCGCGCCCGAAGAGCGCAGCACGGGGTTTGATCTTTACAGCGATCCCGCTGATCAGGATCCTGCCTATTCAGCGCACGCTACGCTAGTGGGCCAGGGGTGTCGTGCAGTGGCCATGACGAAGGGAGGCCTACCGGTTGGCTTCTGGTTAGCACCGCGTTCTTCCATTAGTAAGACGCCCTATCGCCTTGCGAATTCCCTTGGTCTCATTGATCCTAATTACCGGGGCGTCATCAAGGCAGCCTTCAATGGACAGGTGTCTCTTCCTGCAGTTGCTAGCGGATCGCAGCCGCAGCGTCTCTGTCAACTCGTACCTGCCGATTTGATTCCTTGGGCTGATATTGTCGTGGTGGATACGATGCCAACGCCTGCGACCTTGAGAGGCGAGGGTGGGTTTGGATCCACTGGACTGTAAGAGTAGCGTTTATCCTGCGCCTCCCTAGCTACTAAAAGAGCCGCAACCTCTTTCTCATAATCAATACCAGATGTCGTTTTTTGACATTTGGTGCCGATTAGTTTACGTCCTTGGCAGCCAGGCATTCCTTCTATTCTCTCTATTAAAAAATATGAGTGTCTCTCAGAAAGATGTTAGCGCGAACTAATATTTTAGATGATGAGCAAATTGCCTCATTTTTTGCACTTGAGGAGGTGCAAGCTGCAAAACGGCAAATTGATGCACGGACCTCAGGCTCCGTGTACTTTACGGTGGACTGCACAGACACAATAAAGACTGTTCTTCAGGACTCCTTCGGTCTTGCACTTCCGACCATAACCGTTCCGATGCGCTGGATCAAAGGAGACATAGCTCCCCATGTGGATGTAGGAAAAGCCGACTTTGATACGACACACTTATTGTATTTGACTGATAGCCCAGGGCAGCTCGTTGTGGATGGCGCATCCTACCCGATCACGAAGGGGTCCGCTTATTCATTCCCCGAAGCAAGTCGCCATAAGACGATTGACACGGGCGCTGAACCGCGACTTCTCCTGGGACCGATGAGTGAAGAGGGATTCGCTGTGGGTATAGGAACTAGTATAGATGGATCCGGTGGCACAACAGCATATTTTCGTCAAAATGGTGCAAATTATCAATTTAGTGATGATCAAATAACGTGGTACACAATTAATTCTCTGTCTGGGTTTCCGATTTATGTTGGTAATACAGACACAACGGGTGGAATATTTACTCTTGAATTTGTATCAGATATCTCGTTCAATTCATCGGTAGACTATTTTATTTGTGATTCAAGTGGCATCCAATTCGGCAGCACCTCACTTGATGCCAGTGGCAGTCGCCCAGTGATTACGATTGATGGCGTAACAGACTATCCAGGCCTGATTCAAAATGGGCTTTCTGATGCCTCTGGCTATAATGGAATCGGCGTGCTTAATTTGTTCGTTGATGTGTCAAATGGGAGTACACTCGCAACAAACGGTGGGTGGATCGGTCAAGCGTATTTTGGCAAGGGCGCCGAAGAAAATTACATTGTAAACTGCTCTTCAACGGGCCCGATTAGCGAGAATGGCGGGGGCATTGTTGGATCCGATGCGGGTTTAGGTGGAGAACTCATAATTACCGGATGCTCCTCGGCGGGTCTCATTGGTACAGCTGCAGGAGGTATTGGAGGTCGGAGCGCATCAGTCTTTTGCCAGTCCTGTTGGAGCACAGGAGATATTGATGTCAGTGGTGGAGGTATTGTCGGATCAGGTGTAACCAATGCATTAATATTTTCGTGTTATTCAACGGGTGATATAAGTGGAGGGGCTGGTGGAATTTGCGGCTCAGAGTGTGCAAATGTTGGCGAAGGAGGCATCGGAATTATAGGTTGTTATAGCGAAGGTGATGTTGGGCCGAATGCCGGCGGCATAGCAGGAGCAAACGCTGGAGATGTGGATGTAGAGAATTCCTATTCTCTCGGAAATATGGCAACTCCAGCATCAGGTGGTATTTTTGGCGCAACAACTTCTAATCTCTATTCCCTTACTAATTGTTATACAGTTGGAGATGTATCAAACAATTTGGGATACTTTGTCGGCGACTCAGGCGAGTTAATCGCCAACTGCTATTCGGAGGCGCAATCAGGCGAGGCTGGATTTTGGGATCCTGATCATGCCGACACAGTACTCTTCAATGAGGGATTACCTTTTCCTTTATGGGTAAATTTTAATAATCGTAGTGAGCCCTATGAATTGAATTTGATGGGATATACTCCCTATACAACAGATAATATTAATTTGTCTTCGGGTCTATATACACTGTTACAAACAGAGTTCGGCTCTTCGGTGACGGCCGGTTCCAATACTGCCGCGGCCATCGTACCATACAAAAACTACACAATCGTACAAGAACCAGGCAATGATATTCCACTTTCAATTACTATTGACGTGAGCAGCGGTGTTATTTCAACAACGACCGAAACACCCCTTGGAGAATATACTATTTTAATAAGAAATGATGGCAGTTATAACTACAGCAGCTATTACTTAACAGTTCTAGAGGCTGGTGGCACTTATATAGATGGATCCGGTGGCACATCTGTATATATTCGGCAGAGTGAAGGGGATAATGAATACAGTTACAATCAGGTAGACTGGAATATTTATACTTCACCCCCCATTTTTAGAAACACGGATACAACGACCGGTATGTTTACGGTAGAATTTGATTCAGATTTAACATTTACGTCAAACAATGACTATTTTATTTGCGAAACAAGCCACATTCAATTCGGCAGCACCTCACTTGATGCCAGTGGCAGCCGCCCAGTGATTACAATTAATGATGTGTTAGACTATCCAGGCCTGATTCAAAACGGCACGGTGGATATCAGTGGCCAAAGTAATATCCACGTGTTCAATTTGTTGGTTGATGTGTCAAATGGAAGTACACTCGTAGGAGATGGCGGCTGGCTAGGTCAAGAATATTTCGGAAGGGATGCCAGTGACAATTATGTTATAAACTGTTCTTCAACCGGCCCTATTAGTGAGGAAAGCGGAGGAATTGTAGGGCGGCGCGCCGGTTCAGGGGCAGGCGCACGTCTCTCAATTATAGGATGCTCCTCATCAGGTGACAGTGATGATAATGCAGGAGGTATTGTAGGTCGGTACGCCGGTGACCTTAGCGGAGAAATTTATTGTGAATCCTGTTGGAGCACTGGAATGATGGGTACCGAAGCTGGAGGAATTACGGGCGAAGATACACGAAATGCGACAATAAGAAATTGTTATTCTACCGGCGCAATAAATACTGATGGCGGTGGAATTTGTGGTCAGGATTGTGAAAATTCAACGATTACAGGTTGTTATAGTACGGGTGTGATTGGTGTAAATGGAGGTGGAATAGTGGGGGAAGGTTCACAAAATGTAACAGTATCCAATTGTTATTCGCTCGGGAGGATGATTGATCCGACATCCGGTGGTATTATGGGACCCGTCTACGATAATAGTTCCAATGTAATCTATAATTGTTATACCGTTGGAGATGTATCAGACGGTCTCGGCTACATAATCGGTGCCTCAGGTGAAATCCCACCCAACTGTTTTTCGGAGGCTCTATCAGGCGAACCTGGCACATGGAGATCGGCGAATGCTGATACAGTTCTTGACATTTCTGTAGAGTCTGACACGTGGATTTCTTTTTTAGGTACAGATGAGCCATATGAATTATTGTATATGGGATATAGTCCCTACACAAGAGTAAATATAGATTTATCTGAGGAGATTCGGGATTTTCCATTTTTAACCAAGGGTTTTACATCTTCAGTGACACCAGGTGACAATACAGACCCCGCCATTGCGCCAAACAAGAACTACACAATTTTGGATATCTTTTCAGAGAATGACCCAAGTTCAATTACATTGGATGCGAGCAGCGGTGTTATTTCAACTACAACCGCGACGCCCCCAGGAGAATATGCAATTTTAGTACGAAATACTGGCAGTTATAATATCAGCGTATACCTCTTAACAGTGCTAGGGGGAGGTGGCAGTTACTCATGCTGTGACCGACCTACATTTGCATTAGGACCCAATACTGGTTATGCTGAATATACGGACCTTAGAGTAGGCAATATACTGATGGAAAGTCTTCCTCGCAAAAATCTTTCGTACGATCAACTCATGACAATAAGAAAGGCGCAATCGTCCAAAAAATAATGAGCTGGATGCAGTTAAGGTAAATGATCTTCCAGGGCCGCCAGATGCGCAATGAGATCCTCTGAAACAATCATACTGGCAGTACATTTTGCTGCTAGTTGTTGAAGTCGCGCTTGAAAGACCAGGCCTGCGGGTTCTGATGGTGGCTCTGGAACAGGCAGAGGCAAAGGCGCAGGCTCTGATGGAGGGGTCGGTAAAGGCAAAGGCTCTGATGGAGGAGTTGGTAAAGGCAGAGGCGGAGGAAGAGGCTCAGAGTCGGACTCTGAATCAGAGTCGGAGTCAGAGTCAGAGCTAGGCTCAGAAGGGGGCAGCGGGGGTGGTGGCGCAGCAGCATCCGTTACTGCAACAAAGTAATCCCAGATTTCCGCTGCCTTTTGGCTACGAAGTGCCTTTACGAGCCGCGTAAAGGTAACTGGCAAGCCTTCACCGCTATATTGATTCTTGTTTTCCTGAATGCCCATGACCTTGTCCTGACGATTGTCCTGTGCGGATACAGGATTAAACCGCACTTCACACTGAAGTAGCTGAATCGTCAGATGAGACAAGCCACTCGCACGAGCACTTGCAGCATTCGTGTCAACTAGCGGCACAAGACCAATCGTCTGCCCATTTCGCACCAACTTGGAATGAGGTAGGAACTCTCTCATTTGTTCACCCAGATGCTCAGTATTATAGGCATTACGATGCTTATTTTCGGCTGTAGGCAACACAGGGTGCGCAGGATCAAAGATGGCTGGATCACGGCGAATCCCAACGACGACCGTATAATCACCCATCTGAACAAATCCCTGCATATTAGTGCGCACATCTGTGGGAATCTTACTAAATCCACCACCGGCCACTTGAATCTCCTTACCCTCACAAATAAAGCGATCTTTATCGCCACTACACCAATGCTCAATAATATGTTCTGTTTTTCCCTTGTAAAAGTCCGCATCCGAACCATCAAAGTAGTTGTAGAGCGGCAGGACACGGACTGCCGGCTCTTCATGATGCTTGTATTCAATCCGTACTCGCTCGCGACCAAAGACGACTCCAATACGATCCAATGGGGCTGAAACAAAGGAATCCTCCTTGCACGGCTCAAAGTTATGACGAATCAAATCACAAAGTTCATCACTGTAAGGAAAGACAATTGTTGTACCGGACTCAGGACCAAAGGCAGCCATTTCCTCTGCAGTCATCGCGCGGACAGTGACCATTCCCGTGTACCGACCTTCGCGGTGAATATCCGCCCAAGGGACAGATACGTGTAGGTGTTCGCCGCCGGCTTTATAGGTCAGAAGATGCATGTTCCGATCACGACTCAGATTGGAAAGGGCAGGCTTTGCTCCAATACCTGATACACCACGACTTGTATCGCTTGCATGATTTTCGCGATGCATATCAAACATATTTGCAATGGCAGTGCGATCCATTCCTTCACTATTGCGGTCTGACATCCGAATATCGGTTCCGATGTCAAATCGTATAATTCCCGTCGCTGATCCACGTCGGTCAATGGAATCAAGCGAATTTGCAACTAGCTCCAACAGACATTTGGCATCTGTAAAGCCGCGACGCTTGAACCCCTTGAGATACCCGCGCTCATTAATACTTCCAACGCTCATTGTTGCCATCGTACCTTGCAGCTTGCAAGGGTGTCGGGTGAAGTCAAGTTTTTGGACGGCTTCAATTCTTTTGAATTTGCAGCTGATACCGGCGTGATCTCCCACCCTGGGTTGGGTCAAAGTCCTCCACATCATCTCCCTCGTCCTTGGAATAGGCCGCCGAATGGGCCCAGAAATCTGGACTGCATAACCGGAAATCCTGATGCGGCGTCGCCTTGTACCAGAAGACCTGATCCTCCAGCTTGTTAGACTTGGCATTGTTGTCAATCACCAGGCACTCAAAATTCTCAGTGCACTGATTCATGACCTGACAGAATGAGTCAAAATCTGGAAACATACCGGCATACTGGTCATAGAGCTTTCTCCGATTGTTAATAATGTTCTCGCGCAAAATAAAGACATAATCAATATTGGTGCGCAGGGCCGGAGGAATACCCATCGCATACTGCATCGTAATAATGAACATGGTGTGGACGTGACGGCCGTTCATGAACAGGTAGCGAACATTGCGATCGCGAATCCATGTCGTGTCAAACAGACAATCATCCAGAATCAGGAAATTACGAGGATCCACCGCCGTTGTGCCCCGTTCAGACAGATCTTTGGCGATCTTTTTGGCAATAAGTTTCTGGCGTTTGAGAACATTGCCGACGACCAGGGGGGAGTACTCCTCATGAATAAACATCGGGGGAACAATCTTACTGTAGAACTGATTGGACCCCTCTGTACCCGAAATAACGGTGCCACAGGGGAGACTCTGATGATGCCACAGAAGGTCCTTGACTAAGAAAGATTTACCCGTTTCGCGCTTCCCAATGAGTACCACGACCTTGTCGTGCTTAATTTTGGACATATCAAACTTCCGTAACTTGAGATTGAGGCGCTTAGGACCCGCACCTCCTGCTTGTGACATTATCTTGCTTCAGGGCCTATGTTTTAATTGAGAATCTTTACCCTAGCGGCTACAGAATTTCTGGTAAGCAAGATGCGTACCAGAGCCTAATTCCGAATCCATGGCCCCTCCAGATGCCAAGGCAAACAAAAACCCCGGATGACCTTCGCATGTACTATCTTCAGAGATCACCGCCCGCCATTGATGGAGTTCGCAATCTGCAGACGTATTTCCCGAGCATGGAAACCCTATTTCCTTCCATTCAGGATCAAGTGACCGGATCCCCCACTCTGGCTGCACGTGAACTGGCTGTCAGTGTGGACATAAGCCATGGACTCTCCGTAGTGGAGGATTTACATACACATGAAGTGCGTGTGACTCCCACATGGATTCGGAAAATGCATCTGCTGGAACCCGTGGAAGTTCTCTCTGGTCAATACATACTACATCCCGACGGGGCTCTTCCGAGTTTTAGAGCAGTATGGCAACGTACTCTGCGAAAACTGAATGATCCCTTCAATGAAGCCTACACCGATGCAGTATGTGCCTGCCTTGCCTCTCGCCTCGTGGAGACTGGACGGTCCCCCCACTTTGTGCGTTTTTATGGAACGGTAAATGGTCGGATTCCAGAATATTCCTACAACTTTACGGACGATATTGGATCAGCAGAGGGAGAGGCCTGGTATCGGGAAGGTCTCGCCTCAGGTGCGTTCCGCGTTGTCGCAGCGGATCCCTATGATCCAACGGTTACAACAGAGGTGACACGACCTTGGGAGGATGTTCGCCGCCGTTTATTCGGAACAGCGGGCTCCGAGGAGGACAGTGTCAGTAGTCCTACATCCGAACACTCAGATTCAGAAAATGAAAGTGATAGTGACAAAAAGGACGCTGCAGATGGTGCAGTAGACAATGAAGACGATGATCAAGACAATGAAGATAATGACGATGAACTGGTAGAAGCCGATATAGAAGTGTCGGGGGAAGCCGTTGTGCGTAGGCCCCTGATTCGCTTATCACGCGTGAGCGGAGATAACGAAGGAGGTGACAATGGTGAAGAGAATAGGAGTAGACGCAGCACCGGATCCGAAGATGAGATTGATTATAAGCTACTTGTCAAGGATTTTCCTACTCAGATGACTGTGCTAGAGAGATGCGACGGCACTATGGATGATCTCATGGAAGATGAGATCGCCGATGACGCAACCGAAGATATGCGTGAAACAAAAGAAGGTCGGTGGACAGCCTGGATGTTTCAGGTGGTTGCTGCTCTTACAGCAGCCCAGCAACATTTTGATCTAATCCACAATGATCTTCATACCAACAATGTTATGTGGTCCGGTACAGGGGAAACTCACTTGTACTACCATGTGACAGGCGCGGCCGGCGGTGACCGATTCTACAAAGTTCCCACATTCGGACGTATCATGAAGATCATTGACTTTGGCCGAGCCACCTTCCGCCCCCCTCCCGCATCCGCAAAGGCTATCACACCGAATCATGTATGGTTTTCAGATGCATTTGCACCTCATGCAGACGCGGGTGGTCAATACAACTGCGGCCCCTATTTTGAGCAGGGCAAACCCAAGGTAAAACCGAATCCATCCTTTGATCTCTGTCGCCTTGCGGTCTCCATTCTGGATACTCTCTGGCCCACTGAGCTTGAACTGGTAACACCCAACAAGGTTCTGACACGGGAACCCGGCCGCATTCAACATGAAACGAAGAGTCCTCTGTGGAATCTGTTGTGGCTCTGGCTCACGGACAAAAACGGTAAGAACATTCTGTATTCGCCCGATGGATCTGAACGCTATCCGCAATTTGATTTATACTGTGCGATTGCAAAAGATGCGCAGAATGCAGTCCCCGCGCAGCAGCTGACACTGCCGCTGTTTGACAGTGCTTTCAAATGCCGACGCAAGGATATTCCTGCAGATGCACCCATCTGGAAATTGGCGGCGCGCATCTAAACTATTATAAGTGAGGTCGGCTAATTATAAAAAAGAATTAGTCTTGTAATATGAAGCTAGCTGTTGTAATTGGTTGTTCAGATAATTACACGAGTTATGCAATTAATGCTATTCGTAAATTTCAATCTGTAAACCCGGATTACGATGGAATTCTGTTAGGCTGTAACTTTTCAGAGGATTCTAAAAAAATACTCAATGCAAATAACATTCGTTGTATTGAAGTGGATCTTCACGAGTTCTTTCCTTCTTTAGAGAAACGCCCCTATGGAAAACAATATCCAATAGAATGTTTTTATCATTTATATGCATATAAAATGCTTCCAGAGTATGATTATATCGTAACTATAGAACCAGATGTTATCGCCCAGTTGCCCTTTGTTTTTGCCCCTTTTCCCTATATAGCTGGAATCATAGATGGCAATCGCATTAACGATTTTTTTCCAATTATGACAGATTTATCGCGCATCCGTACAGTCTATCCTACAGTCTCCACTGAAGGAGATCGTATCCGTGGAGGTGTGCATATCTATAATGTAAGGGGCTGCGAGTCCATCCAATTCTTTGAATGTATTACATCTATCTATAAAAAATCATTGGAAATCAATGCACAGCGTTGTGGCGATGATAGTCTCTTCGTATTATATCAAATGATCTATCCGGAAATAATAACAAAACTAGATCGCCGATACATGGTGATTGGAGAGGCTGAACCCGTTACGGATATAATATGTTTTCACGATGTGTCTTCTAGTAAATGGTGGAATGAGCAGCCTTCTCCGACTCCAACTGCTCATTTCTTTAAAGAACAGATGAAGGCATTTGTAGCACAGTACGGATCTAAACCGCAGCTATCCTTGAAACAGCAATGAATATGGCATGTTACGTGGATCTGTCGGGCGGCCTCGGAGATCAGTTATTTCAAGTGGCAACGGGATATGCGCATTGCAAGCGACAGGGATATGAATTGCGCCTTGGTCAACCGAAAAATTCCTATTGGCATTCCTATCTTCATAAACTGACAGGCTCACGAGGAGGTCAAAACTTGGGTCTGCTGTGGCGAGAGCCGGTACCCCATTATACCGAAATAGCCTTTAATGCGCTGAATCTTTTTGGTCGTTTTCAGAGCAGCAAATATTTTGCCGATTTTGCAGCGGACCTCCGTGGTCTCTTTCAGCCGGCTGATTCAGTAAAGTCACGCCTGCTGAAGAACCCTGCTTCAATTGTAGTTTATCTGGACGGAACCTGTAGTCCCGCTTACTATGAACGCGCCATCCAACACATGCAATCACTTGATCCAAAGGCCGAACTTGTACTAGTTACCAAAGATATGGATGAAATAATAGATTCTGGATCTTATACTGTTGTAAAAGAGCCAGATGAGGCTGCTGCGCTCTATTTTATGAGTCAATTTCAGTATTTTATACTTTCAGCATCATCGCTATCTTGGTGGGCTGCCTGGTTGGCAGAGAAACCTCTGTACGTTATTGCGCCAACCTCACAGAGCTTACCTGAAGACTTTTATGAGGCTCGGTGGGATCGTATGGCTCAATGACGCGCTGCGTCCGCAAAAATGCTTTTAATGCATCACGTAGATCACTAATTGATGCATCATTATCAATCATGCCATGCATAGGCTGACCCAAGAGATCTTGCTCTGTCAGATCATTTATTACTGGCATATCTGTCGCATGTCGTGTAATTCGGAGACACAAGATCGTTGCGAGGCCCAAGAGTTCTCTTTCCATAAATTCATATTCCCGCTGATAGCGCCAATCGGAAATAACGAACCGGTCATTCCCTGCTGCGATCTCTTCTTTAATTGCGGTAACAACACGGCGTGCATAAATATCGGGATCCACGGATCTTGCGATCCGCGCATGATCCAGCAGAAGTGTACGGGGAGTCCGGTCGCCAAAGGCTGCCAGGGGCCAATCTTTGGCCGCCGTGTGAAATAGGGACAGGGATAGACTGTACCGGTCCGCTACATCCTCTTTGAGTGCATCCGCAAATGCAAATCGTGTGAAGCCCACTTCTTCCATAAGAAGAGAGGCCGCCGCATCCTTGCCACATCCTGCGCGACCTGATAAAAGAAGAACCGTAACCATCCTAGGTTATTATGCTGTAAAAGATTTAGACTGTGTAAGTAGATGCCGCTACCCTTTCACAAAGCAAAAGAGGCTATGGCACGATCTATGGAAAAAGGCAAAGCTTATTTGAATCCCGAAACTGCGGAAAATATTACTGCACTTGTCAATATAAATCGTGCAGGACTCATCACATTTGATTCCCAAGAAGGTCTGAAATATGGATCGGTAATAGAAGAGCAGAGTGGACTCCGTCAGTATGCCGAAGAGCCTGATGTAAACTCTGAAGAACGTGCCATCCGAATGGATCAGTTAAAAGCACACAGAGCTAGAATTGGTCATCATTATAAATCTACAGAACGTGCTTATCTGTGTGGATTCATGAAGCGGGATCAGGGAAACGCATTTATTGATTGGATGAATGGCAATACGGACAAATTAGCATATATAACAGTGGTGACCGATGCAGATGCCCCAGATTACAAGATCGGTGTCACATATGAAGGGACGGCCCCCGCAAAGAAAGACATTGTATTCAACCGATTTTTCACGAGCCTTGCTCTGATCATCAGACAAATTGACTTTGACAGCTATAAGACAGTGAATGCGGGTATCAAGGATGATTCCGATACATTGGTGTGGGTGAATCTCGCGGATCTCGTTCACGGACGCCGTGCTCAAAGTTCCAGGGGCCTGTTCACGGATGTGCTACGGGGACTAGCCGCTGTAGCTGAACCAAGACGGCGAACCACTAGAAAAAGATCTAAAGTCCTATGAACATACAATAGTATGTCGGACCCCTACGAAGGCTGTGCACATTATAAACGAAAGGCAATGCTGCTGGCCCCCTGTTGTAACGTACTCGTGGCCTGCCGATTCTGCCATGATAAAGTCGCAAATGAAGAAGAACGGGATCCTAAAAAGGCGCATACAATGGATCGGCATGCGGTCACGCTGATCAAGTGTATGTGTTGCAATACGGAACAACCGGCTTCCCAAATTTGCTTATCTTGCAGCGCCATCCTAGGAGCTTACTGGTGCCCCATCTGTGTCTTCTTGGATAATGAGGACAAAGGCCAATATCATTGTGATGCTTGCGGCATTTGTCGCATAGGAGGTAGAGAACATCACCAGCATTGCGATCGCTGCGGCATCTGTGTCAAAAAAGCGGCGGTAGAGAGCCATACGTGTATAGCCAATGCCGCTACAGGTGACTGCACGGTGTGTCTTGAATCTCTCCACGCATCGCGTGAGCCGCTTCAGTTTCTGCCATGTGGTCATACCATGCACGGGGCTTGTCTGACGTCTTTTGTGAAAGCGGGTCAACATACATGTCCTCTTTGTAAAAAAACCATTCTAGGGCCCGAATTTCAGCAACATATTATTGAACAGCTTGATCTTGAAATTAGTCTGACACCTATGCCAGAAGAATATCGGCAGAAACGAGTACGTGTTCTTTGCAATGATTGTGGTCAAGAAAGTGATACAGCATTTCATATCTTTGGACTCAAATGTATGGCTGGCTGTGGTTCTTACAATACGGCTAAAATTGGTGAAGGAGCGGATGCTCCAACTGTTGTTGCACTGGCAACAACTGAAGCTGCTCCAACTGTTGTTGCGACTGCACCAACGGAAGCTACTGATGAAAATGAAGTGCCAGAATAGAGGACATGATAAAACATTCAACGCATTTGATCGCCATGATTGCCCTGATTGGTGGCTCCTTAGTGGTCGCACTGGCGTATACGCGCCAAACTACGGGTGCCATTCTGCTTACGATTCTTTTGGGCTCCGCTATCCTTTTGGTTATCGCCAGCCCTGTTCTGGGGCCCACAGTGATTCCGTGTGCAGCCCTTCAGGAACGGATTCCAGAGCATGCGGATACCACTGTCACAGTAGGAGAACTGGGTCCCGGTACTAAGGTAATTTATTGGGCCTCTGAACCAGCAACGGTTGGACTTGCTACGCTCAAAGATTGGCAAAAAGCGTATCTTGATTTTGCCAATGCCGGTGTTGCTACAGTGGATGAGGCCGGTCGGGCTACCCTGCGGGTTCGGAAACCACAGGCTTATACAGTTCCCATTCTCGGTCGTATAGAATCACACGTACACTGGCGCTCCTGTCAGGACGGCGGCCTTATGGGGCCAGTTCAGACAACACCGATTGCACTCTAGAGCGCCATTATATAACATGAATCGTATCTCGTGATACAATTCATGTTAAATACAGGATAAATATTATTTAATAATCTGATATGCTATAATACAACAAGTTAAACTAAATGCAATTCCTGCCAACAATCCAGCAGCAAACCCATTATAATAGGAGCCGCGCCCATATTTATATTCAATATAGGCTTGCATTCTGATTATAAAGAGTTTCGGGACTTTATACTGCTGCTTAGAAGCCATCATCCGATTTCGCCATTCTGCGTAGCAGTAATGGCCCAGTCAGATTGACGGGTTAGAAGCCATCATCCGATTTCGCCCCCATGCGGCCACGGTTACCACCCCTTAAATTAATGAAATCACGCTGTTCCGGGGTCGTGCAGACGCAGCCACCACCGTCGCAGCTCAGGGAGGAACCGCAGCATTCAGGCTTGCACTGATTATTCGTAAACATCAACAGGTGATCCTGATCCAGTTTGATTGGAGGACCCGCCAGCGGCTCATTGGGCAGCGTAGCACGGAAGCCCTGGGAGCCGGGGGGAAGATTCGCCGACATATTGATATTATCATAGGGACCAATAGGCTCTGTTGTAAAACTATTCTCCACTAAATAATTCATAAAGTTCTCATTTGGCAGAGCACCGGAGCCCGAACCAGAGCTAGATCCAGAGCCAGATTCAAAGCCCGCTCCGAACAAAGAGCCGACAAAGTTCTCCCTTGTACGCTGAGGCCAGTTAGTCATGCCCATCAGCATCGCAATATTCGCCAAAAATAAAAGAACCAGCATGCCGATTAAATACATACCGCGGGACGACATCATTCTACTTAGTGGATCCAGAATCTGTTAGAACAATTGAATCAACAAGAGGTCGGAGATGTTCAAGACCCACATCAGATGCATCCCGAACACGAATATTGCCTTTTATCATGAACGAACCGGACTTTGTATATAAGTGCCGCCATTCAATTGCATGAAAGTCCGTTGGTCTGGCAGAAACAGAACAAGAGGCCTGCAGCCACTGATTGTCACGAACCCAAGTCGCACAACTTACGATCTGGGGCCCATCCATCGCTGTTTCTGAGAGAATAACGGCATCCGTACTCTGATCTCCTGCGATCCGAACAGTTCCAACCACCAGGGTGGCTGTTGTCGGACTATCAAAAACACGATCGCCGATTCCAATATCCCGTATCGGTTTATAATCAATAGTACCGCTCCAGGTTTCACATGCTACAAGACAATCGGGAGCAAGACCTGCCTCGGCATCAAGTACACGTGGTCCTGGTTTTGTCTCGGTTGCATCCGGATTCAGAAATTGCGAGACTGCTCTATGCCATTTCGTAAGGGCTGCAGTATCTTCTTCTGCAATCTCTTCCCAGTCTGCGAATCGGATCATAACTCCAGTAGCAGAAACGCAGGGAATTACACGATTCGTAGTCGTCAGGCACCACAAGGCTGTTCCTCCCTGGAATGTCTGCCACCAACTGGTCGCAACGCGGGTCGCTGCCGGATGATCGCGTACAGGGACTCGTCGGTTCCCATCGCCTGTAAACACCAGATGATCTCCTGTCACATGAATGCCACTCAGATCATAGAGTGGATCCGACGTCCAAAAGGAATGACATGCTGTTACGATCCCTCCCCCCGCTAAAACATCGCCCAAATGAATCTCCTCTATGGGTCTTGTAGTCCCATCAGCGAGACGAACCGGGGTCCCCTTGGCAAAACAGGCACCCGGATCAAATAGTTCTGCAACCAGAGCCGCTGCTATCGCAGTGGTAATCACTACTGTTACAGCCGCTACAAGGGCAGAAATTGTAATAATAAGACCTGAAATTGGCATAAGAATATAAAATAAGAGGATCTGCATAATAAGCAATACTCCAATAACAATTATAACAACAATGAGTGTAATTTGAAGAGCATTAACAGCTGATACAATGAGTGCTATAAGACCAAACACAATGCTGAGAACACTCGCATTTATCTTTTCAACAATACTGTATATATTTATCATAAAATTTTGAAAGAGCTTTGCAACTGTTTTCATTTGCGTCATAAATGTACTGTAGGTCTGATAGCAAAATTTCCATATACTATAAAATACATCGGCAACAACACTGGTTATATCTTGAACCATGCCGACGGTGGACTTTCCAGATTCAGCAAGTTGTTTAGGGACTTCAGCAGCACCTGATATCGCAGATTCAATATATTGTTTTTGACAGAAAGACCAATTTGCATTTGCAAATTCGGACGGTGTTCTCAGATCTGTAGTGGGTTTGAACCATGATGCGACGGGTACAATGTACGGATCACAACGGTTTTCATCCCAGTTTTCCATAATATTTACACCCGCAGCAGCAGCACTAACTGCTGTAAGTCCTGTACAAAGGACAATACATAGGATAAAAAATTGCGCACCATGTATGATATTCATGGTATCTCCCCTGTTGGCCCCCGCGGATTTTATATGAATAATGATAGCGAATAACAGACATGACATGCCCGCCCGGATTTCACCCTCGGAGAGGTTATACTATAAAACGGACAGGCACAAAGGTAGCAGCTGCCTGCGTTCGCACAACTGCAAAAGCAGGTTCTCATGCAAATTTTGTTAAAAGTTATCGGCGATTACGCACTCGTCGTCTGCAGGGCTTCCATCGTAGTCAACGAGGCCTTTCAACTACGTGTAAGCCTGGGACAATTCTCAGAGCCCCTTATGTCCGTGTCGCTGCTGGACGGCGGACTCTTGTACGTGCATCTTGTATTAAGAATGTGGGAAATCCTGGTAAGGGACTGCCTTCCGGCGCTCCTGGTATTGGACCACTGCAAAAAGGCGAGCTCTCACGGTTCGGTTATGACCACGTTGTGAATATGACAACAGATGCACGGAGACTCGCCCTGGCCGCCGCTGTGAAGGAATATGGATCCCTGACACTCTGGCGTAAGCTAAATGCGCTGTTTGTCTATACACGGAATACATCTCCGGCATCATCGGCTGTCTTTAAGGCCGATCGGGATTGGATTCGTGCAACCTATGGCATCAAGGCGGTTTAGATGGATTCTGTGAAACCGCCGAAGACGGTAGATGAGTGTGGTGCCGGAACCAATAGATAAACCAAAAGAGCCGCCGCAAAAAACACCAGAAGTGCTGGCACAGACACAAGGGCTAACCGATAAGACGCTTTCCAACGAACTTCTTCGGTCCGCGGCTGATCTAGTTCAAAAAGTAAATGCACATGTCGGCTCTAACGGAGATCCTGCCGTAATGGCAACCTTTGTGCAGCCACCTTCTTACATTGTTCTTATTTTGATCGTAAGTGCTCTTGTACTTACGGGCTATATAATTGGTGAAATGGCCAATTATTTTGAAATCAAAAATAACTGGGATATTTATCGGTGTGATCCTGCTATAGCACCCTTCGCCGCATTTTACGGCTATAATTTATCGGAAAATATGAATTATTGTATTAGTCAAAGCGTGAAAGAGCATTCGCCCGGTGTAATTAACCCTATCTATGCAGGCATTAATCAAGTGTCCAATACGATTGATGGCGTCTATGGAAAAGTTTCCTCTATTGAGAAGGGTGTTAGCGGTCTTCTGAATGGATTTCAATCATTTATAATGGAATTTGTTAATGCATTTTCCACAATTGGCACTCGTATTCGGATGGTTATTATTCGGATCAAGGATATTTTTGGTCGCGTCTACGGGATTTTCATTTCGTTTGTTTTTGCCGCAATATCTGCACTCACATTTGGGACGAATCTAGTCTGTAATCCTCTTGTAGCTTTTCTGGGCACCATCATGGGATACGATACATGCTGCTTTGCACCAGACACTCTTATTTTAATGGCGGATGGATCCAAAAAACCCATAGTAGCCGTGACCATTGGCGATCTTCTGGCAGATGACTCAAGGGTAACAAGTCTCTATGAATTTGACGGTTCAACCGTACCTATGGTTCTCATCAATGGAATCCATGTAAGCAGCAATCATTATCTAGCCGGTCCCGATGGCTCCCTGGTGCAGGCCGGTGACTATCCTGGTGCTACAAAGGCCTCCTCTCTGGTACGTATCTGGTGCCTCGGTACATCTAACAATCGTATTCCGGTCTTTTCACCTGTCATAGGGCAGGCGATGCAGTTCACGGACTATGAAGAGAGCGAAGATCCAGAGGTCATTGCAGAAGTGCAGGCTATTGCAGAAAAGGAGCTCAATGGCACTTCGTCTGTAGTGGGTCCGCCCGTATCGGATTACAGCCTCGGCATAGATCCAACAGTACAAGTATTTATGCGGGATCGCACGTGGAAACCGTTGACAGCCGTCCGCATCGGCGATGAGTTAATGGGCGGTGGCGTCGTGACGGGCATTATTCATGAAGTCTGCGATTCTATCCGCTGTTTACCAGGCGGCTTTGTTACAAGCGCTGCACAGCTTCTACTCGTGGGAGGTCAGTGGAAACGAGCGGCCCATCTATTTCCGGCTGATCCTCATTATCGGAATAGTGGACGAGTGCTCTATCAGCTCATGGTCACCACAAATATGTTTGTCATTAAGAGGGTAAACATGGCCTGGACTGTTCGTGATTATGCAGAAGTATCGGATACAGCCATGCAGGCTCCTTATGATAAAAAGATGATATCTAAGACCTCTCTGATATAGTAAACCAGAAAAATGCTAAGTGATATTGCTAAATCCTGGCCCCCTAGTCCAGGACCAGCGGAAGCGAATACGGGTTATAAACAAACTCACATGAGTCCCGAATCTATATTTGGATTTACTGAGCTGCTGGATGATCTTCATGAGGGGGCGTGGTGGACGGGTGTAAAACTTATAACACCGGTATTTGCAGCTGACCGCGCTAAATTTTCTATTAAACTCGTGGATCGTGAAGGGCGGCCTTTCTTTGAGGAACGCAGCGCTTGGGATCAGATGGCAAACGCATGGACGCCTTTTCCTTGGCCCATTCCCGCAGCCTTTGCGACGAATCGTGGTCTCCGTTTGCGCGTCAGTCGGGTGGATTGCGATGAACCACTTTTCATGAGCATGAAAACATGTTTTCATGAAATGTCATTAATGCCATCAGCGGATCCCTATATATTTATAAATGAAGAAGGATCGCCACTTATGTTCTGGAATGGTGCAACAGAAC
>Ga0209550_10002361_pt1 | contig 18132 bp, 10 predicted proteins | sample LauGreSuBDMM15SN_2_FD_187567 | JGI IMG/M metagenome (GOLD analysis project Ga0209550, IMG submission 187567) | Freshwater lake microbial communities from Lake Michigan, USA - Su13.BD.MM15.SN (SPAdes) (version 5) | ecosystem: Environmental > Aquatic > Freshwater > Lake | place: Lake Michigan...
TAAGCTCTCACATAATAAGTAGTGTTTGCAGCTAAAGAAGTTAATTCCGAGGTAAAAGCGCCTGTTCCAGTGCCGTTAGTTGTCTTTGTAGTTAATGCTGTCGTTGGATTCTGACTTGTTGCCCAGATTACGCCACGGGCCGTTACTGTTGCACCGCCGTCAGCAGAAATATTTCCACCACTGGTTGCTGTAGATTGAGTTATCGAGCTCGCTAATGTCGTGGTAAGCGTTGGAACGGTGGTAGTTTGCGCCGTAATTGTCTTAAAGGTTACCTCATTACCATAAGCAGTACCTGCACTGTTCGTTGCATAAGCTCTTACATAATAGGTAGTGTTTGCAGCTAAAGAAGTTAATTCCGAGGTAAAGGCGCCTGTTCCAGTGCCGTTAGTTGTCTTTGTAGTTAATGCGATCGTTGGATTCTGACTTGTTGCCCAAACTATTCCACGGGCCGTTACTGTTGCACCACCGTCGGCAGAAATATTGCCACCACTGGTTGCGGTGGTGGATGTAATTTCAATCACCGCATCCGTTAAAATGGAAATTTTAACCGTAGGATTTATATTTTCTGATGTTTTGGAGCAACCACAAAAAATCAGGATACAAAAAAAATATTTCTTCATGGATTTGGAACATAAAAATTAAAAATAGAAAAACAATTAACGTTTAGAACATAGTATTTTATTATATGTTGCCATTTATACTAATTGAATATTTTATTAATTATGGTATTCATGTTTTCAATGCATCCTTTTTATTAATTTATATATCTGATGATTAATATTTTATTTACTCGGAAATATTTAAAAAAACAATAAAAAAAAGCGACAATTTAAATTGCCGCTTTTTTTTATTATTTAAAATTACCTTATTTTCTGGTATTAATCCAGGCGGCAAGTTTTCGGATATCGGCACGTGGCACATGACCCATGGGCGCCATAGGCGTGTAATCGGGCCAATTTTCTGGCTTTGGCATAACGATAAGAGCCTCCATTTCAGCCACTGTATATTTGCGTTTAGCAATATCGACAAAAGAAGGACCAACTGCCCGTTCTTTCTCCTTATGACAAGCAACGCAAGTATGTTTTGTTAACAAGGCCATAGCTTCTTTATCAGAAATAACAGAACTCGAGGAAGCGCTTGGTTTTGGTGTACCTTTAGGAGCTGCCTCTTTCATTTGATTATCGGGAGAATTAACCTGCTTTCCTGCGTCAATTCTTTCTCTTTCTGCCTTCGATTTTGGTGTTACCAGCGTGATATTAGCTTTACTTCCAGAAGGAATCGCGTTTAGGGTATAGTAAGCTGTTTTATGCAATAGCGGCAAGCTTTCGTTTTGAGAAAGAACACCTTCAGGTACTACAGCATGAATGTAACCCGCTCTAAGTGCATCAACGACGATTCTTACTTTGAGTCCATCTTCAGAGACGATAGCACCTCTGACAGGATTTTCACCTATATTAACCATAGGGCTGCCATATACAGGATGATATTTATAGGTAAAACTACTGACGTCATAATTATTAACATCAGCGGCTAATTTTTTATTCACGGGAAGGGTAAACTCAATCTCAAATCCGTCAGGCATAGCCTTCACTGATTTCATTTCAAAAGGCATTTTTCCAGTAAAAATGAGTCTTTCGAGACCGAAGGCTTCATTACCGATAGATCCCCAACCTCTATTTGTACCCCCAACAAATAAACTGTGGTCATTTCCCCAGGACATTCTCAATACCCCTGATCTGAATCCTGAGCGAAAGTCGAACGCTGCACCTTGATATTGGCCGTTTACTTTTTCAAGAAAAACCCTGGCTATTTTTGACATTCCCTGATCACCGACAAAAAGTTGTCCAGAAAAAGGACCGAAACCTCCCTTGGTTTCATCGGCGATAATTTCAGAGGTAGAAACGCCTAAAACACCGTGAGGAAGCCAAACCGCGGGTGGTTTTATGCCTTTTCCGGGTATTGCTTTACTCATATCAAAAATAGTGGTTTGAGGTAAAGCCTCCTTTTCAACATACTCTGGTTTAACTCTCGGATTATCACGTGGATCTACCAGTGAAAAAATTTCTTCTTTCCTCATTTTTACGGGTGAATTAGGGTTATCGGCCCAAGCAAGAGAAGCTGGATGCCCTAAAAAATCACCTTTTTCCACGTGAGAAATGAATCCTGAACCTTGCCAATCCCCTTGATTATCGCCGTAAAAAAAATCACCGTTAATCATTCCAATACCACAGGGAGAGCGCATACCAGCGGCAAAAGGCTCCATTTTACCGTCGGCACTTATTTTCATCGTCCAACCTCTCCAAGGAACGAGTGATTTTCCTGCCCACCAGTCAGAATTACCAAAGGCAACATTGGCCGTCACATAAAAGGAACCATCGGGACCTATTTTGGGTCCATAAGAATATTCATGATAATGACCTGAAATGGGCCAGGAATAAACGGTTTCATATTTGTCTGCCTTGCCATCATTGTTTTTGTCCATCAGGCGCGTTAGTTCACCTCGTTGCGCACAATAAATGATATCATCCTTTATGGCTAAGCCTAATATTTCATGCAAACCCGTCGCAAATTTCCGGAAATAGGGTTTACTTGAATAAGGACTTTCGACAATGTAAACATCTCCCCGCCTGGAGGAAACTACCACATTGCCATTTGACATGGTGGCCATGCCGCCTGCCTCCAATATAATACCCTCAGGAATAGCTATTTTTGCTATTCTGTAGTAATCGTTTTCTGTTGGATCTTGAGCAAAAACAGAAAATGAGTATAAAAAAAGTAGAATTAAAAGATTGCTTTTCATTTTATGGTCATTGATGATTTACCAAATAATTGAATATTGAACTTTGTCTGAAGCCGGAACAACCAATGCTTTTTGATTATCTCCCGTTTCAATCGTTGCACCCGAGACTTCGATATAATAGGCTTTGCCATCTATAAGGTATCTGTTTTCCCCCGTTTTTATAATGTCACTGCCCACAGCAAGTCGACATAACTGATTGGGATTAGGATTTTTTATCGTTAGCGTTCTTTGGAAATGCTTTTTATTAATTATAACCGTTTTGTCAAGAATATCAGCGCCATCAAGCATATAATTGAAGGTTGGAATATCCTCACTATCAATTTCGTATCCTTTTATAAGTAGATTTTCACCTAAATTATCCTGACTAAATACGGTTGATTTATTGGTAAAAAAAGCATGAGGAGAAAGCGTTAAAACAGCACCTAAGGGTCTGGACGAACCATCGCCACGATCATCCCACATTGGTGTTGTATTTAAAAAGTTTCCTTTCCAGACCTGAACTATGTTGGCATTATCCAGATCAAAGGTGTAATGCAATTTATCAGGACTTCCCACATTTACGGAATGGACTACTCTTTTTATCCTTTTACCATTTTTCATTACATCCATGAAGGAACGAAACACTCTGGGAGTACTTGCATCGAGGGTAATTTCCTCATTGGTTGATGCAGATAGATAAGAGCCTGTAGTATGAAGGGCGGTATTTCTGAAATTTGGACCGCTTATCCAAAAGCCCAAATTATTATTAACACTTTTATTTGTTTTAATTTGTATTATTTCAAACGGAACTTTTCCTGCCGGCAAGTTAAGGAGAAGTGTTCTTCGATAATTATCTTCCTCTTTGGGTTCAACAAAAACCTCTTTGCCATTTATCTGAATAAAATACTTTCCTTTAATTTCAAATTCAATTCTATGTTCACCAGCGGTGGGAATATTCAGCACCGTTTTTAAACTATTTGCAAATTGAGAAGTATTTGAGGTAAGATCCCAGGTAAGTTTATCTGCAATTCCCGTTACCTCAGGTTTCTTAGCTGACAATTCTTCGCGACCTTTAAATTCTCCAAAGTAAATCTGATAATTAACAGGATCTAAAAAGGCTGGTTTGTCGCTCAGGTCTTTTACACTGAAATGTCTGAAAGCCACTGAACCATGATCTCCTTGTATAACAAAAGGACCTTTTTCTGCTTCCATTTCAGAGATTGAACCACCAGTAGGGCCGCTTAGACTTACATTTTCATGAATGATGGCACCGTTAAGCTTCACTTGCAGCATTTTTGCATCGGATATTTTTTTTCCATTACTATCAAACTTTGGCGCTTGAAAAGAAATATCTATGTGTTGCCATAACCCGGGAGCCAGACAAGCGTTTACTCTGGGTGCATAACCCTCGTAAGTTCCGCCTGGTTTTCCTTGCTTAAATCTTTGATATATACCACCACAATCTGCGCTCGTGGGATTTAAAACACCCCATGAATCCAACAATTGAACCTCATATCTACCTTGTAAATAAAATCCGGAATTAGAATGAGCGGACATCATAAAATCAAAGCTTATGTCAACGTCGCCGTATTCATTCGCCGAATGAAGATTTGACATATTACCTTCAGAAGGTAGATTTACCAAAACACCTGTGCCAGGAGTAAGGGAAAATAAGTCTTTTTTAGAAAGATCAGCAGAAGCATCCTTTGCTAATTTCCAATTTGTTTTACCCGTTGGTTTGAAGAACGATAAATCTTCCAGAGGGATATATTCCTGAGCATTCAGGGTCATTGGTATCCAAAATAAGCATACCCAAAAAATCTTTTCCATTTACAATTGTTTTGTTAAAATTTGATATACAAATATATAAAAAGGAAAGGACAAAAAAAGGACAATCCCCCTTTCCTTACATTAAAGGAAAAGAGAATTGTCCCATTAAAATTATTTAGGTAACGATTTAAGGCTTAGGCCCTATCTTATTAAGAACAGGCACATATTTATTTTTCAACGAGGTAAGGGCTTCATTTGCTTTTTTGATTTCCTCGTTTAAGTCTTTTGCCCTCATTTCCTGCAGATTACTTGGTTTTGAGTCATTGCTACAAACAGCGACATAAACCTCGCTGATATCCTCACGAAGCCTTCTGATGTCAGCAAACATACTTTTCATTTCAACAGGAACCAATGTTTCCCTCAATGTGTAAAGTGCTTTAGCCGATTGGGAAAGAGTTTCCTTGTAAGCAGGTTTTTTTACTTCTGCACTAATTTTAGTCAACATTTCCTCCTCAGAGATTAACTCATCCACCAAATACGCTAAATTCTTGTGCATTTCGTACAATTGCATACTCAAGGCATGCCTTGCTTTCCTGTCTTCCAAACTAAAAGAGGGATTGGATTCGTCGTGAACCAGCTGAATAACCTGGGTAATTACTTCATTACCCTTGGTCATCTTAACTGTATAATTACCTGGTAAAACAGCGGGTGCTGTAAAAGTGGCATAATCTACCTTACTTCCCTTGGCTGTTTTAGGGGGTTCCATTCGCAGATTCCAAAACACCTTATTTAATCCTTTTCTTTTGGATGGATTACTCAGTTTTTGTACCAGTTTCCCTTGTTCATCCAAAATATCAATGGAAAATTCACCTGTACTCGGTCTATCTTTAAGATAATAAATAATAGGTTTAATACCAGGAGCATTAGGTGCTACCCAACCGCCCGTTGCAGGGAAGCTTCCTCCCGAAAATGCACCATCTGTAATGGCAAGGGGAGGGGTAGGTAGAAAAATGGCAGCTTGCATTGCTTCTTTCTCCGTCAAAGATCTCATGGAACTTATATCATCTATAACCATGATACCTCTGCCGTGCGTACCAAGGATAAGATCGTTTGTTTTGGGATGAATGGCTATGTCCCGGACTAAGGTGTACCAGGGAATATTATTTTTCATCCTGTTCCATTGTTTTCCTCCATCAAAACTGGTAAAAAATCCCATTTCTGTGCCAAGGAAAAGTAAATCGGGACGAACCAGATCTTCTTTTATCTTGTGAGCAAAACCCGTGAATTCACTACTTTTAAAAGAAATCCATGTTTTACCCAGGTCGGTTGATTTTGCTAAATAAGTCTTATGGTCTCCATAAGCATGGTGATCAAAAGTGGCATAAATAGTATTTTTATCAAATCTGCCTGGTTCCACACTACTGACCCACGCCTGAGCAGGAATACCTGTTTTTGCTACATTGGTACTGGTATTTGTCCAGGTTTTGCCACCATCGGTGGTCACTTGTAAATTACCGTCATCGGTACCTACCCAGATGATTTTTTCGTCCAGCGGACTTTCTGCTATAGTGAAGATTGTCGTATGGTTTTCAGCACTGGTCACATCGGCACTAATACCACCACTTTTTTCCTGTTCCTGCTTTTTTGGATCATTTGTTGTCAAATCGGGAGAAATTCTTTCCCAATTTCTACCTTGGTCTGTACTTTTGAACAAATATTGAGCACCAGTATAAAGATTACCTTTATTTGCAGCTCCTGTAACGATGGGGGTATTCCAGTTCCATCGCAACTTACCATCGCCTTTTCCTGCCTGAGGTTTTATATCAATCGTCTTAAAGGTTTTCAAATGGACTCTCGCCATGGTTCCACCCTGCGCTTCCGCATAAGCGAAATCTGGGTTTTCAGGATCAGGAACAGTCCAGAATCCATCCCCACCAAAGATACTTTTCCAATCGCCATTACCAATACCACCTGGCACGGCAGAAGAAGCCACCCAACTACCATTATCTTGTAATCCGCCATAAATACGATAAGGAGTTTCATTATCAACAGCAACATGATAAAATTGACCTACGGGAAGGTTGCTCAGAAAAATCCAAGTAACCCCTCTGTCCTGACTCAAATAAACGCCACCGTCAGTTCCAAGATACATTTGAGCGGTATTATTAGGATTTATCCAAAGCGCATGATGATCACTATGTACCCAACCGCCTTCACTACTAGCATCAGTGAATGAATAGCCACCATCACTACTGTAACTAAAACTGTAAGCTGGACGATAAACTCTTTTGGCATCTTTCGGATCAACCACTAAGGTGCTAAAGTAAAACGGCCTGCTCACTACATTTAAAGTAGCACTCTGAGGTTTCCAGCTTTCTCCGTTATCACTGCTAATATAAAGGCCGGTATTTTCACTTTCTATAATAGCCAGTAAATTTTCAGGAGCAGAAGGAGCTAAAGCCATGGCGATTCTGCCAAATGGTTTTTGAGGTAGACCTTTTGTGATTTCTTTCCATGTTTTTCCTGCATCCGTACTTTTATAAAGACCACTGCCATTGCCACCGCTCGAAAAACTATAGGCGGTTCTTCTGAACTCCCAGGTAGTCGCATAAATGACAGAGGCGTCACGCGGGTCGAGGAGTAGGTCTGCAACACCTGTTTTTTCGTTGATATATAATATTTTAGACCAGGATTTTCCACCATCTTCAGACTTATATAATCCCCGGTGTGGACTATCAGACCAAAGCGGACCTGGCGCAGCTACATATAAAACGGAAGGATTTTTAGGGTCAATGGCTATTTTAGAAATATGTTCTGTACTGTCAAGACCTATTTTCTTCCAGTTTTCCCCACTATCGGTCGTTTTGTAAAGACCGTCTCCAATGGATACTGAGTTTCGCATATTACTCTCACCTGTTCCCGCATAAATAATTTTTGCATTACTTGGATCAAGAGCTAAAGCACCAATACTTTGACAGTATTTATCGAAGATAGGTTTGAAAGAGGCGCCCGCATTGATGGATTTCCAAATGCCTCCACCTGCCGTTCCAACATAAAGGATTTTTGGATCAGATACAACACCTTCAATGGCGGAAATTCTGCCACTCATGGTTCCCGGTCCTAATTGTCTGGCTTCCAATACGCCAAAGGTACTGGCATTAATGGTTGTATTTTGGGCAAAAGAAGGGAAACTTAAACCTCCTATCAGGAGGTTTAAGCCAATAAATTTCTTTAAATTCATTATTATTTATCTACGGTGAATAATGTTTCAGCAACCGTTGTGTTTACTTTTACAGATTTCATGGTAATGGTACCCATGGCACTGCCAATAGTCATTGGAAATACATAACCTTGTTCATTTGGCGAATAACCTGATAAGTCACTTACCAATTCTACTTCCTGACCGTTTGCTTTGGTTTTACTTTTTTGTCTTACCATATAAAAGGTGGATGGATCAAAAAAGCAGAATTCCTCTTTCCCATTCTTATAGGTAAATCTTATTTTATGGCATTCTGTACCTTCAATATCCTCTTTTTCCAACAATTCAATGGCATGTCCTTTCGCTGCATAATCAATAAAGGGACTTTGAATATCAAGTTGGTTGATTCCCTCATTAATGTCATCTGCTGTAACAGGTTCAGGTTTTGTCTGCCCCTGGAATGGATTAAAGTTCCAGCCTGCAGTAGGCGTTATAATGGAATATCCATTCATGCCGTTTAAACTGAAGTCCTGGCGTACCCCTTTGTTGTGCACGGAGGATAATTTGATAGGTAGTTCAAAGCCTTGAACGGAAAGACTTCCTTCCATAACAACCGTTTGAATGGTTTTTAATTTTTCCTGACCTCCTAATGCCTGGATATACTTATTAATAATTTCATCTGCGGTTTGAGCACTTCCTGTCACATTGGTAAAGAGAATGCAAACCATAGTTAGGATAGAAAAAAATGTTGTTTTCATCATTTTGGATTTATTTTTTTTCAAAGATATAGTGGTTTTTTTTCCTCCATATCATATTTAGAAGATTTAGTATTTTTTATCGACAAAAGCACTATAATATTTGGAATAGTAATACTACCATCCGACGTACTTAGGTGGTTTGAATCCGTTAAGCCTTAGGTAAACGATCATTTGTCCCCTATGATGCGTATGATGATCATGCATCAATTCAAATATCTGCCAGCGGGTGAGATTTCCTGCAAAAAAATTTACTCTTTCAGAAAGGTCATTTTCCTTTAAATTTCGAAGCACTCCCAAGGTATATTTCCCTATTTCAAGATATTGATCCTTAATTTCCTGAATAGATTGGCCTTCATCTTTTATTTTCAAGCCTAAACTCTCTCCATTTAGGTAAGTACTGCTTAACCAATACATATTTTGAGTAATATGTAAAACTTGTTCTCTAAAAGACATTTCTTCTTTTACAGGTTTAAAATTCCAAAGTGAATCTGGCAGTGTATTCATGACATCCTCTGTATATTTGAGTCCATTTTGCCACTTAATGATATGGTCCTGGAGAAAAGAGATTTGCCCATTTAATGTTGACAAAAAGAAAGAGAGGTATAAAATGAGGCCAATATTTTTTTTCATGATTACAAGTTATTTATTATTTCCTCTAAAGAATCTTTTAGGGTCCAATCGATTTTTACAATGATTCCTTTGGAGACTAACAGCACCCAATTTTGAATGTTCTCTGAAGCTTTATTTCGCTTAATTAATTCATTTTCAAAGGCAAGCTTATTTTTATGTTCTTCCAAAAGCTCTTCAACTGATTTACTATCTAAATTATTAATCAGGGTGATAAAAACATTTTCTTGTTCTGATTCTATGACTATAGGAATATCAAAATTATATTCCCTTTGTGCAACATAGGAAGTAATTGGTTGATTTTTATCGATGAAATCGAAGAAAAGGGGTTCTACTAAAGTGGTTAAACGATCGCTTACATCTATAAAAAAGGTAGTTGGTAAAAAGTCAGTCAGTGAAAATTCTTTTAATAAATCTTCTGACAAAATTTTTATCTTATAACTTTCCTCGTCGGGATGCCATTCATTTATAAAAGCTGCCATAGCCATTTTAAAATGCTCTTTTTCTTTATGCGACCAATTTTCTGTGTTTAAATCTTCCCAAATAGGTACCGTTTCAATAATTTTAAAAGTAGTTGTTACCTCTTTTATTCCAGATAAATCTTCATATTGAATAAGTTTAGTAACATGTTCAACCTCGCCTTTAGCTGCTTCCGTATAAAGAAAGGAATTATATTCTTTAACCATCTCTGGCATCTGGTCAATAAAACGCATAGGAAATCTATGAAAGGTTAGATTTTCATTTTTCCAGGGGATTGAAATCGTTTCATTATTAAGGTCTAGGAGATTCAATTCTTCCAGGTCTTTATTCCAGATTCTATTGATAACGGAGAGATTTTTATCGGCTTGGGGCAGTATCAGATAATCTCTTGCGCGGGTAAATCCTACATAAAATATTCTTATTTCTTCGGCAAGATCTTGTTTATTCTGGTAATCCCATTCTGGAGATTTTTCAATATTATCCCAGAGCACTGTTTTTTTATTGTTCTTACCGTAGGGATTAATCCATAAACGCACCCATCGATTTCCCAGAATATTTGATAAATCTATCGTATTATTTTTGGGAACAATGGTCAGATTATTGATTTTGGTGTTAACTTCTTTATCGAGATCCAAAAGAATAACAATAGGCCATTCAAGTCCTTTGCTTCGGTGATAGGTGAGCACTCTAACGGAATCTGGGCCTTCCCCTGCCCCCTGAAGATCTGTATTGGTTTCCATTTTTCTTTGGCACCAGAAAATAAATCCGCTCAATGAGGTAGCAATATGAAGACTCTTGCAACTTTCCTCATATTTAAGAGCGATTGATCTGATTTGATCAATATTATCTAATCGCTGATCTGGATTTCCCCATTCAACAATCAATCTTTTTATATCGAGAGAGGAGATTATCTGGTCTAATATTTCAAAAACGGAAAGGTATTTTCTATTTTTTCTCAACGCTATTAGTTTCCTCGTAAGAGGGTAATCCATTCCCCATTCAGGTAATTTCAGATCATTTTCGTTTGCTTTTTGGCGTTGCCGGTCAGCCTTCGCGTGTAAAAGTGCCTCAAGACTCATTTTTTCGCCGTACAATAAAATTTCAGTGAGAGCAATCTCATCTTTACTTTGAACGAATTTTAAACAGGCGAGAATCAGAATACCTTCGATAGTGCCAAAAATACCTGGTTGTGAAAGGGCTGCATTTAGCCCGGCCATTTTCAAGGAGGCTGCCACGTCTAAACAAAGGCTGTTTTTTTTACAAAGAATAGCAACATCACCCGCTTGAGCCCTTCTCATTTCGCCACTTTGATCATCTTTTATATAGATACCCTTTTGTAACTGAGATTGCAAGGAATGAGCTAAAGCGTTGGATACATTTTGAATAGTAAATTTTTGTTTCTTTCCATCTTCATTTTTATTTAATTCCCAAATATTTAGCGCGGGACCAAACAGATCAGATTCACTTTCCCTGGTTCGAAAGGGTTGAAGTTCCACTTGAGAGGATGGCATATCGCTAAATCCACGAACGAAAAGGGCATTAACACAATGAACCAGATCTTGCCTGGACCGGTAGGAATTTCCTTGAACATCTTCAGGTTTTACCCCTCCGTTTTTATCGATAATGGCTTTCATCAAAGAGGGTTCCGCACCTCGAAATCCGTAGATACTTTGTTTTGGATCTCCCACCCATATAGTATGTTTAGCTATTTGAGAAAGTTTGAGAAAAATGGATAACTGAATGGGGCTGGTATCTTGAAACTCATCAACCATTAAAATACTGATTTCCGATCTCAATATGTCACAAACGGTAGGATTGTCGAGTAATTCGTCCACCTTAACTTCCATATCTGTGTAATCAATGAGACCTCGTTGCGTTTTGAAATGACTATACTCTTGCATAGCTTCGATGGCGAGTTCAAATATTTCATGAATAAACGCAGAAATATCAGCGTGGAATCGTGGGTGCCGAATATGACTGGCTGCAAAATCAGTCATTTCTTTTATAATTTCCTTACTTTTTGCCCCGGCATCTAATTTAGATAGTCTGGCCCAATCTTCCCATGGCGGATAGATGTTGTTTTCAAGAAGTTGTTTTACTTTTTTAATCTTATCAAGACTGGTTGAAGTAACTTTGGTTACATCACCAGTTTCGCTAACTTTATGTAAGGTATCTTTTATCTGATCTAATAGCAGCTTGTCAAACGCTTTGGCTTCGATCTCAGGTGATTCCAAAAGATTCAGTTGGGTAGCAATAGATTCTTTTGCTGATTCCCTTAACATGACCGCTGAAAAATTATTAGACCTGGCAATATCAGTTAAATTTTTTACGATATTTCGCCAGTCCGTGCCATTATTTTCATCTTTTATAATGGTAAGTCTTCTGCTCAACTCCTCCATTTTTTCTACCTTTTCCGGGGTCAAAATAGAAGTCATAGCCAGATTGAAATAGTATTGTGGTTCTCCTTCAGTGATAATATTTACAATGGGAGACACGCCTGCTTCAAAGGCAAAGCGTTGTAATAATTTAATCCCCAGACTATGAACGGTTCCAATCAATGCGTTGGTTAACGCTTCAGCTTCTTGTCGTAATCCTAATTTTAGTAAAGCTATCCTTACCCTACTTTGCAACTCGGATGCAGCTTTTTGAGTAAAAGTGGTAGCAATGATGCCAGCAGCCGGGTAACCTTCATTTAACTTTTTAACCATTTCCTGAGTGAGCCTGTATGTTTTTCCACTTCCAGCACCTGCAGAAATTATAGTAAATGCCATATTGTATAAAATTTTTATAGTAAGTTGACCTATTCTATTGCATTGCTATTTACAATTTTATTTACAGTTTTTTCGTTTTTAATCAAAAATTTAAGATGAAAAAGAAATTATTAATTTTTTCATTTATCCTTTCTCAACTCCTTTTAGGATGTGAAAAAAATGATGTGCTGGACGAATCAATATTAAAAGGAGAAGTCATTAGGGTGACTTGCGCCTCGACGGTTGTTCAGATTAAAAATGCAGAAAAATACGGAGAAGACAGTTGGATTAACGAAATGTCAACGGGTCAGGTGAAGTATGATAATGTTTTTAAGGTAGAAAATATTTGTAAAGTTAACCTCGAAATGGGTAAGACATTTCAATTTAAAATCATTTCCCTAACCCAAAATGATTGTATTCAATGTTTACTCTATGATGCACCACCCAAGGTTTCTTATGCTATTGAGGTCATTCCCTGACAAAAAAAGAGGGAAATCACTCGATAAACGGATGATTTCCCTCTAAATTTAGGTAACAATCTATTTAAGCAGAAAGTAAGGTCGTCCTTATCTTATTTAGGGCTGAACCAGCTTGTACCCATTCTATTTGTTGTTGATTGTAAGTATGATTAACATCGAAAGAATCTCTGCTACCGTCGGAATGATGCAGTACTAACGTCAGTGGAGTCCCTGGTGTCATGGTATCGAAACCTTCGATATTGATTAAATCATCCTGGCGGATTTTTTCATAATCGGCGGCATCTGCGAAAGTTAAGCCGAGCATGCCTTGTTTTTTCAGATTGGTTTCATGAATTCTGGCAAATGATTTAACAATCACGGCCCTTACGCCAAGAAATCTTGGCTGCATAGCAGCATGTTCCCTGGAAGAACCCTCACCATAATTTTCCTCACCAAAAACAACGGTACCAATACCTGCTTCTTTATAAGCGAGCCCTGAATCAGGAACGGAAAGGAAATCATTTTTAATAAAATTGATAACCTTATTTGTTTCACCGTTAAAGGCGTTAATGGCACTGATGAAAGTATTTTTAGCAATATTTTGCAAATGTCCGCGATAAGTTAACCAGGGCCCTGCCATAGAAATATGGTCTGTGGTACATTTTCCCTTAGCTTTAATCAAGATACGCATACCTTTCAGGTGTTCTGCCTGAATAGGGGTAAAAGGAGATAAAAGTTGTAATCTTTCTGAGGTAGGGCTTACCGAAATAGTAACCTCATTTCCGTTATCAGCTGGAGAAACATAGCCAGCGTCTTCCACGGCGAAACCATTTGCTGGTAATTCTTCACCATTTGGTGGATCTAATTTAACAGCCACACCATCTTCATTTAACAAGGTATCTGTTAAAGGATTGAAAGTCAAATCACCGGCAATAGTTAGCGCAGTAACAATTTCGGGAGAAGCAACGAAGGCTCTTGTTTGAGGATTACCATCATTTCGTTTAGAAAAATTACGATTAAATGAGGTAATAATAGAATTGGCTCTCGTTGGGTCGTCTGTGTGTCTTGCCCATTGACCGATACATGGCCCACAAGCATTCGCCATGACCACACCACCAATTTTTTCAAAATCAGCCAACTGACCATCGCGATTTACTGTATATCTGATAAGTTCAGAACCAGGAGTTATGGTAAATTCTGCTTTAGCTTTAATATTTTTTTCACCAGCCTGTCTTGCCACGGAGGCAGCCCTGTCTAAATCTTCGTAAGAAGAATTGGTACAAGAGCCAATTAAGCCGACTTCTAATTTAGTAGGATAACCATTATCTCTAACGGCTTGAGCAAATTTGGAAATTGGCCAGGCCAAATCGGGTGTATAAGGACCATTAATATGTGGTTCTAGTGTATTTAAATCGATCTCGATAACCTGATCAAAATATTCCGTAGGATTTGCATAACAGGCTTCGTCACCAGTTAAATGCTCGGCCACTTGATCAGCTAATGCGGCAATATCTGTTCTTCCGGTAGCCTTAAGATATCTGCTCATAGAGTCATCATAACCGAAAGTTGACGTAGTGGCGCCAATTTCAGCCCCCATATTGCAAATAGTACCTTTTCCAGTACAAGAAAGAGATTCTGCACCGGGTCCAAAATATTCAACGATAGCGCCCGTTCCACCTTTAACCGTAAGAATACCCGCTACTTTTAGAATAACATCTTTTGGAGAGGTCCAGCCGTTTAATTTACCTGTAAGTTTAACACCAATGACCTTAGGCATTTTTAATTCCCAAGGCATGCCCACCATAACGTCCACAGCGTCAGCACCACCTACCCCGATGGCCACCATACCTAATCCACCAGCATTCGGCGTATGAGAATCTGTGCCTATCATCATTCCACCTGGAAATGCATAGTTTTCAAGGACAATCTGGTGAATAATACCTGCACCCGGCTTCCAGAAACCTATACCGTATTTGATAGAAACGTCAGCCAGGAATTGGTAAACTTCATCATTTTCCCGTAGCGCTGTACTTAAATCTACGGCAGATCCAACTTCGGCCTGAATCAAATGATCACAATGAACAGTGGTCGGTACCGCGGTATTGGGCATTCCACAAGTCATAAATTGAAGGAGAGCCATTTGCGCCGTTGCATCTTGCATGGCCACGCGGTCAGGGGCAAAAAATACATAATCTTTACCTTTTTGATAACCTTGCAAAGGTGAAGCATTATGAAGATGGGCATAAAGTATTTTCTCGGTAAGATTTAATGGTCTTCCAAGTACTTTTCTTGCGTCAGCAATGCGTTGTGGTAATGCAGCATACCAAGCTTCAATCATATTAATATCAAATGGCATAATCGTTGGTTATTTAGTCTATGCTTTGGTTTATTAAATTTCGCCCAAATTTAGAACTATTGAAGGATATTTACCCAAAATTTTATGATATTTAATTAAATTTTCAGCATAGGTTTTTTTTTATAATTAATTTAATCTAAATTTAGGTTTATCACTCAACAAATTTTCATAAAGCAACAATGTACGTAAACACTGAAGGTAAAAAAGAAGTCACTTATGATGCCATTGTCATCGGATCAGGGATTAGTGGAGGTTTTGCCGCCAAAGAACTCTGTGAAAAGGGACTAAAAACACTCGTCCTAGAAAGGGGCAGGGATGTTAAACATGTGGTAGATTATCCAACAGCTTCTCTCGATCCCTGGGAATTACCTAATGGGGACAATGTCCCTGAAGCTGAAGTGAAAGAACATTATTTCAACCAATCGAGGACAGGCTATACCATAAAAGAATCTACAAAACACTTTTTTGTTAAAGATTCAGAACAACCTTACACTGAGGTTCAACGCTTCGACTGGATGCGGGGATACCATGTGGGCGGGCGCTCTATTATGTGGGGAAGACAAACTTACCGATGGAGTGATCTGGATTTTGAAGCTAATGCAAAGGACGGTATTGCTGTAGATTGGCCTATCAGATATGCTGATATCGCTCCCTGGTATGATTATGTTGAGCGATATATTGGGGTAAGTGGTCAGAAAGAAGGGCTTCATCAGCTTCCCGACGGGGAGTTTTTACCTCCTATGGAGTTTAATTGTATAGAAGAATTTGTAAAGGAAAAATCAGAAGCTAAATTTCCGGAACGTCGCATAACCATAGGCAGGACGGCTCATCTTACTCAGCCAAATCCTGAGTATCATGGTACAAGAGGACAATGCTTGTCGAGAAATCGCTGTATCAGAGGGTGTCCTTATGGTGCTTATTATAGCTCCAATGCCGCCGCTTTACCCGCAGCCGAAGCTACCGGTAATATGACCCTCAGACCACATTCAATCGTTCAGAATATCATTTTGGATGAAAAAACACAAAAGGCAGTAGGGGTTCGGATTATCGATGCGGAAACCATGGAAGTACATGAGTTTTTTGCTAAAGTGATTTTCTGTTGTGCCTCTGCTTTAGGAACTACTCACATTCTATTGAATTCAAGGTACGATTCTCATCCAAATGGTTTGGGAAATCTAAGTGGAGAGCTTGGTCATAACATTATGGATCACCATTTTAGAGCAGGTGCCAGAGCTAAATCAGAACTATTTGGCGATAAATATTTTAAAGGCAGAAGACCTAATGGAATATATGTGCCCAGGTTCAGAAATATTGACAATGCAACCAAAAGAAGGGACTTTATAAGAGGTTATGGTTATCAAGGCGGTGGCGGAAGGCAAAGTTTTGGCGCACTGGTAGCCGAAGAGGCTTTCCTCATGGGTGCTCAATCTAAAGACCAACTTTCAGAGCCTGGACCATGGTCTATGAATTTACTCGGCTTTGGCGAAACATTGCCTTATCATGAGAATAAAGTCGAACTCGATTATAGCCGGTTAGATAAATGGGGCCTTCCCGTGCTTAAATTTGATGCGGGCATAAAGACGAATGAAAAAAATATGCGTCTTGATATGATGAATGCTGCAGCTGAAATGCTGGAAGCCGCCGGATTAAAAGAGATAACTACCTACGATGATGGTTATTCACTCGGTCTGGGTATTCATGAAATGGGAACCGCCAGAATGGGGAATGACCCAAAAACGTCTATTCTCAATAAATGGAATCAAATGCACCAGGTGTCTAATGTTTTCGTGACGGATGGCGCTTGTATGACTTCTGCCGCCTGCGTTAATCCATCGTTAACTTATATGGCTTTAACAGCCAGAGCGGTTGATTATGCCGTTAAACAATTGAAAAATAACAATCTGTAAACCTTTATAATAGCCACTATGCAACGTCGTGAACTTTTAAAATATACAGGGATGGTTATTGGATTTACAGCCGCCACCGGATCCTTAGCTGGATTGGTCTCGTCTTGTAAGCCTAATAATGAAAATGCCCCCACAGAGGGTAAAGAAAAAGATGATTGGGTTCCCTCCGCGCTGACTACAGAACAGTTTGCCTGGGTTACTTTGATAGCTGATACTATGCTGCCTAAAACAAAAACGCCTTCTGCTTCGGAGTTGGGCGTTGACAGATTTGTAGATTTACTTCTTTCCGATTGGGCTGCACCAGACACAAAACAACTCTTTTTAAACGGTCTTGATAATTTTGACGTCAAGGTGAAGGAAAAAATGGGCAAATCTTTTGTTGCTATGATGGCATCGGAACGCACAGATTATTTAAACGCGCTGAATACCGAAATTAGAGAGGCAGTTAAATTACTGCCTGTGGGTGCTAAACCTTTGCCTTCGCATCAGTTTTTTATGATGCTGAAGGATACCATTTATAAAGGTTATTTTGCTAACGAACAACTTTGTACCGAAGTTTTAGTGTATGACCCCATTCCAGGTGTTTTTAAAGGTTGTACCCCCTTAGCGGATACAAAAGGGCTGGCTTATGCGCCCGTCTGATTATTTTTATTAAATCATTTTGTTATTGTTTTTATTCATATTAATCGTTCCGTCTTATGAAACATTCTGTTTGTTACTGGTGTTTTCGCGCCTTTTATACCTTACCTGAGTTTTGTAAAGAAGTCAAAGCTTTGGGTTTTGAATCGGTAGAAATTTTAGGACCCGCCGATTGGAAGATCGTCAAAGATGCAGGTCTTACTTGTGCCGTTGGTATGGATAGCTTTTGTAATATTTCTAAAGGATTTAATGATCCTAAAAATCACGCCTTCCTTCAAGAGAATTATGCGAGGTTTATCAGACAGGCGAGTGAAAATGGAATTCCTTCTGTTATTTGTTTTTCTGGAAATAGAAACGGTATTTCTGACGAGCAAGGACTTGAAAATTGTGCAAGAGGTCTGGAAATGGT
>Ga0209550_10002362_pt1 | contig 18132 bp, 19 predicted proteins | sample LauGreSuBDMM15SN_2_FD_187567 | JGI IMG/M metagenome (GOLD analysis project Ga0209550, IMG submission 187567) | Freshwater lake microbial communities from Lake Michigan, USA - Su13.BD.MM15.SN (SPAdes) (version 5) | ecosystem: Environmental > Aquatic > Freshwater > Lake | place: Lake Michigan...
GCGGCGGCTGGCATCCCGACCGCTGGCTATGCCCGATATGACAGCAAGGCATTGGCAATCACCGGCTTGGATGCGTTCGATGCGCCTTATGTTATCAAGGCGGATGGCTTGGCCGCGGGCAAAGGCGTCATCATTGCCGAAACACGGGCCGAAGCGGAGGCCGCAATCGATGATATGTTCGGCGGCGGTTTTGGGGATGCAGGCGCCTCTGTCGTCATCGAAGAATTTATGACCGGCGAAGAAGCGAGCTTCTTTGCATTGACCGATGGCTATGATGTTGTCGCCTTTGGCTCCGCGCAAGACCATAAGCGCGTGGGCGATGGCGATACGGGCCCCAATACCGGCGGGATGGGCGCTTATTCGCCCGCCTTTGTGTTGACCGATGCATTACAGACTGAAGTCATGGAGCGCATCATTAAGCCAACCGTGGCCTATATGGCGGCACATGACATGCCGTATTCCGGCGTCCTTTTTGCGGGGCTGATGCTCACTGACGAGGGGCCAAAGCTCATTGAATATAATGCCCGTTTTGGTGACCCCGAATGCCAAGTATTGATGACCCGTTTTGAAGGCGATCTGGCCGCTTTGATGCTGGCGGTTGCGACAGGAACGCTCGCACAAGCGGACGCTCCGACATTTTCGCGCAAAGCAGCGTTAACAATTGTGATGGCCGCAAATGGCTATCCAGCTGTGCCGGAAAAAGGCGGCGTTATTCATATGGCGGATGTGACGCACGCCAAGATATTCCACGCAGGGACGGCTGAAGTCGGCGGCCAATTGGTCGCCAGCGGTGGGCGCGTGCTCAACGTCACCGCAACCGGTGATACGGTGACGCAGGCGCAGGCCGCTGCCTATACCGCCGTGGACAGTATCGATTTTCCGGGTGGTTTCTGCCGCAGAGACATTGGCTGGCGCGAAGTGGCGCGCGAGGCGGCATCCGGCATGGATTAACCTGCAACTTTCACGGCCTAATGGTTTCATGCATCCATATTTTGCGCAATTGAACGACATATTTTTGGGGCTTTAGAGGAGAAACACATTGTCCAATAATTTAATCATCATCATCATCATTGCGGTCCTGATCGTTGCTAGCTTATTGTGGTGGCTGCTGCCGATGGGCAGCGCGAAAAAGAAAACGGACAGTGCGCCTAAGGACATATTATCGCCGCCTGCGGCTGTTCCTGCACCGCCCATCGCGCCGGTTGTTCAGGCCGCTGTGCCAGAGGTGAAGACGGCCGAAGCGAAGACTGCCAAAGCTAAGGCTCCGAAGAAGACCGCTGCAACGAAAGCTGCGGCGAAGCCTGTTGCGGAAAAGGCAAAGTCGGAAAAAGCGCCCAAGGCCAAAGCCGAAAAAGCAAAAGCGCCAGCCGCGCCCAAGGCAAAGGCGGCAAAGCCTGCTCCAACGGCATCAATCCCTGACAATCTTGAGCTGATCAAGGGCTTGGGCCCCAAGGTCAACACTCTGCTCAAGGGGCTTGGCGTAACCAGCTTTGCCCAGGTCGCGAGATGGACCGATGCCGACGTAGCTGAAATCGATGGCAAGCTGGGTGCTTTTGCTGGCCGGATCACGCGGGACAACTGGATCGACCAAGCCCAATTGCTTTCGGCAGGGGACATTGCAGGTTTTGAACAAAAATATGGCGCGCTGGGAAGTGGTGCCAAGGGTTGAATGTATAATCAGACGGAAAGCGGGCGCTAGGTAACTGGCGCCGCTTTCGCGTTATCCTCATCTGCCGACGCGCTGCAACCCAGTCCCATGCATTTTGAGCCATTGGTCCGCCGCCTTTCGGTTGCCTTCGTACAGCGCGTCGAGCCATGCATAAAAATCGGCGCTATGGTTCATATGGCGAATGTGCGCGACCTCATGCGCGATGACGGAGCGGCGCACATAGACGGGGGCCATGATCAACCGCCAGCTCAGGGAAATAGTGCCATGGCTTGAGCAACTGCCCCAACGGCTCCGTGGATCGCCAAGCGACAGGCGCGGGACCGGGGCATTTGCTTTGGCGCAATAAAATGCGATTTCCTTGGTAAATGTGGCGCGCGCTTCGGCTTTCAACCAACGCAGGATGCGCGCTTCTACGGACGATGCCGGGCCACCAACGCGCAATCTGCCCTCACCACAACGGACGCTGCGTGGCCATTGCTCGCACCATTCAATGACATGGCCTTCGCCTTCGACCGCAATTTCGCTGCCTGGGGCGATGGGGGCGGCCTCCGCTACATTATTCAACCGTGTGGCAATCCACGCCCGCTTTTTGTCGACAAAATCGAGCGCGACATTGGTGGGGGTGTAATGCGGCATCGTGATCCGGATTTCGCGCTTGATGGCATCGGCGCGCATGGAAATGCGTTTTGCGCGGCTGTTCCGACGGATGCGCACGGGTAAGCGCTCGCCTTCGATTACCACAATGGGGTCAGAGAGGCTTTTCGACAATATGGTTTTCAAGCGGTCCAGCATGCAATTCCGATATAGCCCTATTTTGCACAGACATGCCAGCATCATGTATCGTCTGCCGGTCTCCGCTGACCAAATAATGCCATTCTGGTAAAGGCTGATCCGCCGCGCGGAGCACATAAGCGCATGTTGACGGCAGCCAGATATAATCATCGATTTTGTTGGGCGTGAGCCGGAGACATTCCGGCACAATGGCCATGCGGCCGCGATAATCGGAACATTGACAGGTTTTTAGGTCAAGCAATTTGCAGGCGACATTGGTGGGGTAGATGCGACCGGTATCTTCGTCCTCCACCTTGTTGAGGCAACATTTGCCGCACCCGTCGCACAAGGCTTCCCACTGCGCGCGATCCAGGCTTTCTAACGGCGCCTCCCAAAAGGGGACTTTGGTCACATTAACGGACCCATTTGGTCAGTTCGGCCTCTACCAGATCAGGCGCGCCCTCATTGACGTCGGTGTTGGGGACATCGGCGGGCATGATCGCCAATGGCTCACCCTTTGGTCCCATCAAATAGGGCGTCTGGCTGTGGCTCATCAGATAGTTTTCCGGCGCGCCGCCGTCGACCCGGCTGGCGTAAATCGCGAATTTTTTGGTAGCTTCGGCAATGTCTGCGTCCGTGCCAGTCAGACCGATAGCGCGCGGATGAAAGGCGCTGACAAATTGTTTCAACACCGCACTGGTATCGCGCGCGGGATCAACGGTAATGAAAATCGGTTGGACCTTGGTTGCCAGATCAGGGTATTTTTTCTCAAAAGATTTCAGGCCAGCCATGAGATTCTGCATGTCGGGCGTGCAGATATCGGGGCAATAGGTATAGCCGAAATAGACGATGCGATATTTGCCATCGAATTCCTTAAAACTACGCTTCTGGCCATCTTGATCGGTCAGCAGAAAATCGCCACCGATCGTCGCCCCCGCCAACGGCGCTTCGCTGAGCGGCGGTTGCGCGGGACCAGAGTCACATGCAGATAGGAGCAGAAGGGCGGATGCGGCAAAAAGGGATGTTTTGTTCATAGCGAGGCCAGACATGGTCTGCTAAGACACAGTATTCAAGGATAATGGACATACATATGGAACAGATTCTGTTGAAAAAGACATTTTTTCTCATTGCAGCGGCTGGGCTCATCTTGCCATTAGCTAGCGGCGTCGTTGCGCCTGCTGCCATGGCGCAGTTTTCGGACAGCTATAATTTCCTGAAAGCGGTGAAAGACCGCAAAGGTGAAGATGCCGAAAAGTTTCTGGCAGAGCCTGGATCAGTCATCATCAATACGCGCGATATTACCTCTGGTGAAACCGCTTTGCATATCGTGATCCAGCGCCGCGATTCGACATGGCTCGGCTATTTGCTGCAAAAGGGTGCTAATCCGAATCTGGCCGACAAAAAAGGTACGACCCCTTTAATGCTCGCCACGCAATTGGGCTATGTGGAGGGTATAGACGTGCTTACCCGCAGAAAAGCGCAGGTTGACCAAAGCAATCGCGCAGGTGAAACGGCGCTCATTCTGGCTGTCCAACTCCGCAATATAGACGCCGTGCGGGCCTTGTTAAAGGCAGGGGCCAACCCGGATAAGACCGACAGCCGCGCCGGATATTCCGCCCGCGATTATGCCAAGCAGGACGGCCGAGCGTCGGAAATTGCCACCATTATCGAAAATCATGGCAAGGGCGACACCGCAAAAAAGCCTGCTGAACTGGACTTTTCGGGCATTGAAGGCCCTAAATAACGCGCATCTGGACGTTATCCGACTGGATCAGTTGGGAACGAACTTCATAGCGGCACCGTTCATGCAATAGCGCTTGCCAGTGGGCTTAGGCCCGTCATCAAAGACGTGCCCCAGATGCCCGCCACATTGTGCGCAGTGCACTTCTGTCCGCGGCAAACCGATTTTATAATCGGTTTTCGTCCCAATCCCGCCTGCCAATGGCGTGTAAAAACTTGGCCAGCCAGTACCGCTTTCGAACTTCGTAGCCGAGGAAAACAGCCGCTTATTGCAGCCCGCACAGACATAAGTGCCTTTGCGTTTTTCGCTGTTCAGCGCGCTGCTATAGGGCCGCTCGGTATCCTCTTGGCGCAAGATGCGATACGCCGCTGGCGACAATCGCTTCTTCCACTCGGCATCGCTGTAGGTGACGGCAAAGCGCGTCTTGGCCGTCGCATCCCGGCCACAACCCAAGACGAACCCAGCCGCACCTGCGCTCAAGAAGGACAGAAATTGGCGTTTGTTTAGTTGCATGACATGTTCCTTTGACAGCTCTGGCAGCAGTCATGCTGCGGTGGCCCAAAAAGTTTCATATCAATAACGCGACAGCTCTACATCCATTTTGCGATAGCCATGCACAAAGCAACCGGCGACGCGCTCTGGTTCTGCAACGACGTTAGGCCGCAGGCGGCGCACGGCCATCTCTTCAAGCAGGATGCGGATTTGCAGTTCGGCAAGCCGCGCACCCACGCAGCGATGGATGCCATAGCCAAATGCCAGATGCCGACGTGCGTTTTCCCGGTCAACGATGAGCTTATCCGGATTTTCGAACACGCTCTCGTCGCGATTGGCAGACAGATACCACATGCCAATTTTGTCCCCCGCCTTGATGGGGGCTCCGAACAGGTCGTGGTCCTGCGTCGCGGTCCGCCGCATATGCGCCAGCGGCGTCTGCCAGCGGATGATTTCGCTGACGGCGTTGGTTATGAACGCGGGGTTCTGTTCCAGCTTCTCACGTTCATCTTGGAAGCTATCTAGGCCATAAACATAGCCCGACATGGAGTTGCGCGTCGTATCGTTACCGCCGACAATCAGCAGGATGAGGTTACCCATATATTCCAACGGGGCCATGTCCTTCATCGGCGAATGGATCATCCGGCTGATGAGGTCAGGGGCGTCACCCTTGTTTTTGCGTTCGTTCCAGAGATTCTGGAAATAGGCACCCATTTCGAACATTTTGGCGAGCCGCGCTTTGCGGGTTTCTTCGGAACGGAACAATTCGACGTCACCCGCCCAATCGGACCATTCGGTCAGTTTGCGGCGGTCCTCCCAAGGGAAATCGAACAGCAAGGCCAGCATTTGCGTGGTCAATTCAATCGAGACCAGATCAACCCAGTCAAATGTTTGGCCAACGGGTAGCGAATCCAGCAATTCCGCCGTGCGGCGTCGGATGTCGCCAGACATGCGGTCCATCTCGCCCGGCGTAAATGCGGGCGCGATGACGCGGCGTTCCTCAGTATGCTTGGGCCGGTCCATGGCAATGAACATTGGCATGATGACGCGTTCGTCTTCCGGAATAGGTTCCGCGAGCGCGTTGTCGTCGATCAGCGTGATGCCGCCATGTTCGAATGAAGACGAATAAATATCTGGCAATGCCTCAACATGCTGGATCGCTTTCAGCGTGGTGACATTCCAATAGCTGCCGAAATCGGAGCCTTCGATTTTGTTAATCGGTGCCTTTTCCCGCATTTCCTTGAATATAGGATGCCAACGATCCTCAAGGTAAATATCCGCTTTGGTTACATCCCAGCGGTGCGGCGCCTGATTCACTTCATAAGGCAGCGAATCGCTCTCAAATATCGGGGCAGTGGCCATTTTTCTCGACTCCTCTCACTATGGAAAGTGCCACTACTTACAAAAATGTCAATCCAGTTTCGAACCGCAACTTAATCGGGGTAAGGGCGTTATCGGGAAATTTTAACCAGCCCCCAAAGCTTTCGCTGGCCGCCATCCTTGACGCGGCCAGCGTTTCCGGACTTCATGATGTTCTTCTTGAACAGATATACGCCAAGGCGCAGCAGCAGCAACGCGAACAGCAATTGGCCGATAATCGCTACACCATGATGCCATAATGTCGGCTCAAGCGCAGCGCGCCCGATCATCGCAAAAGGCGAACTGAACGGAAAGACGGCCGCAAATATTTCTATGGGTTCGCCGGTCTTGGTCAGCGCGTAAGCGGCGAAGAAAAAATTCACCATTTGCGCCATGGTTACGGGCGTCGAAATCGTCTGTACCTCGCGCACCGTTGACGCCATTGCGCCAATACCAAGGAATAAGGCACCAAACATCAGATAAGCCATGACGAAATAAGTGAAGCATAGCCCCGCAAAAATCGGCCATCCGACCGCTGGCGTCGGAATGCTCGGCAAATCAGGATCAATGGCCATAAAGCCGATCAAGCCAATAATGGACCACATGGTTATGCCAACTAATGCCATTGCGAGCATGGCAACCAGCTTACCCAGAAACACCGATTCCATCGGAATCGACGCAGCCAAAATTTCGATAATTTTGTTCGATTTTTCTTCGACCAGATTGGACAGAACCATGCCCGCCAGCAATGTCGTGAGGGCGAATATCAGCACCTGACCAATTTGCGCGGTGACGGTTCGTAGTTGCTTGTCATTATTGGCGCTTTCGGCAACGACATCAGGCGTGGCATTGGGCAGTTGTAAACTGCCGCCGCTGGACGCGTAACCGGCAAGAAGTTCAATGTCGGCGCGTTGCCGCTCGATGCTGCGTGCGGTTCCTGTTATGATGGGGTTCGTCAGCGTCCCTGTGACCACCACGCTATAGTTATCCGCTTTTTTGCGCAGATAATCTTGGGGGCGTATCTGCTTTGCAGTTGCGTCGCCAACGATTTTCATATCGGCGAAATAACCATCGCCAAATGTTTTGGACAGCGAAGCGCGCGCGGCCAAAAGCTTGTCAGAATCAGCCGCAGTAAGCGCAACAGCGACGGATGGCCGCGACACGTCTCGCGCCATCTGCTCCCCCAAATTGCTCCCCGCAAAGCCGACCAATACTGGCAATAAGGGACCAAGCAGAAAGAAGATGAACGCCTTGGAATAGACTATCGCGGTAAAATCGCGGCGGGCAATGACGAAGGCGGCGCGGAAAATCTCTCTCATTTTGCATCTCCCGTGGCGGCGTCATCCATTTCGGCGGCCACATCTTCGCCTGCAATCGCGACGAAGGCATCGTGCAGGCCGGGCCGTTCAATGGATAGCGACCGGATTCCCGCTTTGCCCTCGACCAAGGCGGTCAGCAGCGGCTCCACCCCTGTTTCCGGCAAGGTGAAGTGCCAATGATGCCCTTCGGCCTTTGCCTGCGCAGGCAGAGCCGAGCGCCACGTGCCATCAAGTGTTTCGGTTTCCAAATGCACTTGCGGACGCAAACGGTCGCGGGCCTCCGACACCAGCCCATCAAAGCTGATCTTGCCCTTTGCAATAATCGCGATGCGTTCGCACAAGCGTTCGGCATGGGCGATGACATGGGTGGAGAAAATAACGGTAACGCCTTTGGCAGCCTGCGCACGGATCATCTTTTCGAGCTTTGCTTGATTTAGGGCATCAAGCCCGGAAAAAGGTTCATCGAGAACAATCAGCTTCGGGTCATGAACGATGGTGCCCATCAACTGCACCGTCTGCGCCATGCCTTTGGACAGCTGCCGGATTTGCCGGTCTGCGGCGTAACCAAGGCCAGCTTCTTCGAGCAAGGCACGGCCCTTCCTCTCGCCTTCCCGCAAAGAAAGGCCGCGCAGCGCCCCCATGAAAGCAATAGTGTCAACGGCGCGCATCGATTGGTAAAGCCCGCGTTCTTCGGGCAAATAGCCCACGTTACGCGACTGCAAAATGGGGCGGTCGGCGCCAAGCAAGGTCCGCGTGCCCGCGTCGGGATCAATGATCCCCAGCAAGGTCCGCAACATGGTTGTTTTGCCGGCACCATTTGGACCCAAAATGCCAAAAATGCTACCTGCGGGAATTTTCAAGTCCACACCATCGACCGCACGAAAGCCGTCGAATTGCTTTAATAGTCCCTTTGCCTCTATTGCATACATTCTGATGTGCCCCGAAGTGTGTGAGGGTGTTGAATAAGGTAGACATGTGGAGCAAGTTGATAGAAATTTAGTTAACGCTTTGCAATACCGTGCAAAAGATGAGGGCTTTGCCGCATTTGGGATCGCGCCTGGTCGCCTTGCGCCGTCGGCGAGCGAACGCCTTCAACAATGGCTGAAGGACGGCCTGCATGGCGACATGCTATGGATGGAAAGTCGCGCCGATGAACGCGCCAATCCCGACATTTTATGGCCTGAGGTTAAATCGGTCATCATGCTGGGGATGAGCTACGCCCCGCCGCAGGATCCCATGGTTCTAGCCGACCAAGACACGCGCGCACGCATCTCGGTCTATGCCCAAGGGCGCGATTATCATGACGTCGTGAAGGGCGCGCTTAAGCGGCTGGCGGGATGGCTCGCCCATGAAGCAGGCGCTGGCGTCAAGGTTTTCGTTGATACAGCGCCAGTGATGGAGAAAGCCTTGGCGCAATCCGCCGGGCTTGGCTGGCAGGGCAAGCATAGTAATGTCGTGAGTCGGGAACATGGCAGTTGGCTTTTTCTGGGCGCGATATACACAACGGCCGAATTATCGCCCGCATTGCCCGCAGGCGACACTTGTGGGACGTGCAGCGCATGTTTAGACATTTGTCCGACCAATGCCTTTCCTGCGCCCTATCGCCTCGATGCCCGCCGCTGTATCTCGTATCTGACGATCGAGCATAAGGGACCGATTGATCCCGAGCTTCGCCCGTTAATGGGCAATCATATCTACGGCTGCGATGACTGTCTTGCCGTGTGTCCGTGGAACAAATTTGCTGAAACCGCTGCCGCACATAAGGCGTTTTTGCCGCGCGCAGAATTGGTTGCGCCGCAGATCGCCGATTTATTGACCTTGAACGACGCTGCGTTCCGCAAGCTCTTTTCCGGATCGCCGATCAAACGGATTGGACGGGATCGGTTTATACGCAATGTCCTCATCGCGGCGGGCAATGGCCATGATGCGGGACTTGTTTCGCAGATTGAAACCTTGCTGCGTGATCCCGCGCCAGTGGTTCGCGGCGCCGCGATTTGGGCGTTGGGGCGGCTGTCGCCTGAGGCGTTGGCGCGGCGGCGTATGGAATATCTGCCTGCGGAGCGAGATCCGTCGGTCCGTGCCGAGTGGGATGCCGCAACCTAGGTCCTGACCCTAGGGTCAGGAACGGTCGCGCGGCGAAACGATTGTTGATGGCTCAGCGGCGTTGCAGGGCTTCAATACAAGCGGCGCGGTCTACGGCGGCTCCGTCGCTTCTGCGGGCGTCGACATAAGTTACGATTTCACGCCCACCTTTGCGTTCGGGATAGAGAAACGCATCGAGGATGCATGGCGTGCCAACAAATTGCAGCTTGCGACCATAGACTTCGACAATGTCCAGCCGTGGTTCGCCGAATAAACGTTTTACCGCATTGGCGTCTTTACCAATCACGCTTTCAAGTCCGCGTATTACTGCGGGAGCTGGGCGCGGCGAGAAAGATGCGGCTGGTGTGGGTTGGCGTGCCGGCGCGCGCACCTCAGGCGCGGAAACGCAGCCTGCGAGCAACAACGCCATTGCGGTGGGTGGCAGTATATTTTTGATCACGCGCTATGTTCCGAATGCACCAAATGAACGGCCATCGCCGTCGCCAAAACAGGCACGAATAGGTTGACGAGTGGCACCATCATGCCAGCAGTGCCAAATAGTCCCAGTAGGACGCGTGACAGCTTGTTCATCGCCCCTTTCGCGCCATGACGCGCGACGAGCATATCCTCCAGATCTTTGCCCAAAAGCAGGGCGTTAATAAGCAAAAACGCAATCGCGGTACCGACACCCGTGAACAGCAAAAGCATGTACACCGGCAAAGCGAGCAGATTATAACCGACCACGCGCGCTATCGACTTTACCGCCATTTGGATGCCTGCGCCCAGGCTTGGCCGTTTGCCGAACGCGGCGTGGCGGGGATAATGCCGATCCTCAACAGCCTCGATGATGTCGTCGGCAAAAACCCATGTCATGGCAATGGCAACAACGCGGAACAGCAATATGCCCGACAAACCAACAATCGCCGCCGATAGCAAGCCTGACCAAAAACCTGTGTCATGGACATTCAGCCAGCCGAACAAAACTTGCAGGGCAAACCACAGGCCAATGCCCGAAACCATAAGGGTGATAATGGTCAAAACGACCACCTTGACCATCACAATAGCGACGCGCCGGTCGGACAGGCTTTGGAACGAAAGCATCAATGCTTGGATCATATCGCCATTCTAAAGCGCTTGCCGGAAATGTCCAACCCAACTAGGGGCGCGTTAGCTTTATGAAGGAATCTTTATGACTGACACCCGCTTCGACGTCCTCGCAATTGGTAATGCCATTGTTGATATCATTGCCGACACCGACGATGCGTTTATCGCCAGCGAGGGCCTGGCAAAGGGCAGCATGCAGCTTATCGACGAGGAACGTGCACAGGCGCTTTACGGGCATATGGGACCTGCCCGCGAAATTAGCGGTGGTTCGGCGGCGAACACCTTGGCTGGCCTTGCACGACTTGGGCACAAGACGGCGTTTATCGGGCAAGTTGCAACCGATCAGCTGGGTGAGGTTTTTGCGCATGATATTCGCGCAGGCGGCATCCATTTTGATATTCCCGCCCGCGACGGCGCGCCATCGACCGCGCGTTGCTACATATTGGTTACGCCTGATGCGCAGCGCACGATGAATACCTTTTTGGGTGCGTCCCAATATCTGCCTGCATCGGTAATCGACCCATCGCTGATCGAAAGCGCCGCGATCTTGTATCTTGAAGGGTATTTGTGGGACCCTGAAGAACCACGCGCCGCTATGCGGACCGCCATTGATGTCGCGCGCGCGGCGGGCCGCAAGGTGGCTTTGACGTTATCAGATGCATTTGTGATTTCGCGGCACGGCCCTGACTTCCTTGCCGAAATGGACGCTGGTCGGATTGATATCTTATTCTCGAACGAAGTTGAAATCTGCGCGCTCAATAACAGCGATGATTTCGAAGCATCTGTTGCCGCTATCGCGGCCAAGGTTCCATTGCTCGTCTGCACGCGCGGCGAACATGGCGCAATCGCTGTCGAAAATGGCGTACGGACGGAAGTGCGTGCTGAACCTGTGGCGCAGCTGGTCGATACCACAGGCGCAGGTGACCTGTTTGCGTCTGGCGTGTTTGCCGGCCTTGCGCAGGGGCGCCCAATGGCGGAATGCCTGACCATGGGTGCAGTGTGCGCAGCAGAAATTATCGCGCATTATGGCGCGCGTCCAGAAGCAGATATTGCTGATTTGTTTGCGAAGCGCTTAGGTTAATCCGGCTTCTTGCGGAATAGCACCCGGTCTTCGGGACCAAAGCCCCAGCGCCAGATGATCCAGCTATAAAGGCCGAGAATGGCGGGAATACCAATTGTCAGTTCCACCCATTCAAAGCGGGCGGGCACCTGCACGATAGTGGTCCCAAGCAGCGCGGCAGCCGCAACGGCAATGAGTAACGTCCAGCGCCAGACACGAATCGTCCTGCCAAGCAAATGCGACAGAAACCGGGATTTGATAAGTGACCCAATCCCAAGCGATATCGTCAGGCCGCACGCCACTGCTGCCGCTTGATATAAGCCGAGATGTTGTGGCTTAATGGGCAAATCGTCCACCAGTATGATGAGGCCTATACTCACCAATGCCTGTACCGCTAGCATGCCGATCGAGATCAAAAGATTTCGGTGGCGCGCCATGTAAACCAAGGCGGATTCGCTCACAACGGCGGTGGCGGCGGCAACTTCTGCTGCGAGCAAAAAGGTAAGCGCCATAGCGCCGCCGACAAACTCAGGTCCCACAAGCCCCATCACGGCTTCGCCCGGGATACCCAGTGCCAGTGCAATTCCTGCCTGAGCCGCAATGATCCAGAAGCCGACTTGGCCCACTTGCTTGGCGATTTCTGCATAGTTTTGCGTCTGCAAATTGCGGGTAATGACCGGCCCCAAAATTGGGTCGAAACTGGTTTTCAACTTCTGGGGCAAGCTCGCGACTTGTTGCGCGACATAATAAATTCCAACTATGGCTGGCGAGGCGAACAAGCCCAATATCGCAAGGTCAAGCCGCCGGCTGCCCCATTCGGCGGCATCTGCAGCAGCGAGCGGCAGGTTGCGCCGCGCAATCCTAAGCGAGCGCGTCGGGCTTGGCCGCCAGCCGCGCGGAAGGCCATAGCTGCGCCATAAGGGCCACAGCGCAAAAACCAATGCCGCCGCCAAAGAGACGACATAAGCTAGGATCAGCCCATCGCGGGCGGAATAGAAATAAAGTATACCCGCAGCGATGCTAATCGTCCAAGGCTCGACAACGGCGCGCGCGCGAACGGTGGACAGGATGTCAAACTTATAGGCGAGCGCGGACAGCGCAATGTCCGTCGCCACAATCGCAAAAATCGCCAGTGGCAAAAATCGATCTAACCCGTTGATGCCGCTGTTGGGAAACAGGAATTGTGGCAATGCGATCAGAAATGCAGCGCCCAGTGCCGAAGCGACCAACGCGGCGAGCAAGCAATCCGCGATGATATGAGCGTGGGGCTGATCTTCCTTAGACAAGAGCTCCGCAAGCCCCCGACGCAGGCCAAGCGATCCAAGCTGAGCTGCAAATTCAACGATCAAAATCGCATACGCAAAACGGCCAAGCGCCTCGGGACCATAAAGCCGCCCTGCGATGAACAAGAATGGGATACGTGCCGCCAGCCGCAGCACGAATCCAAAGACATTAATGCGGCCGCCCTTGGCCAGCGCTTGGATGTCTTCTTCATCTGTTCTAGCTTTAGTCAAATGCGGTCCTTTGTGCGTCAACTAGCGGTTCCAGGCTGCAGTTACCAGCTTTCGGACTTGAGTGGACGGGCCAATAACTCGGTCACTATGGCCTCTACAGTATCCGTGCCAGCGAGTAACGCGCAAACAGCTGAAACGATTGGCATTTCGACGGACAGGGCGGTAGCCGACTTCAAAAGCACGGGTGCGGTAAAGGCACCCTCGGCAATGGTCTTGCGGTCGGCGAGTAGATTCTCCGCTGCTTGTCCTTGCCCAAGGCCGCGGCCCAAGGAGAAGTTTCGCGAGTTTTCCGAACTGCAAGTCAGCACCAAATCGCCCAGCCCAGATAGCCCGGCCAGCGTTTCGGCTTTTGCACCGCGCGCCAAGCCGTAACGCTGCATTTCTGCAAAGCCGCGCGCGATTAACGCGGCGCGCGCATTCAGGCCAAGGCCAGCGCCATCGACAACGCCGCACGCAATCGCGAGCACATTTTTAACCGCGCCGCCAATTTCCGCGCCAACCACGTCATCTGACCAATAGGGACGAAAAGAAGGGGTGGCGATACTGCGCATGAGTGACGAGCCAAGCGCCGGGCTTGCGGTCGCAAGAGTCACCGCAGTTGGCTTTCCAGCCGCTACCTCATGCGCAAATGTCGGGCCTGAAAGCACCGCGAGCGGATTGTGCGGTCGCACCTGCGCTGCGACGTCTGACACCAGCATTTGCGTGTCGGCCTCAATCCCCTTGGCACATAGGATCAGCGGCGCTTGCGTATCGGGAAGTGCGGACAAAGTCGCGCGCACATACTGCGCCGGGGTAACAATCATCAATGCTTCGCATTCACCCATGCGCGCGAGGTCGGTGGTAGCTTCGATCTTAAGCGACAGCGGCGTTCCGGCCAGAAACATGCTGTTTTCATGTTGGGTGTTCACGCTGCGCACGACATCTTCTTCGCGGGCCCATAGCAGCACATGGGGGTGAATGTGCGCCATGACTGCCGCAAGCGCCGTGCCCCACGCGCCGCCGCCGATGATGCCGATGGGATGGGTGTCTGCCCTCACGCTTTTACGCCTGCGCCGCGCGCGGGTGCGGCATGGGGGTCAAGCGGCCAACGGGGGCGCGCGACAAAGTCCAGCCCGTCTGTGAGGCCCATGCCAAAGCGCTCTGCACCGGCCCAAGCGATCATGACGCCATTGTCGGTACACAACCACAAGGGAGGGGCGACAAAGCGCATTCCACGCTGCGCAGCCAGCTTTTCCAGCATCTCACGGATTGGCACATTGGCCGCAACACCCCCAGCCACCACTAAGGCAGCAGGCGCATCTATACGATCCAGCGTGTAGGTTATGCGGTCATAAAGGCAGTCGATGACCGCCAATTGGAACGACGCGGCAATATCCTGTATCCTATACTGGCCCGTTTCATGCGCGCGCAGGACGGCGCTTTTCAAGCCGGCAAAGGAGAAATGCGCCTCATCCGCGCCTTTTAACGGCCTTGGCAAGGGCACGTTGTTGGCATTGCCGATGGCGGCAGCTTGTTCGACCGCTGGCCCGCCAGGAAAGCCGAGGCCCAAGATTTTAGCGGTCTTGTCAAACGCCTCTCCCACTGCATCATCGATGGTGGTCGCAAGACGGTTATAATCGCCAACGCCGTTGACGCGCAGCAACTGGCAATGCCCGCCCGACACAAGCAACAGTAAATAAGGAAATTCTAGGCTCGCATCGATGAGGCGCGGCGACAAGGCGTGTCCTTCAAGATGGTTGACGGCAATCAGCGGCTTGCCCGATGCCATGGCAAGCGCCTTTGCCGTGACTAGCCCGACCATGACGCCGCCAATAAGGCCAGGGCCAGCGGTCGCCGCAATGGCATCAACCTCGTTCAGGGTCAGCCCGGCATCGGCCAACGCCGTTTCGACTAAGGGCGTCATCAACTCTGCATGTGCGCGCGCCGCGATTTCGGGAACGACGCCACCAAAGGCGCGGTGATGATCCTCTTGCCCTGCCAAGGCATGGCTTAGGATTGTCCGGTCGGTCCGCACGATTGCCGCTGCGGTTTCGTCGCAGCTTGATTCAAGACCCAAGATGATTGTCATTGTGCTTTCCCATAGGTGGACGCGCCGCTATGAACAAGTCGCATGACAATTCCAATATTCACAGCCGAGCGTCCTTTACGCATCGGAACCCGCCGTTCTCCGCTAGCTTTGGTCCAGGCCGAGATGACCATGGCGGCTTTGAAAGCGGCGCATAATCTGCCCGATGACGCGGTGATGCTCGTTCCAATGCTAGCGACGGGCGACAAGATTCAGGACCGGCCACTGTCCGATATTGGCGGGAAAGCGCTTTGGACCAAGGAGCTGGAACGTGCGCTGATCGATGATCAGATTGATATCGCCGTCCATTCGATGAAAGACGTCGAAACATGGCGCGCCGACATTTTTGTCATTTCTGCGATGCTGCCGCGTGCCGACGTCCATGACCGGTTGATAGGAGCTACGTCGCTTGGTGATTTGAAACAAGGCGCGCGTGTCGGCACGTCGAGTCCCCGGCGCGCGGCGCAGTTGCAACGGGTGCGGCCTGATTTGCAGATTGTGCCGCTACGGGGCAATGTCGCGACTCGGCTTGCGCATATTGACGCAAATGACGCCGATGCCACCTTGCTCGCCGCTGCCGGACTTGACCGTTTGGGCATGGCCGATGTGGGGACTGAATTGTCGCTCGACGCGTTTTTGCCAGCGGCGTCGCAAGGCGCTGTCGGCATTGACCGATTGGCCAGCCGCGCCGACCTCATTCCCTTATTAGAGGCTATCAACGACGCTGATACATTTGTTGCCGTCAATGCTGAGCGCGCGTTTCTTGCCGCCGTGGGTGGCAATTGCCATTCCCCGGTTGCGGCGCTGGCGCGCGTTGAAGGGACGCAGGTCCGCCTGCGCGCCGAAATCTTCACCGCCGACGGCAGCGAACTGCAGGCGGGTGAATGTCTATATGCAATGGGTAGCGATGGCCCGGCGCAGCTTGCGCAAGAATTACTGGGTAAAGCGGGCGCTGAACTGCGAGGCATTTTCGCATCGTGAAGTTGTTGATTATCCGCCCACAACCTGGAGCTGATGCAACTGCGCATCGCCTGCGTGCGGCGGGGCATGAGGCCATGCTCATGCCGTTATTTTCCATCGAGCATCTGCCTGTGCAGCGCGCCTCGGCAGATGGTTATGATGCGATATTGCTGACCAGCGGCAATGCCGCGCGCGCCGCAGTGGAATTCCTGACGCAGGACCATGGCAAGCCAATTTATGCCGTGGGCAGCGCCACCGCCCACGCGCTGCACACATTGTTGGTGCCCGTTGCAAAAACGGGATCTGAAGGCGTTGACGCGCTGGTGCGAGTTGCAGTCGCCGACGGCCATCACCGGCTGTTATGGCTGGCGGGCGAAGATCATAGCGCCATTCCGCATATTGATGGTGCCCGTATCGACATTGGAATCGTTTACCGGAGCGCGACCGTCGGCACGCCGGACGACTTTTTGCGTCATATAACCGAAAGCGATGTCGTGATCTTGCATTCGTCACGCGCCGCGCGGCATTTTGCAGAGCTATGTGCGAGCATGGGTTTGCCGCGCGCCAACGTCACGCTCGCGACATTTTCAAACGCGATTGCGCAGGCGGCCGGGGAAAATTGGGGGGCGATGATCATCGCAGACGCACCCAATGACGCGGCATTGTTGAAAGCCATTCAAGGACAGTTTATACCCGCGCAACGCCCAACTGAACGCGGCGCGGCTATTAAAGGACTAATATGACCGATTATCCAACAGCACAGACCGGTTCGGCTGGTGGGATGAAATTCAAGTATTTCATGCTGTTGCTTTTCGTCGCCTTCAGCGGCGGTGCAGCGGCGACATGGTGGCTGGCTGATAGTTTTGGTATTCTCGCGCCGACGGCTCAAGAGGCGGCGGAAGCAGAAAACATAGCAGCGCCTTTGCCTTCAATTAATCTCGCGCCTGCAAGGCTGGCTGCCGCTGGCGCGACGGTGCAGGTCGAAGGTCAAGCGGTTCCGGTTTATGTAACGGACCCCGCGATATCGGGTGACGCGGTGCGTGGTGAAGGGCTGCTGCTGACATTTGCCGTGCGCCGGACGCTCGATAATGGCGCATCCTTGGGATATTTGGCGGAACAGCTGCGGCTTCGCTTTGGCGCAACGCAGCCGCAGGCGGTTGCAACCATTATTTCTGCAGCGCAGGCGCCCGTCACCATCGATAAACTGCAGACAGAGCTTAGCGAACTAGCGCCTATATTGGTCTCCAGTCATCGCGATAACAGCGTCTGGGAAACCGTAAAGCGTGAGCTTTCTCAGCTTTTCGTGTTGCGCCGCGATGATGGGTCAACGCGCACCCCGGAACAGCGCCTGATCCGCGCCCAAGCTTTTGTGGAGGCGGGCAATCTGTCAGCGGCCCTGTCGGAGGTCACAGCGATGCCGGGTGCACCTGCGGCCCAGCCGTGGATGATCCGCGCGAAACGCTACGCCGATGCCCGTAAGGCCCTTGATCGTTTGGAACAAATGGCTTTGATCCGCCCTGTGGTCTTGCCAGTAACTATGCCAGCGCCTGCCCAAGCGCCTGCCGCTAAGGCTTCCGCAACCCCGTAAGGCACATCCGTTTGGCCTTTGCGTCGGCGGTCCATGTCGGGGTTAAGGGCTGATTAAGCCACGATTTCATTTCGCCCTGCGGCGCACCGGCACCGGAATATTACAAATATCCGCGCCGCCCGCTGGCACATTGAAAAACGGGTCGCGCCGGTTCGCCCGCGCGTCGGCATAAGCCGCAAAACTTGCGCTGTCGGTGTTCAAATATTCGAACGCAGGTACGTCCTTCATGTCATTACCCAGACGCACAGACAGGATCGGCACGCGCTCTTCTTCATTTTCGTAAAAGCCAAGCGCGCCTGTGCCACGTGGCAGGCTGGACATATGTTCAATGCCCTCAATCACGCGGCCGATCAGCGCTATATTGCGGTCCAGATGGCGCGGAGCGTGGCCGATAACAGTGTAAAGTTC
>Ga0209550_10002367_pt1 | contig 18118 bp, 16 predicted proteins | sample LauGreSuBDMM15SN_2_FD_187567 | JGI IMG/M metagenome (GOLD analysis project Ga0209550, IMG submission 187567) | Freshwater lake microbial communities from Lake Michigan, USA - Su13.BD.MM15.SN (SPAdes) (version 5) | ecosystem: Environmental > Aquatic > Freshwater > Lake | place: Lake Michigan...
TTTCCGGTATTTCCAGTATTTCCGGTATTACCAGTAGATCCTGTAGAACCTGTTCTCCCAGTAGAACCAGTATTTCCGGTATTTCCAGTATTTCCGGTACTTCCTGTAGGTCCGGTTCCAATGGGTCCGGTTGGTCCAGTATTTCCAGTATTACCAATACTTCCTGTAGGTCCGGTTCCTATAGGTCCTGTAGGTCCAGTATTTCCTGTATTTCCGGTATTTCCGGTATTTCCAGTATTTCCGGTATTTCCTGTATTTCCGGTATTTCCTGTATTTCCGGTATTTCCGGTATTTCCAGTATTTCCGGTATTTCCGGTATCACCAGTGGAACCAGTATTTCCAGTGGAACCAGTATTTCCAGTGGAACCGGTATCGCCAGTGGAACCAGTATCACCAGTGGAACCGGTATCGCCAGTAGTTCCGGTATTACCTGTATCTCCTGTATTACCGGTTGGACCAGTACCTATAGGTCCAGTTGGTCCAGTATTACCAGTATCACCAGTATCACCAGTATTACCAGTGGAGCCAGTGGAACCAGTGGAGCCAGTGGAACCAGTGGAACCAGTGGAACCAGAAGAACCAGTATCTCCGGTATTTCCGGTATTACCTGTATCTCCTGTATATCCAGTAGGACCAGTATATCCAATTGGACCACGTTCTCCTTGTATTCCTTGTACTCCTTGTGGTCCTTGAATTTGACCAACATCTTGCCAGTTTTCGATTACTTTTGGATTTGTAGTTATAGCAACCCATAGATGTCCATTAATAATATAAGAAGATGCTACGATCACATTCGAAGCATCAGTTAAAAGAGCAGCACTAGAATCAAATGCCCCTAATATATTGATTTGTCCAGGTAATACTCCACCAATCGTAGTTCCGGTAGGTAATGATATTTTATTTCCTTCGGATGTAATTACCGCTTCTCCTAAGAAAATACTATTAGAAAATGCAAAAATATCTCTAACAAATAAATTATGAAAACGATTACCGGTACTTCCTAGATTAATTCCCGTATCTTGTCCAGAAAATCGATTTAAATCAAGAGAACGCGGAACAATAGTCATCAATTGTCCCATGGAAACATCTTCCGTGTATTCCGTTGTTAAAAAATCAGACAAAACCAAATTCGAACCATCATTCGAAAATGCGAATTTACCACCACCATTTCCTATAATTCTTACTCCTGGTCCTGTATCTCCCGTTGGTCCAGTATTGCCGGTATTCCCGGTTGGTCCCGTTGGTCCTGTATTTCCGGTATTTCCGGTATCTCCTGTTGGTCCTGTATTTCCGGTGTCTCCGGTTGGTCCTGTATTTCCTGTATTTCCGGTATATCCTGTATATCCCGTTGATCCTGTATCACCTATCGGTCCTATGGAACCTTTTTCACCAGTAGGTCCAGTGCCTTTGTAGTAATTAACTACAACATTTGGTCCATTTGAAAAATTGGTATTATTTGGACAATTATCATTTGGCATTTTTATATTATAATAAAATATAAATATACATGGCTTCAAGCGATTATCTAGCAATTAAAAAAAGAAAATATATTCAACCTTATCCAAATGATCGATCTTCTAGTTCTTATTTACAAAATCATCAATATTATATTCTTACTCATACTACACAAATCGATGAAGATGGAGATTTGGTAAATGCTAGTCGTTTTTCTGTAACATTACCATCCGAATGTGATTTTTCTTTTTTATGGAATACGCGATTAATCAAAGGATATATATCTCTCTTTTCTATTCCCAGAATACATGTTCCTGAATATATTAAAAATCGATATCAGCCTCCTTTTTGTTGGACTTGTTTTACTCCTTATGGTGAAATTATGCAAGAAATTGCATGTTCTATTTGCGATGGGCTTCCTAAAAAAAGTGCGGAATTATCCGCTTCTCCCAGCCCTCCCTTATTTAATTTAATTCAAGACAAAACAATTAATATTGATGCAATCATAGAAGATTTTGAAAATTCAGATTTGTTTTAGTCTGGATTAGTCTAAATATATCCAGATAATAGGTTTCTAATTGTTTTCTTGCATCTATATCGATGGTTTGGTTTTCTTTTTTATGAAATACCCATAATGGTCTAGGTTTGCCACAATCTCCTATACTTGCGATCGATCCATCAAATCGTGATCCTTTACACCATCCAAGAATAAATAATATCATGATTTCCACATAATGTGTTTTATATACATCCGATAAATGAATTACCATATTACCCTGGATTTCGAGACAAGACCACGATTTTATCAAGGATACTAACAAGAAATGTATTATCCAGTCTATTAATTTTGGATATTTTACAATAGATTGTGTTTCGTCGGACATTGTATTTTCGTGAATCGGAATATATGTTTCGAAATCGAAATATGGTGGGCTAGTAAATACAAGATCAAATGTTTCTTGGATATTATCGGCGGTTTCGAACGGTTGTGCATGAATTTCGTATTTTTGGTCGATTGGATTGGTTGGATGAAATATCGATATAATTTCATTATATCCCGGTTGTAATTGAACATTCGGATCGTATCCTAGATAACGTTCGGCTCCATGTGCGATTGCTGCAAGAAGACGATCTCCCCATCCTGCGGAGAAATCGAGAATTCGTTTTGCTTTGAAAAAATGATAAATGGTTTTCGCCAAGGTGGATTTGAATGCATTACATTCGTATCCTAATTTCCATATCTGTTCTCTTATAAGTAGATCGGTGACGTTTTTTTTCGGAATAGTCCATGGTTCTAAGACTTTCGGATTCTCCCATACTTCGATAGGAGTATATTTTTTATCTCTACGTTTGGCATTCATTCTTGGTTTCTCGTTGAAATAATCTACTAATTTATCGATGTTTTCATAGTCTTGTTTTTTTGTAATAAAGGAAATATGATTATTTTGATACAGATTTTGGTTATATTTTTTGGATTTCCATACCACATATTTGTACTTATTTTTTTCATTATTAATCGTGGGATTATATTCTCTCAAACGGTTGAAAAGGAGATTTGGATCCGAGATTCTGTCACGTATCCATGGAAATTCTTTTTTTTCCATATCTATTATGTTTAGGTTACTATTTTACTATAAAAATATATATTTTGTTTTTTTGACTATCTTTATCTTATCTTTATAATGTTGATTTTCTACTGAAAGATAATGTATAAGGGTATTTTATTAGAAAATGCCATACCGTATTCGATATAATACCAAGAAAAAATGTTATTCTGTATTGAATAAACAAACGAAACGTGTATTTTCCAAATGTACTTCTAGAACAAAAGCCAAGAAACAATCCCGTTTGTTACGTGCTATTATGTTTAATCCGAATTTTATACCGAATGGTCGTGTTCGGAGAACACAACGTAGAAGGTGATCATTCGATTCGAGAAAAAAAATAAGTGAAGTGTTTCCACTTATTTTTTTTGTTTTTGTTTTTAATAATTGAATTCTTCTGGATATTTGTAATAAAAGTAATTCATACAATTTTTGATTTTTTTTATTCTAATTTTTTCATTGATCTTGGAAGAATAATACAATGGAAGGTTTGTTTCTGTTTTATGATTTATTTTCGCAAATAATAAGTGTAATTCTACTATTTTTAAACTAGCAAACCATTTCAAAAGATAAGCTTCATCTTGGTTTCTTAATGCGTAATTACGATGATAGATACTGGCATTATATAAACGATTCGTTTCTTTTTGCGCATCTTCACATTCTCTCAATACATGAAAATGATCTCCACAAAAGGCACATCTATTTTTATCTAATTCACATAAAACTACGTAAGGATTCGAATTCATTTTATAAATAGGATAAGATAGGAGATTCTGTTGTGTGGTGTGGTGTTATATATCGCTTTGAACTAACTTTTTCGTTTCAATTTTTTAGGTGTATGTATCGTCTCTCCAATTATTCAGAAGATTGGTACATTTGAATGATTTGAGAGACGATTTTACTTCGCATGATATCTTCTCCTTGTAATTCGATGACACTCATTCCATGGGTTTCATGTTCGACTCTCTTGTGGTATTTCTGCAAGAAATCTAATAGTCCATTGGATTCTTCGTTTTTTTTATTGTTTTTGAGAGAGAAGGAGATTTTACGATCGCTTTGTTGTAAATCTCCCATAATCACCATTTTCGATTCCATTCCAATTCGGGTTGCTAACATGAGCATTTGAGTTGGAGTACTATTTTGCATTTCGTCGGCAATAATAAACGATTTATGGAAGGTTCTTCCTCTCATATATGCAAGAGGACATATTTCAATGATTCCATTACGAATCATCTCTTGTATTTCCGTTTTGGAATAATATTCAGAGAAAATATCAAACATTGGTCTGGTCCATGGATCCATTTTCGAAATCATATTTCCCGGCAAGAAACCAACATCTTCTTCTTCGACAGAAATCATGGGTCGTGTTAAAATGATTTTTTGAATTTTGCCTTGTTTTAAATTTTCAATTCCTTGAGAGCATGCGAATAGTGTTTTTCCACACCCGGCTGGTCCGATGGCGACAATTAGATTTTTCTCTGGATTTTGTAAGAATTCGACATATTTTTTCTGGTTTTCTGTTTTGGGACTATATTTTGGGGTGAGAGGATGGTATTGGTACGAAGTAGAGGTAGGGGTTTTTTTACTATATATAATGCTTTTCGATTTACTTAGAAAGGTCGTCGTGTGTATATATTTCGATGATGTTACAAATCCTCTTACCATTTGAGTTTGAAAGAGAAGAGATATCATCCCGGGTAATATACTATAAGTAATCAATCGCATTATATATATACTCTGGCTAAATATCTATGTTTGTTTCTCTAATATATTTACTTTGTATTTATTGCGATGCGATCGATTACATTTTGACTCGTTTCTAGTGCGCCTTCCATCCATTGTTGGTTTTTCTCCGAAAAATGTTCTCCACAACAATAAATATTCGGATGTTTTGTGAGAGGTTGTATCATTTTTTGAGAGATTTCTTCACTATTTGCTCCGATGCCCCAATATCCTACTCCACATGACCAATAAAAAACTCGGATTTCCATTGGGTCTGGGATGGTTTTTCCCGTCGTTTGTCGAATTTCTTTGCGGAGTTCTTGTATGAGGGGGGTTTTTCCTTTTTGATAGAGTCGGTACCAGAAATCTGCATATTTATTGTCGGAATAAGAAATCATAATAAGTCCTTTTTTGACATTTATAGGAATAACCATTCGGAGATTATTATTTGTCGTTATTTTGGGGAGATCTTTGAACCATATTTCTTCGTTTGGATGAAATCGGGCATAAATACGACATAATTTCCCGCAATGAATTTTCGATAAAAGAGTTTTACGAATTGGTTGGAAAATCGAGAGTTTCTCTAGGTTTTGTTTTGGGAGAGCACATATCACGGTTCTTGCAAGAAAACGATTCGATTTGGTTTGAATATGATAGGTGTTTTTATTTGGAAGAATGGAGACGACTTCTTGATGTAGTTTGAGGGTTGTATTCCCTTTTGTTTGGGTTCTCTCTACTAGAGAATCGATTATTTGACTTAATCCTCCGGATAAAGTATGGAATGTATTTGTGGGAGATAATTGTTGCATTAATTGAATGGCATCGTAAGCATTCATGATTACTAATTCGGAATAATATCCAAATGCTTCTAAAATAAATTCGATTTCGTCTTTTGATATCACTGTTTTTGCGTAAGAGGTGAAATTCCGTTTTTGTAAATATTCTCTCGATTGTAATTTGCTAGAAAGGATGACTTTTAATACTAGTTTTTCCAATTTGGAATCACCTATTATTAATTCTTGTAATAGATTAGTGGTTTCAGAGAAAAAGGTATCATTCTCTTCTTTTTCTTCTTGTTTCTTTTCGCTATGTATTTTTATCGGATAATATTCGGGTGTGGCACTTGCAGATACGATTTTAGATGCCATACCGAATTCGGTTATAAGTGCTTGGAGATTTGGATGATGTTGAGAGAATCTCCCCGCACCTGCTTCTATAATATATCCGGGATCGTTGATTGGATGCAATTGTACCGATTCGACTCTTCCTCCGAAACGGTTGGTTTTCTCTAGAAGAAGCATTGTTTTATTTGGATATAGTTTCGAGAGTTTGTAAATTGTATTTAATCCCGCGATGCCACCTCCTAGAATAATATAATCGTATTTTTTTGCGAGGGTTTGTTTTCTTGTTTTGTTTTTTTTCGTTTTTCGTTTTTTTGTGAGCATTCTTTGTTTTATGTTATATTATAGGTTTATTTTATTTGGATTACGTTACTTAGTTAGTTAATTTATTTGTGTAGCGTGACTTTTATGGTAATATTGAATCGATCTTTCCCATTTACATGGATTTCCTTCCGTGGCTTCAAGAAGATATCCAATGATTTCACCCCATATAGGTCCATCTCCCCATCGATGACTATATATTTTATTCGAAAAATCCAATTCTACCAGAAATAAATATAATAATGGATTTTTACGAAGGGTAGTTAAATGGAATCCGGAAATGGAACATATTCCCGAAATATATCTAGTTGGTATTTTATCAAATTCTCTCTCTAAAACATTCGAGAGAAAGGATCTGGTGAAATTGTTTAATCCTCTTGTAACAAAATCACAATCAAATCCCCAATGACCGGTAATTATTTGGATAGATTCCGAATTCATTTGTTGGAAAATAGTATCTATATTGAAATCAATACTACAATCTTCGTCAATACGCAAGAGGAAATCATATTCTGTAACGAAATGCCAGAAATCGATGGTCCAGAAACAACACATATGACGATATCCGATAGGAAATACGGCGGTTTCTGGATCGAAAGGGATGGATTCTTTTTCTTGTCGGAAGGCTTTTCCGGTAGATTTCACGTTGATGAATTGGAGATTTAATTCGGGGGTTTGCTCGGAAATATGGATTTGTTGAGTAGGTGTGATATTTCCTTCGTGGAAAATAAGGAGTGGGATTGTTTTTTCTTGGAGATTTTTTCGGATCGATTCATTTCGGTTTATGAGATCTTGGTATTTGTCCAGATCTTCGTATCCTCTTGTTAATACTGCTATACATTTTCTAGAAAGTGGTGGTGGTTGCATTCCATTTTCATTCTTTTATTTCTTTCTTTCTAATCTTTTTATTTCTGTTTCTATTATTTTTGGTAGGTAATCATCAACAAAAGTTACGGCGAATAATCATTGGTTTCTCTCGTTTAGCATTTAAGGTTTCCACTAGAAAATCATATATCTCTTGATAAATGGTATCATCGGAATATTCCCGACATGTATAAAGATCGAGTGCAATGTAATTCTGTTCTGGGAAAGTGTGTATGGAAATATGGGATTCGGATAAGAGATAGAGAATCGTACATCCTTGAGGATGAAATTGATGTTCGGTTTTTTGAAGAATTTGATATTCTTGTTTTTGGCATATATGATCTAGGATAACTTTCAAATCTTCTAGACTGTTTAATAGTGTTTGATTTTTGATTTCTTTTATATCACAAATCATATGAGAACCAGAAGAACTATACGTTTCGAATGTTTTTGTTTGGGTATTTTCGGTTAGCATATTCATAGGATGGATAATGATAATATATATTTATTTAATAAAACCAAATATATATTTTTTTGTGGTTTGTTTCTTTTGATTTCATTCGAGAGAATATTTTTATCATTAGATATCAAGAAGTGTAATAGTTGAGAACAGAATGAGTTCTTTTTTATCTGAAGATATAAAGATGATTAGTCAAGGTACTTATGGCTGTATTTTCAAACCAGGGATGAATTGTAGAGGCGAAATAGAAGAAGAAGGATATATTACCAAAATACAATTCGATAAAGAAACCACTCAAAATGAATACGAGATGGGTATTCATTTATTAAATAATAATGATTCTTTAACAGAATTTAACGCTAGATTTGCTCCTATTGTGGATTCTTGTCCAATCGATATTGGAGATATTAAAAAAGATTCTATTGAAAAATGCGAGGTTATTCGAGAGAATTCTTATCAGAATACGTTTTATTCGAATAAAATCCGATATGTAGGAAAATATACCTTGGGAGATTATTTTGAGGTGGGTTTTCAAGATGTAAATAAATCCACTTTTCTTTCTACTTTTTTCGATACGCATCTTTATTTATTGGATTCTTTGCTTTTTATGATCAAGAAGAGCGTAATACATTTCGATTTGAAAGAAAATAATATATTAATGGATGAAAAGTATTATGTCCCTATTCTGATTGATTTCGGAATATCGATACGTAAAGATCAACTAGAAAAACCCATCGATTATACGAAAGCGTTTTTTCAATATTATGATAAATATCCTCCTTGGTGTTTAGAGATCGTGTTGATTTCATTTATTATCGATGGTGGTTCCGTGTCTTCTATTTGGGGAGGGGTGAAATTACCTTCTAGTACCATGCCAGAAAATCAAGGTAAATCAAAAGATTGGTCTTCTAAAAGAGTAAAATTGGAAGATTTATTAGCCATTATAGAACATTTTTTTAAAGCGAATTATTTGGTTCAATTGATTACGTCCGAACGTATTAAAACGGTCCAGAAAAAAAAATGGAAAACCTGGATTCGGAAATTTTACAAGAAAGGAGGAAGTGCTACCTATGGTAAATTTTTAGTAGAGGAATTAATGAAGTCATGGGATACATGGGATACTTTTGGTCTATCGGTGATTTATTTTAGAATGTCGCGAAAATTTATGCCGAATCATTTTCTTTCTTATCGGGAATTATTAGTTAAAAACATTCTCTCGATACCACCTAATCGAGAGAATCCAGAACAATTTTCAACTAAACTTTCGACTTTTTTATCGGAGATGTCTATTTCTGAGAAAAAGAATTGGATACATTCTCTACGTGGAACATAATTTTCGTAAATACGTTTCGAAGTTTTGGTATTTTTCTTGATGAATTCTTTTTTGAAAAGACTTGAATGGAGTTATGGTTATTGGAGGAACCATCTCGACCATCTCGACCATCTCTTCCAATAAATAATCGAAATTACTACTAGACGCTCCTGCAAGAAATATCACATTTGGTGTATTTGCGGGACAGGGAAGATTCGGAACGATGGTATTTGAAATATTCCAATACACTATTTTGGGGAGTTGGTGAATTCCATTCGAATGGAAACGTTTTTTTATGGTATGATGAAGATGTAGATGGATCGATGGAGAGAAATCGGATAGAATGATGATACACATTTTTTCTATTTTTTCTGGAGATAATTTGGTTTCTATTATGGTTCTTAGGATACATTCGATGGATGATATTATTGGATTGTTTTTATGATGGGTTTCTAAGGTAGAATTATAATCACGTGTCAATAGTGTATATTTTTGTATTTCGATTATTTTGTCGAATAATGTGCGGTGTTTTTCGAGAGATATCCAATGGGATTGTATTTGATCATGTATCAGGATTCGATTCGCAATAGATGATATTTCCGACAATAAAATACTGATTGCAATCCCGTCTAAGAGATTGGTAGAATTTATATTTAATATTGGCAAGAAACATAATGTATGTTCTTGTATTTTCGAATATATATTCTCTCGTATTTTATTCCAAATTGCGGTGTTTGTTTCTATTGTTTTGGTTTGATACTTTCTCTCTTTTTCTACAAAACGACATAAATCTCCCAAATCGTATGTTTTTATAGGTAGGTTATTATGCAAGAAATAATTATGATTATCTTTTGATTTGGTAATGAGAGATGAATTGCCTTCTAACATTCGATTCTGATTAGAAATGATTTTACGATATGTTTTGTAGTGATGCGTTTTGATTTGAGTGGGGGTATGGGTTTCATATTCTTCTATCCAATGTTGAACGAGAGATTCATATAACCATCCGAATTTGCTTTTTTCTCTCGGTATCCATTTTGCTATTAGAGACATGTGTTGATTTTCGGAATGTATTACTTTGTATAATTCTTGGTTCATATATTTTATCATATGCGTAATTAGATTTTGTTTTTGATCTTCTCCAAGAAGATTTGTATGATATTTGGTATGATCACATACATATTTGGCATCTTTCCAAGAACCTATCTGGTGACAAGAACAAATGGTTTCGATAGCATATATGGCCAATTTGGGAAATATATTATACCATACAATAATCATTTGATACGTTAAATCTCTCTCGCCTTTTCCTATATAAATATCTCTCGTATATGGTATTAATTTATACAAATAGATCAATAAAGATAGATATTTATTTATTTCTTCTTGATAATCGGAAATAAATATGTATGACTTGAGAGAAAATAAAATGTCATTTAATAATTTGGATAAAGGTTCAAGATGATGGATTGTGGATGGTGGGTACGGGGTTTTTCGACATAATTGAAAGGTGAAATGTGTGATTTTTTCTATTAACTGGTTTTCTCTTTCTTCCATGGTTTTGATGCAAGAAAATATTATATTGTTTCTATACGTTTTCTGGTTATTCGGATTTGTTTTTTTATTTGGTTATTCGTATTCGGTAGAGAGATTTTTACCGTTTTTTTTGGATGTTTCTGTTTCTGAATGATTTTTTTGGATGTTTCTGGTGGATTGTTTATTTCATGAAAACAAAAGAAAATAGTGGTGAGAGAATGAAAGATAAAAATGGCGGGACTAATAGTAATATCCTCTAAACTTATGGTATGTAAAAAGGTTTTAGTATCGGATTTAATATCTGGTATATTTTCGGGTTCTATTGGTACATGATAATACAGAATATCTTTTAAAATATATTTAGTATTGGGTGTATATTTGATCCTTTGATCTCTCCATTCTATTAATTGTGTTTTACTAATTTGTTGGTTTTGTTTTTTTTCGATTTCCATCGTTTCTCTTTCCACGGTTTCTATTTCGTTTTGTTGGTTAATATACATACTTACCAATTCTATGGTGGAGAGATTCTCTCGTTTGCTGTTTTCTTTTAAATTCATTAATCGTTCTTCTTCTTCTATCCAAGAAAAATTCATCTTTTCTTTGGTGTTGTTTCGTTTTATTTTATCATTCATGAGATATGGTTTTTATTATTCGAACGGGTTTTCTTTTTTCTTGAAGGAAAGGAAAAGAAAAATAAAAAGAAAAGAAAAATACTTAAAGACATTTATATGGTTGTTATTGGTCTCAAAACAGCATCTATCCTTTTATTTATTTTATAAAAACTGTATATATTCTCCTATATGCCTCTTTATCCTTTTTACTTGAGACCGTTTTATCTTTTCTTATAATGAAGGAAAAGATAAATATACTATTTTTCAAAAAATTGATCTTGAGAGAAAATACGGAATACTTTCTATATTTTTACAATAATGTCGATTGAAGTTGTTTCTCCTGAGAAGAAAGAAAAGAAAGAAAAGAAAGAGAAGATTGCAAGAAGTGTTTTGAGTAAATTCCAAGAAAAACATCGGAAAATATATGTTTTAACTACACGTTACAATGACAAAACGTTATTAGCCAATCATACTTTCTTGGAAAAAACTGGGAAATATAAATGTGTATATAGTTCTCCTTCTTCCATTTCTGAGAAAATACCAGTAGGATCCAAATGTATTGTACTAGAAATGAATAATGATTCGAATCGTATTATTGGTATTGGATTGATTGAGAAAACAGAATGCAAGAAAAAATTATGCGTACAGGAATGGGGATATTACAATCGGGTTCATTATGCTGGTTATTTTCGTATTGATCGGGAGGAGTTGGTTCTTCCTTCTGCGCTTCCTGTCGTTTCGACTTCTCTGTCGAATCTTGCGCTTCCTCTTATAGAAAGCCAGACAATGGAATTATTAGATTCTTTGTGTTTCAAGGGTTCTGGGCATTTGAAACGTGGAAAAGGTTTGACGATGTTTCCTGTGGCTTATTTATATTCACATTTTGAGAGAGGAATCGATATTGAATTTGAATTACGGGAAATGTTTAATCGGCGATTTTCTCCGTCTTCTTCGTCTTCTCCTTCTTCTCCGGCATCTTCATCTCTCGAGAAAAAAGAATAAATATGTTTATATATACTGTTTTATTGTTTGTATTCTCTATGAGTATGAGTATGTATGATGTGGATAATTATACGGATCAAGAATTAATGGAAATTTTAGATTTATTTAACCCTACCGATAGAGAACTAGAAATGAAAATTATTCATTATATTCGTAAATACGAATTGATTCAAAATACAGAAGGTGATCGTATTGCGGATTTTTATCGTGATATTTACCGGCGTTTTTTTGATGTAATAGATTCGGAGGGGTCGGGGTCGGGGTCGGGGTTAGAAGATGGGGGGTCAGAAGATGAGGGTTCGGAGGGAGAGGTTGAAGGGTTTGCAACCAATAATAAAGATGTTTCGGTGAAAAAAGAAGAAGAGAAAAAAGAAGAAGAGAAAAAAGAGAAAAAAGAAGAAGGGAGTGCAAAAGTAAAAGTACCAGATGTACAATTAACGACTCCTTTTTTTTATACAAAAGGGAAAATCAATCCTCTCTTGAAAGAAACGGTCAAGAGAATTATTACGATTGATAGTCAATACCGTGATGCTCGAAATTCGTTATCGACGGATTTTACTTTGAATTTTAATGAAATCTTGAAAGATGTCGTTTCTCTCAAATTATATGCGATTCAAATTCCGTATAATTGGTATACCATTAGTCAGAATTATGGTAGTAATTTCTTATATATCAAAGGCGTTTCTCCTGGAATCAATTCAGGAAATCACGACTATAAAATTTCGATCTCTCCTGGGAATTATAATCAAACCACTTTAACTACTGCAATACAATCGAGTATTGCTGGTCTTTCTTATCTTTATACAGATATTAGTTTTGGTTCGACTCAATTGATTTATGATCCGACTGCTTGTTTAGCTACGTATCAAATCGATATTCAAAATGTCTATAATGAATCTAGTTATCATTTTTATTTGGATGGGCCGTTTTATTCTCCCGTTCCAACTAATAATACCAATCGATCTTCTCGTCTAGGAGCTTTTCTTGGATTTAATTATGCAGATTATTCTTTATCTAAGGTCTATTCCTCTAGAAATATTGTAGGTTTGTTAGATGGGAATAATAGTCAATATATTTTTGATATTTCGAATTATACTATAATCCTTTATCAATATGCTGGACCGGGAGAATTCGGGCCGAATTCCGTGGTTTATCAAACGATACCAATTACCTTTCCTATTACCGATACACAATTAACACAATTGGCTGTATATAATACGGTGAATGCCGTTTTATCTGCAGATACACGTTTTATAAATGCCGGTGTGACTTATACCCAGATAAATAATACGGATAGTAGTGGCAATGCGATTGATAGTAATGGAAATTATCGTTTTGAATGGAATTTCAAATTGAATCGTATGTTGGGGAAAAATATTCCAGGATCGAAAATTTGTCTTGTATTACCGCAAGAAAATAATATATTTCCGATATGGGTTGGACCGAAATCGTGTTTTTATTTCGATAATAATATCAATGAATTTAATACTTTAGTATCCGAAACGTATGTTCCTTCTAGTAATTTTGTCATTAGTGGTAATGTATATTATTCTTTTACTTTGACGGATTCGAAATATAATGTGGGTGGTGTTAATGATGTTAGCTATGCAGTCGTGAATTCGAATAATTATTCTCTTAACAACTATCTTGACGCGATTAATGTCGGATTTTCTACTATAAATAGAGATGTGTCTGGTAATAATGGTGGAAATCCTTTGTTTGTTCCCGGGTTCAATTCTTTTTTTATTGATACCGATTCGAAAATACATGTCAAGATAGATATATCGCGTTATTTTTATACGGAGAATTTTGTGGTGGATGTCAGTAATACTTTTTTGAATACGCTTGGTATTTCGTCTTCTCTCTTGAATGTTGGAATGGGAATGGATGTGAGTATGAATCGGAAGATTTCGGGGAATTTTCCACAACTTGGTTCTTATACCGTTTCTGCGGTGAATGATGGGAATTTGTTAATGAAAGTATATGGTAAGGATAATAATAAGAATGGGATTTCATCGACTCGGTCCGATTTGTCTTATAATGTGTATATTAACCCTGGTACTTATAATTACCGTGATTTAGAAACCGAAATCGGTCGAGCATTTCGTTCTTATACAGAACCGAATCGACCGAATTCGAAACCATTGCAATATATGTCGGTTACCATAAGAACTTCGAATATCGTGAATATTTTGACTTGTACTTTGACCATTGATATTCAAAAAGTGATTCTGCAAGACGAATATGTGTTATCTTTTTATGATGCGCTCAACTCTTGGGATAACTATTTACATTTAAATTCTTCTTATCCATTGTCCGATTATACCAGCTTTGACAATAATTATGCGGAAATTACCGGGACCGCGATTCTGAATATAGATACGATTACTTTGGATGGAAGTGGGGCTATGTTTCATTTGACACCGATAGATGTGAATAGTGGAGTTTTGTCTTTTCCGATTCCTCCTGGAATATATACTAGAACCGGTCTGTTTAATGCAATAAATAATTTATTTATGACGAAACCAGAGACGGTTGGTACGCAAATTTCGACGATTGTTCGAGGAGGATTAGAATATACCCGAATTCGATGGAATATCAATAAAGTCTATACTACTTTGGATTATCAATTGGTGTTTTATGATTTGTTTAGTTTTGTGTCTTGTTTTTTAGGGAATTCTAGTGTGCGGAATGCAACATGGGATACTACCTTGGGTTGGATTACTGGTTTTCGATCTTTGACGCAATATCCTCTCGGTCTTTCTAATATTTATACGGATATTAATTCCGGTAAAACGGTTTATAAGCTGGGAGATTCGATTACGAAATGTCCTTATACTATTACTTCTAGTTCTTATCGGAATGTCGCGTCTTTGACGGGAGATACGACGGTTAGTGTGAATCTTTATAATTATTTTATGGTGATTTTAGATGATTTTAATCAGAATCATTTAAATGATGGATTGATCACCATTACTCCGAAAGATAATAACTTGGAATTGCCTTCTTATGCGAATCGTTATTCTTCTATTTGTGATCCTTTGATACCGGGAAATACATTGAATGTTGGTATTGCGAAGCCGGCATCGAATTCTTTGACCCAGAAGCAAATTTATTCTCTCAATCAGATTATTCAGACACAAAATACTGCGAAAGGTTATACAAATACGGGGGTTTTTGTGAAAGATATTTTCGGTCTGATTCCTATTAAAACTTCTGGAATGAAACCGGGAGATACGTATGTTGAATTCGGTGGTACTTTACAAAATCAAGATCGGATTTATTTTGGTCCCGTTAATATTCATCGTATGGGGATTAAATTGATGAATGATCGGGGAGATATCGTGGATTTAAATGGTGCGAATTGGTCTTTACAATTTGTATGTGAGCAATTATATCAAGCTACTTTATCTACTGGTACAGATACTGGTGACAAGAAATAATTATAAAAAATTGACGGATTTGATTTATTCTTTTCTTGGTTTGGATACTAGAAAAGAATAAATTGGAATACTATAAGAATTGAATTCTTGGTCAATGTATCTTTCTTATTTATTATTATTATTATTTATGGAGAGAACTGTGGTTGCATTTGAGTTTGGAACCTTACGCGGCATTCGTTCTTTTGTTTCTTCTCACGCTTTTGTAGCATCCATTTTAGATGAAACTGTAACCGATTTATTGGATAAATCGGTATTGGTTTCGTTTATACATAATTCTGCTGCAACAGTCGATTGGTTTTATATAAGTGGAGTTGGTGTTTCATGTCTTGCCTATGTTACCTATCATTCTTCTTCTTTGCCGAAATTGAATGAATTAGTGGAATATAGAACGAGTTATAAAAAGTTTCAGTATTTTATATTTGTATTTACTCTTGTATTTATGAAAGGCATGGAAAATGCGATTTGATTGTTTTCTTTTCTTTTCTTTTTCTTTTTTTTGTTTTTGTTTTCCTTTACCACCTACATCCATACACTAGAAGTAATATTATTTTTATACAAAGTATTGTGCTAAACGGTAGATTCTTTCTTGTAACAAAACAGGAGATTGACTTAGGGCGGATAGGGCGGATAGGGCGGATAGGGCGGATAGGGCGGATAGGGCGGATAGGGCGGATAGGCCGGATAGGGCGGATAGGGCGGATAGGGCGGATAGGGCGGATAGGGCGGATAGGGCGGATAGGGCGGATAGGGCGGATGCCCCCCCTAACCCTAACCCTAGGTATAGCCCAAACCCTAACCCTAACCCTAACCCTAGTCTCCTCACTACCCCCCCCTTTCCCACTGTATTTCTTAGTTATCGGGAAATGAGTGGGATATTGATATTTGAGTGGTTTGGATGTTCGAAAAGTCTTACGGCTAAAAAATTGAAAAAAGAAAAAAGACATGATTTGGAAGTAACCTAATCCATTGTGATTGAATCTTGAACTTTAATTTAAACTTTAACAAACAAACGAACGAACTAAAATAAAATGTCTTTCTTAAACGAAAACGAAAATGAATTGGTGATGGAGCCAATGGTTTCTTCCAAGGAGGAACCAAAGGAGAAGAAGGTGAGTAAATCTCTTACGATGAATGAGAAGAGGGTAATGTATGGTATTCTTAGTTTCTTGATGATTGTCAATCGCGATGGTCTTTTGGACGATGCCAAGACACAAGAATTGATGGAACATTTACCAATCTTCGGCACAGTAGCTGAAAAGAAATCCTATCTCTCGCAAGAGATGTTTGATATGAAACAAATCGAAACGGATATTTTGAAGCCGATGGTGTTGGAACATAATCAAAGGAAAAAGGAAGAAAAGAAAAAAGGTAAGGTTTCTGGAGAGGTAAAGGAGAAGAAGAAGCGTGTGTATAAGAAAAAAGAAGAGGTGAAGGAAGGGGAAGGGGAAGAGGTAAAGGAGAAGAAGAAGCGTGTGTATAAGAAAAAGGAAGAGGTCAAGGAAGAAGTGAAGGAAGTGCAAGAAGAAGGAGAAGTGAAGGAAGAGGTAAAGGAGAAGAAGAAGCGTGTGTATAAGAAAAAGGAAGATGCGAAGGAAGAAGTGAAAGAAGGGGGAGAGGTGAAGGAGAAGAAGAGGGGAAGAAAGGCAAAAGAACAAATCGTGGAATGCAAGGTGGATGTGAATGTGAATGAAGGGAATTCGCAAGAAGATCAATTGGCTGAATTAGTGAATCAATTAACGGGTTCTAATTTCGAATTATCATTGGCCAATCCGGGAGATATTGATGTCGATGATTTAGATAATCTCTTGTCTGATATGCAGGAAGAAGAAGTAGAGGTAAAGAAATTGCCAGAGACGCCAAGATTGCCAGTACCAGTACCAGTACCAGTAACAAAAGAGAAGGTGCAAAAGAAAAAGACAACCAAGAAAAATAAGAAGTAGATTTAGAATAGAATAGATTAGCGTAGAGTAGAGTAGGTTTTTGTAATGTAAAATTAACTATATTTTTTTGTCGTTTCTCTTCTCTTATACGAGATGTGCGCATTGGTCTGTACGTTGTATAAGATAATACAATTTGGTTCCTTTAATGGAATCGATCGGATTGGTATGATTGGTTTCAATATGTACAAAAAGGGAGGATGTTTCTTCTGGTAGAATGGTGCTTTTCGTTTTGGGTTTGATTGGTTTGGAAAGTGTTTCTATTCCAATAGTGGGATCGGTGATAATATTTTTTTTGTTTAAAACGGAATTCAATGTATTTTGATTTAGTTGATCGTTGGTGGTATCGTTTTGTTTTTGGGAGAAGACTCCATTTAAGAATTGCGAGAAAACGGAATAGGGAGTCCAAGCTGGTTTATACACAATTTTGGCGGGATCAATATATGTGTCATTCTGAATGATTTCGGTGACTTTCTCTGCAAGTCTGACTTCATTCTTGTTCGAAATATTGGATCCTCCTGATTGTGATTGTTTTTGTTTGGATATGGTCGGAGAAGTAGTAATATCAATAGGAATATGATTTTGAGAGATAAGGAGATGTATTTGTCTGAATAGATGAATATTGGGATTGGAACAAGATTTCAATTTAATTTCCATGGTTAATATATCTAAATAGAATGTTTTATAATTTTATGTATAGTCCAACGCAATTGAATAATGGTATTTTAAC
>Ga0209550_10002368_pt1 | contig 18111 bp, 17 predicted proteins | sample LauGreSuBDMM15SN_2_FD_187567 | JGI IMG/M metagenome (GOLD analysis project Ga0209550, IMG submission 187567) | Freshwater lake microbial communities from Lake Michigan, USA - Su13.BD.MM15.SN (SPAdes) (version 5) | ecosystem: Environmental > Aquatic > Freshwater > Lake | place: Lake Michigan...
TTGGGGGGGGGGGGACACGGGCAGGTTGCTGTCTGCGCCGGTGCTCAAAGGAAGATCCTAAATTATCGCAAGCTCAATCAGCAGGTCGGTCTTGGCCAATAACACGGGGGGGTGATGATCAGATGGACCTTGACTTGCAGATGCTGCAAGACACCATTGCCCACTTTCCAATTCACCTGGGGCAAGACGGTGCATACAGTGGTGCCACCTTCAAGTCCGATGAAATAACCAGGAAGAGCTATGCAAAAAATGTTGATTGGAGACCAATGGGTCTTCGCCAGCGAGGGCCAAGCCTTGCGCGTCACATCCCCCAGCGATGGTCAGGCGTTTGACGAAATCCCGCGTGGCACGACACACGATGTCGATCGCGCTGTGCAGGCGGCCCGCGCCAGCCTGAGCGGCGCTTGGGGCCAACTTAATGCCAGCGAGCGTGGCCGCATCATGATGCGCATTGCACAAAAAGTTCTGGACCACGAAGAAGAGTTGGCACAAATCGAAGCTCGCGACACGGGCAAGCCCCTGACCACCGCACGCAACGACATCAAGGTGCTGGCGCGTTACTTTGAGTTTTATGCTGGGGGTGCTGACAAACTGCACGGCGAGACGATCCCTTTCTTGAACGGCCACCAAGTCAGCTTGCTGCGCGAGCCACTGGGCGTGACGGCGCACATCATTCCCTGGAACTACCCAGCGCAAATGCTGGGCCGGACCCTGGCGCCTGCGCTGGCCATGGGCAATGGCACCGTGCTCAAGCCGGCTGAAGACACCAGCCTGTCGGCCATTCGCTTTGCAGAACTGGCGCTCGAAGCCGGTCTGCCCGCTGGCGCGCTCAACATCGTGACCGGTCTGGGCGATGAAGTGGGCGCCGCCCTGTCAGGCCATCCGGGCATTGACTTCGTCTCCTTCACCGGCTCCAACGAAGTCGGGACACTCATTCAGCAAGCCGCCGCCAAAAACGCTGTCAAATGCGTGCTGGAGCTGGGTGGCAAGTCGCCTCAGATCGTGTTTGACGATGTGGATGTCGAGCGGGCCGTGCCCATCATCGTGCGCGCCATCGTGCAAAACGCGGGTCAAACCTGCACGGCCGGAAGCCGTTTGCTGGTTCAGCGCGCCATCTACGACAGCTTTGTCAAGCGCGTGGCCGAGGCCTTTGCCAAGGTGCGCGTGGGCACGCCCGAGATGGACTTGGACTGCGGCCCCGTGATGAACCCCGCCCAGCTCCAGCGCGTGCAGGGCTACATCGACCAAGCGCGCGCGCAGGGCATCCCGGTGTTGGCCGAAGGTCAAATCGCCGCCGATGTGCCCGCCACCGGCCACTTTGTCAAACCCACCCTGTTTGGCCCCGTGCCACGCACGGCCGCTTTGGCCTGCGAGGAGGTGTTCGGCCCGGTGCTGGCCGCCATGCCTTTCGAAGATGAAGCCGACGCGATTGCGCTGGCCAATGGCACCGAATACGGCCTGCTGGCCGCGGTGTGGACCGAAAACGCGGGCCGCCTGCACCGCGTGGCCAAGGCGGTGAAAGCTGGCCAGGTCTTCATGAACTGTTACGGCGCTGGTGGTGGCGTCGAACTGCCCTTCGGAGGCACCAAGCGCAGCGGCCATGGCCGTGAAAAAGGCTTACTCGCTCTCGAAGAAGTCAGCACCACCAAAACGCTAGTGCATTACCACGGTTAATGATGGTGCTGCGCTCAAGGCCCAACAGTGCACCGGTCATTTCGAGGGCCGGTTGCCAAACACCCACAAAATGAACGGCCCAATGGGTGTGTCAGCTCATGCGACACGGCACCATGGCTTGCAATGAATAATTCAGGCCTTGAGCAAATCGATGAATTGTTGTTCCTGCGCCTCGTCGATGCCACCCGCCTGACGGGCCAGTGGCACCGTGACCGAGCACAGGGTTTTGTAAAAGTCCAACATTTGCGGGCCCATGGGTGTGATCGCGCTCAGATGTTTGTCAATGGACGACAGATCACCACGCGATACTGGACCCGGCATGCCCCGCGCCACCCCCGCGCTTTGTATGGCGCTGAGCGTGCCCTGCGCCAAGGGCAGCAAGGCCCGCAAGGCTTCCTCTTCAGTGGCACCCCAGGTCTGCCACAAACGAACGGCCTGATCGAACAAGGCGTTGATGAACTGCGATGTGTAACCGGCTGCGGCGTGGTAACGCCCACGCATGCCGGCAGGCAAGCGGTTGGGCACGCAATGCAGGCCATCAACCAGCGCCAGCAAGCTTTGCATCAGTTCAGGCTGCTCGGCCTCGACCGTGATGGTGCAGCCGGGCAATGACTGCACAGCTGCATGGGGATCGCCAAAGGTCTGCATCGGATGAAAGCCGCCAATGCTGGCACCCTGTGACAGTGCATGAGCCAGCACCCCCACCTCGGTTACACCGCTGCAGTGCAGCACCGCTTGCCCGGCGTGCCAAGTTAGACCGTCACAAGTGGCACCGATAACGCTGTCGGGCGTGGTCAAAAAAACCAGATCACAGGCATCCGCCAGCGCCTGAGGTGACATGCACGCACAGCCCTCAATCGGTGAGGCCAAAGCAAGGGCATGCGCTTCTTGCCGGCTGCTGACCGCCACGACTTTCAGGCCCGCCTGGGCCAAACTCCAGGCCAGGGCCTGGCCCAAACGGCCGGCACCCATGAAGCCAATGCGCAAAGCCGCAACATCGTCTGGCCAAGCCAACAAGCTGCCAAGGGTGCTCATGCCTGAATCCTCCCCGTCCAGGTTTGGTGACTTGCCAGTCGGATCAGATCAGGGATGGCGCCCAAACCGGGACCTGTGGGCACCGGCACACTGCCATCGCTGACCGGCAACAAATCACCCACCACAGCCTCGCGGCCCAGGTTGGGGTGGGCGTCAAATTCAAGCAGGCCTTCGCCGCCGACCGCCGCCAGCACCTGCAGCGAAGCCAGCAATGAAATACCGCCACCGAAATAGTGTGGGCAATAACGCTTGCCTGCAGCCACAGCACGCCGCCCCACCGAAGCATTGCCGCTGATACCGCCCCACTTGGTGATGTCCGGCTGCAGCACCTGCAACACGGGGCTGGCCAGCGCGTGGTCGAATTGCGCGCCGTGAAAATTCTCGCCGCCAGCCAAGGGGGTGCTGCTCATTTGAGCCAGTGCCTGCCAATCGGACGACGGCGCATCCACCCGCAGGGGCTCTTCAAACCAGCTGAGATTTAAAGGAGCAATCGCCTGCGCAAAAGCCACGGCAGAGGGCAAGTCCAGGTTCTGGTTGGAGTCACAGGTCAGCACTGCGTACGGGCCCAGCACCTCGCGCATGGCCTGCAAGTTGCGCACGTCCTTGTCGTGCCCAAAACCGGTCTTGAGCTTGAAGGCCTGGAAGCCTTCGGCCTGACGTGCCGCCGCAAAAACTTCGGGCTGATCGGGATTGATGCCGGTGACATACACCGGCACATGGCTAACTTCGCGCGCGCTGAGTATCTGGTGCAAGGGCTTGCCCGCTCGGCGCGCCACCAGGTCCCAGCAGGCGATGTCCAGCCCGGCGATCACCTGCGCGATCGGTCCGACCTCCAGGGTTTGGAGCACCAGCACTTCCAGCTCCCGGCTCAACTGCTGGAACATGGCCTCGGGCGATTCAAACCGTCTGCCCACCAAGCGTTCGCCCAGGTCGATGGCCAGGCGTGCGCGGTGCTCGGCACCGCTGGCGGGCCAATTGGCCCAGACTTCGCCCCAACCTTCGGCTCCGGCCGTGTCGACCACGCGCAACAACACCAAGGGGCGATCGCGGAAGGTGCCAAAGGCCACCTTGATCGGCATCTTGACGGGCACACGGATGCAAAAGGCCTCGATCGAAGCGAGGGTAAAGGCCAGTGTTGTCATGGCGAAAGTCTTTCGGCGTTAATGGTGGATTCAAGCGGCTCATTCTCTGCGAGGGCCATGCAAGGCAAAACGGGGCTCGGGCAGTCCGCACACCCCTGGTCGAATCGCCATCAAGGCGCCTGCCATCGGATGCTCCAGACGCTCCGCCTCGCTCATGTTCTGCGAAGTGCTGGTGATGAAAAGAATGTCCAGGTTCGGCCCGCCGAATGCACAGCAGGTCGGCCGCTCGACCGGCAAGACGATCTCGCGATCGAGGCGGCCATCGGGCGCATAACGCAAGAGACGCCCGCCATTGAACTCGGCGTTCCAGACAAAGCCTTCGGCATCCACCGCAGAGCCATCAGGGAAGGCTGGTGGCGCACTTTGGGCAAACACCTGGGCCTTGCCCATGCTGCCGGTCTCCAGCGCATAAGGATGCGCGTAAATGCGGTAGTGCAGCGAGTCGGCGAAATAAATGGTGTCGCCGCTGGGGCTGAAGGCCAGGCTGTTGGGAATAGAGATGCCCTGGCTCACGGCCTTAAGGGGTCCAGCACCTTCCAGACAGAACAGCGTCCCTTCAGGCGCACGCGTGATGTTGTGCATGCTGCCCACCCAAAAGCGACCACGGGCATCGCAGCGACCATCGTTGAATCGGTGACCTTCTGGGATCGGCAAGCTCGCCACAAAGGCACTCAGTGCGCCGCTTGCTGGATCAAACAAGGCAATCTGGCTGGGCATGGCCACCAGCAATCGAGCGTCTTCGACCAAGGCAATCGAGCCGACCAACTCGGGCATGGGCCAAGTGTCCACTTGACCGTTGGCATGGCACAGGCGACGGATGGCCGGCAGGCGAATATCCACCCAATACAGGCACTGCGCGGCATCGTCCCAGAGTGGGCATTCGCCCAAGATGTCGGTCTGCGTGCCCACACGCTGCAAGGCGCTCGGGTGGTCTAACTTGGGTAGGGCCGTGATGTGGTTCATGACTCGATGCTAGGAGTCACCGATAAGTCAGGGAATCAAATTTGCGGCAAACAGGTCTTTACACAAACGCAACGCCAAGCCTTGCGTTTGTGTGAAGTGTGTATTGCCCAAGTTCCAATTCCGGTCAAGCCCAGCGACGCCTAGTATTTACATCACCGATAAGACAAGAATGAGACAAACATGACCGCCCCTTCCCCCTTGGCCGCACCAGTGATTCCGTTTTCGGACCTGGCACCCCAGCAACTTTTTTCACTGCAGGGTCAAGTGGTCCTGATCACTGGCGCTGCCGGTGGAATCGGTGGTGCGCTGGCGCGCGGTTTCGCTGCAGCGGGCGCCAAGTTGGTGGTCTGCGACCTGAACCCTCGCATCCATGAACTGGCTGTGCAATGGCGACAAAGCGGGATGGACGTTGACGCGCTCGTTTTTGACGTCACCAACGAGGACGAAATTGCCAAGGCCTTTGCGCAGGTCATCGAACGCCACGGTCGTCTGGATGTACTGATCAACAACGCCGGGGTCATTGTCCGCACACCCTTTCTGGAGCTCAAGCGCGAGGAGTGGCAAAAAGTGCTGGACACCGACCTGACCGCCTGCTTCTTGATGGCCCAGCATGCCGCCAAGTTGATGGTGGCACAGGGTCGTGGCCGCATCGTCCACCTGAGCTCGATCATGAACCATGTGGCGCGGCCCAACTTGGTGCCCTATGTGGTGGCCAAAGGTGGCGTGTCCGCACTGACCCGCGCCATGGCTGCTGACCTGGCCGGCACCGGGGTGACGGTCAATGCGCTCGCACCGGGCTACACGCAAACCGAATTCAGCCAAGCCAAGGACCCTGAGTTCAACGCCTTCGTGACGGGCTGGACACCGGCTCGCCGCTGGGGTCAACCCGAAGACCTGTGCGGTGCCGCGCTCTTGCTGGCATCCGGCGCTGGCGCCTACATCAACGGTCAGACCCTTTACGTGGATGGCGGCTTTGTGGCCGTCACCCGTTGAGATGCGCATGGGATCGGCCATGACGACAGCCCCTGGGTCTGCGGTGCAGCGGTCTTACCGCACGCTGTGGGTTTCGCTGCGGTCCTTTGCAGTGTTCTTTGCACTGTGGTGGCTTCTGCACTGGTGGAACGGCAATCCGCTGCAACTGCCTTCGCCTCTCAAAGTTTTCGAAGCCCTGTGGGGATTGCTGCGCGAGGGCGAAATCGCAGAACACGCTTCGGTCAGCACCTTGCGCATGCTGCTGGCCTTGTCGCTGTCGATCCTGGTCGCGGTGCCGCTCGGGTTTTTGATGGGGCTTTCGCCACGCGCAGAGGAATACATCGATCCGCTGGTCGAAATGCTGCGCCCCATCTCGGGCATTGCGTGGCTGCCACTGGCGCTGTTCATCTTCGGTGTGGGCGACACGCTGCCGGTGTTCATCATGTTCTATGTCGGCTTCTTTCCAATCTTGCTCAACACGGTGGCGGGTGTGCGGCAGACCGACGCCCGTTTGCTGGCTGCAGCGCGTACCATGGGCATCGGGCGTTGGCGTTTGCTGATACATGTGCTGGTGCCTTCGGCACTGCCCACGGTGATGGTGGGCATTCGGCTCGCATTTGCCGCCAGTTGGGCGGCGATTGTGGCCGCTGAATTGATCGGCTCGCCCACAGGCTTGGGCTTTGCCATCGAGTGGTACCGGCAAATGCTCATGACGCCCAAGGTATTCGCCTTCATTTTGGCCATTGGGGTGGTCGGTTATGTGTGCGACCTGGGTCTGCGCAGCCTGCAACGCCGCCTGACACCCTGGGCGGACGGCACAGGAGCCTCATCATGACCAACAGGCCCTTGGATCACCGCGCCTTGGTTTGGGTGCGCAAACTCGTCTTGCCCGTGATGCTGATCGCGGTGTGGCAGTTCTGGGCCAGCACACTGCCTACCGGCAGCCCGGCACCAGCGCCCCTGAAAGTGCTGCAAACGCTGGGAGACTTGCTGAGCACAGGCTCCTTGCTGTCGGCCACGGTTCAAAGTCTGGGCCGTGTGGTGCTGGGTTTTGCGATGGCATCGGTGCTAGGCATTGCGCTGGGTCTGATGATGGGCGCCAGTCAAGCCGTGCGTGAGAACCTCGATCCGATCATAGAGAGTTTTCGTCCGATCGCGCCCATGGCCATCTTGCCGATTGCCATCCTATGGCTGGGCACGGGCACGCCAACGGCGCTGGCCATCGTCGCCTACGCCTCGTTCTTTCCGGTCATCATCAACACCGTGCACGGGGTCAGCCGTGTCGACCGCAAGCTGGTGCTGGCGGCCCGCACTATGGGCATTTCACGCTGGACCATCCTCACGCGTGTGGTGCTGCCTGGCGCTTTGCCTTCCATCGTACTGGGGACACGCTTGGCCATGGGCGTAGCCTGGACGGCCATCATTGCCGCGGAACTGGCCGTGGGTGCCAAATCGGGCGGCGGCGGCTCGGGCGGCATCGGCCAGATGATGTTTGTTTTCTATGCCTACAACATTGACCTCAACGCGATCGTCGTCTGCATGGCGGTAGTCGGTGTGGTTGCCTTGCTGATCGACCAGTTGTTCCGGCTGGTTGAAAAGCGCCTGATCCCCTGGAAAGCATGACCATGAGCGACAACGTCCCATCCCCCAAGCTGCGCCTGTCAGGCGTGAGTAAAAGTTTTCTGGCACCACGCACCGGCCTGAGCACGCTGGCGGTGGCCGAGATGTCCTTGGACATCCAGACGGGTGAATTCATCTGCATCGTTGGGCCTTCGGGTTGCGGCAAATCGACGGTGCTCAACATGATTGCTGGCCTGGAAGTGGCCACCGAAGGGGTCATCCAAAAAGACGGCCAAGCCGTGACCGAGCCGGGCGCAGACCGGGGTGTGATGTTCCAAGACTATGCCCTCATGCCCTGGCAAACGGTGGAAGGCAACGTGGGGTTTGGCCTGCGTTACGGCACACCGGGTCAGCACCTGAACAAAGCGCAACGCAACCAGCGCATTGCCCACTTCATCGACCTGGTCGGCCTGCGCGGCTCGGAGCACAAATACCCACACCAGCTATCGGGTGGCATGCGCCAACGTGTCGCGCTGGCCCGTTTGCTGGCCAACGGCCCGGACATCTTGCTGCTGGACGAGCCGCTGGGGGCGCTGGACGCGCAAACGCGGCTAATTTTGCAAGCCGAATTGCTGCGTATCTGGGGAGAAACCGCCCCCGTCACTGAACGCAAGACCGCCATTTTCATCACCCACGACATCGAAGAAGCCGTACTGCTGGCAGACCGCGTGGTGGTCATGAGCACCAACCCAGGCCGCGTTCGGGAGGTTGTCACCATCGACTTGCCACGCCCACGCGCCGGAAAAGCCCGCACCCATCCCCGCTTTGGCGTACTGGTCGAACACATCTGGTCGCTCATCCGCGACGAGGCCTACCGCGCCATTGGCGGTGATGAATCCCTTGCCAACCCCACCGAAGAAGCCACCGCCTGAGTGGTCCATCCATCCCTTCAACAACCCAGGAGACAGACATGAACACACCTCAATTACCAAGCTCCCGCCGCGGCATTTTGCTCGGCAGTGCCGCTGCCGCTGGCTTGACCTTGGCACCGGCTTTTGTCCGCGCCCAAGGCACTCGCCGTGCACTGAAATTATCTATTGGCCGCATCCCATGGGCCGCTGGCAATTCGCCCATGAGCCAGTACATGATCAACAACAAGCTGATGGAAAAACGGGCCGCCGAATTCGGTTACGACCTGACCATCGACTGGCGCGAGTACCCGACCGCCTTGCCCATGGTCGAAGCCATGGTGGGCAACAACCTGGACATCGGCATGTGGGGTAACACGCCCATCACACGCGGCCTGGCCTCGGGTTTGCCGATCAGCCTGCTGTGCGTGGGCGAAGGCCATCTGCGCTTTTTGATCACCACCCGCAAGGGCTCGCCCATTCGCAACATGCAAGACCTCAGAGGCAAGACCATGGGTGTCTCGCTCGGCGGTGACCCGCAAAGCGCGCTATTCCAAATGCTGATGTTCGAGCTGGGCGTGCAAGACATCAAGGACACTGGCATCAAGTTCATCAACATGCCCACCCATGCGCAAGCGGCCTCGGTGCCCACCGGTGTGGATGCCACTTGCACCATCTACCCCGCCTACCTGGCTGCGCAAGCTTCGGGCACGGTGGCGATCGCCAACTCTTTTGGCTTCACCGAAGAGCACTACGACGGCCCCGCGGGCAAAGGCGCTGGCCACTTGCTGGCCAGTGTGAAAAAGTCGCCTTTCTTCCCCGATGGCTACTACCTGCACCGTTCGTTCTGGATCGGCCGCAATGGCCTGATCGACCAGCACCCGCAGGCTGTTGTGGCCTTCCTCATGGCCCAGCAAGAGGCGGTGGCCGCACTGACCGCGATGGACGCGGGTGCAGTCTCGCAACTGGTCAAGGACTACTGGAAACTCGACCCTGTGCAAGGCGCCAAGGTGGTCAAGGACGACGTGTTGTTTGCGCGCGGATGGTCTTGGCCCACCGAAAACGATGCCCGTGCTGTGCTGGAAACCTCCAAGTTCATGGCCGGCAACAAGGTCATTGAAAAGCCCTTGCAATGGTCCCAGGTCAAGGACGCTTTCTCACGCACAGCCCCCTTGATTCGCCAAGCCTATGAGCGCTTGGGTTCAAAACCCGGCAACTCTGAATTCACCCGCACCGATGTGGCTGATTTGCGCGGCAGACCAGTCTGGGAATTGGACAAATGGTCAGAGCGCAGCTGAACTTCAAAAAACCAAAACAGGAGTAAGTACATGAAAGTCGGATTCATCGGATTAGGGGTCATGGGTGCGCCCATGGCCTTGAACATCCTCAAACACGGCCACGAACTCACCGTGTACGACCACAACCCAGAGGCGGTGGCGCGTTTGGTGCAAGCCGGTGCACGCGCAGCCACCACAGCCCGGGAGGTCGGCGCAGCCAGCGAGATGGTGGTCACCATGCTGCCCGAGCCGCAGCACGTCGAGCAAGTCGTGCTGGGTGCTGATGGCCTGGCCGAAGGACTGCCTGCAGGTGGCATCGTCATCGAGATGAGCACCATTGACCCGGCCACTTCGCGCCGCGTTGGTGATGCGCTGCGTGCGCGTGGCATGGAGCTGGTCGACTCGCCCGTGGGCAAGACCAGCGAACATGCCTTGACCGGCACACTGACCTTGATGGTGGGTGGTAATCAGGCGGCCATCGATCGCGCCACACCGGTGCTCAACTGCATGGGCACTGACACCTACTACTGCGGTGGCCCCGGCACAGGACACGCTATGAAGATGACCAACAACCTTTTGGCCACTACCATCATGGTGGCCAACACCGAGGCTCTGGCGATTGGCGTCAAAAACGGTCTGACACTGGAACTGATGCAACAAGTCATGCGCACCACCATGGCCTGGAACCAGCAGTTTGCCGTGGCCTTGCCCAAGAAGGCCTTTGTGGGTGACGACAGCCCCGGCTTTGCCATTCGTCTGGCTTGCAAGGACGTGCGTTTGGCTTGTGAAGCGGCTGAACAAATGGGCTTTGTTGCCGAGGTGGGCCGAGGCGCGCAAGCCACCATGGACCGTGCCATTGGCATGGGCCTGGGCGATCGCGACACCGCCGCCTTGATGTTCATCCGGGAAAAGGAATTGGGCATCGAAATCCGTCAAGAACCGGCCGCCGTTCCCAAGACCGTTTGAAAGGATGCCCCTTTGCCCGCCTACGTTATCAATGACATGGAGATCACGGACCCGCTCAGGTTCGAGGACTACAAACGCCTGTCGCCCAGCTCTGTGGCGGCTTATGGCGGACGTTTCCTGGCCCGTGGCGGGCAAGTGACGCCGCTCGAAGGCGATTGGGAACCCAAGAGAATGGTCATGCTGGAATTTCCCAGCGTGGCGCAAGCGCAAGCCTGGTTGGACTCGCCGGAATACGCGCCAGCCAGACGTTTGCGGCAGTTGTCAGCCAAAGCCCGAATGGTGGTCATCGAAGGGACAGCACTCAGTTAGAACTGAGTACCGGTGCGCGCTGCGGCAATGTCCTCATGGAAAAAGCCTGAATCCCACCCATCGGTCACGCTGGGTGGGGTTTGTTTTTTTCAGCGCATTCCCAGCAAATCACCATGCTCCCCCACGCCAGGCGCTCGGCCCCCGTGGGCTGCATCGTGCCAAGACGCTTGACAAGCGGGCGCTGGCATTTCGACCTTTCTGCCACGCACCTCCACTTGGCGCGTGCGCAGCTGTGGGTGATGGATCAGATCGAGCACCGAATTGATAGAGCCAAAAGGCGTCTGCGCCTCGGTCAGTCGATCGGCCACCTGGCCACCCGTCATGCCGCCGATCACGGCCTGGATCAGATCTTCGATCTGATCCCGGTGAAGACCCCGTGCTGAGCTGCTGGCAAATCGTGGGTCGCTCGTCAACTCAGGTTGCAGCAACACATGTTGGCAAAAGGTCTGCCATTCACGGTCGTTTTGCACCGCCAGCACGAGTTCATGACCATCACTACAAGTGAAGGCCCCATAAGCGGCAATGCTCGGGTGCTTGAGACCCCCACGTTGAGGGGCGGCACGGCCATACCGCGCCTGCAAATAGGGCACGGCCATGAGTTCGGCTGCTGAATCAAACAAAGACACATGCAGGGCGCTGCCCTGCCCTGTGCGCTCGCGCAAAAACAAAGCCTCCAAAATGCCTTGCGCCGCATTCATGCCGGCCGTGATGTCACAAATTGACACTCCGATGCGGCCCCAAGGACCTGGCGCGCCGTTGACCGAGACCAAGCCGCTTTCGGCCTGCACCAACAGGTCATAAGCCTTCAGGTCGTGCATGGGCCCAGTTTCCCCATACCCCGTGATGTCGCAGGTGATCAGACGAGGAAAGCGCTCGCGCAGGTTCGCAGAACCCAGGCCCAGACGTTCGGCAGCACCGGGTGCCAAATTTTGCACAAACACATCCGCCTGTGCCAGCAAGGCCAGCATCTGAGCATGGTCGGCGTCCTGACGCAAATCCAGCGCCACCGATTCTTTGCCTTGGTTGATCCAGACGAAATATGAGGACTCACCGTAAACCTCGCTGTCGTAGTCGCGCGCGAAATCGCCTTCGGGCCGCTCGACCTTGATGACCCGAGCGCCCGCATGGGCCAAGCGGCTTGAACAATACGGTGCAGCGACGGCATGCTCCAGCGACACCACCAACAGACCCTGCAAAGGTTGAAGACTCATGACGCACTCCCTTGGGTTACCGCATCGGTTTCGGGCAAATGACCACGGTTACACAGAAAATCCAGCAGCTTGGCCACTGAAGGCATGGCCGCTCTGTCTTTTCGAACACACAACAACATTTGGCGCTCGGCCCATGCGTCACTGAAGGGGCGAACCGTCAGGTCCAGACCTTTGGCAAAAACACTTGCCGCCTGTTCAGGCAACAACCCCAAGCCCAGTCCCGCTTGGACCATGTGGCAGATGGACTCGAAACTGCGCACCTGAATGCGCAGCTGCAAAGTCCTTTGCGCAATCACCGCCTGCGAAGCGAGCAAGCGGGTCATTGACGAGCCGCCCTCCAAGGTGATCAATTCATCGTCCAGCACATCGTTGAAACTCAAAGTCTCGAAAGCCGCCAGCGCATGGTGGTTCGGCATCACTACAGCCAGTCGGTCCTGACAATAATGTCGCGTTTCCAAACCCTCAACCGCCGCGCCCTCGACCACGATGCCCACGTCGGCTTCAGCCGCTTGCACAGCACTCACAATTTCCTCGCTCCACCGTTCTTGCATGATCACTTTCACTTCCGGGTTGTGATGCGCAAACGCGGCCAAGTCGTTGGGCAAGGTGTCCGTGATCACCGAGGTGTTGGCCAGCAGGCGCAAAGCGCCTTTGCGGCCATTGGCATGGTCACGCATTTCAGCCTGCATTTGGTTGAGTTCAACCAGCAAAGCGCGTGCGTGCGGCAGCAAGGATGCTCCAGCCGCCGTCACCTCGACACCGCGTGATGAGCGCTCCAACAAAGTGGTGCGAAAGCGGTGTTCCAGCAAAGCCATGCGCCGGCTGGCCGCAGCCAGGCCAATGTGCGAAGCCTCAGCCGCCTTGGTCAAGCTGCGCAGTTCGGCAGCGCGAACGAACAAGGCCAGAGAGTCGATATCGGGAAGCATGTTTATCCTCCATGTAAAAAGGGCAGGTCAATTCGGACCAAGCCATAAGGGGGCAAGACCAGTTGTACGGGACAGTCACCCGACTCTCGCCAGGGATTGCTGGTGTGCGCGTCCAAAAATTGCAACCAAGACTCGGCGTCTAGGCAAGCCCATTTTGCCAATGCTCCCCCCTGAGATCTATCAAGCGTCTTCGCTTGCGCTCCGAGGTTGGCCAGCAAAATTTGCCAACATTGCCCATTGTGGCCTGTAACAGCGGCCACTGACCCTCTCTGCGCGACAGTGCTCGGCTCATCCGTCGCCTGTAGCTCAAGGCTGTGCAAGGTCTGCCAGCCCAAGCAAACTTGGAGCAAGGCCGCCGATGGCGTCATCTGCCAAGAGTCCTCTGTTTTCCAGAACAAACCATCCTCGCCCACCAGCGTCGGCAAGCTCAGCGCCTTGACGCCGGCTTGGGTTGCCTCGGCCAGATGGCCCAAAAGCCAGGCAGCACCGAACAGGCCGCGACTGCGGGGATCACGCGAGGCCAATGCCATCCGCCTTTGTCCATCGCTGTGCGGCTGCCGCCCCAGCGGACTCGCGCGGGCGGACAAACTGCTGGGGCCCAGATGCCAGTCGCGCCCAGGATGCCGGCGTCTCGCCGTCTCCAGCATCGAGGACAGGCTTTGCAAGCCATGCATCACGCTGTCGTCATCGGCACCGTGCACGGTGGGGCATACCGTGAACCCCATGAAGTCCTCGCCTCCGCTGACTTCGAGCCGGTTGAGTTGCGCAAAAAAATGCGGTGTGCCGCCCCCAACGACAGCTGCCGGGAAAAGCGAGCGCAAAAACCGGGCCGCCTGCACGCCGCAAGGCAAAGCCGCGACGGACATCGGCACTACACCCGCCAACGCCAGTTGCTCAGCCAGTGCACGGCAGTCCGCATCGGGTGTACCGCCGTCGCCAAGCCCCTCACGGCCGCACAGATCCAGCCGCAGAGAAGCATCCGCGGCTTGCAACAAGCGGCGAACGCCAGACCAGTTCACCGCTTCGTTCGGCGCGTCAGACCATAGCGTGAGGTGTAAAAAGGCGGGGCGCCACTGAGCCAAAACGGCCAACATCCAGTCCGCAGGCGCGAGCGTCATATCGGGTGTGATGGCCAAGCCCAAACGAGTGACGGGCGTGGCTTCCTGTGTGAGCGGCCAAGGCAAGCTCAGCGGCACAGCAGGCAGCGGTGCCCCGGGCGACGGGCCGAGCAAGCACAAATGCACCTCACGGGTCCACGGCTGGCCCTGCCGCAAAACATAAGGCCTGGGCATTGAATTGGAGCGGCTGTAGGTTTTGAATGAGGCATCGGCGTTGTTGCGCTGGTCCTCCAGTTCGTAATCCTCGCCAGGCAATTGGGCTTGAGCCCAATGCCCTGGGGCGTATTCGTGACGCACAGCACGCACTGCTGTGAAGGGGGGCCAGGCAGGCACCTCGTGCGGCAAGGTGGACAAGCTGATCCGACCGTCCACATGCTGCACTTGCACAGCGCAACCGGCCGCCGACATCGGGTGCAACAAGACCCATCCACAGCGGTTGCTCCACAGGTCATGGCTTGGCGTGGCTTGCGCCTGAAAATGCAAGCCCCCATCAGGGTTGCCCTGCACCTGAAGGTCGAGCCGAATGCCAGCGCCTTCTTCAGGGGCACCGACCACGTCCTGCGGATCGCAGGCCATGCGCCCGCGCAAGCTCAGCGCAAAACCCTCGTCTTTGACCTGGTGATCCAACACCTCGAACACCGGCTCGGGCGTGCCCCAGGCAGCATCGCGAAACAAAAAGGCCAGGCCATGCCAGACCTCGTGGCCATGCATCCGCACCGGCCCAAAACGCCCACCCACGAGTTCAAGCGACAGTGGGCCGGCACGCAAAGTCAAGCGAGGCGGCAAAGGCTCGTCACATCCGTACAGTGCCAGCCGCTCACGCGATGACATGACGGGCTTTCGGGCAAGGCATCAAATGGTGCGCCCGCCGTCGACCGGCAGTTCAACGCCGGTGATGAAGGCCGCAGCGTCGCTGGCCAGATAGAGCGCCGCTTGGGCCACATCGTTGGGTGTCGACATGCGGCCCAAGGGAATGCCTGCGATGATGCGCGCGCGGGCCTCGGGTGTGTCGGCCGCGCCCAAAAACTGCTCGATCAGGCCCGTGGCGCCCATCACCGGGCAGATGGCATTGACGCGAATCCCATCCGGCCCCAGCTCTGCCGCCATGGATTTGGACAGCACGTTGACTGCGCCCTTGGACGCGTTGTACCAGGTCAGTCCGGGGCGCGGACGCAAGCCAGCGGTCGATCCGATGTTGATGATCGAGCCCTGCCCTTGTTGGCGCAGGAGCGGCACCACCGCTCGGGCCATGTGATAAATGGACTTTACGTTGACGTTGAACACCCGGTCAAACGTGGCTTCATCCACGTCCAGCATAGGTTGATTGCGGTGTGTGGTGCCCGCGTTGTTCACCACAATCTGAGGCACACCGAACTGCTGCACACAGGCATCGACGGCCGACTGCACGTCCTGTGCGCGCGAGACATCACACTGGACGGCACAGGCTGCAGCACCCAGGCTGGCGGCGACGGCTTGGGCACGCTCAAGGTCCAGGTCTGCGATCAGCACACGCGCGCCGTGTTCAACGAACAAGCGGGCAATGCCTTCCCCAAAACCAGCACCGCCGCCCGTCACGATAGCAATTTTGCTTTGTAAAACTTTCATTTACGCCCTTCATGGCCAGAGCATCTGGTGCTCAACCGAAACGATGGGCGAGACATCCTTGGCAAAGTTGGGCAGATCAGCCAGCAAGGTCTTTCCTTCGGGGCTGGACAGTGAACTTACCAAGGCTTCTTCAGAGTCGAACCACAGTTCAGAAAACCCGTCGTAGTCAAAGTGTGGAAAGCGTGCACGGTCTACCAGATTGACCGAGTAGCGGCGCAGACCGGGCAACTTGAGGCACAGGGCGGCGTGGCGCTTGAGCCAGTGCTCGGTGAATTCCTCGTGGCTCATGCCGTCTTTGCATCGCAAGATGCCCAGGCGTTTGACAAAAGTACGTGGGGTGCTCATGGTGGTTCTCCATTCAGAGTCAGTAAGGTTTCAAAGGACGGGGGTGTCAGTCGCAGCAAACTCGGCCCGCAAAGCGGCGCCATGTTCATCGATGCGCGGCGCTGGGGGGTAGTCGGCGTCTTCCCATTCCACCTGCCAAGGCAGTGCGGGCAGGCGCGCCAGATGGGGACCCACAGGCATGACTCGGGTGCGCAATTGCGGGTGTTCGATCAGGTCATCCACGGAATTGACATTGCCATAAGCGGTCTGGGCGGCCGTCAGGCGGTCAATGACTTCGCCGCTGGCCAGACCGGCAAAAACTTCACTCACCAAACCATCGACAAATGCACGGTTGGCGCAACGTGCAGCGTTGTCGACGCAGCGGAGGTCTTGCAACAAATCGGGGCGCTTGAGCACCTGTCGGCAAAATTCGGCCCACTCGCGTTCGTTTTGGACAGAGATCACCAGCTCGCGGCCGTCGGTACAGGTGAACACACCATAGGGGGTAATAGAGGGGTGCTTGAGCCCAACGCGCTCCGGTGCACGGCCGCCGTAGTGCGCCTGAAGGTAGGGCACGCTCATAAGCTCTGCCGCCGAATCGAAAAGCGACACGTGCACACCACTGCCCACGCCGGTGAGAGATCGCTGCAGCAAGGCTTGCTGGATGCCAATCAGCGCATTCATGCCGGCGGTGATGTCGCACAGCGACACACCGATGCGGCCCCAGTCGCCCGGCGCGCCGCTGACCGAAATCAGACCCGACTCGGCCTGCACCAGCAAATCGTAGGCTTTCATCTGTTGCTGCGTGCCGTGTTCGCCGTAACCACTGATGTCACAGGTGATCAACTGCGGATGGCGTTCGCGCAATTTGGCAGAACCCAGACCCAGCCGGGCTGCCGCGCCCGGCGCGAGGTTTTGCAGAAAAACATCTGCGCCTGCGACCATGCGTTCGAGCACGTCTAGGTCTTCGCTCTGCTTGAGGTCGAGCGCCACCGATTCCTTGCCACGGTTGATCCATACAAAATAAGTGGACTCCCCATGCACATGGCGGTCGTAGCCTCGCGCAAAGTCGCCCTCGGACCGTTCGATTTTGATGACGCGGGCACCTGCATCGGCCAGTCGGCTGGAACAGTATGGCGCCGCCACGGCTTGTTCCAAAGCCACCACAAGCATCCCAGCCAGGGGTTTGACTGGTTTTTTTGCCTGAGAGGCTTGGGCTCGGTACAAATCGGTCATGAACATCTGAGTCAAAACAGTCTTTCAACTTGAAAGACGATTGTGGGGAGCACAGCGCCGTGGGGCAATTGCCAATGTTCAAAGCGAGCCTTGCCGTGAATGAAACACGAGGAAATCGATCAAAGAAATTGCAGGTACCCAAAGCCGACCGCCAAGTGTCTAACGACAGGCTGGAATAGCGGACCCCTGATAGCCCTCAAAGTCCAGAGCACCCAGCGCTGCCTCAACCCTGACTAACGCTGGCGGCCGTCCCTTACTGGTTTGCGCATCGGTCTCAACCCACAGCGTTGTCCAGCTTGGTGGGGGAATGCGCGGCGGATGCGCTTCTTTTCCGATGTATTCCGGGTTGTCACCCAAATCAGCTAGTGCCCCAACCCAAATACATCGAAACATGAAGGCGCGCCTGCAGCACAATCAGGCCAGAAAATTTGAGCGCCGCGGCCAATGAGCCATTTTTCCGCACCCAGGGGGCGAACGATTTTTCGCAAGGGCGACGAGGCCAAGAACATTTATAGGATCAAGTCGGGAACAGTCAATTTCCCGCAGGTAGGCAAGTCACTGGGCGTCGGTGCAGTGTTTGGTGGAATTGGCGTATTCACTGAAAGCCCAATGCGTACCCCACCTGCCATTTGAACTGAAGACATGTGAAATGTACCGAATCAGTGGGGAAAAGGTGATTGAGCTTTTCTACCAGGAGCCGCGCTTTGGTTTTTCAGGGTTGAAAACGAGCGAGAGATTGGAAGCCGCCGGCATTAAGCTGTGTGCGGCTTGAAACTTGAATGGCTTAAGCTGTCTTTAGGCACTCAGGCCGTTCGCTTCAAGGCCAGCATGGTGAAGTCGTCGTCCAGCACCTCGGTCCCTGTGAACTCGGCGACCTGGCGGCGC
>Ga0209550_10002371_pt1 | contig 18100 bp, 15 predicted proteins | sample LauGreSuBDMM15SN_2_FD_187567 | JGI IMG/M metagenome (GOLD analysis project Ga0209550, IMG submission 187567) | Freshwater lake microbial communities from Lake Michigan, USA - Su13.BD.MM15.SN (SPAdes) (version 5) | ecosystem: Environmental > Aquatic > Freshwater > Lake | place: Lake Michigan...
AAACCAAATGCAAAAGAAGGCGCAGCACGTCCATTGGACGGATGAGAGCGACTTTCAGTCGAACTCGTGGCTCGCGGGATATGATATTTGTGGTTTCCGATACATAATAAGATCGGATATATTTCTCGATTCTGTACGTGTGCAACAGCCACGACCGAGCAAGCACCCGCCAAACTAATGATTTTTTTCGTTTATACGGGTGCGCTGGTATTAATACGCCTAGTCTCCGAACGCGTACGCTAGTCCGAAAAGGTGCGAACCCGTGTGCGTGGGCCCCGGGCAAACGTGGTCAGCTCCGTGTCGCGCTGTCCTCGGCCACTCGTGAGTGGACGATTTCGCCCCCGCACACAGGAGCGTGGAGCGCTTTGCGGTCAGGGAACGCTGCGCCCGTGACCGCTGCCGGAGCCACTCGATCACGGTGCGGAATGCACTCTGCAGCACCGCATCGGCCACCGTCCCGCTACATCATCTCATCCTTGCCAGACCTCCTCCTCCACCTCCTCTGAGGGCGCGGACGTGAAGCAGTGCACGTCCGCCCGCTCGCTGCGGCCGCGACCGTGGCCCGCGTCGCGCTCGCCATGGCGCTCGTCATGGCGCTCGCTGCGCTCGTGAGTGACTGGGTGCGAGCTGTGGTAGGTGCCGGCCGAGTGCGCCTGCGCTGGAAGGGACAACTTGCCGTACTTGCCGTAGGGCTCGCCGTAGGGCTTGCTGTACGGCTCGTGAAAAGTGTCCTCCCGCGGGTGCCACTCGTCGTGCTGTGAGCGCCACCCGTTGTGCTGATGCTGCTGCTCGCATCCGTGGTGCAGGCCGGGGACAGTTTGATGGCGCTGTGGAGGAGGCGGTGCATCGGCCTCATCTCGGACGCGCTTCTGCTTGCTCCTTTCGCCTTGGTCTGGCAGGGCCGTGGCGAAACCATCATCATCGGAAGTCTGCCACGAGTGCTGCGGATGCTGTGGCCGCCGCGGCGGCGGCGGTTGCTGCCAACGGCGATTCTCATCGCCGCTGACATGGGCCATTGCGTGTGCTGATTGGTAGGCTTCGCCACGAGCAGCATTCAAGTCCTGCACAACCCGCCGAACGTCCTTCGCGGCGCCGGTGGCGTACACACGGATCAGGCTCTGCTTGGTGTTGCAAAGTATGCACGACCATTTTGGAGACTTGCCCTCGAGGTGGACTTGGAACGCTCCGCACTCTGCGCAGCGCAGCGCGCGGAAGGTTTGCGGCATCACACGGACACCAAGTCCTGTGCCGGTGTCAGCGCCGATGTCAGAGAGCACACCGGTGTCACTGAGCATCAGACTCTCGGTTTTGGGGAATCGATCAACACACCAAAACGTACAACGTTTGGGAACACATCGCACCCTTCACGTCGACGTTCACACTCTTTCATCTCGCGCTTCTCTAAAGCCCGCCGCCGCTGCCGACATCTTCCGAATGGCGACGGCCCCGACGGCGGTCCCAACGCTGGGTGGTCGTGACCTGTACAACGCCTTGTATGCCGGGGGCTACCACAGCAACCTAGGCTTCTCGCACGCTGAGTTTGTCATGTACGAAGCCAGCGAGATGGCTGCCTGGTACAACTTCTCAACCGTCCTCGACGTTGGCTGCTCACATGGCTTGGGCGTCAAATGGCTGTGGGAGCACGGCGGGCTAACTGCATCTGGGGTCGACGTGTCCGACGTTGCCGTTGCTCAGGCACGAAGAGCCCGGCTCAACTGCCCGCAGAAGGCTACGAGTGAAGAGCAGTGCCCAGTGCGTGCGTCCGACGCGCTCAACACCTACAGGTTGGCCCGAAAGATGCTTCGGAGGAATGCAACCACCAGGCCGCCGTGGCCACTGCCACACGGCCGACCGCGATGCATCCCCCCTTGCTTTTCCGCCGCATCCGTGCTGGCGCTGCCGCGTCCGGATCGCTCCTTCGACGCTGTCCTGTCTTCGGATGTCCTGGAGCATCTGTCTCCCGAGGAGGTGCAGCCGGCCATCGCGGAGCTCGCTCGGGTCGCTCGTTCGTTCCTCTTCCTCAAAATCTCGAATCGTCGCGACCAAGCGGGCCCCGACCTGCCACGGCTGGCCGCCGAAAAGGGCCCGAGCGTCAAGGTACCCGACACGCTGCACCTTTCCGTGAAGCCACCCAACTTTTGGATCGAGGGCTTCGCTCAGGCGGGCTTCGTGCTGCACCACACGCTCGAGGACGAGCGCCAGTACGAATGGCTCAAGTACAGGGCCGCGCATATGTGTTGCTCCTTCGTCTTCATCCGCCAGGGCTTGCCGCTCCTGCCGCCCGCTTTGGACAACAAGCGGCTCGAGCACCTTCGCAGCAGCTGGTGGCCAGCAGGCGCTGCTCCTCATATCTTCGAGCCTCACATCGTGCCATGAGGAATGCGAGAGCCCGATCGGCACCTCTGCGGCACACTCACAGCACACGCCGGACAGCAGGCCTGCCAGTTTTCAACAGCTTGAACTTGATATAAACTTGGTTGACAAATGAACTTGTTCATGTTACGCGAATGTGCGCGCGCTACACGCGGCGCGCGCATCCACGGCCTCACGCGAGAGCTGACCTCAAAAACGAGCGCTTTTCTTGTCAATGATTTTCTTCATCTAGATTCCAGAATCCAGATTGACATTTTTGGTTTGAGTCGTGCAATCCACTGCAACGGCCTTGCCATTCCAGTCGTCTTTAGGTACGCGGGCATGCCGATCATGTACAACTCGCCGAATGTGGCTCGTCCGCAATCCAAAGGTAAGCAAACCATCGGCGACCTCTGCAAGGACTTCATCGCCATGATCGCCAAAGAGAAGGTCGCAGAGGAAGCGGCCACGACGGAGGCAAACGCACTGGCCGTGCTAGCAGCCAAAGAGATGAATGCGACCAACGGACTCGCGACATCCACCTTTCTGGTGTGCGCTCGCATGCGCCCTGCCTTCGAGACCGAGCTAGCTGAAGGTGGCGAGAACTTTGAGTGCGTGCTCAAGACGACTTGCACTGAGGAGGGCGCTGAAGAGGCCACCGTGCTTCTGCCCAAGATCTCTCTCACCGGCATTCCGAAGATTGAGCGCAGCAGCTTCCTCTTCGACCACACCTTCGGGCCAGGTGCGACGAATGACGACATCTTCGCCGCGCTCGGCCGGCCTCTCGTCGCGAAGACGTTTGCTGGAGAGGTCGGCGTCATCTTTGCGTACGGACAGACTGGGAGCGGCAAGACCTTCACGATGTCTGCCATAATGGACCGCGTGGTCACCGAGCTCTTTCCGTCCGATGGTACTGCCCCGCGTGCTGTGCGCTTCTCGTACCTCGAGGTCCTCGGTTCGTCCGTCCATGACTGTCTGGACGCCTCGAAACTGGCCGATGTACAGATCGGCGAGGCTTTGGACGGGCGGGTCCTCACACGCAACCTCTCCTCGCACGACGTCGACTCGGCTGCGGCCCTCGAGAGGCTCATCGAGGTGGCCAAGTCGCGTCGCGCGACGGCGCCGACCGAGCGCAACGCCACCAGCAGCCGCTCCCACGGAGTCGGCATCCTGACGGTGGCACAGCCCGGCTTCGCCATCGACGACGTCGAGGCGCCGCGGGCGGGCGTCCTGATGGTCATCGACCTCGCGGGCTCGGAGCGCGCAGCCGATTCCATGGGGCACGACAAGAAGCGCATGGACGAGACGAAGGCCGTCAACCTCTCGCTGATGGCCCTGAAAGACTGCATCCGGGCTCGCACTCTGGCCTCCATTGCGGCCGCTGGAGAGAAGGTCTTCGTGCCGTACCGCCGCACCAAGCTGACGTTGCTGATGAAGGATGTGTTCGACATCTCGTGCTCCCGATTGTGCTCCACGGTCGTTCTCTCGTGCGTCTCGCCCCTCGCCAAGGATGCTCCCCACACGCTCAACACCCTCGGCTACGCCGCGCCCCTCCGAGTGGCGGTACGTACCGCCCCGGCTGGTCCGATGGAGAGAGACGAGAGGGACCCTGCGCTCTGGGCCCATGAGAAGGCCGTCACGTGGCTGGCGGCCACCGCCAAAGCGCCGATGCACGATGCCGTGGACGTCTCTGACGGAGATGGCTACGTCGGGCTTGCCGGGTTTGATGCCGAGGCCGTGATACCGGGCATGTCGGGCCTTGAGCTGTGCCGGATGGCAGAGGCTGAGCTGCACCTTCGCATCAAGAAACAAGTCCCAGGCAAGGAGGGCGCGGCGCTCGGCGCCCGTGTTCATGCGGCGCTCTGGATGCTCATCTGCGACGCCAAGACGCGCCGCCGCCGCCCGAACGGCAACCTGGTCACGGAGGAAGAGGAGGCCGAGGAGGCGAGAAAGACGGAGGAGGCGGCTGCCAAGAAGAACGCTCTGTGGAAGGAGCGTGAGGCGTCGCTGGCAGCCGGCTCGACGCTCGACGCCGCCGCATCGATGGCTTCGCGCATGTGAGGCCCACGATGTGCGCGGCCTGGTGCGCGGCAACGCAGTCCCATGCTCGTTCAGGTTCGTTACGGGCGAGGAATCTTGTGGACTCTTGTCAGGGAGCGGTGCAGAAATCGGCCCGAACTGCGTGATATCAGCCCTGCTCCCTCCATGGGACAGAGAGCTACAGTACACAGTACAGTGGTGGCGAGGCGTCATACAGTCAACACACAGTGCCTTCTGTACTAAGGGTCTGTTGTTCGAATGAGAGTACTCGCCTTGAAACCTTTCACATAAAGTACTCGAGCCGACGAGCCCTGTCGTCGCACCGGGGTGTGGGTGTGAAACCATTCACGACACCATTCCTCCTTCCGTTCACGGCAATTGGCCGCTTTCGAGGGGTCGAGCGCACATGCTGCCGCCTGTCTCAGTTCCGAGCCCCACCGTCCTCACGCAACTCTCGGCGCTGTACGGAAGCGACTCGGAGTCGTCGCGCGAGGCCGACGAAGACTCGTGTGAAGCACCCAGCAAGCGTTGCCGCACGGAGGCAATTGCGGCAGATGGAGCTCATGGCACCCGTGGCCAGCTCAGGACGCCGCAGGAGGACGCATCACGGCAGCTCACTTTACCACCTCCGCCTCTCGATGACGACGAGGAAGCCGCACACACGAGCAGCGGAACCTGGTTCGACGGCCGTGTGCGCCAGCTCGAGCACGTGGATGGCCACTTCGCCGTACATGTTTTCGTGCCCGTGTCCCTGGATGCCACCCGGCGCTCCGCGCTTGAACGATGCGCCCTGGAACTGTCCGAGGTGCGTTCTCACAGTCGCGAGCGCGTGCATGCTCTGAATCCGAGCGAGTATCATATTTCGCTGTCGCGTACCGCCATGCTGCCAAAGCACGAACTCGATGGCTTTACAGATGCACTGCGTGTCGCATTGCAAGGCTGCGCGCCGTTCCACATACCCTTGAGCGGCTCGCTGTGCGAGCTTGCCAACGACAATCGCACGCGCTTCTTTGCTGCCATCGAGTGCGGGCGTGCGCACGGCGGCCAGTCGGCGAGCGGTGCGGTCATCGACGCCGTCGACGCCGTCTTCGCACGCTACCAACGGCCTCCGTTTTACAAAGAGCGGCGGCTGCACTTTTCGATTGCGTGGTCGCTCGCGCCTCTGCCGCCCCTGGTGGGGCGACTGCCGACCGCGGCATTTGGAGTGGGGAGAGCAGATGTTCTCGTCGACGGTGTGTGCTGTCGCATCGGTGAACGGACGACCGTGCTGAAGTTGGCAGGTGGAGGATGTGGCCTTGAAGGGAAGCCGGGGCGCAGGACTCAGGTTAGGACTTAGGTTCGAGGAATGGGAAACCGCGGTAAGGAAAAGGGTGAGAAAAATGCGCATCGCCCACCTGTCTAGACTGTGCGTGAACTCCAAAAAGACAAGTCAAGTCACTTCACACTTGCTTCATATAAACAACACGTTACTCTACAACTGCGGACATACGACCTGCGTACGGGAAGCCTGTCGAATGGAATGTACTCTCGAGGCTAGCAACTTGACTTGAACTCCCAAAACACACTGGCTTTGGCCTATTTGCATGCCAAAAACTTGAAACAGAAATATATATAAACAGCGCGTTGAGGACTTTGGGGTCAGCGGAAATGAGCGCTCCATTGGCCGGAAGACGCGTCCACCTTGGGCCCTTGATCGCTGTATCGCGTTACTCGGAGCAGTGCCGTGTCTCTGGTCGAGAATGCCGGTGTCGCGGCAGGAGCTGCAGCTGCGCGCGCTCATGCGCGAGGCCAACAGGTCGTCCAAGGCCAAACCGAAGCCAAAGTTGGAAGCGGCGCCGGACGTAGCGGCCTCATCAGGGGATAGCCAAGCTGGCGAGGGGACACGGTCTCCGTTGTCAACGAAAGGGGGCACGAGCTCTTCAGCAGCGGACGTGCAAGGATCGATAGCGTCACAAATGGCGGCGTCCTCGCCAAACGTAGCGGACGTGCCAGGTCAAGATTCCGCGCCGACTGAAGAGGACGGGCAGCAGGCGTCTTGCATCCCGGCGCCAAGCTCGAGCAGTGAGCTGACCAAGCGCGTGAGCGTCAGGACGTCGCCGAAGCAGAAGCCGCTCACCGAGAAAGAGACATCGTTCGACGTCCTGGAGAGCAGCGAGCTTGAGCAGCGCAAGCGCATCGCCCGCCTCAATGGCATCAACCTCGATAGCCTGCGGAGCGCGGACGGCAAGCCTCTGAGCGCCGAGGATGTGCTCAAGGTTGTGTCGGCCGGCTGCCGTGACGAGACGCATACGGGGCGAAGCGGCAGCCGGAAGAGCCAAGGAGGCGCGAGTAGTGCAGATGAGAGCTTGTACTCGTCACCGGCCCTCGCCGAGAAGGTGCAGTACCGCTCGACGGCGAGCCCTACCGGTCGGCACCATCCGGTGCGCAGCCGACGTGCAGAGCTGCGCTTCTTAGACCCACACAACTCCGTCGACCACCTCACACAGTTCGGTGGGTCCGGGCGCGAGCAGGCGCCATTGTGGAAGAGCCCCGGCTTCCTCACTGCCCAAGCTTTCGCAGAGACGCTTCGTTCGTACGACGACGAGGCCCTAGACGGCGTTGGGTACTTCGACGGCAACACGATGAATGCAGGCACGCGCTCATCGGTCACGCCGCTCGAGCACGACGTGCGCCTGCGTATGGGACTTGCGGAGCCTCGCATGGCGTGGCAGCCTCATCAGCTTCAGATCGCATGGACCGACGCGACGCGACGCCCGTTGGCGGGCGGCGGCGCATCTCCGCCGCCGCGTGCTAATGCCATTGGTCGGACATCCAAAGACCTGTCGGACTTGTTCAGTCGAAGCTCGCCGCGCCTACACGGCCGCGCCAGCTACAGCCGGTGCATGCTGTCCGACCGCTCGTGCCCTAGCCTCCACGAGGTGCCTGCGGCAGCTGTGGGAAAGTGGCTCGACGTCCGTGATGACCTTTGCGATCAGCACGACGACCAAGGCGTCCGACTGCCCGATACGGCGTTTTCCCCGCCGGATCACTCGTGTGCAGTCAGCCAGACGCTGGTCCCGATCAAGGCGACGGCCCGCAAGAGCGTCCAGGTGCAGCTCTTCGAGCTCCTCAAGGGGAATTCAAACCGAGTGCTCGAACTCTTCAAAGAGTGGGACACAGACGGCAACGGCGCTGTCGACAAGATGGAGCTGCGCAAAGGCATCGCTGGGCTCGGCTACTCGGTGCCCAATAAGGAGATCGACTTTCTTTTCGATTGCTTCGACAAGGACGGGAGCGGAGAGATTGCGTACAGCGAGTTTAAGAAGATGCTCTCCGAGGAAAGCCTCGCGCACGCTTTAGAGGCGGCCGATCCTGAAATGCGGAGGAAGGCGAAGGAGCGCCAGTTGCGGCTCACCCGCCGGCTATCAAGGGAGAGCAAGGAGTACCGGTACCTTCACGACCACGAGGAGGAGCGCCCCGACTCGCCGATTGCCTTCGAGTCGTTCATGCTCCTCAAGTCGATGTACGCGATACGCAAGCCGGAGGAGACCTCGTTTGCGCGCGCGCCGCCGCCGCCACCGCCGAAGCCAAGGCCACGCCTGCAACGTGTGATTTCTTACAACGTTCGAAGCCCTCGTGGCAGCATAGGAGGGAATGGCGGCGGCGGTAGGGAGGGGAGCAGCAACCGCCGCCGGCGCAGCGACGCGGGCGTTCGACCGGTAACCAACCCGATGGCGATGCGTGCGCCTCAGAGCGCCGTCGAGGCTCCAAGCCGGCAGCCTCCCACCGAGGCTCCAAGCCGACAGCCTCCCGCCGAGGCTCCAAGCCGACAGCCCCCCACCTCGTCTACTACGACCTCCGTCATCGCGACGCCGCTGCGAGTTGCCGTCTTCCCGTGGTCGGCGACAGAGGCTGGCGAACGCGCCATAGAAGAAACGCGCGCGAGGTTCAGTCGAGGGCACCCGGAGTCGGTGGCGGTAGTCTCCACCTACCCGAACAGCCTTCTGGAGCAAGAGCGAGAGCGGATGGCAGCCGTCAAGGCCAGTCGTGTCGTCGTGTCGCCGAGCGCGGTAACGCTACCGGTACGAACTCGAATTCGAGTGTCGGCGACAGTCGAGCCGCCACCGTTGCGAGCTAACTCCATCAGCATCGTCCCGCGCCCCCGCCACGGTGCACGCATAGTGCACGCGACGCTCCAAGCGCCGCCGGACAGGTTGCCACCACGTGCTGGTAGGCCGCCCTCGGATGAGTCTGTGCGGGATGGGCTGGCTGACGGGATGGCGAAAGCTCGCCAATACCTTGCCCATAGGAATCTCGAGAGTGGCTCGCGGGACGGCTCGCTGAGTGACGATACCTCGCACCAAATTTGGAATCTCGAGAGTGGCTCGCGGGACGGCTCGCTGCCAGCAGACGAGGGAGAGCTATCTGATCGGTGCTCGGAGTCCGGTCATGATAGGAGGGCGTCGTATGAGTACGATTGAGCGGATCAGCGGTGCCGTACTGCCGTACTGCCGTTGGCGGTTCGCGGGCGGGGCGCAGCAACCAGCGCTCGGCTGTGAGTGGGCGAGCCTGCAGGTGCAGAGCCTCCAGCCTGACTCTCTGGTAGAAGGCTTGGGCCGATGGGCCCCAGGAGAAGCAAAGTTCTCTACACCCGCTGCGTCCTATTGCCGCCGGCACCGCGGAGGTCTCTCGGGACGTTCACCCCGTAAAATGGCGCGTAAACGAATGCGTAAAACTAAAAGTTTTGATAATCGACATGCAAACGCCAAACCGGAGACCGACAACACAACGCAGCCGCACGCATGTCCTCGGCATCATACAATAATCATACAATGAACTCAAATGCGGAAATGCGCGACGTCGTGGTGGTTCGGTTTGCCTCGGTTTGGTGCGCTCACACCTAACTCACACCTCTCTGGACTCTTACTGGACTCTGTAGACTCTGACTGGTCGGCCCAATTGGGTCGGCCTCAGTCACGAACGACATTCATAAACTCATAATTGGGACTATCGGCCCGCGGGATGCACACCGCGTTCCGCGCAGGAACCTTCACGGGTCCGGCGTCCGACGTCCGCACGGCCGCCCCAGCCCTCCCGCATGATGCAAAATGCATGCAGAATACTCGGATAGTCAAACTGCCAACGGTGCCGCTTGTGAAAAAAACAAAGCTGCCGTTGCTTGTATGCCACCTCCCCACTCACGAGTCGTCAGATGTCGTCGTCGTCGAAGGCGAAGGGATCCTTCTTGCGCAGCCGCTTAGACGGTGGGAGCCGGCTCCGCACCTCCAGCTCGTCGTCGTCGTCGAAGGCGAAAGGATCCTTTTCGGTCTGTGCCATCGTCGCTTGCATTGCCGCCACCATCGAGCGTGCCTTGGGCTTCTTAGGAGCCGCCGCTGCCGCTGCCGCCGCTTCTTGTGCGGACGGAGCCTTTGGCTCCATGGAGAGGGGACGCATGAGTCGCTCTTGGCTTGCCGCTGCGTCGTCGAATGCCAGCGACGAAGACGAGAGACGTGCGACGGGGTGGGCTGACTTGAGAGCCGTTGGCCTCTCGAGCTTAGCTGCCGAGACCGCCAAGCCGCCCTCTGCTCCGAGCTCCGACGAGAATGCCCCCGAGCTTCGAGCTCCGATGAGAATTCCTCCGAGCTCCGACGAGAATTCCTCCGAGCTTCGAGCTCCGATGAGAATTCCTCCGAGCTTCGACGGTGCCCGGGTCGACGGTGCTGACACCTTTGTGGCGGGTGGCGGCATCGCGGGTGCTGGCGCTGGAGGTATCGCCGATGCGGCGGGAAGTGGCGGCTGCACCTCCCGCGCCGCCATCTTTCGCTCATTGGCGGCCGCGATCGCTTTGGAGGCCTCCGCCTTTGCCTTGGCTTGTGCAACTGCCTTTGCCTTGGCCTCTGATGCCGCCTTGGCGACAGAGCTCGCGATGAGCTCGCCCGCAGCTGCAAGAGGGCTGATGGGCGATGGGCCGGTGTCCTTGGCAGCGGTTGAGTCGCTATCAACATGCATGGGCGTGACGTCCACCGAAGGCTTAGAAGGTGCACGAGGCCGCACGGGCTTGGGCGGCAGTGCAGAGTCGTCCCTGAACGCAAAGATGTCTACCACCTCTTTCTTCGATGCCTTTTCGGGGTTTGCTCCCCGCTGAGCGGGCCTGGATGCGACGCGTGCCTTTTGCGTGCTGGTAGGCAGTGCTGCCGCATCAGAGCTCGGATTGCGAATAATGCCTTGCAGCGTCAAACCCGTCGGACTTGCGGCGTAGATCGGCCGTTCGCCCTTCCAGAACTCAAGTGGCGCACACTTAGTACGGCTGCTGGTTCGCGGTTGCGCCGATGCTGCCGGCAACGTTGCCGGAGTCAACATGGTTTTCTCCACGTCCACATGCCAGTACGGAAAAGACGATCTTGGCGCCACCGAGCGAAAGCGGACGCCCACAACAACGCGAATTCCAAAAAACAAGGAAAAAACCCCACGTACTCTAAACACAAGAACGGGTCCTCATATTCACACAACCCCCGACCAGAACTGACCGTAGGTACTCCAGTCTCAGCGAGGTCCACGAGGTGTGAACGTGTGTGTGATTTCTCCGCAGGGCTGTTTTAGAGCGCCCGGGGGTGTTACGGTAGTATTGTGGTAAATGTGGAAAGAGTTCCTCAGCCTGGGTCGAGAATCGGACTCGCCGGTTGTGGAGCCCTATGAGTGCGCCCGCTGCCGTGTCCAACTTGATGTACAGTATGTTCCAATGTTCGCTGTTGTTACGCTGCATGTCCAACTTGTACTTAACTAGCCGAGGATAGGATCTCAACTCACAGCTCAAACGTGTTGCCGAGGCCCTTCTCATTCTTCCCGCCCGAGGGGTCGAAGTCGAACAGATGCTTTGCAAAGAGGACGGGCAGGAGACACCCGACGATGGTCTCGATGGACCCGAATGCAAGTGCAATGTTGCCTCCCGATCCATTGATCAGATAGTTGCCAGCCTCGTAAAGCTCGGTCGCAAATATTGGGCCCACAGCGCGTCCAATTTGGACAACCATCCCAACACCCGCCTGAAGCTTGGCCTGACGATGTGGGACGGTTCGAAGAGTCATTGCAGAGATGACGGAGGTGATCACGATGGTGACGCTCACTGCCTGAGCTGCGACGGACACGAGCAGATTGGTAAGAGTAACACCTTGGGTCAGGTTGAACCAGTTGACCTGACCGAGCCCTATCAGAGAGAGGGCGAGTCCAGCCGTCGCAAGATCGGACAACTGAGACGGGCTGCCGAACGTCCGACTGACAAACGTGGCTGCAAGCGAGGACAGCGCGAGAATGAGATACAAGGGCATCGAGCCCCCTCCATCTAGTTGGTAGTAGTCAAAGAGGAAGAGGGGTACAATTGATTCAAGTCCGAGCGTTCCCATCGAGTTCAGAAAGCAGGCAAACAGGAGCACCGCCAAGATTGTAGGCGGTAGTCCCGTGTGCTCATTTTCGCCCTCAACGACCGAGGGAGATGTCTTGACCAGATTGCCCTTTTCAAAGTAAAGGGCGGTTATTAACATGAGCATGAGCGAAGTTGTCGCCGTGGACCAGCCAGCAGCAGCATCATCGGCAGACAGAGACGGTTCAACCGCCGCGAAAAGATTGCCCAGCAGTGGACCAAACGCCACGCCAAGCGTCGAAGCTGCTGTGACCATCGCGATTGCGCGAGGAACTTCGGTTGGCGGAACGCGGATAGCGATCCAGGTGTTGGCGACGACTGTTGTGCCGAGTGATATTCCGTGTAGGAATAGGCGACCGAAGAGCAAAGGCATCTGGAATGGAAAGCTTGCAACGCTGATGGCGATCACGTGAAGGAGACCAGAGGAGAAGCGCAGTGTGCTAAGTGTTGTGAGGATGAAGCGGGTTTCGAACCGTTCAAGCCATCTCGGCATCAGCGCCATTCCGACAATGCTGCTGAACGTCATCGTAGCGTAGAGCCAGGCGACCATGTGAGCAGGCTGATGAAGGTCTTGCACAATCTCGAGCGCAAATGTCGGCAGGTAGTTGCTCGTGGTCATGGTCGTCGCGAAGACGTGGAGCAAGAGCATCGAGTAACTAGAGGGACCAGGAACGGACTGCGTTTCAGCAACCATCATCATGTGTTGAAGGCGTGCACAGAGCTGGCACACACGAGCGGAGGCCGCGGAGTGAGCCACACACACAGTTGTGCGTTAGTTGCCTTCTCGAGAAACTTGCCTGTGGAGAGTGGACGCTGTGTGCGCATACCGGGTAACCCACATAAATAGCGCTTCGGAATTTTTCGTGCGACGAACACTATCGACAACATCCAAAAAGAAATGCGAGCTCTATGCGTGCACACGCATGTGAACGCGCGCGCTCACAGACGCAGTGGCCGTGTGTAGATAAACACCGCGCCGGCGCCATCACGCGAGATGCGCATCTGCTCGTCAACATACACCGTCTGGACGCTGCACGTGGGCGCGCGGCCTTCGAACGGGCCGCCATTCCACGGCAGCAGCTTCCACACCGAGCTGACGGGATACCAGCGATCCATGAAGATGCCATCGACCAGCGGGATGCGAGGCACTCCGGGAGCAGTGATCACTCGTGTACGCTGTAGCTCCATGCGCAGCGTGCCGTCGTCCTCCAGGACCACCGCATCGGCCTCCGTTACGACACGGCCACCAAATGTGGGCAGCAGCTTGAACCAGCCGAGCAGGGGGATCACCGTCAGGCCAAAGATGGTCGTGTCGAACGAGGATTCGAACCTGCCTTTCTCGACATCAATCGTCTGCGCAACTCTGCCGACGGTGCTGAGCCCCCACGATAGCACCTGGAGCGCATGAAGCTTGAAGAAGATCTCGGCTTTGCGCTTTGGATCGTCCGCCCCGAGCCAGCGCCCTAGAGTCGGGATGCCAGGCGAGCTGTTGAGTGCCTCTTCGATAGCGAGGAAAAAGGGCGAAGACCTAAAGAGCTCCACCTCTGAGAAAACGAGCTCCCACTCACCGTTGAGCGCAGCTGCAGTGACGGGTGCCGACTGCCTCTCCGCGAGTTGCGACACGAGCAAAGACATATCGTCACGCTTCTCCTGGTACGCTGGGGCGATGAGTGTATTTAGCCGCTGACCACGATCAGTGAGGGCCGCGATCTGCAAGATTTGAGATTTGATAGCCGCGCTGCTATCTGGTGGCCAGATCGATAGCCGCGCAGCGACGCCAGAAGTCGTTGCAACCATGCCCGATGTGCTCAACATCAAAGCGAGCATGGCACAAAAGGATTGCAGATCTTCGCATCTTCGCATCCGTGAATCCGCGCGAGCGACGCGTGTGTGAATCTGAACGCCGCGGTAGTGTTCTTCAAAAGATAGTCCGCGGGAGAGTCCACGGTGTGTGTGTTTAGGCCAACCCTCTCACACACTCACAGTCTGTGCTCGGCACATCGAGCGGCGGACGCATTGAAGCGCACGAGCCTTCGCGGCGGCGGCGTGAATTCGCCTTGCGCGTCGCACAAGTACGAGATCACGATGGCAGCGCGCACGTGCTCGAGCCACTGCCGATGATGCACGCCATCCGTAGTACCCTTGCAGGTCTCAGACTCATTCGTGTGGAAGTGTGACCAATCGAGGAGTGGCACGCCCGTCTGCTGGGCAGCCTCAGCCGACGCCCGGTTGGCAGCGCGAATCAGCTCCGCTTGGTAGCGCCACTTGCGCGGCTTTTTCGCTTTGCATTGCTCGTTGGCCGTCACCCAGACCAGCGGCGCGGGTATACTAGGGCGCCCGGGTATTGAGCGAGCACGGCGACGCTCTACATCATGCTGCACGGCGCACCAATGGTCCAGGTAGGGCTGGAAGACGGGCCCGTGCGTCCAGCTCTCAAGGGGTTCGGTGCGCCAGCGTAGTGAGTCGGCTCCAAGCTCCGAGACCTTGGGGTTCGTATCGTGGATCGAGAGTTGTACGAAGCTCACGCCACCGTCGTGCGCGTGGGGCGGGCCCCGAGCTAAGCGTGCAATCTCGGGCCAGTGCACAGCGCGAGGCACGTCATGAATGGCACGTACCGTCCAGCCGTGCACCGCGTCGGTGAAGCTGCCGCGGCTGCCGTCGGTCTTCTTGTTCCGAGCCGACTCATTCAGTAGTGCGTGCATGATTCCCTTACGTGCTGGGTGGATTCCCTCCCACTCGGAGGGCCGCCAGTTGGGCTGCCCAAGGCTGCGCTCCTCCGCCAAACTCACAGGCACGCCCGCGAGCAGGCTGGCCGTCGCCATCGCCAGATCCCTCATTGAAGAGTCGCCGATGAATGAGAGAGTTTTGCGTGCGAGGCACCTCTGCATCGCTTGCAAGCTGCGGAGCTTCAGCCTGCAGCCATGCGGGGTGACTCGCCGCGCGCCCCAGTCAACGTCAGCCGATACAATTTGGTGCGAGAAGGAGCATGGCGATGGCGTCGTCATAGTGCTGTGGCGTCGGCATAAAAATAGTGGAAAGTCGGAAAACCGTTGATGACTTTCACTTTGCATGCACGGACGCGGTTACAAAAGATATCGGCCGGCGATCGGGCGCCGCTTTCTGTGAGACTTGCACTACAAGCACTATAGTTACGAAAGACACCGGGGTGAGCCGGGACACACACATCATTCATGCAGACAACAACAGAAAAGTACACACATCACAAGACACGGGCTCATGGCGTTGAGCACGGAGGCCCGGGCGAAATAGGACGAAAGAGGAGTCCAATGCGCCATTATCCTCTGAGCACGGAGGCCGGACGAAAGAGGAGTCCGATGCGCCATTTTCCTATCTACCACGCCAGTCCATACATGGATCATGGATGTGACTTGGCGCCAGGGGAGGACACGCTTGCTGTGCGCCGGTGGGCACGGGCACGGGCGCTTGTGGCGACGGTGGTGGATACGCGTGTGGAGTGAACATTGGCTGCCCGGGCGGATGGCTCAGATAAAGCGGCGGCGCCCCAGGATAGTCATAAGGCGGATAGGCATAGCCGTTGAGCGAGCCGCTCGGAGGAAGCGGATGGTGGCTGTACCCGGAGGGTGGCTGCTCGTACGGCAACGGCGGGTAGTAGCTCGGCGGGTAGTAGCTCGGCGGGTAGTAGCTCGGCGGGTAGCTCGGCAGCGTGGACCCTGGCGGGTAGGCCACGAGCGAGGGTGGCGAGTAGCTCCCATAGCTCGGTGGCGGGGGCGGCGGCAGGGGCGCCGCAACCGCCGCCGAGGCTCGGCGGCGCTTGGCCGATGGCTGTCCTTCGCCATCGGGATACTCGAGTGCATACTCTGCGATGCGATGTCGCACGAGCTCCGCGCATAGCGCCCTTTGCCCTTCAAGCCCGGTGATGGTGACAGTTCGCGTCTTGCCACCCGGTGGCACCTCCGAGGCTCGCTGCACCGAAATGTGAGCGCCCGTCTTGGTTTGGATGGCGTTGATGCTGGCTCCCTTAGCGCCAATCAAAAAGTTTACCTCCGGTCCGTTAGGTATCAGAAGCACGGTCGCGTCAAGGTTTGTTGTGACCAGCGTAGGCACTAGGGTAGCCGCGATTGGCAGAACCGGTGGTGTAGATGACACTGCGGCGCCGGTGGTGGTGGTTTGGGTAGCAACGGCAGGCAGAGGATCGCTGTTGCATGTGGCGATGGGAACGCCAGCAGCGGCTGTGCCACCCGAATACTCAACAACCTTCGCGAGCACGAGTTCGGCACACCGCGAGCGCGAGGCCTCATTTGCTCCTGTGATTGTGACGGTGCGCGTCGCGCAGCCTGGTAGAACGTCGGAGGCACGCTGTATCGAAATGTGCGTGCCCGTCTCAGCCTGCAGCGCATTCACACTCGCCCCTTTGGCACCAATAAGGTGGTTCACCTCTGGCCCGTTTGGTATGTGGAGCACCACTGGCGTCTCGCTATCAGCCACAACATTTGCACCGGTGGTCACCTCGACGCTGCCGCCCATCTCAAGCTCGTACTCTCCTACGCGCTGGCGAATGAGAGCACGGCACCGTGCGATTGCTTCCTCTGTGCCTGAGATTGTTACCTGTCGATTTGGTGCACCTGCTGCCACCTCGCAAGCTGGTTGAATGTTCACGTGCGTGCCTGTTTGTGTTTGAATTGCGTTGATCGAGGACCCTCCGCGTCCGATGACGAAATTGACCTTCGGACCGTTGGGGATCTCCATCACCTGCGATATCATGGCCATCAACACTTGCGTGGAGCGCCCCCGTGCCTGGGTCTCGCCCCGTCTCTGTGAACGTTAACACGACACCCAATTTCACAACCCGTTACCTCCCCTATGCGTTGACGACGTACACATCTCGGAGCGCGAGAATTTCTCAGCTCGCACGCTGGGGCGCGTGTGAATCGGCGCGTGAGAATCCATGAGTTTCTCCATGTGAATGAAGTTGAGTGGCGCCGATTTGTATCTCTCAGCCGCCCTCTTGCGCCTTGCGTTGATCGTCTATGGCACGTTTCACGACGAGCTGTTCGAGGTCCGCTACACGGACATTGATTACGACGTCTTTTCCGACGGAGCTCACCTCGTGTGGCGTGGACGCTCACCCTTTGAGCGGCCAACATACAGGTACACGCCTTTGCTCGCGGCGCTGCTGACGCCCAACGTGTGGCTGCACCCGGCGTTTGGCAAAGTTCTCTTTGCTACCGCCGATCTGATCGTGGGCGCGCTCATTCAGGACATACTCAACCAGCGGCAGGTGCCAGGTCGGACGTGTGCCGCCTTCTGGCTCTACAATCCGCTCGCGCTGAACGTCAGCACGCGCGGAAACGGCGAGAGCCTCGTCGCCGTGCTGCTGCTTGGTTCGTTGCACGCGCTGCTCCATCGGCGTCTCGCGGCCGCCGGCGCCCTGCTCGGCTGCGCAGTTCACCTGAAGCCATATCCAGTGATCTACGTGCCTGCCTTCCTCTTTGCTCTGGATGCAGAGCTCGGGTGCGTTGTCGCACCGGGAGCGAGCGGAGCATCGGCCGTGCCGGCGCCGCCACGCTCGCCGCTCATCGCGCGCGCGCGCTTCCTCAGCGCGGCCGGAGCCGCCGTCGCCTCGCTCTCCTTCGTCAGTTTCATTTGGTGCGGCTGGCCCTTCGTCTCGGAGGCACTCGTGTATCACGTCTCCCGACAAGACGTGCGTCACAACTTCTCGCCGTACTTTTATCTGCTGTATCTCGCGGAGCCGCAGGGCATGCTGCGCCGCGCCGCGTCGGCCCTTGCCTTCGCCCCACAGGCCGCGCTCCTCGTGGCCTTTGCTGCCAAATTTGGAAACGATCTCCCGTTTTGCATGCTGGTGCAGACGGTGGGGTTCGTCGCGCTCAACAAGGTGTGCACAGCGCAGTATTTTGTGTGGTACCTCGCGCTGCTGCCGCTCGTGTTGCCGTCGTCCGCGGCGCTACAGCGTGTGCATCGAGCCCGCACCGCCGTCTTGAGCGCCTTCTGGGTCGGTACACTTCTATTGTGGCTCGGTATAGCTTATCTTCTCGAGTTCGGCGGCCGACCCGTCTACCTCTGGCTCTGGCTGGCGTGCCTCGCCTTCTTCGCGGCGAATGTGCTCCTCCTCCGCCATATCATTTGCATGCACCACCCGACGCCCCTCTTCCGCAACGGCAGTGTGGCCAAGCAAGTCTGCTTGTATTCGCTTTAGTGTGTGTCCCCGCCCCCGGAGTCGCACCAGGCCGAGACCGCGCCTTTAGTGGAGCCTTAGTCGACGTCGTACTGTACTGTCATTTATAAACCGACAGAACGTCTCCATGTCCCGAT
>Ga0209550_10002372_pt1 | contig 18096 bp, 21 predicted proteins | sample LauGreSuBDMM15SN_2_FD_187567 | JGI IMG/M metagenome (GOLD analysis project Ga0209550, IMG submission 187567) | Freshwater lake microbial communities from Lake Michigan, USA - Su13.BD.MM15.SN (SPAdes) (version 5) | ecosystem: Environmental > Aquatic > Freshwater > Lake | place: Lake Michigan...
GTTGAGAACGTGGTTCAAGCCTTGGCAAGATGCATTGTGGGCGAACAGATGCTCAAGATTCAGGAAAGATATTCTGTAGTGTTGACTGTGCATGACGCTGCGGTATGTGTAGTGCCTGAAGATGAGCTTGAGCAAGCAGTTTCTTATGTGACAGAATGTATGTCTGCAGCGCCGTCCTGGGCAACAGGTCTTCCTATCGCCTGTGAAACTAAAGTAGCACGATCATACGGGGAGTGTTAAAAATGAAAAAAGATATCCCTTGCAAAAAATGCGGTAAGTTAGTAAACCATGTATCACGTTACTGTCTGGAACATAGAAGACCGTGGAGAGAGGGGTACAAAATGGGGTTTCAGATTAGAGAGTCTGTGCTAGATGTACCTGAAGAAGAACTAATATTAGAATTAGAAAAGGAAGCAAGTTGTCCGCATATTATGGCAATAGGTCGTACCCCGTTGCTAATTCGGGCGGCGAATACTATAAGAAAGTTGAGTAAAAATGTATCTAATAAAAGATGAGAACGGGGAAACTATGCGCACTGTGCATAGACAGGAAGAGGCTCAACAGATTGTGGCTACCCGTGAGGGTTGGACATTTAAGTGTGTTAAAAAACCAGTAAAGAAAGTTGATTTGAGTGAACTAGGGGAGGCGTTATTTTGAAAAAATTATTAGCAGTTATTTTATTAGTTCCTACTATTGCACTGGGTGGGGTAGTTGCTACCTTGCCCAATCAAGCTGGCGGGAAGATTGTGCTTACCGATGAAGAATGTAGATATGCGGGAGAAGTATACTCAGCCCTACGCAAGTCCTATAACTACGGCAGTTCAGGCAATACTAGTGATGGATGCTGGTACTTGGATGACGAGACGGTTGTAGTTATCTGGAAACAGAGTAATGGACAGGCAAGCACAAAACGATACCCAGTAGAAAACTTTGACATCCGCAAACGTGGGAAAAATTTATGATCGTCACAATACTAAATATGTTTGCCCTGTTTGTGGCTACCTGTGCGGTGCTTATATTTGCGGTGGTGTTTGGCTTCTTCTTGTTCATTATGTATGCCTGTGTACACATTGGCTGGAAAGAGGTCAAAGGAATTTCATTGTCCGAGTTATGGAATAGGATTCAGAAATGAATGAACCAGTAGCGTGGATTTCACGAGATGTTTTGGATGCAGACCATATTATTAAAGCCGTAGTGCGTAGAGAACAGGATGAGCAACATACTATTCCACTCTATACCCATCCAGTAAAAGAACTAACAGATGAGGAAATACTGCAATTTCAAGACAAAGTTCCTTACACACTTGGTTCTGATTTAATTGAATTTGCTAGAGCAATACTAAGAAAGGCACAAGAGAAATGAACAATGAACCAGTAGCGTGGATGAGCCAAGGTGGTGATGTGTCAAGAAGTGTAGATTACTTTGAAGAAATGGGATTTAAAGATTTGATTCCACTATATACCCATCCAGTAAAAGAACTAGACGAACAGTTTAAAAAAGGTTTTGAAGCTGGCAAAGAAGAAGGGTGGAAAGCCCATAAATTCCATCATCCAGTAAAAGAACTAACAGATGAGGAAATAATTGCAGTAGGTAATGCAGTTGTAAACCATATTGATTCTAATGAGGGCTGGATTGAATATGCTAGAGCAATACTAAGAAAGGCACAAGAATAATGAATAGAGAACAATACATTTCACATTTAAGAACAGTTGCTTGTGGACTACATCTTGATGGGATACAAAAATGGGCGGATTTAATTGTAGAAAACATACATTGGGTCAAGGTAAAGACACTAACAGATGAGGAAATACACGATTTAATCATCAACAAGACAACTGATGCTGACATGATTAAGCAAGCATTAAGAAAGGCACAGGAAAAATAATGGCTATAGCTATAACAGCAAAGCAGTTTATAGAAGAAATGACTGAGTTGATAAATAAAGAATTGGCAGAGATGCCTGATGACAGAACAAGGCAAGCGGTATTGGATGCGTTTAGCAAGCAGATGTTTTGTGAAACAGGAAAGGCACAAGAGAAATGAGAAAGGTGAGCATACGAACAGTTGAAAATACTATTGGGCTGGCACGAAGTGTTGCTAATGGAACAACCAAATTTCCTTTTGTGGGTTATTGCGCAGATCTGATGGAAAGAATGCTTCAAGAAATTAAAGAAGCAAGAAAGGCGCAAAAGAAATGAACGCATACGAATTAGCAGATTTAATTGGATTATGTGGTGATGGTGGCTATAACCAAGATGCCGCCAATATGCTCCGCCAACAAGCAGACTACATTGCCCAATTAGAAAAGGGTTTGGAGTCTAGCATAGCGATGAATAAGGCACAGGCAGAACGATTTGCGGAGCTGGAAAGAAAACATAAAGAAGAGTTTGACTACGCTGAAAAACTATTAAAGGAGCAACAGAGATGACTACGTTTACTACCGAAGACAGAGAAAACGCATCACCCCCACATATCGTGGATAGCGGTGCTAGTGTAAAAACGCTAGGAGACTACATAGAACAGGAAACCCGTGAAGAGATGTTGCGTCAACAGATGCAATTACTGCTTGAAGAAATAAACAATCTTAAAAAAGAAAACGCTAAACTAAAACGGGAAGTAGAGAACCTGATGGATGGGCGGTGCTAATGAAAAAATATTTAGTAACACTGCTATTGCTGGTAAGTACAAATGTATTAGCTCAGGGTGTCATAGCCCAAGGTAAGATAAAGAACACAACGATTGCACTAACAGATATACCATGTGATATACCAAAGACTTATATTGTGTATGTATATCAGGCTGATGGCAGGACTTCAGCAGGTTGTTGGGCATCGGATGAATCAAGGGTTGTTGTGAGCTTACCCTACGAAAGCTTACGAACGTATTCACATGGGTTTTTTAACCAAAGGGAGTTAAGATGAAAAAGGTATTAGTTATATCAGCAGTAAGTATATTAAGTGGATGTTCCATATTTAATAGTGATCCTATAGCAAGGCTACCTAATACAGAAGTTCTTGTAGATAAGAGTACCTATGTTATGACCCGTAATGAAATGATTAACGCTATTATGGATTGCGAATCGGCTGGCACAAGACCTGTAGTTATTACTACAAGACGTAAGGTAAACGGTTTTTTATCTGAAGCACCCGTTGACGTTACTTGTATGCCAAAATATATAAAGTGAAACTCAGTTAAGGAATAGTTATGTTTACTTGGTCATTCTCCTCCCTCAAAGATTATATAAATTGCCCAAAGCAGTATCAAGAAGTCAAGGTCCTCAAGAACTATCAGAAGGAGATGACTCAACAGATTCTCTACGGAAACCAAGTCCACAAGGCATTGGAAAACTATATCAAAGACGGAGAACCGTTAGCAGAAAACTATCAGAGATTTGCTCCATTGATGGACAGCCTTAAAGAAATACCTGGAGAATTCCACCCTGAGCTTCGTATGGCACTTAATTTTGACAAGAAAGCCTGTAAGTGGAGCGCAGAGGACTGCTGGGTAAGGGGCATAGTTGACTTCCTAGTAGTCGATGGCGAGGATGCTTTTATTGTTGATTACAAGACGGGTAGCAATAAGTATGCGGACCCAAAGCAGTTAAAGCTTATGGCGCTGATGGTCTTTGAACACTTCCCCCAAGTCAATAACGTCAAAGCTGGATTGATGTTTGTCATGAATAATAGTTTTATTACAGAGGAATATGACCGTGAAACCAAGGATGACCTCTGGAATGCTTTTACCCCAGACCTTGCTCGTTTGACTCATTCGTACGAAAATGATGTATGGCAAGCAAATCCTACGGGTCTATGTGGATGGTGTCCAGTTAGGTCTTGCGAACACCATAAGGAAAGATATTGAGGAAAGTCAGTTTACGAACAGTAAGTGTTGCGATTGGGTTAGCACGAAGTGTTGCTAATGGTACAACCAGATTTCCGTTTGTGGGTTATTGTGCCGATTTGATGGAACAGATGAAAAACGAGCTAGAAGAAGCGAGGAAAACTATGCCTTATGTAACTAAACCAAGACCTTATAAGAAGGAATACCAGCAACAAAAGGCTCGTGGCGAGCATGAAAACCGCATGGAGCGCCAACGGGCTAGACGGGGTATTGATAAGAAGATGCCTGATAACAACGGCAACGGCAAGGCAGATGCACGAGAGGGTAAGGATGTAGCCCACCGCAAGGCGCTGGACAATGGTGGCTCTAATAAACATGGCACTTACATTACCACCCCTGCTAAAAATCGGTCTTTTAAGCGGGACTCTAAGGGTAATTTGGTATCTGAAACCAGCAAAAAAGAGCGCAAAAAGTAAAGTTTTAGTGTAAAGTATTTGTTTACCGTTAGACATGAGTGGGTAACAAACAAGCTCGCCTTTGGTGATTCTCAGGCATAAACCATGTCAGCTAGCCGTACTGCTTTTGACCTCCCTGTTTGAGTGGTAATGGGCTAGACGACTAACCCCCGTAAGGGGTTTTAGTTAAAACTTAGTTAAGGAAAACATGAAAATAGTAGACAACACAGCAGTTCGCTTTACGCTCCCAACAGACCTTGTGCCAAGCGTAATAAACAACATAGAGAAGAGCGAACTTATAGAGACTAAAGGGAATCTCTCAGAAGTTTTGGTTTATTGGGGTGTAGAAGAACTAACCCTACTTAATCGGCTGATTAAGTTTAACAAACCCTTACCCTCGCCCATAACGGCTAACTACAACTGGCCTGGACTGTATAAGCCTTTCGATCACCAAAGAGTTACTTCAGCGTTCCTATCTATTAATATGCGGGCGTTCTGCTTTAACGAAGCAGGAACAGGTAAAACATCATCTGTTATTTGGGCTGCTGATTATTTGATGAATCAAAACCATATTAAAAAAGTTTTGGTGATATGCCCTTTGTCAATTATGTATTCAGCATGGCAAGCAGACATTTTCAAAACCGCAATGCATAGACGAGTTGCTGTAGCGTATGGTAGTCCAGACAAGCGTAAAAAGATTCTTAACGGAGACTACGAGTTCATCGTCATAAATTATGACGGAGTAAACATTGTATTTAATGAACTAGAGAAAATAGGGTTTGACCTAATAGTAGTTGACGAAGCAAACGCTTATAAAAATGTTACGACTAAAAGATGGAAAGCATTAGCTAAATTGATGAAACCAACCACGAGGTTGTGGATGTTAACAGGGACACCCGCCTCACAATCACCAATAGATGCATTTGGTATAGCCAAACTCGTATCGCCACAGAATGTGCCACGCACAATGACAGTGTGGAAAGATAAAGTTATGCACCAACTATCACGGTTTAAGTGGATTCCAAAAAATGATGCAAAGCAAAAAGTATTTGATGCACTGCAACCAGCAATTCGTTTTACAAAAAGCGAGTGTTTAGATCTGCCTGATGTAATGTATCAAACACGGGAAGTACCACTATCACCACAGGCTACCAAGTTCTACAATGCTCTCAAGAAAGATATGCTTATACAAGCAGCGGGTGAACAAATCACCACAGTAAATGCTGCAACAAATTTAAATAAGCTATTGCAATTATCAGGAGGGGCAGTATATACTGATGACAGGGAGGTAGTTGAGTTCGACATAGCACCACGCAAGAACGCTCTACTAGAAGTTATTGAAGAAACAGAACACAAGCTAATTATTTTTGTACCGTATCGACACACGATACAGTTAGTTTGTAAGTTCTTAACAGAGGAGGGAATCACAAATGAAATCATCAATGGCGATGTACCTGCAAAAGAACGCAGTCTAATCATCAACAGATTTCAAGAATCAGACAACCCAAGAATCCTTGTAATACAACCGCAAGCTGCGAGTCATGGAGTAACGCTAACGGCTGCGAATACTGTAGTGTTTTGGTCTCCTGTTACTAGTGTTGAAACATACTTACAATGTATTGCTCGCATTGACAGGGTAGGTCAAAAGAACAAGATGACAGTAGTTCATTTACAAGGTTCGCCAGTTGAAAGAAGGATGTACGAAGTGTTGCAAAATAAAGTAGATATGCATGAAAAATTAGTTGATTTATATAAGTCAGAACTCGGTTTAGGAGAAAACAAATGAACACCGATCAGTTAGTAGAAACATTCATCACGTTAAGAAATGAGCGTGACCGTTTGCGTAATGAGTATGAAGCAAAAGATGGTGTAGTAAAAGAAGAGATGGCTAAGCTTGAACAGGCTTTGTTATCTATCTGCAACGAAACAAATGCGACAAGTATCAAGACAGATAAAGGTACTGTGATTCGCAAATTAAATGAGCGTTACTTCTGCACGGATTGGGAACACTTTAGAGACTATGTGCTTGAACACCAAGCCTTAGAACTTCTAGAGCGCCGTATCCATCAGGGTAATTTCAAAGAATTCATCACTGAGAGACAAGACGAAGGTCTACCTCCTGGTGTGAATGTTATGCGTGAGTTTGGTGTTACCGTGCGTAAACCAACAAGCGTTTCCTAATAGTCTATTTAGTGGAGTTAAATTATGAGTAACGAATTATCAGTTTTATTAAAAAGCAATCCAGCCCTAGTTACAACAGGATTAGATGAAGATACTTTAGCCGTTGCAGGTGGTAGTGTAGCTACTACTAGCGGTAACAAGCGTATCTCAATCGCTGGCGGTGTATTCCGTAAGATGGCTAACGGCAAAGAGATTGGTGCTATTGAAGACCGTCATATGAACATTATTTTTGTGAAGATGGCGCATGACCCAAGCCGTACGTTTTATGCAGAGGCATACAAAGAGGGAGAGAAAGTTTCTCCTACTTGCTGGTCGTCTGACTCTAAGAAGCCTGACGCTGATGTTAAAAGCCCAGTAGCTTCTACTTGTGACCAATGCCCCAACAGTGCAAAAGGTTCAGGTACAGGCGGTACAGGTACTGCGTGTCGTTTGTCTTGGAGAACTGCAGTTGTTCTTCCTAACGATCCAAAGGGTGACATCATGCAGTTGGTAATCCCAGCTACGTCAGCTTTCGGTAAAGAAGACAGTGGTCGTTGGCCCTTCAAGGCTTATATCAATATGCTCGCTCAAAATAATGTTAGCGCAGGGCGTGTTGTGACCAAGATGCAGTTTGATACAAAGACTAAGTATGCAAAGGTCTTGTTCTCACCATCAGCTGCTGTTCCTGAAGAGGACTACGAAGCAGTTAAAGCACAAGGCAAGAGTGCGACTGCGGAGAATGCGGTGAAGTTAACTGTATATCAGCAAGATGGCGGTGCAGAGGATGTAGCTGCTCCAGAGGCTGCTGAGCCAGTAAAGCGTGAGAGTGCGCCTAAAGCAGCTAAGGCTGAAGGCAACGATGTTACTGACATCGTCAAGAAGTGGTCTAAGAAAGCGTAAGGTTAGGTATGCCACGAAGCTATAGTAGTAAGTTTTTATTAACTTTAAGTAAGCCTGATGCAATTATGACTGGACAGGCATTAGCAAAGCTATGTGTTGAAGCTAATTTACCTGCTAGTTATGTCTGCAAAGTGTTCGGTATATCACGGATGGCTCTACACACTTGGTTTCGTGGCGGTCCTATACGACCAAAGCGTATACAACTAGTTGATGCTTTTATGAGTTTAGTAGAGAAAGATATAAAAGCTGGATTGTTACCAGCTAGAAATTTAGTAGAAGCAAAGAACTATATTGAAGACATGATTAGAGAAGACTAAGCGGGGTATATCCCCACCCAATAACCGAGCCGAGGAAACTCGGCTTTTTAGACTGTGCCATATATGTTAAAACAATTTTATGAGAAAGCATTGGCTACGCAGGGCGTTTATTGCGCTACTGGGATAGAGCAAGGTGAGGCTGGCAAGGGCAAAGTTACAAATAAGTTTGCCGAGAATATTGATGATTTATTAAAACAAGTTGAAGTATTTAAAAAGAAAGGTTGGAACACTTATGTTGCGTTGGGTACGTTCGAGGGTTACAGTCGTAAGAAGGATGATTGCCTCTACTTTCGTTCGTTCTTTATTGATTTGGATGTTGGTGAAGATAAGGCTGAGAGTGGTAAAGGTTATGCTACTAAGGAAGATGCGCTTGAAGCGCTGGATAAATTTCTAACAGAAAGCGAACTACCCCCACCTGTGCGCATTGACTCAGGCACGGGTATACATGCGTATTGGTTGTTGACCGAAGAAGTACCTATTAATCAGTACATGCCCTATGCGCTTAAGTTCAAAGATTATGTATTAGAAAGACTGCTGGCAGACCCAGCGGTAATGGCAGAGGCGGCACGGATTATGCGTGTGCCTGACTCCCTGAACTATAAAACTAACCCACCATCACAAGCTAGGTTTATAGATACTGAGTTCCACCAGTATGATTTCGAGGCTTTTAAGGATTTTCTAGGACCCATAGAAGTCCCGACCAACAATGTATTAAGTCTTATACCAAAGGGTCTGGACGAAGAAACCAAGAAAATGCGTAAGCTAGACAACTTTGTCAATAGCTTTCCTAGGATTCTAGAGTTAACTGCCGAGGGTAAAGGTTGTGCGCAGATTCAATATGCGTTTGAGAACGCTGAACATTTAGAAGAACCCATATGGCATAGCGTTATGACCATCGCAGCGCACTGCGAAAACAAGGAGGAGATGGTACACCTAGTATCTAAAGACTATGTGGGCTACGATCCTGATACAGTAAACAAAAAATTGGAGACCATACTAAGTGTCGAAAAAAGCGGTCCGCATACCTGCGCTACTTTTGATGCGCGCAACCCAGGCATCTGTGACGGATGCCCCAACCGTAAACTCGGAAACCCAATCAAGCTCGCCAGAGTCCTTAATACAGCCAGAACAGAAGGAGACGAGCCAGAACCAGAACAAGACGAACCCACCCCAGAAAGCCCGTCAGATCAGGCGGACCCAGTTCGGAAGACTACGAATTCCAAAAAAGTTCCAGAGTTCCCAGACTACTTAGCGCCGTTTGTCCGTGGGATAAATGGGGGTATCTACTTCCAACCACCCCCTAAGTTTAATAAAGAGACTAAGAAGTATCACGATGTAGATGCCATATTGCTATCTGAGCATGACTTCTATGCCTACCGCCGTATCTACAGCCCTAACGATGGTGAGTGCCTTATGATGCGTTTGCACCTGCCAAATGACGGCATCCGTGAGTTTATGATTTCTATGAAAACAGTATATGCCGCTGAAGAATGTAAAAAAATATTGACAGGTAACGGTGTATTTTTTAACCAAAGCTACGCCAAACAAGTATCGGAGTATGTTATGAAATGGGGAAGATATTTCCAGAATTCTGGCTCAGCTGAAATTATGCGCAACCAGATGGGGTGGCATGATGACAATGAGACGTTCGTTATCGGCAACCTTGAGGTTACAGAAGAAACAGGACCAGAGGGCAGAGATGCTCCCACTTCTCCCAATGCTGCTAACGTAACAAAAGCGTTGGTTAAGAAAGGTGACTTTGAGAAATGGAAATGGGCAGCACAACAATTAAGCGATGTCCCAGGGTTGGAGATGCATGCCTTCGGTGCTTTGACTGGGTTTGGCGCACCGCTAATGCAGTTTGCTTCTACCGATGGAGTCTCGCTATCCTATGAGGGGGAGTCTGGCTCAGCTAAGACTGGTTCGCTATATGCGGCGCTAAGCGTTTGGGGAAACCCTAAAAAGCTAAGTGTGTTTGAAACGACAGACAACGCAGCGCACTCTAGGATTATGACATCTAAGAATATCTTAGTTGGTATTGACGAAGCGGGTGACAAGGACCCTACCGCAGTGGGTAAGTTTATTCACCGTATTGCTCAAGGTGAAGCTAAGCTACGGTTATCAGGTACAAGTATGTCTGAGCGTTCTCAAGACGTAACTTCTTCTACCATTGGTTTTTATACAACTAACCATGCCCTGATTGGTATTGTTAAGAAAAAGAAGTCCACCCCCTATGGTGAGACGGCTCGTATGGTGGAGTTGTTTGTACACAAACCACAAATACTCAAAGACCGTCCTGAGAAAGGCAAAGAAATATTTGACGAGTTTCGTAAAAACTATGGACATGCTGGTCCGATATATGCCCATGAAATGATTCTGTGGGGTGAAGATAAAATACTAAAACAGATGGACGCTTGGGTTAAACGCTTTAAACAAGATTTTGGTAATGATGCAGTTAACAGATACTACGAAGATTTAATCTCTGTGTGCATGACAGGCGGTGAGATTGCTAAATCTGCTGGTTTAATTGACTATGACTTAGAAAGAATATATGAAGTCATGGTTAGCTTGATGCTTGCTAAGAAAGACGGCGGTAGCGCAATTAACGAGACTGACTTTGAAAGTGTATTAGGAGAGTTTTTCTTAGACCACATAGGCGCTACGCTAGCAATTGTTAATGATAAGGTTATATCTACCCCCTCCCCCCATAGGAAACTAGCGGTGCGTGTTGACTTGGATGAGGGAATGTCCTATGTGTCTACAATGACCATGACCAAATGGTTGGCTGAGCATGGGTATAGCGAAGAGAATTTCCTGCATGTTATGAAGAAGAAAGGTGTTTTGGACAAGAAAGACAAAAAACGTTTAGCGTCTGGTTGGAAGGGTGCGCCAGATAGCGTTAACGTCAACTGCTATTTCTTTAAATCTGTACCACTTATACCTGTAGCTGATGAGCAACAATCTGTTCAATGAGCCAATCTGGTTGTTTCCGTTTGACGGCATGGAGGTCGGGGATAGCTTTTTTATCCCCACTCTAAAATCTGCCGAGGCTATCTACTCAGCCGTTGAAGCCTCTAAAAAACATAACCTAAGAGTCAAAGCCTTTGCTGCTATGAAAGACGGTATTATGGGTGTGCGTGTTTGGAGAGTTGGTTAGGGCTTAATATTGTAGGCTTCAAACACACTAATTAAATGCCTCTTATATAAATTCTCTTGGGCTTTAATTATATCGACTAACTCTTTACGCTCTTTTGGACTAAGGTCAGGCATCTTACGATACATGTTTGACTGTTCCCGTAATTTATTTAAACCTGCTCCAACACTCTGGTTGTATATATCTACAATATTTTCATCAAATGGATTAGCAGCTACATATTCAGCATAGCGAATTGGGTCACTCTTGAACATATTTAGCTTACGCTCTTTCTCTTTAATCTGGTTCTCGACTTTAGAGAACTCTCTAGCATCTACGTTAGACGGTGCGCCAAAGAAACTATCAAGAACCATGGTGTCAGTCTTAGGATTAAATGCCTTTTGACCTGCTACTGTCATACCAATACCATAGCTGTTATGAATGATTCTAGACAGACCATCTAAATAGTTGTTCGCAAAGAAATACATGGTGTTAGGGCTTACATCTATGCCCCCATTTGTAATGTTTGCAAGCATTCTAGCGGCATCTTTGTATAGCTCAGGGATGTTGTCCCCGCCTGTATAGGCATCTCCTACACGAGACTGACGGTTGTTATAAATCTCTCTACCTAATCCATCTAAGTTCATCGCATATTCAAAGAACGGTCTAGCAATCGAAGGAGTGATTGAGTCCATAGCCCAAGCTGCTGGGTTCTCAAACATGTTAATTTTTGACGTAGGTAGGGGCAAGAATGAATCCATGCCGACATCTTTAATATTGTTAAAGACCTGTCCAAAAGAACTATTACCGACTAGTAACGAAGCAATCTGTGCCCCAGCTGCAGCAAAAGCACCCAGTCCAAAGCCCCAAGGAATCTGAATAATCTTATCTGTACCTGGGATTGGGAATCGTGCAAATCTAGTCCATCTATCCATATCATCAATAGCGGTTCTATTTCTGCCTTCATCATCATCGTCGGACATCATTAGCGCCATGTAATAAACCATTACCCCAGTACCAGCAATTGCAGCTAGCATAGCTTGGGCGGTACGGCGTTGTTTGTAATGATTTTCAAAGAAGGTTCTCTTAGCTTCTGGGTCCGCTTGTACCGATGCGGGCAATCTCAAGAATTCTGTATTTGGGTCTACAAATATCGGCGCTAAAGCATCAATAGCTCTAACTGCTCCTGTTGCTGACGCACGGAAGAACACGAAGAATGCGCCCAACGCTTTACCGTAATCACCTGTCTGTTCAAAGTTAGCTAAGTTTTTGACGTACGAGATAGCCTTTGTCTTAGCTTCTGCCTCGCTCATTTTTTGGTTGTTCATGTAATCTGCTTTGGTCACTCTGTAAGCAGCTACACGGCTTGCTAATTCAAAAGGCTCAGACCAAAAGGTGTCAATAACTGAGTCAATCTGTTCTTTAGTAGAGGCTATCTTGGATCTTCCGAGTGTTTCTTGCATTCTTTGGAATTGGCTTTGCGCTCCAATACCTGATACGTAAGATACTTTTCCACCACCTTTTACATACTCATACATGTCTTTGATGTAGTCATCAGTCTTGGCTAAACGCTCTATCTCTGCAAAGTTCTTAGCGCCATACAATCGTGAGAACGTAAAGGCTTTGCCTAAACCGTTTTTAGCTACCTCTCCTACCACTCCCCCAAACTTGCCTACACCTAGTTCAGCACCAATAATTCCAGCGTTAGCCAAAGTATCAGCAACGAAGTTCTTAGGGGCAAAAGCAGGGTTGTAGCGGGTATGTCCTTGACCGATCCAGCTGGTGATTCTAGAGAATGTGTCCACCAAAGGATTGTTTTGCTGATAAGTACGACGTATTGCTTCTCTTAAAACCTTATCTTCAATTGACCATATCTCAATACTGCCATCTGGTTTGTAGTGGAAGAAGTTGTTTTCACCCTTTTGCTTTAGCTTTTCTAGAAGTGCAGCATCATACCGTTGTGCAAAACTTATGGTTGCTACAGGCTTGCCTTCAATCAAACCTTGTTTAATAGCATTTACTATTGCGTGGGTTGTACCAAACTGCGTAGGCTCACCCTTACTATCTAATAGAGGTTTACCATCAGCCCCATACATAGTGCCACCACGCCCAGCACGTAAAGCGGACCGAACTCCGTCAGCCAAAGTCTGTAACAAAGGATTATCAGGATCAGATAAACGACCCTCAAACGCAAAAGGAGCTTCTTGTAATTCTCTGCCATTGACTTTGCCATGAGGTTCTAATTCGTCATCTATTTTATTTTGCTCTTCTCCAGGCTTACCTTTAAACGGCACATAATGGTCGTAACCATAAAACGCAACTACGTTATTAACAGGCTGAGACCAATAGTTAGCCCTTGTATCTAACTCTTTAGTTCCTTTTTGGAGTACTTTAACAGCCTTTTCTATAGGATCAATTAACGCTTTATTTGGCTCATATAGTTCTGTTATAGCCATTTTAAATACTTTAGGATCAATTCCGCTGACTACGTTATAGTAGGCTGATTGTTCATCTTGAGGGAGAGAAGAAAACCCTTCATCTGGATTTGCGCCATACCCCTTGACACCTTGCTTTAGTTTATTAGCAGGGTTCTCTACTAACGCATCTAATCTTGCTCGTAGTCGCGCAGCTTGTTCTTCGTTGATTTGATTAGACCTGACCAAAGACATAATTTTCTTACGCTCCATGGCTGCTTCTAAAGGCAGTGGAACATTTAATACATATTTAGCTCTACGGCGCTCTGGTTCATGGCGCGCAACGAATACTTGTTGCAGTTCTAAAAGAGCTTCTTGATCTGACAGACCCCGTGCATCAGCATATTTACCAATGGCATCATATAAATCTTTAGAAGCCACAGCAAGATAGAAGTTAAAGAAGTGTTCAGCCCTACCAGCAGAAGCACTAATGTCACCAAACATATTGTTTTGGTTCTCCCCGTAGTACATAATCTTCTTGGCTTTTTCTAGACGGTTTTCCCAGTTCTGTATAGCACGACGGTTATTTTGCAGGGCTTTTACAGTGTTTTGGAATGTGCCATATCGCTCATTTTCCCCAAGTGCTTTTTTAATTGACGCAGCAGGTGTGTCAGGAACTTTAGGAATACTCTTTGCCCACTCTTTTAAATTAGTAATTCCTTCTTTGTATGTGGGTGGCTCAGGTTCTGGTCTAGCAGTAGCATCTGGTGCAAGGGCTGCCGTTGCTGGAGGTGGGTTTGTAGCTTCTAATCTACGACCTTCAGTCAAGATACTTTCTGTAGACACTAATGCGTAAGCCAAGGCTGTAAAGTCTTTACCTGGAGCAATACCGAGTAAATTCAAAATGTCTTTAACAAACTCAACAAAAGCATTAATTACTAAGTTGCCACGCTCATATGGAAGGGCATTTAACTGCTCTTGGAATTCAGGATTAGACATAGCCTCAGATACAAACTCTGCAAGGTTCTTCATGCCGTACTTATCTTTTAATTCTGGATAAGTTTCTTTTAAATGGTTGTATAGCTTCTCAAGGTTAGCAACGCCTTGATTAAACTTAACGCCATCTTTATGCGCTTTGATGATAGCTAGGGTAAATCCGTGTAGTGTTTCGTGCAGTACAACATGTGAAGTCATAGCGTCTTCACTAATGTAGGCTATATCTGTAGCTGCGTCATATTGTCCTAACTTGCCGTTAATTGCACTAGTTGGTACTACAAGCAAAGTAGGTAGGGTGTCTGATTGTAGTAAGCGTTTAGCTACGATCTTATCTAACTTAGTGAACTGCCCAGAAGTGTCAGTAGCTATTTCTTGCAAAGCGCCACGCAAATCGCCGTGCATTAGGTTGGACATAAGCCCAATCGTAGTGCCACCACGCAATCCCTCTATAGCCTCTAAATTAACAGATCCATAAGACGGTATAGCCCTAAGCTCAGCCATCCTCTCCTCTATTAAGGATAGTCTCTTAGGTACAGGGGGTTTAGTAGCGGCTTTTTTAGCTTCAGTTTGTTCTTTTTTAAGCAACGCTTTATATTCTTTTGGCTTATAGATGACACCTGGTGGGGGTCCCTCTTTGCGCTTGCTCATGGGTTTAGCTTCTTTAAACTCCAATAGCGACTTGTATTTTGCTACGGCGGTGTCCACCATAGCCTTTTCTTCTGGGGTTAAAGCATTATATTTATCAGCTGTTTTACCAGAAATTACATCTACTGCCGCTTCTTTAACGTTTTTAACAGACTGTTTAGTTTTAACAAGTTGTTCTTTATCAACTTTTGATTCTGGTTTTTGTAGTTTTTTTGCAGCTTCAGCTTTTGCTACCAAATCTGCATCAGTTAACTTAGGTTCGATAAACCGTCTTTCTGTTCCTGAGGTAAACGCAGACTCGCCTTTAAATTCAGCTTTTGCTGGAGTTACTTCTGTTGCTACTTCTTTGTTTCCAGGTGGTATTACTAGAGTAGGCGCTTCTTCTTTAGGCGCTTCTTCTACTGGAGCTTCTTCTTTAGGCGCTTCTTCTACTGGAGCTTGTTCTAATGTACCCTGCTGTTTTGCATCTCCAGCTGCAGCCTGCTCTGTAGCACCTCCAACGTCAGCCACTCCAGATCGCTCAGATGCTGCAGTTTTTGTGGGGGTTCCACTTGGTTTGGATCCGCTAAGTATTTCAGCGCTAACTCCACCTCCTGTAGTGTCAGTTCCGTCAGTAACATTTTTACCTCCTTTGGCTATTTCAGCCTCAAGTGTTTCTATTTGTGCTTTTTGTCTAGCAATCTTTGCATTTGCAGCGGCAACTGCTGGGGCGTTCTTGTACTGCCCTGTATCTAGTTTATTCTTAATTCTGTCGTTATCTGCTTTTAACGATGCAATTTTTTCTGAAGTAGTAGGCATATCAAAAACATCTTCATCGCCCTCTACTTTTTTGGTTTCTTTGACCTCTGCTTTTACTTCTTCTTTTGCCTCAGGGTTTAAAAACTTTTCTATGTCAGCATCTGAAAGCGCACCTTGTTTAGTAGGCTCTGCGCCAGGCATGGCAGGGGTAACGGCTTCAGGGGTTTCAGGAATAGAAGGTGCTGGTGGTTCTTCTTTTCTACCAAATGGTATATTTGCCACACCGCTAATTGCGCCACCACCAATACCACCCTTGAGTCCAGCGTTAATAAACCGCTCAAAATTCTGCTCAGTAAAGAACTGTTTATTCTCATCAACAAACTTTTCAGCTGCAGCTGACGACATTTCTTGGACTGCTTCCGTTGCGCCTTCTGTGGCAAACCCAGTTAACACCCCTTTGCCCGCCCGCTTGTACCATGCGCCAATAAGTTCTTTCTCGGTAAGACCAACACCTTTGGCTTTGCGCAATAGGGTTATAGGCGTAATGGCATCCAGTACGGAGTTAAATCCACCAAACAGAAGCGCAGCGCCAAGGTCTTCCTTACCTGTTTCTTCAGCAATATTTTGGTAAACCTCAGGCACGTTCTGCATAGCCGAACCACCCACTGCACCAGCAGCTTGATACTTGAGCACCGCTCTCTGTGCTGCAGCCTGGCCCGCTTTGATAGCGTCTGCTGTGGCTAAATTAACTAATTCCTGTTGGGAAAGCTTAGACCCACTATACGTGAGCAGGCTCTTCTTAGCGGTCTCCAACGAAGCTTTTTCAGCCGCCTCCCTAGCTGCAATGGCTGCACCACGCCCAGCAATACCCGCTGCGCCACCCGTCAATACAGAAGGAATCATTGAAGGAAGCAACTCTCCGACTGACTCAACTACATATGTTAATAAGTCGCCCCCGCCTTTGATGTCTTTATAGCTAGGCATAGCTGAGGGATAGCGCTGTTGTATATACTCTTGTGCTTCTTGAGCCTCACGCATCTGGCGGTCAGCATATTCCTTTGCGCCAGGTACATTTAGACGCTCTGCTACACGTCCAGCCATTGCTGGAGCTACGTCTGCCACAAGCGATTGGAGACCCAGCGCGCCACGTTTAACGGCGGGGATAAAAGAACTGAAACCAGTTGCTGGCTCTACAGGAGGTAGTTCAAGTTTTTCTGGTGCAGCTGGACTAAATCCGCTTTGTTCAGCCCGTATCCAGTCAGCTAATTGTTTAGCAGATGCAACATCACCAGCAGCATCCGCTTTTTCTAGGGCGCTATATAGCTGTTGTAAATCAGCCATGGCTATGATGAATACTTATCAAAAGCCGCAGCTTGTGTCTTAGTTGGTGTATACCCCGCACCGCCACCACCAGATGCCATCATCCTATTCCGAATATTGTTTTCAAGACCTGCTCGCCAAGCTCTTAATCTTTCTAGCTCTGGTAATTTATCTTTATCTAACTTACCTTGACTAAACTGCATTTCATAAACGTCAAGTAGCCTTTGTTGGTTTTGATTTGCAGGTAATTTAAGTGCTTGCGCTACTGCAGTTTCTGTTGCTTTAATCCGAGCGTCGTTTAACATAGCATCTCTATAGGATTTAGTGTCCGATATTTGTGCGTCTTTTAGTTTTGAGATTAACTGATTTTTATACAGACTACCCATTCCAGTGGCAATGCCAGCTTCTTCTGCGGCACGAAGTTTTTTAGACTCAGCAAGCGATTGTGCTCCTGCTTCAGCCCCACTACCGAGTCCTGTTAAGAAATAAGGTGATGTATTCTGCATCATTTTGGCACCAGCTATTAAGCCAGCTTGCCATTTATCCATTTTCTTACTTTCTTCTAAAGCTGCTCTTCTTGCCTTTATATCAGCACGAATTTCATTAAACAGCTCTTGCTCTGGAGTCAGTTCTTCTTTTTTAGCAGCAATTAGATTTTGAACACCTTCACCGCTAGTATCTATCTTTTTGTCGTAGTCTTTTCTTTTTTGCAGTGCAGTAATATTTGGGTCTACAAAAGTTTCCCCAGAGGGTTTAACAGAAACAGGACCTCTACGAGCAGCTTCTGCAGCAGCTAAGTCAGCAGCAGCTTTGTCGCGTTGTGCTCTTGTAGTTTGTTGGAAGAATCCTGGCTGCTCACGAGTTACTCGTTCAAATTCTTGTTGTTTAGCTAATCTATTTTGGTAATCTTTAAGGCGGTCACCACTTAGTCCAAACATTCTTTCAAACACAGAGCTTGGCTCTTCAGCTTCTACTACGCTACCTTCTGGTCCTGCATAGCCTTTAACTTCCCCACCTTCGGCAAGATTTACACCACGAATATATCCTTGGGTTTCTTTTGGTAATCTGCGTACATCAGCACCCGAAGCTAGCCACTTATCAGTAGCGCCAGGTCCCATGTTATAGGCAATCATAGCCAGTTTAGGGTCGCCATAACGGTTATACATAGCTGCTGCATA
>Ga0209550_10002375_pt1 | contig 18091 bp, 13 predicted proteins | sample LauGreSuBDMM15SN_2_FD_187567 | JGI IMG/M metagenome (GOLD analysis project Ga0209550, IMG submission 187567) | Freshwater lake microbial communities from Lake Michigan, USA - Su13.BD.MM15.SN (SPAdes) (version 5) | ecosystem: Environmental > Aquatic > Freshwater > Lake | place: Lake Michigan...
CATCAGTATCATCCTTTTGTGGATTTCCCCTAGTCTCAGACGTATCTGCATTATCATCTGTATCATTATCTTCGATACGTTCGACACATACTTTATGGGAATCAATAAAAATATATTTGTCCTTTTGACCAAAACAGTTGTTAATTTGATAACCAAAATCTGGTGACCATGTCCAGTAATTATTTTCCTCTGATCTTTTTATTGTTTTTGGGGTACCATTTGTATATATCGCAGGAATATAGTTATCTGGATTATTTGTGTCTTTTTTAAAAACAGGTAAATCTTCTTCTGGTGGAGGAGGTGGATCATAAAAGAAAAAATTAAATATATTTAAGAACGCTTTTCTATTTGAATCATTGAGGTATTTTGGAATACTTTCGCCATATAAAATTTCAAATATAGGGTTATTATACACTATCTGGAATATATTAGAAGCAATCTGATTAGAGTCAATCTTATGTTTGTTATTCGTGTTATTTACTAGATATTTAAACATTGTATCGTAATTCTTTTGGTAATCATCCTTAGATGATCTCAGTTTCTTATCTAGTTTATTCATCTTGGTTTCGTATCTTTGCCATAAATCTTGGAATGTAATAATCGGTTTAGTTGTATCCGAATTTTTAAAATATTTAATTTCTTCTTTTGTTGCATTTAATATTTCATATAAAATTAAATCTTTGTCTGGTTCTCCTGTATACATCATATATTGGGATTTATTTTCGGTATTTTCGGTATTAATCGGTTTTTTATCGTATTTTGCAAAATAATTTATTTTACATGGATTTGGATTTGGATTTGATTCATCTTCTATGGGTACTAATTCTAACGGGTTATTCTTGTTATCCTTTACAAGTTTCACACCCAATAAACCATATAATTCATCAATGAGTTTATCATATACTTGTTTATCAGAAATTCTTGAATTTGCAGTTTGCATTGTCTTTTTTCCAATCAAAGAAAGAGGGGTAGTGGCTAGACTACCAACAGACCCTATCACCGAATTATCTTTAATCGCAAATCGATTGATATGTGCATCATATTCTTGTAGATCACCAAAAATCATTTTCAAAATAAATTTGATTAATTTTTTCCGGGTATCAAACAGTGTATATGGACTATCTGGATCCTTATCATATTTGAATTCTCGTCCCGAATAAGTTTGTCTTAATACTGTTACTAGAGGACCAACATTCAATCGGTCGATGGTTTTTTTTTGGTTTTTTGCAAGACATTGATAATGTGTATTCGATGCTATATCCTCCGGTATTTTATCCCGGTTAGCTTTACTTTTTTGATATTGTCGTATTTTTTCTACATTATTGGCATAGTTACCATCTTCAAAAATTTCTTTTATTTCGGTCAAGACATTATTAATCATTTTACTTGTAATTTGTTCATAGCCAAATTTACTAATCTTGTGTATAACCGCATTTTTAGCGGCATTTGCAGCGGCTACTCCTAAAAAGGGCACTGCTACCGTAGCGGCTACTGCTAGTAAAGGAATCCCTATGAACTTAAAATTATCAAAGACGCCACGGCCAGTATCCATAAATTCCCCAGCATATTGTTTTTTAGTTCGGTTTGTTTTTTTTTTGTATTTTCGCTGAGTATTTCTTTTTTTTTTGTATGCACTTGGCATTTTATAGTATCACTAGAAAATACCAATTCACTCAAATTCATTCAAATCAAATCGATATCTAAAACCATCTCTTGAATTCCAACGTCTTGAAATCACGATCAATCAATTTAGGTGCTTCTAAAGGTTGAACCAACGTACTCTGATCTTCGATATATTTCAAGTATCCCATGGCTTCATTAAATACGGTCGGAATGACATAATCCAATACGATTTGATTCAAATCTTCGACTTGTTTGGTAACGGAAATATCTTGCCGATGTTGTGCGTATTGTAAATAGGTACTACGCATAATGATTTTTAAATTATCGACATTTTGAGGCGGAATCACCATTTTTTTCTCACCCGACATTTCATGTACTCCGGCTCTTAATCCGTTTTGCAAAATCTGGACATTACCACTAGAAAAAAATACGCGGGAAAGCATACTATCTTCTAAAATACCATGGAGAGAATCGCGATATTCCGTGGATTTGTTTTTCACGGCTATTTTCTCGTACATTTGGAATCGCACATCTTTGGGAGGTAAATCCATCAGATTCAAACGTCCGTTGTATTTTTCCATATCTAAAATGTGATTTGCAGCGGAAATCGTATCTGGTGTCCATTTGGTACTGTTTGCCATTTTCTGTATGATTATCTTTATACTATACTAGAAAAAAATATTTCTTATATCAGAACAAAATATTAGAACAAAATATCAGAACAAAATATTTTTTTCTTATGTCAGAACAAAAAATATTTTTTTCTTTAGCAAACCGACTAGAATAAAATACTAGTGTAAATATATAATTAAGAAAATGGATAATTTTTATATGATTGTCATTTTGATCGCAGTCGTTATATTAGTATTATGTTTAACCGGAATCGGGATTCTAATGCGTTACCAAAATGCGGGACAACAATACCCTCCTACTGCAAATACTTGTCCGGATGGATGGACCACTATTGGTACTTCTTGCACAAGTCCAGAATTAGCAACTGGAATCAATTATGGAACGGCTGGTACAAATGGATATTCAGAAACTACTACAACCCCTCGTAAAGCTACTGTAAATTTTTCGGATGGTTATTGGAATGATGTATGTAAGAAAAAGAAATGGGCGAACAAATATGGTATTAACTGGGACGGAGTTAGTAATTATACCAAATGTTAAACGCTAGGATAGTACATTTAATTTATACCCCTTGAATATCGATTTCTAGTTGGCTAGGGATGATTTCCGATTGATAAAGACTAAATTCGGGATCTTTTGCCATTTTACTAATATACATCGACATATCCGCATATATCTGAGTTTGAATATATTTAGCCATTGGTTGGATTTCTTCCATTTGAATACGTACGGCTTCTCCGACTTCTCCGGAATCCAAATGTTCTCTCACTTCCGTCAATTTCTGTTGTATGTTTTTCTGTTTTAAAAGTAATCGTTCGCGTTTTTCGTCTTGGAAATAAATATCTTCGTAACGTGCTTTATATTTTTCGACCAAATCATGATTCGTTTGAAAATACGTGATGTGTTTCTTGAACAATTCCGCCGATTTTTCGTCGCTAATATATCCAAATAAGGTATCCATTTTCTGTCGAATAATATTGCCCTTGGTTTCTTCTAAATGTACCATCATCTCTTGCAAGAAAGGTCTGAATGTCACCTTTTCTCCACGATGTATCATGATTTTCCAATCGCATGGTTTCTCTTTCGATCCGCAATAGGCACGATATTTCTGATCTTTACCCGAAAATATCATGCCAACGAGTCTCTTGCATCCATTACATGGTGGTAGTTCTCCGCGTAGTTTTTTATTGAGACGAAGATAATGTACTTTTTTATCATATGCCTGTTTGATATCGAAATATTCGCGAATATTCTCTTGATATTCTTCCGATGATGATGATACTCCTTTTCCTTTTCCTTTGTCTTTGTCTTTTCCTTTTCCTTTGTCTTCTTTAGAAGAGGAGAGATAAAGAGCTTTCTCTGGAAACTGTCCATCGACAATCGTATCGGGTAAATCGTAAATCCGTAATTTCTCTGCATTATCATTACAATGAAGTGTTTTGATTCTAGGACAGTCTGCAAGAAAAAGATCACGAATACGATTATGATTACAATATAATTTTTCTAGTGATTCCGGGAGATGTGTGCCTAAACTATTCAATGAATTGTAAGACATATTGACGTGTTTCAGCATTTGATACCGCGAGAGATCCCATTCTTTCGACAAGAGATTATGATCGATATCGACGTATTCGATACCATCTGGTAATTCCAGATTTTCGATCAATTGGTTCGAGAGATAAAGTCGTTTGATATTCGTCGGAATATTGGTGATGGCGGTCAGGGATCCGCCTTCTTTGAAACGGATGATTTCGACGTTAGTGAATCCTTCTTCTTGCAAGATGGCTAGATTGAGATTACCGGTTAATTTCTCTCGAATGGTGATTTCTTTGACATTTTTCTTTTTCTTCTCTAGGGATTGGCGGAAAATGGTATTCGCGGAATCGTTCCCTTCTGCGATGACTAGGATTCGTTGTTCTTCTTTATCCATTTCTGTTTTCTTTTTTCAGAGAAATATATTCTCTTGATCCAGTGATAAATCAAGAGAATATATATTTTATTTAGGCATTCTTGTAATACTATCCATGCGTTTTTGAATGGGAAAGGTGTAAGAATAATTTGCTTGGTATATTGTATAGAAAAGAAAATGCCTATTAGAAGAACGAAATCTACTCGTAAAACACGTAACTCTAAAAAACGCGGAAATAAAAATTATAGAACCAGACGTAATACACGTAGATATAATAAAGTTAAAAGAGTAGGAGGGGATGAAGAATATGATAAATGTTTAGAAGATACAAAGAATAGTTTTAAAAATACTGATCAAAATGAAATACCAAGTCAAGAATATATAGAGGATTTTTGTAAGAAAGAGGAAGAGGCCAGAAATAAACCGAAAAGAAAAGTAGTTAATAGACCAAAAATAAATTAATAAGCATATCCACTCGGATGATCCGGGAGATTCCCTGGATCTAACGATTCCGAAACTGGTAAGGGTAATCCCGTTACGGATTTTTGTTGTTTTCGATACGAATCCAATTCTTTTAATGCGCGGATTTTCGTCAAGATATATTCTTGGTCTTTCCGCATTTTCTCTTCCGAATTCTCTTCTTCTAAATTCCGTTTCCTTCGATAATAACATAAATACAATGCGAATCCAAAAACCGAAATAAATGCAAGAAAAATCATCAGATTCCATGATACCAAATACCAATGTTTGCGCGTATCATGGCATGCATGTAAAGACTGTCCTAATTGGAATCTAGTCCCAGGTTCAATTAATTTCGGTCGTAATTTTTCCATTTTCTTTTTTTACTTCGTTAATCCAAATGCAAGAAAAAAGCATATATTTTTTTCTTGCATTTCATTTTACTTTACTTTGTTTTGTTTTCTCAACCTCTAGAAAAAACATATTTTCCAATCGACATTCCGCGATAATCATCAAACATGATTCGACTATCGTGATTCTCCACTTCTACTTCTTTCAGAAAGCCAAGAGAAGTCGCATGAATCCAGGCATTCGTCGGACCAGTATCCGCGGGCAATCCACTAGAATAATACATCGTATCATCTAGTATTACGATGGTATCCGCATGTGCGAGAGAATAACAATTCGAAACATCGGCGAAAGCCGTTTCAAAATCGTGACCACCATCAATAAAAATCATATCGAATTTCCGGCCAGGATTGGCAAGAATAAATGCCGGAACGGTCTTCACACTATCTCCCAGAATCAATTCGTGTCGATTCGGGAACGTCGCATCGATATATTTCTTGCCGCAATCCACATATCCATGTTCGCCTAAATCGAAACTCGTCACATGGGTATCGTCGGAATAATGCAAGAAAATCTCCGCTGAATGTCCCGCATTGAATCCGATTTCCAGGATCGTTTTCGGACAATAGGTCTCTCGCACACATTTACGAAACCATTCCATTTGTTTGGGTACTTGTTGCATACTTCCTTCGAATTCGGTGAATCCATTTTCAACTAAATGAGGATGTAATGGCATATATTTCTTGTGATTAAAACAAGAAATATATTTATACGGTTATCGATTATCGAATGTGTTTGTATCATCTCATCTGTACTAGAGACGATACAAACACATACGATAAAATGGCTAAAACAATCGCGATTATCCATACAGGAATAACGGTTTTATTTCGAAATCCGACACCGAAAGGTCGAAATGCGCCATTCGGTTGATAGGAAATAGACGGTTGAATCCAATGGAAAAGTCCGAAAAGACATAAGAACAGAAGAATGGCGAATTGTATTTTATAAATGCGAAGAACTTTGTGGAAATACATTCTTCTTGTAAAACTAAATCTTTATATTTTTCCGTGATTTTTTTCTGGAAGATCTGAATCAAAACTTAATCATATTCCGTACCTTCGTAATTATCATACGCATATTCATTCATATCATTATAATCGTCTTCGGCTTCTCTTACAGGTTCGACGAATTCTTCCTCTACATCTCCCGGCAAATAAATATCACGTTCTGGATCGGCTTCTTCTTCCCGTATCATGTTTTGATATTCTACACTATCTTCGATATCATCTTCTTGTCCTTCTTTGGCAATCGCTGCAATATCCTGATCTTTATCCCCGAAGAGCCCCGCCGTTTTACCATATTTATTCAATTTCTTGGTATCAATCGCGAAAATGCCTAAATGTAATTTCTTCAAGACCAATTCGGCTTTTCGTTCTTCTACCGACATATCGGTGAAATATTTCTTGATTTTTTGTTTCTCTCGATCCCGAGAATAATCGATTTCTCGCATAATATCGGCATACGACATCATGGCCGGTTCTTTCGCTCCGCTTTGTTTTTTCGATTTCAACGTTTCGATTATTGCAAGAAAAACATCCGCGATTCGTTGTTGAATTAAGGATTTGTTTTCCAATTGTAATGTCGTGATATTTACTTCTTGCATTTCATCTTCCTCTTCTGCAAGAATATCCCCCAATTTATTTTCTTCTATTTGAATTTCGGTATTTTTTTGAAGGATATTCGTAATAACGCGATATATTGCAGGATTGTCGATTAAACCGATCCAAATCATCCAAACCAAATGAATACAAAATAGCGACAATTCAAAGAAATCTTTCGCTTTTTCTGATGAATTGGTATCGGTATCTTTCATATATAAAGAAAATTCGATAAATTCCATCAGGGGTTGGACTCTTTCCACTACAGTTTCGAAAATCGGCACCAACATTTCTTCGTTTTTAAACGGATTGAGGATTTGTTTATAGGTTTGCAATTGTTTCTTTAATAACAAAACATCCGAAGGAATCAATTCCCAATGTTTCGGGATTTCGACGGCATTTGTTTTTTCAGAAACCAAATAAGACGGAAATAGAATACCAATACGATATACAATCGATTTCATTTGGAAAAACAGATTCGATAATGGAATCTCTTGATAATTCTCCCAAGAATATAGTACATTAGTCAGTTTTCGAAGGATGGCGCTTTTCGGTTTTTTCTCGGCATTTCTCTCGATAAACGAAAACCATGTTTTTTGTAACGTTTTATTTTCGGCTTCATAATCGATTTTTTCACCGCTCTCGTTCGAGATAGACGATAACCATTTTTCCCCGATTTTTTGGATAATGGGAATATCCGCATTACGGTCTATAAAATCTTCGATAGCCATTTGGACTCGATTTTTGGGAGAAAAATCGATGGATTGTATAATCGAAACTGGATGTCGTTGATGTACAATATTCATCAATGTAATGGTTTTTCTTGCATCTGTTCGAATCTGTTGTTTTTCTAATAATTCGATTTTCTCTGGCATGGAAAGAGACGAAATCCAATCGTTGGGTTTTTTCGAACAAATCGTTTCCAAATCGGTAGGAATGGGATAGATTTCCGATCCTAATTTACCATAATGAATTAAGGCGGCATAGAAAATCGCAGGTTCATAAGAATAAATCGGATTGGATTTCTTGGCTTTTTCTTGATCTGGATTCCTATCTCCGGGTTCTCCTACTTTCGTTTTCAGTAAAACCGGGGCCTTGCTTTTCTCTCGAATCGCCGTGATTTTATTTCCCAAGTTATGCAAGATATCGACTATTTTGGAAATCGCCGCATCTTCTTCTTTAAAATATCCCAACACCGTGGTCGATGGAAATCGTAACAATTCTTCACAACATGCATTTTGTAGATAGGCTTTTCCCGTTTTCGTTTGAAATAATACGCCTTTTCTCGCAATAATCTCTCGAATATAATCCACAAGAGATAACGTCAAAGACATGTTTTTCACAAGATAAACATTTAATATATGTGTCATTCGATTTCCGGAAGGAGATACGATTTCAAGAGAACGGCTCGGTATGGTGAATGCGGAAATGGGCGGCAAGAAATGTGCCCATCGGTTTTGTACTTCGATTTCTTCGGTTTGTTTGGTCTCCGTGACGAGGTTTCGTAAATAATTCCGTTTCACATCATATAAATGAATAATATCGACTTGCAATAAAACGACATCTTTCAAGGTATTCAATAATAGATGGACCAAATCGGATTCTTTTTTCGGAAGGAGATTCTTTTCTTCTTTGTTGTCAATATACATTTTCTTCAATACACATGCCATATAATGGAGAGACGAGAGATCGTCTTGTCCATCTTTCAACGGGTAACCAGAAAACGATTTCACACATCCCGGGAAAGTGCGTTTAATCGCCATTTCTGGGACCGCCGTTTGTACCGTAATTAAGACGGATAGTGCAGCAATCATAATATGTTGTTTCTTGTTGTATGTTTCGAAATCATCGGGGATTTTCAGTTTCGGATCTTGTTTTCTCTTCTCGATTTTGATATCGTATTGTTTCTGGTATTTCTCTTGACTAATAAACAATTTCGGATTTTTCAGCCATTTCTGGCACAATTGTATCATTTTATCTTTATTTTCCTCTCCAATGACGTACATATTCCGGCAAATAGACGAAATCAAATTGTATATTTTCTGGTCGATTTCGTTTTGGAAAATACGGGAAACATCTTTCATGATTCTAGGATGAAATTCCATAGGATAACCACCGATCTCTTCAACCACTTCTCCTTGGTCCTCACCTTCTCCTCCTTCTCCGGAAGAAAAGATCCCTTCTTCTTCACGATATTCGATTTTCTTCAAGAGATAACCACTATGTTTATCCACATATGCATCTCCATCATCACTGAGTTTTCCAACCGTATTACATAATTGATTTAAAACCGAGGTATATTTCCCTTCTTTCGCCGCTTTCGCCAATAAAAACAACGATTTCGGCATTAACATCGTATTCGTTTCTTTGCAATAAAACCAATGCGCATTTTCTTTCATCGGTTCTTCAGATAATGCCTCTCGACAAAACCGTTCTACAAATAAGAGAATATAATGATTTTTAGTGGTGAAATCCAGCGATTTTTCCAAGATACGATCTCTTAAAGAGAGATAAGGAGAGAAAATCAATTCATTTAGAATCGCACGAGAGGCAAGAGAAGATGCCACAGCATCGACTAAGGAATATTCGGTTTTCTTGCGTTGTTCTTTTTGTTGTATGCATCGATTTTCTTCTTGTTCTAATAGTTGAGAGAAATCCTCCAGAGAGATTTCATATCGATCTTTGAATTCCGATTCCATTCTTTCGCGATTTAAATAATGCATTCTCTCTTTCGTCATTTCGGGTGTTTCGCATATATTGCTCTTGGACTTCGAAGAAGAGGACGAATAACATGTGTCTTGCAAATTACAAAATAAAGAAAAATTATCGATAAAAGACAGTTCGTCCAATTCGACCACATGTACCCACGTATTGTTTTTCCGAATGAAATACATGACGCGTTTTTTCGTATCCGCTTCTTCTCTCACTTCGTCTTTTTCCTTTTCGGAAAGTGTATCTTTCGAAACATCGGAACGGAGATGTGGTAATAAAAACAAGACGGCATATTCTCCTTCTTCTACTGGTCTCTCTCCTGCAATCATATTTCGCGCTTCTTGAAATGCCCGATCTCGATGGTAATGATGTTTGGCAATCAGATTTTCCGCCAAGAAATTCAAAAAGGCCGTCGCATCTTCCGCCAATTCCGGTTTCTCTTGCCGATATTTTTCCACGAGAGAATATTCCGTTTTATCGAATTCTTTGTCATAATGAATAAAGTTGCCATTATCCGCCGTCAAATCCGCAACCGATGTATATTTCTTGGTGATTACGCGTTTCCAACATTCTACTCCTCCTGGATTCGTACTTGAATCCATCGATTCATCTATGATGGACGGCAGCATATTTTCAGGAACGAATAATTCCGTTGAAATACGTTTGATTCTACAAGAAAACAATCGCATTTGATCTTCGTCGAATAAGGTACGTAGAAATTCACTGGAAGAAGTAGATTCGTAGAGATCTGCATATATTTCCTTTACGCGTTTATCGAGAGATTCCAAGGCATTCGCCATTTTCATTAATTCCGATTTGTATTTTTCCAATACCCAGGATTTGAATAATTCCGCTTTGACATTGGTATTCGTAATCCATGTGTCGATATTCTTGTAGAGTATCGTTTTGATTTTATTGGCGGATTTCCAAGAAATATTCTCCATGTAAATATAAAACGGTTCCAATACATCCACGATTTGAGAGAAAGAATAGAGTTTCTTTTGGAAAATCCGATTTACATAGGTATCTAATAATGGTTCGGTCTCGGGAATACAATGATTCAAAAACGATTCGAGAGAAACGGATTTGGAAGAAGGATAATAATGTCTTATATGAGTCGCAGAAGTAGATCCGAATTCTCTTTCATTCGCACTTATCTCTCGATCTTCGATTTCCGTTTTTCGATGTAAGAAACGCGATAAAGATGGATAATGTAAATGCAATTCGGATTTGCGATAAATAGAAGTATTCGGGGTTCGGATTTTCGAAAAAGCAATAAAAGGTTCTGGCAAGAAAACAACGGATCGGAAATCGAGAGAATCCGCCGGAAAAAGGGGCGCGAAAAGAGATGCTTCTTTGGATTTCGTATTGCGTTTATAAGGATAGGTTATCTCGGCATTATAGCGGTTACGTATGAATTTCGATCGGCCAACCCTTTCATCCGCGGAATACATGGAAAATAAATCGTTTTCTTGCCCGGTGGAAATTAAAATGTCCATATCTCGTTTCACTTGTACGGTTTGGAGTTTTGCAAGAACATTCGAATCTTCTTCGGAAAGGGTGGTGGATCCAAAAGGACAATGATATTCCGCCGTTTGAAGATGCATATTTGCATATTTCACTATAGTTTCTTCTGGAACCGTATTATTATAAAACGCCCGATTTTCCGTTTCCGTTTCGTTTTGTGCATCGATCGTCATGTTTTTCTGATCTATTTCGGGAATTAGGATCGAGAGAATTGGGCCGTCTTCTGCAAGAAAATATACTTTCTTGGTTTGATTTGCTACTGGAAGTACCCACGGCATTCTAGACGTTAATTCCGCCAATTCGCGGATCAATGGTTTCGGATTCGATTTCTTGGGACCTAGGATGGTATGAAAGGTAGGATCGAAACTAGAAAACATTTCTCTCAATTCTTTGAACCGTTGAATATGAGTATAAATCCGTTGTAATACCACGGGTGTTCTTTTATAATCGGGTATCGTCGAGAGAAACGCGTCCAATAAATCGTTGATTTGTGCTTCTAATCCATATCGTTGTAATTCGGGAGCGACTTCCATCGTTTGGACAATTTCCGGCAATTCTTCTTCGGTTAAGAAACGTATTTCCAGTTTCTTCAATCTTTCATGATAGGATTCATCTGGTTTCGCATTACGCGGCAAGACAATATCAATCATTCCTTCTTTCGTATATTCCATGGTACCTTCCTCTCTTTCTCCTTCTCCTTCTCCTTCTCCTTCTACCTCCAACGATCTAACATACGATGCCGGTTTCTCTCGAATACATATTCTTTCTAATGGAATATTTCTAGGAACACCTTGATATGCAAAATCGAGGAATAATATCTTATTTTCAGGATATGTATGCAATTCGATCATATCTTCTTCTAAATGCCGAATCTCTGCAGTAATACTTTTAGGCAATTCACCACCGAAGAAAATATCTACCCAAATGTGCGGAAATAATCCGTTTTGTCTTGCATATCCCTTGACCGGACTACGATCGATCACCACGATTTTCTCAATCGTCCTATCTAAAAATTGTTGTTTTTGGATCTGCAAGAGATGGAGTTGATTCGAGAGAATATCTACGAGTTCGATAACCGATTCATCCAAATAAGAAATATAAAAGAGTTGATCATGCCATTCTGGATTCGTAGGTGCAGTAATTTGAATAAAATCGCCTAATTCCAACCATTTTTTATTTTGTTTGGTTTCTATCATGTTGTTTTGTCGAGAACCCCCTTTTATACTTTTAGAAAATATATATTTTATGCCTTTTCTAGACATATTACATTCCAATTATATATTCGTTTTATCTTTGAAAAAAAGAATATCAGTCTAATTTATAAAATGACGACATCCACCACATTGCCATCTCTTACCTTAACACAAATGTTTTTAAATTTTTTAGATCCACGTAAAACGATGATTTGGATCATTCTTTTCGTGATTCTTATCCTAATTGCGGCTGTATATGGATATTATCAATTCTATGTACCAAGTGCAAAATTCCGTAATTTTAACGATCTATCCAATAAAATACCATTAGGACAAGGACAAGGAGATGGTTCCGACGTACTTGTTTATTTTTTCCACGCAGATTGGTGCCCACATTGTAGTACTGCTGCTCCAGAATGGAGCAGCTTCGTCAAGAATTATGATGGAGCAGAAGTCAATGGACATACTATCCGATGTGTCGATGTGAATTGTACCGATGATTCCAATGCAGAAACCCAAGATTTAATTCAAGAATATAAAGTTCAAGGATATCCTACGATTAAAATGTTGAAAAACGGCAAGACCATCGATTTCGATGCGAAAGTGACGAATAATTTCTTGGAACAATTCATCATTAATATGGTAGGACCATTAAATTCAAAAGTGGATAAGAATCAATATTAAGATGGGGATTTAATTCTTCGCCGGTATAGATAGTACGGCATTCACCCCGAGCTGGATCAATTCTTTTCTGGTTTCTTCGTAATGAATACAATTGAAGAGATAGGTATAAAGATTATATACGGAATTTTCAATATTAATCAGATATCCAATTTCTTGCAGTTGTAACAGTGGTTTCTCGATTTTTTCTATTAATTTCAATATCAACGAAAACGAAAGTTCAACCATCGTATTATTCGGATGTAATAGCTCGGTTCCATTACTCTGTTTGACTCGACGAATGGAGAGAATTTCTCTTGGATCGTATCCTTCGGCAATACAAAGATTCAATGGGAAATTCATTAATATGCCTCCATCCATAAACGCTTTCTTTGGTTCTTTCTGGGGCTCTAAAGAACCTGTCGCAGTATAATAAAACGGCGAGAATAAAAACGGCAAACAACAAGACGCATAAATAGCATCGATGACTTTCCATTCTGGATGGGTTTTATAAGAAATATCTTCGATCTGCATCGTATTTATTTCCGTCGCAATAAAATGAATATCTCGTTTAGTAAGATGATAAAAATCCAATAAAGAAATATCCATTGGAATATCTTTTCCTTTAAATAACGGTAAAAATATTTCGTAAATCGTCGTCTGGTCGAAAATACCTTGTTTAGTAATCAGATTAAATGCCATCGGTAATTGGAATTTAAAAACTTGTTGCCATGGACGTTTTATTAGAAAATTATCGATGACCGACCAATCATATCCAAGAGAAATAATAGTACCCATAATCGTTCCGATCGAAGTAGCATAAACCGTTTCAATATTTTCTTGTTTCCATATACCTTTCTGGTGACTTTCTCTCAATGCTCCATAAAAAGCAAATCCCATTGCACCACCACCCGCCATCACGATATGTTTAATAATTGGAGTCGGATTCGGAGTCTGATTCGGATTCGGAGTCTGATTCAGATTCGTACTCATATTGGCACTAATATCGACAATTTCTGGTACTTTTTCTATTATAACCTCTGTTTTTTTCATGAAATCCGAATTTATTTTATTATAGGTAATGTGTTTTATCTTATTATTTATGATGAATCTATTGGTAGAAAATACTCTACAACATATCGATAGTAACATAATACCCATCGATTTACGTTTATACATTTACTTGCTTTTCTTTTCTGTTCTTTTTCTTCGTATAATTTCTATATGTTTTTTCTAGAGGTAATGCAAGAAAAAATATGTCGATGTTTTTATTAACCAATGAGGAAGAATCTTCTGGGAAGATCAATATGGACGAATTATACGAAAACAAACAACGCCGCGATTTAAAACAATTAGCCATTTTCAATAAGATTCTGAATCGCGTACATACTCGCATCAAAGTGACTGCTAAAAATAAAAAAGTGGGGGAAACGCATATTTGGTTTCAAGTTCCGGAATATATTTTCGGAGAACCGATTTACGATAAGGGGGATTGTATTGCTTTTATTGTCTTGAAACTGCAAGAAAATGGATTTTTAGTCAAATATATGCATCCGAATACTCTATTTGTTTCTTGGTCGAATTGGATTCCTGCATATGTGCGTGCGGAATTCCGGAAAAAGACGGGGAAAAACATGGATGAGAAAGGGAATGTGACGGATCCGCGCGATCCAGAGGCTGGTGTTCTCTCACCGAATGATATTAATGCCAAGATTTTCAATGATCCGCGTAATATTGGTCCGACTGCGATGAAAGAGGTGCCTAAATATACTCCGATTGCTACGTATAAACCGACAGGTAATTTAGTATATAATCCGGATATTTTTGACAAGATCGAGAAAAAAGTATCGTTTTCTATTTAATTTTATTTGAGGATTTTTCTTGTGAATCTCTTTGGTGGTTTGTTGGATTTTCCTCCTTTGGTTACTTCTGCTGCGGTTGGGTTTCCATCATCTTTTGCTGCTGGAGGTTTTTTGGCGTTACTTTGATCGATACTTTTCATAATATCTATAGGATTAGGAGTCTTTTCTGTTTGTTCTGGTACCCCTGCGTCTGCACTTGCTGCACCTGCTTCTGCTTCTGCACCTGCTTCTGGATCAAATTTTGCATTACATTTTTTTTGTATAATATCTATAATAGTTGTTTTAAACGCAGCATCTCCATCTTTTTCTCTGAATTTTGCATTGATTTGTTCTTTTAATACCTCTAAAAATACTTTTTTTAAATCGTTCGCGTTGTTAGTAGTTAATTCATTGATAAATTGTTCAAAACCTTCTATCATTTTTGTTTTCATATCTATCGCACTTAATGCAGACGACAAATATGCAGGTACCACTCCTTCATCTGGTGTTAAACCTTGTACTGCAGATTTAATGAAACCCGCACCAGGTATCGCATCTAATGGATTGTCTAGATTTATTGGTGGTATGCCGGGTGGTAATAGATTGGCCGGATCGGGCGCACCTGGTATCTGACTGGGTATCTCAACACCTGGCACCTTGGGTATCTCAACACCTGGTACCTTGGGTATCTCAACACCTGGTACCTTGGGTATCTCAACACCTGGCACCTTGGGTATCTCATCACTACCACCTACTATTGGATTCGGTTGCATATCAGGCTTTTTAAGAGGATCTGTACCAACTACACCATGAACTTCTTTTTTAACACGATCTTTAACACCTTCTATTGTGTCATTAACTTTATCTTCTATTTTATTAATCATCGTCTTTCCTGAAATATCGGGTTGGTTCGATTTCAATTCAAATTTATCGATAACCATACCTGCAAATGTATTACTTAAAGCATCGGTTAATTTTTTCATTCCCTCTGGATCAGCCAATACATTTTTAGTAGCTTCTGTCGAAAGTTCTTTGTATTTCTGTATTATGTCGGTTTTAAAAGAACTACGAATCGATTCACATACTTGTTTTCCGACCAATTCGCCAACTTTGATACCTGCCAATCTTTGACCTTCCATCCCTATGACACTTAAAATAAGATTATCCATTCGATTCGCTTATTCTTGCGTTATATAATAATAAAATACTATAAAATTGACGATTTTAATATTATATGTTTTCCACCAGTATTAAGAAAACGATGATAGAAATCGCCGATAAAGAACTAGAAATCAAAACAAAAAAAACAAATAAAACCAAAACCCAAAAGAAAAAACAGCATTTATCGTATTTAGATAAATCGAAATTATGGGAAGCTTACGATGAAGAGAAAACCGTGTTGAAATTAGACAAAAAGAACAAAACAGAAGAATCCGAATCTGTTCTTATCGATAATGACGTTTGTTTTAAATGCCAAAGTGCCTATATTTTAAATGAAGATGGATTCCCCACCTGTTCGAATTCCGAATGTGGGATCATGAATTGTAATATCTTGGATTATTCTCCTGAATGGCGTTTCTTTTCTTCGGATGATCGTCATGCGAATGATCCCACCCGATGTGGGAATCCAATTGATCCTCTTTTAGAACAATCCTCGTATGCGTGTAAAGTCTTGTGTGGTTCCGTCGCTTCCAATGAAATGAAAAATATTCGGAAATGGACAAAATGGCAATCGATGCCTCCGCAAGAAAAAGCACTATATGACGAATTCCAAATCATTACTATTATGGCACAGAATGGTGGTATTCCTAAAATCATCATCGATTATGCTAAAACGATTTACAAGGATTTCTATGAACAACAGACGTTTAGAGGAATGAATCGTGGTGCGACCCGTGCTGGTTCGATTTGGTTGGCGTGTTGGAAAAACGGTTGTCCGCGTACGGCGAATGAAATCGCGGAGATTTTCAAAATCGACAAGAATAGTGCATCTTTAGGCTGTTCTCGTGCGGAAGAAATGTTACGGAGTAATGAACGGTTTTATTTCGCATCGGATAAATCGCATTTATGTACGATTCGGCCAATCATGTTTATGGAACGTTTCTGTAGTAAATTGAATATGTCGAAAGAATTGACGGTGTTGGCGATGTTTATTGCGAAACAAGTAGATGCACAGAATTTGATTCCCGATAATCGACCCCAAGCGATTGCAGTGGGTATTCTGTATTTCATCTCGCAGCATTGTCATTTAGGCTATTCGAAAATGTATATCAAACACGTTTTAGACGATGAAGTCAGTGAAGTGACGATGAATAAATGTTTTCAGAAATTAGATCGTATTCGTGATAAATTATTACCTTCTTGGGTAATGCAAAAATATGCGGATAAAAGTGAAGAAGGGGAAGAGGAAGATCATGAAGTAAAAATATAATTGCAAGAAAATATTGGAATATTTTATTTTGTTTTGTTTTTTTCTTGTTTTGTTACAAGAAAAAATTATATTTTAATTATATACTTTCTTATGGAATCCTCTTCTGTTGATAATAACGATGTATCTATTACTGAAAATATTACTTTAGTAACTGTTGTTGTGGAAGAACCTGTACCTGTGGTTGAACCAGTGGTTGTGGAAGAACCTGTACCTGTTGTTGTGGAAGAACCTGTACCTGTAGTTGAACCAGTGGTCGAAGAACCTGTACCTGTTGTTGTGGAAGAACCTACTCCAATAGAAACAAAACCAGAACCAACACCGAAACTCATTTTCATCGTACCATATCGCGACAGAGAACAACACCGAATCTTTTTCCACAACCACATGACGAATAATATTCTTGCAGACATTCCAAAAGAAGATTATAAAATATGGTACATTCATCAAACCGACAAGAGAGAATTCAATCGTGGAGCATTGAAAAATATAGGGTTTCTTATTGCAAAAACGGAATATCCAAACGACTATAAAAATATTACTCTTGTTTTCAACGACGTGGATACAATGCCATACAACAAGAATTATTTGAATTATGAAACGAAAGAAGGAAACGTCAAACATTTCTATGGACATTTATTTGCTTTAGGAGGAATCGTTTCTATGAAAGCAGGAGATTTCGAGAAGGTCAATGGATTTCCGAATTTATGGGCATGGGGATATGAAGATAATTTATTACAATATCGTGTCTTGCGTTATGGAGGATCGAAAATGATCATTGATCGAAGTGAATTTCATAAAAATCTCGATAAGAATATCTTGCAATTAAAAGACGGTATTGAGAGAACGTTGAATCGTGGAGAATTCGATAATTATATGGCAAATACATCAGAAGGTATCAACGATATTTTCAATTTGAAATATGTCCATGATGCTGCAACTGGATTCATGAATGTTCTACGTTTCAGTACTGGACGAGAAGAGAATATTTCGCAAAGAATCCAATATGATTTACGCAATGGACCTTATCCTTTCCGACCTACCGTAAGACAACTCCGCCGAGGAACCATGGGAATGGCGATGGGTAAGTTATAATG